>ERZ767114.1369-NODE-1369-length-11731-cov-4.365282_pt1 | contig 11731 bp, 6 predicted proteins | sample MGYA00374952_ERZ767114 | MGnify/ENA primary metagenome ERZ767114 (study PRJEB28939, sample SAMN06267156) | marine metagenome | isolation source: Columbia River Estuary | place: USA:Columbia River Estuary, USA | collected 2012-05-05 ...
GCGGTCCCATTGGAACGAGAGGGTGCCCCATCCCCACTAAATCCACCACCCCCCCCACCGCCCCATTTTTTGTCAAGATTTCCACCACCATTCCCACCCGTCGCACCAGGTCCTGTATCCCCATCGGCCGAGGTCTGAGCATCTTCGGCATCGGCGCGCTGCCCCTTTGCATCCGCATTAATTGTGGACACAAACTGACCCTTTCCCCTACCCGCCCCACCACCAGCGATTACGAGGATTGATGCGGTTGTATTATACGGTGAACGTACTACAAAAGTTCCTCCACCCCCCGCTGAACCGAGTGTGTTTCCACCGGCCGACGCGGAGCTGCCGACGACTGATTTCTGTCCAACTAATATATTAATAATTTCACCCTTGGTCAATGTGAAGTCTCCTCTCATACGAGCACCACCAACTGAACCAGAAGAACCAGCCCCATACACCTCAAACTGATACGTCCCCGTCTCCGGTACGGTCCATTTCTGGATTCCCCCGCTCACAGAGAAATAATTAGGATTACCAACCCAAGTTGTCGAACCAGTAGTACCATAACCAGTACTACTACTTTGTAAGTTAGTGAGGGTTGGGCCAGTTCGTCCCGTCTTCCCAGCATTCGTGAACGTGAACGGTGAGGTAAAGGAGTAGAGAGGTGCCAATCCCTCAATATTGAAGGTTCTTTCTACGAACGCACCGGAGACGTCAACCACTCTAAATGTTACGTTCGTACCAGGATTTTCTGCCCCGATAGTACCCGAGATCTCACCTGTACTCGGATTGAGACTGAGAGGTGATGGTAAAGCATTACCAGTGGCGACTACTTCGAATGTCCTACCGGAAGTACCCCCCACAGCATCTGTACCCGCGAGTATGTGACTCACGTACGCACTAGTATCGAAGGTTAAGGTCGCCCCAGCCGCCGGGGAAGTCCATGAGGTGCCTGGGAAATTGATGGTTTGGATACTTGTAGCAGTGAGACTACCAGTACCTGTGACTTTAACATTATAGGGTCGATTTGCGACTTGGGCTGTAGCAGAGGATAAGTCCCCTATTTTGAATGTGGCTGTTGTCGCGTTCACGAATGTTCTATCCACCACACCATAATTGGTTCCATCGGCACCCACGAGGTTTATAGCCAGTCCTGTATCAAAAGAAGCCCCTGAGACCGTGAATACCTCTGTCGCTGTATCCGCGAGGAGAACACTCGCAGGTGATACACCTGTGATTGTGGGTGGTAAAAACGCAATCGTGTCGGCACTGAAGCGGTATAACACACCCGATGCACTGAGAATCCTAACTTTATAGGGTTGATTCTCCACCTGGGCTGTAGCAGAGGTCAAGTCTCCCAGTTTGAAAGTCATTTCTGTTCCATCGGTGGTCGGTCCGGTCACATCGACCACGCCGTATAACGTTCCATCGGCACCTTCCAATTGTACAATCGACCCACTGACAAAACCCGTACCAGTGACCGTGAATACCTGGGTTGATGCCAAGGCGAGGGTGATAGCCGCTGGTGAAAAACTCACAATAGAAGGTGGTGGTGAGAGGGTACCCCACCCAAACTCCGTATACGCTTCCATGAACCCAATTGTTGAGTTGAACCGCATTGTACCCAGAGGTGCGTACGTCGGTCTCTGGGCGGTCGTGCCACCACCTAATGACACACCCCTTGTCCCAGTGGACTCGAGACGACCCGAAACGATGAGTTCTGCTTCGGATGAGATACTTACCGCAGCCCCCATACCGGGGTGTTGTGTACAATAGTAATAAAGTGTTGTGGGGGCACCCGCTGGGACTGTAAATTTCAAATGATTGGCAACACTCGTGTAGTCTGTACCCGTGGTATAATCACTCTCAGGTAATGAACCGAATGGTTGTCCATCTCCCCCGTTAGCTAGCCTAGCCAGTCTAAAAGGGTGTCCAACCCCTGGAGCTGTTAGGTCGAAAAGGTATGTCTGATGTTCGTGAAGTTCGAGTGAATGTCGATCCGCGCCGTCGATATGAAATCTATTACTACCACCAACTGAAGCTACCGTCACAACGAATGTTTTAGTAGTTCCTATTGTGACAGCATTACTCACCCTTGCAGATCCTACCACATCGAGATTTGCATTCGGTGTTCCCGTCCCACCAATTCCGACATTACCGGCTGAATAATATATATTATTGATATCGTTATCATTTTCTAACCATTTAGAATCGGTAAGTCCCGTAAGTTGGGAACCATCACCATGAAATCTAGTTGCTGTCACTTCCCCAGATATTTGTAAAACATTTGAATCATTACTATCGGTAACAAGACTGGTTAAACCTTGACCTATACCAACTCTACCATTAGCACGATCAATACAAAATGTATTATAGGTGTCATTGGTATCTACGTTCCCTGATAAAACCAAATTTCCGGGAATGATTTGAACGCTCGTGGGAGTTGACATTCTTATACTTTAATAACATAAAAAACATCTTTGCAAACGACGAATAGGTCGTTTGGAGAGAATGTATATTTAATATCCAAAGTTGACTACATCACCTGTTCCTGCCGGACGTTCGATAGACGTAAGTTTTCCAGCTGATTCGTGTGAAATATACTCTACGAAAATGGAATATTTTCCAACTACACCTGCAGCTGGGATAGGCGCGGAAGGTTTGATAGTAATCTCATTACCAGTTGTCGCAACTGTCGAACTCCATGGGTTTGCAGGAGTGCCCACCGTCGCGTTTCCAAAAATGGACATAGGTCCCATAGCTATAGGTGTACTAGAAGAAGCGGAGCCACCTCTCTCACCACCAGCTATATCCAGAATCATGGTACTGACCTCTTCATTGTTATTATCAAAAAGTTGTGCTATAATTTTTGCGTAAAATGAGTGATGTGTAAAAGTTAATGTTATCGTAGCATTTGCTATACTTGTACTATTGTTAAGATCATTTTTATGACTGTATGTTTTTTTAGATACACTTCCTGAATTTGTGACGAGACCTCCTTCTATGTATACATTACCGGTTGTGTATATGTTTCCACTCGCTTGTATGACATTTGAATGGGAATCATCTAATATTAAATTTCCAACCGATACATTACCGGTAGTGGTTAAAGTACCTTGAATATGAACATCTAAATCTTCATCCGTTTTTATATTAACTTCAGTTTCATTTGTAGCTGTAGTCGTGGTATAACATAAAGTATACTTACCCTCATCTTCGTCAAAAAATGCCGCGACGTTTGAAGAACCCTGGGGTCGAGACATGACATGACCCAGATCCATCGTTATATCAGATGCTATGTTTCCATGACCGAGTTCGATGAGTCCATCTTTGAACACTGTATTCTCAACTGAAATATTAGCTATTTGCCCCGCAGACGTTATATTTCCAGTGACGACGAGATCTCCGGAGACATTTAAATCACCGCCAGCACTTGGATTTGCACCCGAGAGACCAGATAAGGTCATAGGTATTTGAGTTCTAAAAAGTTGTTTCGTGCTTTGATTATACGCGACGAATGTATTAGTCGACGCATCCGTACCATCTTCGGCAAAATTGGCAGCTATTTCTAAAGGTGTGAGGTAAAAGCCACTCGCTTTTGTTGCGTCGATCTTATCATTACTCGCGTTAATGACGACAGAGTTGTCAGCCTGATCTTCTCTACAATTCTTACCGAAGCGAAGTTCCGTGGCACCACCGACGGTACTCAAGTTCTTCGGCATTTAATATTACTCCTGATTTTAATTTGCGTACATGAGCCCCGCACACCCATTATTCACTCTGAGTATGTTATAATTTACTGCGTATATAGGATCAATCAAAGGTCTAGATTCGCTATGTATTTTAACACTATCGAGTCGACTGAAGTTTAAGCTACCCGTAGGCTGTAGGGAACTTGTATTTAGACAGAAACAATGTACGAAACAATCTGGGGATGTCACGAAATTTGTATGATAATAGCTCTGCACGTCTACAAAATGTGGTTTCGCCCATTTATAAATACCTATATCTGTTCCGTTAATACTAATTTTAATTTTATTATCTATGGAAGTTAGAGTACTTTCCATATTTGTATTCGAACATGCGATATATTTTACTGGATGGTTAAAAATAAGTTCTTGGGTTAATTCGCTAGAAGCTATATTTTTCTGAACTTGTGTTATCAAAATATCGTGAGTACGAGAAGCCATTATTCCACGCTCTTCGTTATCCAAATAATAATAATTTGAATACGCTTCTACGTTATAGTTTCCCGCATTTGGACCCCAATAAATCCGTAATTCAACGTGATGATATTGTAAAGATACGAGAGGAATCGCGGATTGAGGCCCTTCACAAAAGAAAAACCGCAAAGGGTAAAAATAAGACCGAGCAGATGCACCTGGGTGTACACCGTTAGAACTCTTACTCACATTCTGTGCGTTCATATCAATAGCAATTTTTTCGGTATAATTATGATCTTGAATATCAATAACTTGACCTCCAATTAATAATTCTACCTTATTCACGACTTCACCCCAGTCTTGTAAATCAACAGCCTGGGTACCATCGTCTATGGTAAAATATGTGTATCCTAAGAGGTCGCCAGTTCGGTCGAACCGGATAGACGACATGGAATTACCATTCACAGATCCTTGTATCGTTTGTTTTTCGATAGACTGTGAAAAGTTAGAATGCCTTTTAAAGGTGGACGTAAAAAACGATATCTCAGGTTCACCCATGATGTGTTCATCTTGGGCACCTAGAGCTATTAATTGTACGATTCCAGAAGACATACTTATTATTATAAAGTATTTTTAAATTAACGAGTATGCGACGCTCTGGAATCTAACATCCTAAATTTTTATTTTTACAAACAAATTTGAAAACTAAAACCGAAGCTGTCATAACAGCTGGATCTCCGTTTTCTCTATCCAAATTAAAAGTTAAACGACTTAACTTTCGAATAGGGTTATGATAATATTGGCTTATGGGATATTCATTTTTGAATGAAATTACTTTAACTGCACTCGCAATTGAAGCTCCGGTGAGAGAAACGTGAGGTCCAACCACGGTTCCGAAAACTCCATTTAAGTGATTGTCGTCAGCTAAATTTTGATTCCATTGTGTTTCCGTTCTCGCACGCTGTGAAAAGAAGGTTCGAAGTTCCTCAATACCTATATGAATAGCTGTCTGTGCTGAATCGCCGGAAGTAAACACGGCCGAAACTAATTGAGCCTGGATGACATTATCCAAAGGTGTAGGTAAATGTACCACAAAATCGGGGCCAGTACTATCAACTACGACGGTGTGAATTTCATGATTAATATCTGAAAGAATTGGCTGAGCTGCCATTTATATTAACTCAGATTAAAGTCTAGGCAAGTCCGATGCCATCGACGATCTTGTAATTGGCGTGATCACTGACCAACTTACCACCACCGCACACACCACCAGTGCTGGTAGAGTAAACGCTGTTGCCGAGGCACTCCTCAGTCGATGGGAGGTTATGAATGGATTCCTCAGAAACGGGGGTGACCGTGACTGGGGTGGGCTGGAACATACTGGTCTTGGGAGGGTAGAAAAAGGACAGGACCAATAAAAGGGCGAGAACGATGAGGATGGTTCGTATGGTTCGGCGGTTAACGCTGTTAAATTTCATTTATAGTCTACTGATATTTTTTTATAAAGTGCGTTAAAGAGAAAAGATTAGTTTCAATATAGAGAGTAATGGACGGTGAAATCACTCTCGATCGAGGAGGTTCTATCATGAAACTCGACGACAGTGAACAGGCTGTACTTGACGAAATTCAATTAGATTTTCCCAAGCCTCAAGTTATGCATCGGCCTGGAAACGCTTCACAGATTCATAAAGCACCACCCCGTAAACATGTGGCTTTTCAGGAAGATATGGATACGTTCGCTAATCCGATGAAACAAAATGATCCACCCCCACCGAAAATGGATGAACCCATAGATTACGGGGAATACGATGGTGGAGAGCAACAAGAGTCGTACGATTATAGTGGTCCCATGGATGAGCAGGAAGAAAAGCCATCTCCCGGATATAAGACGGTCGATGAGGAAAAGGCCGATCTCGTGAATAAGCTCGGACGTTTGGAAAAGCGTGGTTTTACCATTAATAAGCGATTAAACGTTTATTCCCCCGTAGATGAACTCAGAACCGAGGTTAAGCGTATTACGTACAGCATAGATGTAGATAAATCTATCAAATTTTCTAGACGAATGCTCATCGCGTGTGTAACTGGTCTCGAGTTTATGAATAAACGCTACAATCCATTCGAGCTTCAACTCGATGGCTGGAGTGAGAATCTCATGGAAAATCAAGATGATTATGATGAGGTTTTCGAGGAACTATACGTGAAATACCGAACGAAGATGCACGTCGCCCCAGAGGTGAAACTGATAATGATGCTCGGAGGTTCGGCGATGATGTTCCACCTCACAAATTCTATGTTCAAAAGTGTTATGCCTAATGTAAATGATGTTATGAAGCAAAACCCTGGGTTGGTCGGCAACATGATGAGCGCAGTGCAAAACACTATGACGAACCAGTCGCCCGCATCTTCACCATCAGGAGATCGTCATGAAATGAAGGGTCCCGGACTCGACATTTCGAGCCTAATGGGAAATATCATGATGCCACCCGCGCAAGCCATGAACACCACAAACCTGATACCACGACCTCCAGTAGATTTGGAAGAGGATGACGATATATCTGATATCGTTTCTGCGAAAGATCCAGAAGAGACTGAAGATGGGGATGTCAAGGAGGTAAAGGTCGGTCCAGCAAAAACCACAAAGGGAAGGACTCGTAAGAAGAAGGTTGAAATAAATTTATAAATATACTATAAATGATAGGCTATTGTCCGATCGACTTTGATGAGCCGTTCGGACCTCCACAGCCTCCACCTATTAAACAGGAGGTTGTCGTGAAGCAAAAAGCTCAGCCCGTAGTCGATGAAACAACAGAGTGCAACTATGTCGTCATGTTTTTCATCGTCGGGGTTATCGCGCTAGCCGCGATGGATTCCATTAAGAAGTAAACTTGTTTTACCCATTTTAGTCATATGCCTAAAATGTGCGAAACAATCACGAATTTTCCAAATCCGAAACGCGTTCCAGTAGGGCATGGTACGCTTGTTCCATGACTAATATTCGTTCTTGTAAATTTAACGTTTTTAATTTTTCGCGATCTACGTCAGTTTGGAGGGTTGCCACCTTCTCCTTTTCTATTGTGAGATCTGTTTGGAGGGTTGCCACCTTCTCCTTTTCTACGGCGACGTCTGATTGGAGGGTTGCCACCTTCTCCTTTTCTACGGTGAGATCTGATTGGAGGGTTGCCACCTTCTCCTTTTCTATGGTGAGATCTGATTGGAGGGTTGCCACCTTAGCGAGTTCTGGTTGATGACGGTTATGTAAATCTTTTATACCTTGGAGACATACGCCTATAAAAGTGTTATAATTTAATGAATAAACATCTTCAGATGATGGATTAGGATCTTTCACGGTAAATTCTAGGTAAGGTATTTTCTTTATATCTTGAGCTATTAAACCTATTTCCCAATTCCAATCTTTATCTTCGGTACCTACGTCTCCGGTATAATCTTCGGTATATTTTATTTGAGTTTTCTTATATTTATAAGGATTTAATTGATTTATCAACTCTAAACAATTAGGTATTTCTTCTTCAAAATGTTTAAGACGATCGTCACTGGGATATTGAATCGATCCGTGTGCTACATACAAATGACCTACCGCTAGACCAGCGTAGTTAACTTGGGTATTGTCGGTGGTTTTTGTAGTCCCTCCAGTGGGATCGTAATATGCGAAGTGGGTGTTTGGTTGAGCGTTTTCGAGATTATTACCACTTCCTGTAAGTAGTGTTTCTGTTAGTAGACGAAGCCACCCATCATTTCCAGGTGCGAATGTATAATGACATCCATCATCTGGAACCCATCTACCTTCATTACCAGTTTCCCCCGATACGTTCGGGTTGTTTAGGATCGGCATTACATTGGTTCTGGCCGCGACAAGCATTAATCCCGCGTTTACCCTAGAATTACAAGTTCCAGTACGTATACACATCAATTGTCGTAGTTCACCCCATCCATTGTTACCATCATTCGGTCCATGATGCCCACTCCCCCGGCTGCCATTGGTGTTCCCGGAGTTGTTCCCACCACCACCAAATCCAATGTCACTTATAAATTCTACCCTACTATTATTGGTTATGGTTACACATGTATGTTCGTTGTATTTTTCGAATGAACTATCTACCTCTACATGTTGAAGTTGGAATTCTATTTTAGGTGCTTTTAAACGTATTCTAGAACCAAAATATTGATTTTCAGTCCAATGTCTATATTTGATAGGAACTGGCCATCCAGTGGTCACGGGATCCTCGCCGTGAAATTTACATACAAGAAGTTCATGATCATGATAATGTTTACCAGGTAAATTTTGTTGGTATCTCGCACGTTGTTGACCTAACCATCTAGTCTCTATAGTTGAAGCTTGTTCGGTATTAGCTTCACCCAATCTTCCACCGAAGTGAAGTTTAGCCGGTGATAATGAATTTGTAGTTGAACCTATAGTTAAATCCATACACTTTACAGAACCTTCGAATAAACTATTACCCGATACAACCTGTGTAAGAGGGAATCTATAAATGAAAATAATACCTCTCCCCTTTCCATTATTAGGTTGTATAGTTGCGGAGGTGGCTGTCGGCGAGTCGTTGCTATTTCGAGAACCGAAACATTCCGGGTATGCGGGCATACTAACGGCGCAAATTTTTCCACTTTTAGCAGCGGTTCTCCATCCCGACATGTACCCCCTAGGAACCGGATCACCATAAGAACCCTCAGTTTGTCTAACTATCGGTGAAGAAAGCGTCCCTCCGTAAATGTCAGCGTCTGTGTTATGTGTAACTATTATCGGTGAACTCATAAAATATGTTTTTCCCGAAAAATCGTGAACTTTTAGAAATTGGAGATGATCGAAACAACTTCCGAATATACGCGATCCATCCTCGGTTAAAGATGTACCCATACCATAAAGACAATTTGTTTGATCATGAACAAATTCGTATCCTTTTCCGTCGGCATCTTGATCTTTTAACGGGTCTTCGTAATTACCCGTAATTTTGTTAAATGAATACGTATATATATTACCTTGCATAGCTCGATCGTAATATTGATGACCCGCTTCCGTTGGTGCCGATACAGTTAAACGTGATCCATCCGCCGACATTTGAACTGTTTGTCCAAACCCTGGTAAGGAATCTCCATTTCGATTCGTTCTCCAGTAATGTAAACCCGTGGATCTTAATGATATTTCATAAGAACTACGCGGGTTGCCGCTGCGGTCGACAGTTGGGACTATAGCATTATCAAATCCTTTAAGGACTGTTCCAACTTGAGTCACACCCGAAGACCAACTTCCCCCATCGGGACATCTTAACATTCGGACGTTTCCGGTTTGAAAATTTGGATAGAACCAATTATCTCGGTCCGTTGTGCTACTGACACCATCTAAATAGGGGCATGAATCTTCGGGTACCGTTTCCGACTGGTTGTCTGTGCCATATTCTGCCACACCCGTTCCAAGAGTGGTCATTCCATCATTCCATAATTTTCTACATGAAAATGGATGACCGCCGGATGCTCCAGTATTATGAGCTAATCTTGAACTTCCACACGACCAGCCCCCACCTGTATTTCTATTCAAAGTCGATTGTGTTATTGGATTTGATACAGATCCTCCGGGAGCACCCTCCATATTCATATTTCCAGTTCCAGTTCCAGTTCCACCGGTGTAATGTGGACCTGTAGAAGATATAGCATGTTCACCAACCGTGTGGTTTACGGGTCCGGGTGTTGTTGTCCCCATTGCACCACTTGCTCTAAGTTGTACTACTGCCGTACCTGGAGCCCCGACGGCTATATGTTCCCCAAATCCAGACATATCTACGGAATACCCATACCCATTAAATTTTGGGTATAATGTTTGTCGTGTTCCCACATTATCTATAGGAACATCGTTTACTATAGCACTATCTGTACCTACATTTGAATATGTTTCTGTCCATGTCGATGTTATTGTAGAATACTCGTATACGTATATGGTGTTTACGTTGGGTGCACCGACTACAAATCGATCCGCTTTATCACCAGCTATAGATACCGAAAATCCAAATGAAGTCACACCAGCCCCCGCAGATATGCTGCGAGTTATACTGAAATTTCCAGTATTAACGTTATAATCTACCACATGCACCGCCCCGGCTCCAGAATTTGTTCTTGGTGCACCTACTATAACTCGTTGACCGTCATAATCCATGGATACACATTCACCAAACCCTCCACCAGGATCGGGTCCGTTGATATAGTTTCCAATTAAATTCCAAGCCCCAACAGCGGGAGTACCCGAATATAACCAATCATATACCGCTATATAGCCTCTACCATTATCATATTCGGGACCACCACCAACAATTCTATGATCTTCAAAATCGACATCTACACTTCTTCCAAAATGAGACGTATCGTCACGACCCGTTATTACACCATAATATTGATCTCCGGGTGTAAATTGGTTCGAGGAGCCATTGTAAATACGTGGTACATTCGCTTTTATAGATTGTTGATAATATCCTGGGGCGAAGGTGTCTTGTGAAATCTGTGTTGTATCTACAACCTCATCAGCTCTTATATTTGACATCGACACTTACTAAGAGAATATATATTTTATGATCAACTTTTTCTCGGCCTTTCAGCTACGACATTAATATTTTTAATATCTACGAAATTTGCTCGTAACATATAAACATCTATCTGATCTATAACTTTAAGATTTCTTGCTATATGAACATTTCCAGCTACGGATAGTTTATCCGCTCCTGTATCACTTATGGAAACGTTAGATCCAATGCTGAGCGTTTTAGAAACGTCTGTCGTACCTATCCCAACATTCCCACTAAAATGAACGGTATTGGTACCGGTCCATTGACTCCCTGCGGGAAGATTGCTAAGTCCTGAACCATCACCTATAAAAAATCCAGCTTTTACTGTTCCAGCGTTTGCACCCGTCGAAGGTAATTCTAATAAATGTTGCGGATTTGAGACCCCAATTCCCACATTACCCGAAGAATAATGAATTTTTCCACCAGTGACGGCTGACCATAATCCAACACCACTAGAACCTATATCCGTGTCCCACACTGGTACAGCTCCATCACTTTTTAAAACTTGCCCCGCAGAACCTATATTAAGTTTATTGAGTACATTATCAGCGCTCGCGTATAATATATCACCGGTTTGAAAGCCGGTCGTTATAGTGGAAGAATTTGAAATTATAGTTGCCGTTTCAAGACTACTAATTCTAGAAGAATTATCATTTAAATCTGAGACAAGTGCGACACCTGTTAATTCTGAACCATCACCTATTATGTTTAATTGTGCTTTTTCCAAATATTCATCACTTAGTTTGTTAAAAGATTGAATAATATTTTCTAAATTTTGAACCTTGCCAGTATTACCAGCAAAAGTAAATTGAACTTTTTCATCTTCGTTCAATTCTCTAATCTTGCTCAAAAGCTCTGCCTCAGTGGTTTCGGCGTCAAGTCGATATTGCAAAGAATTCATCCCAACGGCATGAGCTTCTTTTTCTTTGTTACTAACATAAACTTCGCTAGCGGCATCATTGCCAACCAAAATCACCGCCAATCCGGGAGTTATATTGT
>ERZ767114.1370-NODE-1370-length-11722-cov-2.959468_pt1 | contig 11722 bp, 9 predicted proteins | sample MGYA00374952_ERZ767114 | MGnify/ENA primary metagenome ERZ767114 (study PRJEB28939, sample SAMN06267156) | marine metagenome | isolation source: Columbia River Estuary | place: USA:Columbia River Estuary, USA | collected 2012-05-05 ...
AGCAGCAGCAACGAATGTTGGTTCAATGGAAGTCCGCTTGGGGCTTGTAAGTATGGTTGCTGCTTTTCTTCCCAAGTATGTGGAGCATGATCCGTTGCAATAATATCAATTTTATTTTTTTGCACAGCATCAATCAGTGCTAATCGATCTTGCTCAGACTTAACGCTGGGATTGCATTTAATTAAATTACCGTGGGTCTTATAAGCAGCTTCGCTGAAAAATAAGTGATGCACACAAACTTCAGCAGTAATTTTTTTACCGGTAATATCTCCTTCAGTAAATAATTTCATTTCATCTGCGGTAGTCAGATGAAGAATATGGAGATTTGAGCCATGCTTTGTTGCTAGATCATATGCAAGCTGTGATGATTTTAGGCAAGCTTCTGCACTTCTGATTGCAGGGTGAAATGTTGCATCTACATCTTCACCATATTTAGCAATTATTGCCTTTTCATTTTCAATAATAGTTGGGGTATCTTCACAATGCGTAACGATATTAACTGGGGCCTCTCTAAAAATTGCATCGAGTGTATCTTGATTATCAACCAACATGTCTCCAGTGGATGCACCCATAAATACTTTCAAGCCACACGCAAGGGTATTATCTAATTGTTTAATTTCATCAATATTGGTGTTACTGGCGCCCATGTAAAAAGAATAGTTGCCATGGGACTTCGTTGCAGCCAAATCGAACTTAGCCTGCAAGTTCACTCGATTGGTTGTGGTTGGATTAACGTTAGGCATTTCAAAGTAACTGGTCACCCCGCCTGCCAGCCCTGCTCTGCTTTCTGATTGAATATTGCCTTTATGCGTTAAGCCTGGCTCTCTAAAATGAACCTGATCATCGATGAGGCCTGGCAAAACATGTTTACCTTGTAAATCTATAATCTTTTTTGATTCTGCATCGATCGAAGGTGCAATCTTTTCGATTCTATCTCCCTTAATTGCAATATCAGATTCAAAAATTTTACCCTCATTAACCAGCGTTCCATTTTTTAAAATAAGATCAAACATTAGTCTCCTAGGTTAAATGTTTTATGTAAAGTTCTGACTGCATTCTCGACTTGATCCTCTGCAATGACAATCGTAATTTTAATTTCAGAGGTGCTAATCATTTGGATGTTAATTTCTGCATCTGCCAAAGCATTAAATGCTGAGCTTGCAATTCCAGCATGAGAACGCATGCCAACGCCAACCAATGATACTTTGCCAATTGCCTCATCAATAATGAGTTCATCGTATGAAATGCCTTTCATTTTTTCTTTTAACACTGCTTCGACTTGAGGCCGATCACTGGTCGCAACTGTAAAGGTGAAATCAGTTTTATTTGAAACGCTGATATTTTGAACAATCACATCCACCTCAATGCCCTCATCGCTAATTGGACTCAAGATGCCCGAGGCAATCCCGGGAGTATCAGCCACTCCATGTAATGTAAATTTTGTTTGGTCTGTTTGAGATGCAATTCCTGTTATAACGGCGTCTTCCATACCTTCTTCCTCCTGTAAAATAAGCGTGCCTGATCCTGGCTCAAAGCTTGATAAGACTCTAACTAAAACATTGTATTTATTTGCAAATTCAACGGCACGTATTTGGATAACTTTAGCACCCTGACCAGATAACTCCAACATCTCTTCCATGCTTATAGAATCAAGCTTTTTAGCCTCAGGAACTATCCTTGGATCGGTGGTATATATTCCATCGACGTCTGTATAAATATCACATCTTTTTGCTTTAATTGAAGCGGCGATTGCAACCGCAGTGGTATCGCTACCGTCTCTTCCTATTGTCGTTGTATCTCCATCTGCAGTAATTCCCTGAAAACCAGTAATAATAGGAATATAACCCTCTTCAATGGTTTGAAAAAGAATGTCGTTATTCATGTCTAAGATTTTTGCTCTAGAAAAATGAGAAGTAGTTTTCATCCCAAATTGAGCGGCGGACAGTGATTTCGCTTTAAGGCCTAAATGATTTAGAGCTATAGCCACCAATGATGCGCTTACTTTTTCTCCAGTTGAAACCAATGCATCAAACTCTCTTTTATTTGGTTCAGATCCAAATGATTGAGCTAAATCAATTAAACGATTAGTTTCTCCGCTCATAGCGGAGACTACAACTACGGGAAAAGCTTCTTTAGAGGCTGCCTGAATAAGATCTGCAACCGCAGAAATTCTATCCGTTGAGCCAACAGAGGTACCGCCAAATTTTAATACTATGGTTTCCATTGTTTAAAAAGCCTAAAGATTAAGCGAGGGATTGTACGATATTGGGAATAGAATTAACAAATTCATCAATATTTTTGCATTCACCTGCACCTTGAGCAAAGTCATTTCTTCCACCGCCCTTACCATCAATAGATTTACAGACTGCTTGTATAACTTTATTTGCCTGCAAAGAATCTTCTAAATCTGAAGTTACCCCGCAGACTAAAACTACTTTGTTGTCTTGATTGCTTACAATCAATATGCACTTTTTCTGCTGCTCTTTCTTGTGCTGATCTACTAATTGTCTTAGATCTTGAATATTCTGGTTCTCGACCTGCAAGAGAACTAGTTCACAGCCATCTAATTGATGTCGAGAATCTTTTGCTTCTATTGATGAGGTTTGATTAGTTTTTTTGCCTTTTTTCAAAGATTTATTTTCAGCAATTAAATCTTTTACCTTTGAGCTAACCTCTGATGCGCCAACATTTAATAAGACTTGAGTTGTTTGAAGTTGATGTTGCATTTCTAACATGAGTTCAACTGCCTTGGTGCCAACGGCTGCTTCTATCCTTCTTACACCAGATGAAACGCTGGATTCGCTGGTGATAATAAACATACCAATATCACCCGTTCTTGCAACGTGTGTTCCGCCACAAAGCTCAACAGAAAAACCATCACTCATTGACAGAACTCTTACATCATCATCATATTTTTCCCCGAACATCGCCTCTGCTCCCATTGCGATTGCATCATCAAGTTTCATCAAGTCTGTTGTAACTTGCGAGTTGTTGAGCGAATGCATATTAACCAGCGATTCAATTTCTTTGATTTCATCTTTGCTTACAGCCTTAGGATGAGAAAAATCAAATCGAAGTTTAGTAGCATCGACCAGGGAACCTTTTTGCTCTACATGATTACCCAACACATGCTTTAAAGCAGCGTGCATCAAATGGGTTGCTGAATGATGGGCGGCTGAAGAGTCCCTCAATGCGGCATTAACCTCTAGCTTGATTTCATCATTAAGCGAGATCGAACCTTCTGCGAGAACAATTTTATGAATAAATATTTTTCCCTGTTTAATGCAGTCTAAAACTTGGCCATGACAATCTTTACTCGAAAATACTCCCTGATCACCTACCTGCCCACCTGATTCTGCATAAAAAGGTGATTGATCAAAAGCAACGAGATATTCTTTAGCTTTATTGGCAGTATCTATGCGAACTTCCTTGTCCCATAAGCCCATAGTTTTTCCTTGAGCAGTTAACCTGTCATAGCCAAGAAAATTTGTATCAGCAATCGATGATAAATCTAATTGCACAGCTTTAAATTTGCTGGCTGATTTTGAATTCTTCACCTGTTCTGCCATGCACATATCAAAACCTTTTTGATCAAGCGTAAGATCTTGTTCACGTGCAATATCGGCAGTTAGATCAAACGGAAATCCAAAAGTGTCATGAAGCTTAAATACAACTTCTCCTGGAATAACTTGAGAAGTCATTTTCTTAATTTCTTTATCTAGGATCTCAATTCCTTTCTCTAGGGTTTCAAGAAATTTATTTTCTTCATCGTGAATCGTTGTCTCTATGAGAGACTGGCTTGTCGCAAGCATAGGGAAAGCAATTTCCATTTCTTGAACCAGTGGTGCAACTAAAGTATGCAGAAAAGGTTTTTTTGCTCCCAGCTTATATCCATGCCTGATAGCTCGACGCATAATTCTTCGTAAAACATAGCCACGCCCTTCATTTGAAGGCATTACACCATCGGCAATTAAAAAACTAACACTGCGAATATGATCAGCTATTACTTTATGTGATGGCTCTCCAGGAGACTTGATTGCTTTCTCGGATGCCTTAATTAAATTAAGAAAAAGATCGGTTTCATAGTTTGAATTAACGCCTTGCATCACTGCTGTGACACGCTCTAAACCCATTCCAGTATCAACTGATGGCTTTGGCAATGGTGTTAAATCTCCAGCAGCATCTCTATTAAACTGCATAAACACTAAATTCCAAATTTCTACAAACCTATCGCCATCATCACCCGGAGAGCCGGGAGGAGTTCCCTCATATTGATCTCCATGATCATAATAGATTTCTGAACAAGGCCCACATGGCCCAGTGTCGCCCATTGACCAAAAGTTATCCTCTTCGTCCAATCTAACAATTCGGTCTGGTGAAATACCTATCTTAGATGACCAAATTTCTGCAGCCTCATCGTCTTCTCTAAAAACAGAAATCCATAATCTATCTTTTTCTAGGCCAAGCTCTTTGGTTAAAAAATTCCAGGCTAACTCAATAGCATGCTCTTTAAAGTAATCTCCAAAACTAAAGTTTCCAAGCATTTCAAAAAAAGTATGATGCCTTAGGGTGTAGCCGACATTCTCCAAATCATTGTGTTTGCCGCCAGCTCGTATACATCTTTGTGTTGTTGTTGCTCTCTGATAGGGTCGCTTGTCGGTGCCCAAGAAAACATCTTTGAATTGCACCATGCCTGCATTAGTAAACAGGAGAGTATCATCATTTGCTGGTATTAAAGGGCTTGAATCAATGACCTCATGATCATTTTTTGCAAAATATTCTAAGAACTTAGCCCGAATTTCACTTGTTAACATTGCCAAAGACTTCCTCTAAAAAATTAGTCATTGCGATCCAAGAACGCTCATCACTATCATGATTATAAACTGTTCCCATGGCAACGTCGTTAGCCAGTGGATTGGTGAATGCATGGTAGGTATTTCCATAATTAATCAATTGCCAGTCAGCTTCTGATTCAGTCATTTCATTCTGCAAGGCAAGAATTTGCTCTGAAGATACCATTGGATCTAGATCGCCATTAAGTACTAATAACTTTGTATTCACTTTGTTAAAGGTTTCATCGGATTGGTTTAATAAGCCATGAAAGCTTACGCAGCCGCTTAAATTATGGCCTGATCGAGCTAGTTCTATTGAAGCAAGTCCACCAAAACAAAACCCAATCATTGCAATCTTGGAAGCATCGATACCATCAAGGCTCTTGCCATAGTCAACCGCACTGATAAGACGTTGGCGAAATAACTTACGATCAGTGATAAAGGGTTCAATAAGCGCCTGATTTTCTTCGACACTTGCACCATTTACCCCGCCACCATATATATCTATTGAGAGCGCAGCATAACCGAGAGCATTTAACGCATTTACTTTTTGATCTTCAAATTCAGACCTGCCCTTCCAAGTATGGGCAACAAGAACCAGAGGCAATAAGTTAGAAGATTCAGGTATTGATAAATGGCCGATACACTCTATCGCACCATCAAAATAAGATACATTATTAGTTGTCACTTCCATCACCAAGCGCAGCTTTGTATCTTTTGTAATTTTCGATGTAATGTTGAGCATTAATCGCAGGGATTGCCTGCTCTTCCAATGTAAGCTCTTTCTTGATCTTTCCAGGCATACCTAAAACCATAGAGCCGTCTGGAACTTCCATGCCCTCTGTGACCAATGCTTTGGCCCCTATAATGCAATTCTTGCCAATCTTTGCTCCATTTAAGATAACAGAACCTATTCCTATTAAGCTGCCATCACCAATTTCACATCCATGCAGCATAGCTAAATGACCAACAGTAACAAATTTTCCAATAGTGCAACCAAAACCAGGATCCGTATGAATAACTGAATTGTCCTGAATGTTTGATCCCTCTCCTATAATAATAGGTTCATTATCTCCCCGGATGGTGCAATGAAACCAAATGCTTGAATCCTTTGCCATTTGAACATCTCCAATAACCGTAGCATCTGGAGCAATCCAAAAATCTTCATTTTCCGTAGTTAAGCTTTTATCATTGAGTGTAATAATCATTAAATACTATCCCTCTAATATTTCTATATTCGCATCAAAACAAACATTTAAAAAGTTTACTGTAATCATGGCTGTTAAGCCCCAAATCTTTTGATTTTTTAGTGACCAAGTTGGTACTTCCCAGACACTGCCTTGTCTTTCAATACTTTCTCTTTTTATGTTTTTTGGATCTAACAAAAAACTTAATGGGACGGTAAAAATTTCTTGAATTTCTTCATTAGCCTCAAGGTCTTGAGGCTTGTCCACTGTCGCAATAAAAGGATTAACCTCTATCTTATGCCTTGAAATTAAATAATCTAACTTACCAAGCATGGTGACATCCTCGCCCTTTAGACTCATTTCTTCATTTGATTCTCTTAAAGCAGTATCAAAGAGGCTGACATCTCCATCCTCTGCTTTTCCACCCGGAAAACTGACCTCTCCGGAATGTGTGGAGAGATGGCCAGAACGTTGGGTGTAAATTAATTCAGGGCTCTCAATATATTCTCCATAATTTAGAATAGCTATCAAAACTGATGCTTGAGGTCTGCCACTGGGCTTTTCAGAATTACTGGAATTTAGTTTATACTTTATCTCTTCAATCATTGTGTAAGTTTAACTTCTTACAACATTTAATTCTCTAACAAAGGAGCACTTTTGAGATATTGTTCAAAATGCGGAAGCGATCAGATAGATTTTAAGGTACCTGTTGATGATAATATCAAGCGGTATATTTGCTCAGCTTGTGACTCAATTTTCTATACCAACCCTAATCTTATTGTGGGAACAATCTGCGTTAAAGAAGATCAAATTTTACTGTGCAAAAGAAATATCGAGCCTCGCTTTGGACTATGGACTCTGCCAGCCGGTTTTATGGAAAATTCAGAGACTCTGCAAGAGGGTGCATTAAGGGAAACGAAAGAAGAGACACAAGCATCTCCAAAAATTATTGCCCCATACTCTGCTTTTAGCCTTACACATATCAGTCAAGTGCATTTCTTTTATCTAGCCGAGCTAGGGGATGAGAGTTTTGGTCCAACATCAGAAAGCTCAGAAGTTGAGTTATTTGATGAGAAGGATATCCCTTGGGATCAAATAGCCTTTCCGACAGTTACAAAAACATTAAAATACTATTTTGAAGACAAAAAGAAAGGAGATTTTCCATTCCGAGAAGAAGCGTTAAAACTCTGGTAGATCTCTAATAAAAAATTTACGAACCTTTTGTAAATTTATATGCATTCAAAAAAATCTGCATCCATGGCGAGTACTCTTCCCATGATGAAGGTTTCCAAGAGAATTGCTGTGCTCTAAATACTCTCTCGGGATGAGGCATCATGATGGTTGCTCGTCCATCTCTAGAAGACAAACCAGTTATCCCCTCAGGAGATCCATTGGGGTTAATAGGGTACATGGTAGTTGGTTTGCCTTCGCTGTTCGTAAACTGCATTGCTATTTGATTATTTCCTTGCAGTTTACTCATAGCTCCATCTTGAAATTTAGCTCTGCCCTCACCGTGTGCAACGGCTACAGGTATCTGCCATCCCTCCATGCCTTGCAATAAAACTGAACTAGATTTTCCTACAGTTACTTGAGATAAACGTGCTTCAAATTGATCTGACTCATTCCATAAAAATTTTGGCCAATCTTCAGCACCTGGAATTAAACCCTTTAAATTTGATAGCATCTGACACCCATTGCACACTCCAAATGTAAATGTCTCAGGACGATTGAAAAAGCTCTCAAAGGAATCTCTGACCTGCGGATTAAAACTAATGCTAGAAGACCAACCTCCTCCTGCCCCTAAAACATCGCCATAAGAAAAGCCACCACATGCAGCAATGCCTTGGAAAGATGATAATAAATTAGGATTATCTAAGATATCTTGCATATGAATGTCTTGAGCCTCAAACCCAGCCAGCATAAAAGCTGCAGCCATTTCATTTTGGCCGTTGACTCCTTGCTCTCTAAAAATTGCTATTTTTGGCTTAATATCAGAATTGATAACAGGTAGCTTTGAAGAAAACTGAAAACTATCTTTGGAAACCAGACCTTCTTTGTTAAAAGAATTAATAAGATCGTATTCTTGTTTTGCGCTATCTGGATTATCTCTGTTAGCTTTTATTGCAAAGGAGGTCTCTGACCAAGTTTGCTCTAAAGCTGAAACAGATTGCTGAAATTTTACATCGTCATTTTTTATAATAGTAATGCTTGAGTCTAGCGTTTGGGTGGCGCACTTTTGGTGCGCAATATTATTTTGCTTTAAATATTCTAATGCTTGCCCTTCAAAATCAGAATGAAATTGAATTACTGCGCCAGTCTCTTCGGAAAACATATCTTTATAGATACTTGTATCATCCTCTAGATCATCAGATAAGAAAATTTTAATGCCCACTTTATTTGTAAAGGCAAATTCAGCCAAGGTTGTAAATAAGCCGCCATCGGAGACATCATGAAGAGATGTTATCCATTTCCGGTTAATTAGCTCTTGAAGAGAATTAAAGAAGTTTTTAAATGCCTGTATGTCCTCTATATCGGGTGTTTCATAAATAGAGGAAGATGTAACTTCTTCAAAAATTGAGCCGCCCATTCTAGTTTTATTGCTAAGACTGAGGTGATAGAAATCTGATGAGCCTTCAGGATGTAATTCAGTTGTTATGGCTTTAGAGATATCTGATACTGGAGCCATTGCGGTGATCACCCCAGAGAGCGGGCTTTTAACTTCAAAATCTTCCTGACCCTCTGACCAACTTGTTCTCATGGACAAAGAATCTTTTCCTACAGGGATGGCAATACCAAGCTGAATACACATATCTGAGACTGCCTCGACTCCCAATCTTAGAGCATAGTCATCTTCGTCATCCCCACATGCTGCCATCCAATTCGCAGACAGTCTCACCAAGTCTAAACTTACAATTGGAACGGACACTAGGTTCATCAAAGCTTCTGCAAGTGCCATGCGCAATGATGCAGCTGGGTTTTGAATAGCTATGGTAGGTTTCTCCCCTATTGATAAGACTTCTCCCTTGTTTGATAGAAAAGATCTTGCTGACATTGAATAATTAGACGTGGGAACTTGATGTCTACCAACAAACTGATCTTGTGCGACCAGCCCTCCCACAGTTCTGTCGCCTATGGTAATTAAGAAAGATTTAGATGCCACAGAAGGATGAGACAGAACTCTTTGGATCACATCCGAAAGGTCAAGATCAACAGCTGTAACTTCTTTTGCAGGTTCAATGGAAGGATTTTGAAGCGTCATATCTTTAATTGGTAGATCGCCAAAAAGCATAGATAAGGGAACATTAACTGGGTACTCATCTCTCTCAGGGTCATAAACTTCTACTGAATCTAATGCTGTGGTTTCCCCAACAAAAGCAACAGGGCATCTTTCGCGACGGCAAATATTCTTAAAGATATCCTTGTTCTCAGATTTGATGGCAAGAACGTAACGCTCTTGCGATTCATTAGACCAGACTTCCATTGGTGATAGGCTTGGGTCAGCTACTGGAATTAAGCTTAAGTCCACTCTCACACCAAGGTCGCAATCTTTAGCAAGCTCTGGAATGGCATTAGAAAGTCCGCCAGCTCCAACATCATGAATAAATTCGATTAAATTTGGGGTTTCAAAAGCACACTGATTAATTACTTCTTGGCATCTTCTTTCCATTTCGGCGTTTTCTCTTTGCACTGATGCAAAATCAAGATTTTCATCGCTCTCTCCTGAAGACATAGATGATGCAGCACCGCCACCTAAACCTATAAGCATTGAGGGGCCACCCAACACAACAACTAAATCACCGGACTTTATAGAATTTTTTAAGCTATTGCGGTCTTTAACTTCGCCTATTCCACCAGCCAGCATAATTGGTTTGTGGAAGCCATAAGCTCTTTGATCTGTCACAGACTTTTCAAAGACTCTAAAATAACCTACGGTACTCGGTCTTCCAAACTCATTATTAAAAGCAGCTGCCCCAATGGGTCCTTCGGTCATGATCTGAAGTGGCGAGGCAATTCTTTCAGGCTTTTGAAGAGGTGTCTCCCATGCTCGAGGAAATTTTTCTAGTCTAAGGTTAGAAACATTGAATCCAACTAATCCCATTTTTGGTTTAGCTCCTGTACCAGTAGCTCCTTCATCTCTAATTTCACCACCCGAACCTGTTGCCGCTCCTGGAAAAGGAGAGATGGCTGTTGGATGATTGTGAGTTTCTACTTTTAAGGTTGAATTAATTGTTTCTGTTGAAAAGCCATACTCGTTACTTAAGTTTCTATTTAAAGTAGGAACACTAGCTCCCTCAATGACTGCAGCATTATCTTTATAAGCGGAAATAAGATCAGGCTTATTCCCTTGGCTTGTTTTTTTAATCAGATCAAAAAGAGATTGGTCTTGAGTGATCGAATTAATCACCCAGGAAGCGTTAAAGATTTTATGCCGGCAATGCTCAGAATTAGCTTGAGCAAACATCATTAACTCTGCATCAGTAGGATTTCGTCTCACTGAGGAGTAAAAATTTTCTAGGTAACTAATCTCATCACCTGATAGGGCTAAACCCAGGTCTATGTTTGCCTTATTGAGAGCCTCATTGGCAGACTTAGAAATATCAATAGATTGCAATGACCTTCTTTTTGGTAAAAGTGATGTATTGGGTAAATCTTCTTGTTTATAAAAAAATTCTTGAGTCATTCGGTCAAAGAGATTGGTTAGAACTAACTCGCTGTTTTCTGAGCATCTTCTTGATTTGCCGGGTCGTCCGCTGGAGGGCGCGGGCCACGCGGGCCTGGGGCCAGCCGATGCGGTCGTGCAGCACCCAGGCCACGACGGCCCGGCGCAGCGCAAGGTCGGCCGTGCGCTCGCGGCTCTGCAAGGCGCGCACGCCGACGCCGACCGTGGCGGCCACCTGGTCGAGCGTGCGGTCGTGGTAGCGGGCTTCGGCTTCGGCCACGAGGCGCTGGAGGTCGGGCGGGATCATAAGGCGAGCTGCCTAGCGTTCTCTCACGTACAGGGTGAAGTTGCGCGGCGTCGGATCTGGAGCACCCGAGTGCTCTTTGAATTCCCGCTCCTGCACGGTCCATTCACCTTTCAGGTGGGCGTCCAATTCGTGCGATTGGTAGCGAGGATTGACGATGTGGTCGCCAATTTGTGCGTGCAGTAATTCCAGGTTCAGCGTGCGTTTTGCCTCTCCGACTTCGACGCCGAAGTCATCGACGGGCTGTATCCAAACATGCAATGGAAAATATTCGGGTGTCAGGGGGATCATAAGGCTTGGTTCACGCGCTGCGTTGTTGCTGGCCGAATTCGCGCACGATGCGGTCGCGCCAGTTGCCGGGCAGGCTGGCCCAGGTGCACGCCTGGGCGCTGAGGGCCCAGCTCTCCTCGTAGTATTCATCTTTCAAATATTGGCGCCAGGCCTCGGGTTCCGGTGCCACGGCGCTTTCGGTGAGGGCCGCGGCGCCCTCAATGGTGATAAAATCAATCGTCAGGCGAGGGCTTTCACTGGCGGTCAGCTCGACGCGCACACCCGGCAGTCCCTTAGCCTCGGGCATGGTCTTTGCTTCCAAGACGACGAAAGGGCGTTCCTTGCGGAGCTCTTTCTGTAAGGCCAGCACCGCCCGCTGCATCGCGGCGTCATCGAGCGGTTCACCCACGCTGAAACCAGCGACCTTCAAAGCATCGGACTCGAGGTCGATTAACTTCCCGCCCGCGAT
>ERZ767114.1372-NODE-1372-length-11718-cov-6.038828_pt1 | contig 11718 bp, 7 predicted proteins | sample MGYA00374952_ERZ767114 | MGnify/ENA primary metagenome ERZ767114 (study PRJEB28939, sample SAMN06267156) | marine metagenome | isolation source: Columbia River Estuary | place: USA:Columbia River Estuary, USA | collected 2012-05-05 ...
GAGATACTTAGAATTTAATTCGGTTTTCATTGCGTCGCAATCACTTTTCAATTTTTCACCAATGCGGTCAATTGTATGATTAATCCCCGCAACGCAATCAGAAGTGGTATTACATACAGAACTGGTTTCATCCTTCACGACATCCGTTGTTTGTTTGGGTTGATTGGTTGGAGGTGGAGTGGTCAATTTAGACTTTGATGAACTATTTCGGGATTCCTTGTAAAGTTGTTTTTGAGCTTGCGCCATCTTCTTTAACTGAAGTGTGTTTTCCTTGCTGTGGGAACTCGCATATTTACTAGGAGGTGGGACTTCAGATTCTGTAGAATCCATCAATGATATAAAACTACTACAGTTAAATTTCGGGAGACAATTTCTAGTGCGTTTCGGGTTGTTTCTTTGAAAAATGGTTTAAAGGTTTTCCCTCAATGTATAGTATATATGAATAATAGTTCAAAGTCAATGAGGAAAATTACAATTGAAAAGGTTCTTCTTCCGCAATACGTAGAAGTAGCAAAAAAACAGATCCGAATGTTTGAAAAAGAAGGGGAGGTTTTATCAAGTGAATACACAAATTTGTTCAAGAAAGGTGAGGTTGTCCCGAACAGTACAAAAGATAATGGCGAGGGAAAAGTTACTGTATTAGTTACCAAAATTAAAATTCCAACGGCTATGAATCACCAACTCACTCCGAAGTTCATAAAAGCATACCGCGAAGGTCGTGTCATTACACGCTTACCTGAGGGTATTCTGAAAATTCCAAAAGATCCTTCGAAAGCGGGAGGGAGCAAAAAGAATGTAAAGATTAATAGGGAATTATTTGGCAACGTTCTGAACAAGATGAAAACGAACAAGGTGCTAATGAAAGAAGTGAAAGAATTTCTCGATTTGACGAGGGGTAACGATAAATTCCACACAATTACAATAAAGTATAAAACTTTCAAGTATGATACAAATGGGGCAAAAACAGATGTAAAATGGAGTACCTTAAACACTGTTTTCTCTGCTCCTGTTTTGAGAGCATTCTTTCAATTTTCCACAACTTTTGAAAGAAATGTAATCATTTACGATTTTAGAAAATACGGATCTAATGGAGAAGAAACAATTAACTACGACTCTCTTAACAATTTTTTGACTTTTGTGGATAATGAAAACTTATCGACAGTGAAAAAACACACACCTGACGGGGAGAAGAGAGATATTCTGAAAACGTTTGTGAATAAAATAGAATATTTACTGAATGCTGAATCTGCCGTTTTGGAACAAATACACGCAGAGCCATCCGAACAATTGAATAGCGATGAAATGACTAGTCCAATTAAATTAACTGAAATGGCAGTTCAGAATATAGAAGCCAAATACATCAACAGTAAGTATTTTGTATCGGAACTGGTCAAAATTGAAGATGACAAATTTGTCTATCCTGATCACGAAAACTTTGAGAAAGAATTTTCTGAATGTACCAACGGTGGTAGTGGGAAGAATAGGAAAGGGTATAATGAAAACGGGATTCAATATATGAGACAGAGTTGTCTGGCAACGTGTGTTTTGCTTCATATGTATATACATAACGGAAACAGTAAGGGGAAAGTTAAATGGTGGAATCATTGCTCTCTGAAAAAATTCCCTCCACCAACTTATGAATCAATTAGCGAAATGTGTGGAGTCCCGTTTCAAATTAATGATGACCAAGGACGGTATCTTCCTATGTCATTAGAACAATTAGAGCCATTTCTGGAGCACTATAGTATGAGCTGTTACGTGATTACTCCTATGGGCGATTTGGTGTATCGTTACAATCCCATTCAAATTGAACCGAACCTTAACGAAAGGCTGGGCGTTTGTGGATTAACTCTAATAATTTCAAACGAACACGTGAATCAAATACCGAGTAACCTAGCTACTTCTTTCGCTGGAACTTATAAGGATTTAGAACCGTTGAAAAGTGAAACACGGACTAAACTCATCTACGAATTTTATCAACATTCATCATCAAAACCCAATACTTCTGAGTTGGTTGGAACTTTCTCCAAATTCCCGATTAGAAATTCATTTGAACCATCGAAAGGCTTTGCGGTAGATACGAAAATGAAGAACATCGAGAGGGATTCAAAAGATATGGTTGATACCTTACGGAAAGAGGTCGATGCTACAATGAAAACGATTTCCTCTAAAAATTCTAAAAAGAAAATCGTTTCAAAAAGAATTCTTATATCCTATCACTACATTGGATGTCAAGTGTCAATTATTGAATGTCTTAAAACGAAACACAACTACGTTGCTAATAATCTTATTCTAAACGGGAAGCACTGTGACAACATACAATCGTTTGATATTTCTTTTTCCAATCCCTTTGTAAAAGCAACTCTCCGTATCGGAAATATGCTCCAAGCTGGATTAGAATATAACGATGGTGAGGTTGTTGCTAACCAAGTGGAGACCGAAGAACAAATGATAGAATACAATTCCGAATTCAAACAATTTTATCAGAAACTGTACAATAAAGAAACCATTCAAACCTATTCCGAGAATTTATTGGAAAATTTGCTATCCTATCCGTGCCCCCCAAAAGCGTTCTCAGTTATTGAGTCGTATAATTCCAATGAGATTCTTCAACTTCAAGAGGAAGATAAAGATACAGAGTGGCAGGTGAAACGAATCGGCGCAATTGACGCTAATAAGGCGTACGCATCGAATATGCTCAAAACGGGATGCGTTGTGAAGTTTCCACCATACTCAGGATTCGTTTCAAAGGTAGTCAAAATATCAAAGAACAATATTAACGAGATTAAGGACTACAATTTGTACAGAGTTACTGGTCAGTTGAATGGAGATATTAAGGGATATCTAATGTTTGACAGAAAAGATGTAATCTACTACGGAATCATACTGAAAGAAATGATGGCACTTCTCCCTGATTGTACGTTCTCCGTTACCGCAATGTGTGAAGCAATGAAGGTTATCAAAATTGATTGGTCTAGCGATATTAAGCGCCTATACGCAAACACAAAATTGACTACAAAGCAGAAGAAGACAATTCCAAATGTCCTTCTGGGTTCGTGTGATAAATATAGAAGTCTGCTCATCACAGGGGAGGTGTTCTTCTCTAAGATTGACGCCGATGCCTCCTATAATATTTCAAACAATAAAACGACGAGAGTTCGGGTGGCGAAGAAAACAACTGATGATTATAAGACCGAGCCTTTGTGGGAAAGCTGCGAAACTGAGGTAAAGGCGAAACTAGAAAAGCAACTAGAAAACGAGATTAACGCTTCTGATAGTCGTATGTTTTTCGAAACCAACGACCTCTATCACGAGAGATTGTTCAAGCTTCATATCAATGTCAATGAAAAGAAGGAATCTACTTTCAACCAAGGGTTTCTCCCTATCAGTGTAATGAAATATAACACGCAGAGGTTAAGCTTATTGAAATGGTGGATCAAGATAGAAAAATCGGGTACACTATTACCCATCGGGTGTAAAACTGATAGCATATTTGTATGCGAGAATAACGATTTGAACAGGGAGCTACTAAATGATCAGCTAACACTTTTGGGCTTTAAAGGGTATGAGTAAGTTGGAAGTTTGGTATTATGGTTGGAATTCTAAAATCATTTCACTTTTAGAAGACTGCGGAAGACGGCGGCAGTGAATTCACCCAAACTTTTAATCTAGAATTTACTATACCAACAAAATGGCTAAGATGTGCCCTGGCAAATCAATAAAGCCTGAGATGCTTCTTCTATTCATCTTCAACTGCCTCTTCTTTTTCGTTGTTGATAGGAAATATGACTCTAAACCCGATTTCTACACCTTCGACGTAGCCGCAACCCTTTTGATATCGGTCGCTGCTTGCTCACGAATTTGAGTACGTTAACCTCAATAAACTTTATCTTAAAAATCAGACTTAAACGTTACAAACCAATAGAGGATATACAACAAACATCCGTACAAATGAACACATCATTATTGGACGACGCAAAATTATTAATTGACTTTGTCAATAAACACGATGACCTTTACCTAGAGAATAATTTAACATTTGAATCATTGGGGGGCTTTCATTTGGAGCTTCATTCAAAACCACCCCATAAGACGCTAGCGGAAGAAATCGAAAGTGAAAGATTTAGAACAGAAGGGAATCCTAAACGTATCGTACGAATGAATGATAAGAATCCTCATAGACGAGAGAAATGTTTATACACAGAACAGCAGGAAAATGTAAAACGACTAGAAATTATCCAAAAGCAACTACAGACACAAGAGTATTTACCGCTAAAGGGAGAAGAGCTATGGAACTCTAAACACGAAGAAGAGAGAAACTTATTCGCTAGGAATCTATCTGATTCGCTTACCGCAAATAGATGTATAGCTGTATACGGTGATGCGGGACACGGGAAGAGTTTTATAGCGAAAGAAGTCATAGCATTGAATCCCGATTGGCGAACCTACGTAATAAACCCGTACCACCATTTAATACAAAGTGTCTGGAAATCTGACAAATGGATAGCAATGACTGACTACCGAGCGTTGGGCGTAAAAGTGGAAGAAGGAGAGGCTGTTAAAAACAAATGTACAATGCCATTCGACAAGTGTGATTTACTGATTATAGATGAGGTCTTTCTTATTTCAATGGATAACCTAACCAGCTTAAGCATTTATATCAAACGCAATCCAAATATGAAAGTACTGATCCTAGGAGACCCTTTTCAAAACGAGAGTGTTAACAAAGTATCAAATAATGTGGAATTGATGAAGCCGTATTTCGAGTTTCTGGCGGAGGCTGTTCGTGTAATTTGTCCGAAGTACATCACTATGGAGTACAACAAACGAAATCCTAGCGACGCTCTCAAATTGAGTAAAATCAAACATCAACTATTTACCGAAAAGAAAACAACTATGGAAGTATTTCAATATTTAAAAGACAACAATATAATCGGGGGCGTTATAAACCACAAAGAAAATTTACAAACGAGCGGAATCGACACTCACATTACTTACAAAAACAACTACAGTATCGACCTCAATAGATACCTCCACACTGAAGTATTCAAACAGAAAGACGAATTCGTGGTTTGTGATGGCTCATTTTTCGTCAAGCACCCGTTCCTAAATTACAAGGTAGGAAATGTATGTACCCCTACAATTTGTAACAACGCAATCGTAACAGAGAAAGGAACAATAGACTACGCCGACGCATTCAAGATTTGGTCGAACGCTGGTGAGGCTGACAAAAAACCGTCGATTGAGCAATTGCTCAATTTCCTTCTTCACGAGAGGGGGGTGTATTTGCTAAGATGCCGACTTAAGGGGTTTTTCATTAACGAAAATGTTAGGTTATCAATATTGCCGAAGTCGAAGAAAAAAACAGATCAATTCACTTTTATAAACCACGATGGAGAAGCGTTAGACATCAATCAATCAATCGTAACGCACGATAATTTCAGATATAATTACTGTCGCACGGGTCACAGTTGCCAAGGCGATACTATTACCAAACGATTTTGTATTCATATGTACGAATCTGAATTTCTATGTAACAAGAGATGGTTTTGGACTGCGATTACGAGAAGTGTCAGTCTAAAGAATGTGTATATTCATTTGGTTAAAGATACCGACCCAACGCCACACGATTTTCATTGTTTTGCGAGTCGTAAATTGGAATCGTACATACAGATAGACCAAGATAAAAAGCAAAATAACGAAGAATACGACCTGTGTAAAATGAAGGCTATGCTCAAGAATAATTATGGCAAACAATGTTACGGGTTAATGGACAGAGCCTGTGATAATATGATGAGCCTGGAATCCAACTCCCCCGATAGTCTTTCGTTTGACAGAATTAATAATTCTAGGGGACACGGGATTGATAATATCAGAATTAGGTGCTTATCCTGTAACCGAATGGCTAAGGATTTGGATGACAAGCTTTAAATTTAAATTTCTTCAATGAAACGTTTGTAGCATTTTGATGTTGCCAAGTTACAATATAAAAACGAATACTGTTCCGACGTGGCGTATTTGTACCGCTCTGCCATATTATCGTATTGCGTGATGCTGTCGTAAAACGAGTCAATCTCTCTCTGAGTTTTCAATCGGAATAAAATCAATTGAGATGCGTTGGATAACATACCACTAGGAATAGAGTGATACTTCTGACTAGTGATAATTAAACTAATGCCGTAGTGGCGACCCATAAAAAACAGAGTCGTTAATAGATTGTCCTGCTTCTTATTGAAAACATTGCTGTCGCTTATCATATCATCTATTAGCATCAGTACACCATTCTTCTGCTTTTTTGAGTAGTCCATTATCTCCTCTACTATTTCTGGTTGCCAAGAATTGTAAAGATGGGATTTAGGTAAATCCAAGTCACTGTAGGTATCGTCCAATAATAAAGTCTTACTGATAATGAAAATATTCTTCCCAAAATGCTTTGAGTAGCCAAATTCTGGTCGAGTGATTAGGTTCTTTATACAGTTGCTTTTTCCTGAATGACTGCTCCCTACCAAGCAAAGCCTGAAGGGTGGTTGAGGCATACATTCTTCTCCAACAATCTCACGCTTACTTTCTTTTCCTAAGTTTTGAATTTCTAATTTATCAGACATCACGTGTTAATATGATAAGCTCAGAAAAAAACTAGAAATTAATTTCAGTTCGTATTTTCTTCGTATTCGTTTTCTCCTCCCAAAATACGAAGAAAATACGAACATTTAGTAAAAAGCAGTGCGTCGTATTTTCTTCGTATAAATTTACTCTAGTTTATTTTCTCTTCGTATTCTTTTCGTATTCGTTTTATCTTACTAATACGAAGAAAATACGAACATTTTGTATAAGAAATACGAAGAAAATACGAACATTTTGTAAAAAACAATGTTGGGAAACATTTTCGTATTTTCTTCGTATAAATTTAATCTAGTTTATTTTCTCTTCGTATTTATATAAATATGGAATACGAACAGAATACGAAGGAACTAGAAACCAACGCTCAAGAATCCGAAGATATTGAAGACAGTAACAGAAACATTGAAGAATCGTTTCAACCCAAAAAACAAAATGTAAAAAACAAAAACCTTTCATTGCGATGGTCGAAGCGACAACCTACTAAAAACGAATTAATCGAACAATTTACGGAGTTGAAGAGTTCATTCGCAATTTCTCAGAATTCTATACTGATGATGGAGAAACGCATCACAACATTGGAAACGGATATTGCTCAACTTATTGAGTACATAAACATAAAACTCTAAAAAAACGCAAAAAAGTAATTTCACAGTTTTTAATTTATAAAGATACTATATAAAATGCCATTCGTGCCGTCAAGCCAAAGACTAAATACTAATACTAGTTCTCAAATACAAGTAACTGAAGCAATCAATCCAATCCCGACAACACAGCAACAAATGATCAACGAAGAATCGAACCATTCTCAAAATAGCTACGAAAATAACAGCAACGCCAACAACAACGACCTAGAAGATTTATTATTGACCGTTTTGGATGAGCTAGATACCGTGAAAACATTGCTTTTGGAGCAAGGTATTGTATCTCAGCACCAACAAAACAAACCACAACCAACAGCAGAAACACTAGTTAACAAATATGACATCGCAAAAGAGTTGCCCCGCCCACCACCACAAGAAAAACCAAACAGAAACGCACACGACTTTAGCAACTGCTTTTAAATATAGTTCAATGTTATAACAAATTACTGAAAATGTATTCCAATTCAGTCAAACGAAATCCTATCTTTCACAAGAAAAGAGCACCAAAAGAAGGCAGTGAACACTTCTCTGTCGGTTGTGTTACAGAATCAACGGCATATGACGCAATACCCAAAACAATCCACCGAACGAAGTACGTTCAGCAGAATTATGACATAAGAAATAATACATCACGGACAATTTTGGAGTACAACGAAGCACTGAATTATGAAAAGAATGCCAACCTTCAACTGTTTACAGATATTAACAAAAACAACAATACTTCCTACGAACGTCCAGCACCAACAAGTCATAGGCGAGCATTTTACAACCCTCCTTTGAGGAGCAATAATACCAAACAGGAAACAGGTAAACCTAGAATCATAAAAGAACACATAGGAGCATCGAATACACAATTCCCGACAACGAGAATTGGTCAAGAAATCCTCCGTCAAAAAGCATTGATGAATATCACAGAATTGCCCAACATAATGAAATCTCTTATCAACAGCGTGAAAGATTTGAAACAGATTAGAAATGTCAAGGATGGTATTATTGAAGAAACGAAAAAGGTTGAAGAACCTACAGTTGTTGAACGTAAAAACACCGCTTCTTCAAAAACCACTCCTGACGATTATGATAAAGTTCAGCCGATTCCACGTAAGCGAAACAGCTCAGAGGATGAAGTAGTTGAAGTACCAACAGAAGTGGTTCAAGGTCTTACTGATGATGAAAAAGAAATGTACACGGCAACGCTGAAAGAATTAGATAGAATTGCCTCCCGAATTCGGAGAAACAGGTCTATCAACGACGCAAATCTAAATCAACTAATTGATTTGGACATAATTACGAGAGATATGTCAACTGATTTGGATTTGACAAAACGCAAAATTGAAGAATATTCTCAATTACTCAGAGACGAATTAGCGAAATAGGGATACATAAATCCAATTCCTAATTAATGTAAAAACTCATTTTAATTGATATAAACTAATTTAATTGATCACTTTTATAGAGGAACTTAGTTATACGAACAAAAACTACGAAAATACCCCAATATTACTGCCTAACTTTCCACGTCCGCCTCCTCCCACAACATCGGATTAACTTCCACCAACAATTCACGGGGAATCATCGCTCTAAAATCCGCATCAAACCACTCTGGAGGGTCATCCACCCAATCCGCCCAATGGGTTTTGTACAATTCTATCAACTTCTCCTTTGGAAGGTAGTGTTCGGAACACCAAGTCGGCAATAAGGCACGAACTGCTTCGTTTGTATCTACTTCTCTGTTATTATGGTCTCTGTCGGCAGTTTTATCATTCCAATAATATGTTGCTAAATGTTCTTTGAACGTTAGTTGCTTGTAGAAGGTATTACGATGGCTTTGTGGAACGTAGGAGAAGAACATCCCGCCTGATATCAAGCAAATGGCGGTGGCGATGGAGAGACCTAACCAAGCAACGGGTTCGGAGAGGTATAATGTTGCGGTGTCCGTGTTATTGGCGGTATTGAACAATTGTGGGTCGTAGAGGCTGGTAGTGTTGCTGGAATTGAAGCTAGTGGTATTGAATTCGGTGGTATTGAGATGGTCGGGTTGTAGTGTTCCATTCAAGTCATTGCTGTTCCCTCCATTGAAGATGTGGAAAGATACGGCGACCATAACAAAGTTGATGACGAGCATATAGAGGAGTCCACGAGAGTAAATGCGGGGAGTGAGGAAGGTTGGAATACGAATCATTGGGAAGGGAGCGGATAAAAGGCAGAGATACCAACAAAGATGAACTAGAAGACTGAAGGTTGTCCCATCTGCCCCATTACGATAAACTCTCCAATTCCCGTAACTCATCCTCCACAAGAGAAAGCCCAAATACTCCAATACGAGCCAACCAAGGGAGTAGATTTTGGAAGGAGCAGATATAAAGAGGATGGCGAAACTGAAGGTCTTGGCTACAGCATAGGAGGTGAAGAAGATGACGGAGTAACAGAGTTGTTTGGTGGCATAGTGTTTTCCAGCGATGTAGCCAAATAGGAGGGGTTCATCTTTACGGCGGAACTTGCTAGTATCAATCTCTTTATCCGCAAAGGCTACGGTGATGGCAGTTGTGAAGAAGGAGGAGAAGAGGGAGGCGTATAGGAGAGTAGTTCTCTCATTGGCAGGGAGTAGTAGGAAGAGGATGGTCTGGATAATGGATTGGGGAGTGGATTCGAATGTGATTTCAGTTATTCGGGTGAGTAAGAGCATAACCTCATTGGTCAACTTTTGGTTTGAAAAGGGTTTAGAACCAACGGCATCTCTCCAACCCTCAATCAATGGTTTTAGCCCAATTAATCCAGCCAATCCTACCCAAAGGGGTTGTCCGAAAGCAAGACTGACAACACACTGAACAAGTAAAGAGAATCCTATCGATACGCCCTGAGCAATGGCTAACACACGAAACACTCTGTCAACTTTCTTTAGTAAATCCACAAAGACCATAACGTCGGTGGTGAAATCGGCGTACGACAACAGAGTTTTGAAGAAGGTTTTCATCATCTTGCTGTTGTCAACAGAAACCCTGTCTTTAAAGAACGATACGATCACTTCCGTCGTGAGTTCATTACACTCTGCGTCGGTTAACCCCATTGCTTTGTGTTTTGCCATGAACTTGATGATGTCTTCCTTGGTAAGACAACCCTCCTCATCTTCGTAAAATTCCTCATAAGGTTCAAGAAATTTGTTCAAGAGCTTGGTCGCGTTGGCAAGTCTGGCTTTGCTGTCGGGAAGATTGCTGTAATCGTTGCGGAATGAGGAGGATGTGGCAAGACCTGATAAGGAGGGGTGGGACGTTTGAGGAGGTTCGTGATAGTTAAGGAAGACCTCAGTAATGGAAGGTTTTCGGCTTTGGCTTCTTATGTTGCTGTTTGTTGGCGTAGTGTGGGAAGGCAACCCATTGTGTGGAACGGAGGCAATACGACTACTACGGTTCATAGTTATGGTTGATAAGTGAGAGGGTGTGTGTTGGCTATTGTGCGTGGATGTTGAAAGGGATAAGTGTCAGTTACAGGGTTGGTTGTTAACAAGGAATGATTTGGTCGTCCAACAGAAAGAAGTTTCTGTTCCTAAGTATTAGTATTGCGAAGGGGGTATGTATATAACAACGATTGGGTAGTGTGAGGTATTAGGACGGCTGATATGAGGATTTAATATTTAACAACGCCGTCGATAAGGAAGGTAGTCTGAAGGTACTAGTAAGGGGTCGGGAAAGATATAGGGCATCCCTAAGGGATATTATCTCTAGGTCGAAAAAATAAGCCAAAATAAGCCAAGCCAACCGAAGCAAAAGCCAATCCAAATTTGAGAAAAAGCCAATCCAATTTTGAGAAAAGCCAATCCAATTTTGAGAAAAGAAACGTTACTCATTTTTGGAAAAAAACAGAAACGTTACTCATTTTTGGAAAGAGGAAAGAAACCTTTATTCATTCATTCTGGATTTGTGAAAAGCACACCCATCCCCACACACATTACGTAAGAATCTATATAGAGGTGAGAATAGTGATACAGATAAGGAACTATCAATTTAGGTGAGATTTGGTAGTTAATTTCGTTTCAATAGATTTTAAGAGTACGTGACTAGGTTTGAGAAAAGCACAACTGCCCCAACACTTTATGTAAGAATCTATTAATAGAGATGAGAATAGTGATACAGATAAGGAACTATCAATTTAGGTGAGATTTGGTAGTTAATTTCGTCTCAATAGAAAATAAGAGTACGTGACTAGGTTTGAGAAAAGCACAACTGCCTCAACACTTTATGTAAGAATCTATATAGAGATGAGAATAGTGATATTAATAAGGTTGTTGAACTAGGTTTGAGAAAAGCACAACTGCCCCAACACAATATGTAAGAATGGATTGAGATTTGGTAGTACACTTCTTTTTAAAAGATTTTTAGAGTAGAATAGCGCAGTTTGACGGGTTCAAGGTATTGTCGATAGCCATGTGTTTTGTGAAAGCGAAATTAAATTGAAAATGTAT
>ERZ767114.1373-NODE-1373-length-11718-cov-2.654841_pt1 | contig 11718 bp, 8 predicted proteins | sample MGYA00374952_ERZ767114 | MGnify/ENA primary metagenome ERZ767114 (study PRJEB28939, sample SAMN06267156) | marine metagenome | isolation source: Columbia River Estuary | place: USA:Columbia River Estuary, USA | collected 2012-05-05 ...
CAAGTTCGCTGGAATTGAAATTTCGAAGGAACAAGTGACCAGCAATCTGCCAAGCTGGGTATCAGATTGGAAAATATCTGAAGGAAATCTCGTACTCTTTTCTGAAAACCAAAGCACGATACTCGTACCGATTAATACAGGCGAACCCCTGCTAAAACTTCAAGTTAAAAATCTTGAAAAGGCATGCACACTAAACACACTCGATGCAGAAAGACTTTTATTCGGCAGACAACCACTGACCTGGCAGGAATGGTCGGAAGGTTGGGATCGATCTGCAAACAGCCTTTATGTATGGCCTCTTTATTATGCAGGGGTGGAACCTGATATTGTGGGTAACGCACCAAACAGAATTCCGTTTGATACAATCAAATGCTGGCAAGAAACCCCAGAGAGCGCAGACTTAAACCAAGGTATCGAATCGACCCTCAACGTGCTTCGAAACAAAATCAGCGCCCAGCATCAAATTCATTTAGCGCTTGGCGATCTTCCTTTAATCAACTGCAACCAGGGCAAGTTGAACCAAGTCTTCACGAATCTGATTCTGAATGGTCTACAAGCCATGGGGCCATCGGGCGACCTTTATATCGATAGTTATCAAGATGGCGAACAGATCGTGATTCGAATATCCGATGATGGTCCGGGTATCGACGATGCGATTGCGCTGGAAATCTTTCAGCCTTTTTACACCACGAAAAAAGTGGGTGAAGGCACAGGCCTTGGCCTATCGATCAGTCGCAGCATCATCACTGAACTGCATGCTGGCCGGATCAGCGTCGTTACAGATGGTCGTGGCCGAGGTGCAACCTTTGAGATCCAAATTCCGATCGAACAGGAACACTTTGACTCAGTTTGATCGCCTGTTCTGGCCGGAATTGCGTTGCCACCAAAAAAACCCGGCTTATTATAAAAGCGCAGGCGTAACCTGACGCGCAGCGCCCATCTGCTGTAATGCCGAACCGGCCATTGATTTTGTGAATCGGGACGAATCAAAAGATTCATTAGCGCGTCGACGAGCAAGGTCCTAAACTACGTTCCTCAACAATCGTGGAATTTCAGGTTATGGCTCAACAAGGTGAAGGCAGTTTGCAAGCCCCAACGCGTCATCCTTTAGGATGGCAGGAAGATAATTTCTGGGAGCGAGATTTACTCAACGAGGAGTTAGAGCGCGTCTATGATGTTTGCCATGGTTGCCGCCGCTGCGTCAGCTTGTGTGATGCCTTTCCAACGCTGTTTGACTTGGTCGATGAGTCCGAAACCATGGAAGTCGATGGTGTTGAGAAGAGCGACTTTTTTGATGTCGTTGAGCAGTGCTATCTGTGCGATTTGTGCTACCTAACCAAGTGCCCTTATGTACCGCCGCATGAATGGAACATCGATTTCCCCCATTTGATGCTTCGCGCCAAGGCGCAGAAGTTTAAAGCGGACGGTGGTAGCTTCCGAGATAATTTATTGACCAGCACTGACGCCATGGGCCGGGCCCTCACAACCATACCGTTGGTCGATGTTACGGCCAATGCGTTAAACAAGAATAAGCTCTTTCGGAATGCGCTAGAGACTACCCTCGGCGTGCACGCTGACGCGCCATTACCCGAATATCATCGTAAAACGCTGCGCAAGCAATTTTCGGCCGTCCCCAAATCACCCGCCCCCATCGGGCGTACAACGGGCAAGGTTGCGCTTTACGCTACCTGTTATGGCAATTACAACACGCCAGATCTTGGTCAAGATTTCGCGCAGGTCTTCGCTCATAACGATATTCACATTGAACTGGTGCCCAAAGAGGCCTGTTGCGGCATGCCCAAATTAGAGCTGGGCGATTTAGATAGCGTCAATGCTCTGAAGGAAAAAAACATTCCTGTGCTCGCGAAACTCGTCGATCAAGGTTTTGATCTGATCGCCCCCATCCCGTCATGCGTTCTTATGTACAAGCAAGAATTGCCGTTGATGTACCCCGATGATCCGGACGTCTTAAAGGTCAAAAATGCGTTTTTTGACCCCTTCGAATATCTTTTCCTAAGGCATAAAGAAGGTGGCCTGAAGTTAGACTTTAAAGAAGGCCTTGGAGAAGTCAGCTATCAGGTTGCATGCCACCTCAGAGTCCAAAATATTGGCAATAAAACTCGCGACATCCTGAATTTAGTGAACGATACTGTGGTGCATACGATTGAGCGATGCTCAGGCCATGATGGGACCTATGCGGTAAAAGAAGAAACCCGCGCAAAATCTGTAAAAATTGCCAAGCCTGTGGTTCGATTTGTGGAGACAAAACAAGCCAAACACTTTGCCAGCGATTGTCCGATGGCTGCGGTTCACATCGCAAACCTTTCTGAATCGGTTGACTTGGCGGCCCACCCCATGACCCTGCTGAAAAAAGCCTACGGTTTATAAACCGCCGTTTAGCGCCCTCATTCAATCAGGCGGATTTCAATGCCGGCGAACAGCGTGGATGCGGCAAAGTCGATGAACTTTGCTTCGTCTTCAACCGCCGCACGGCTGGCCTGCCGGCGCGCATCCTGGGAGCCACCGCCAGGCCCCACCCAAACCTCAGCATGCCCTAAATAAACCGGGCACTCGAAACCCAAAGCAGCGGCAATGTTTGCATTCACGGGATGATCCAGTCGGTGAACTTGGACATAACGCGCGATGCCTGAGTCGGGTGCGTGTTGCCGAATGAGGGGGCCATGAGATTGCAACCAATACTGCCGCGACGCGGCTTCTGATAGGTCGCGACGATGCTGCAGCGGGAACTGCAGTTTTTTCAAAACGCTGCCGGCACTTGCCACCAAATCTTCAGGAGTTGGATTGACTTGAGGGTATTCCATCGCGAGCCATGCGGGGGACTGTCCGGCATCAAGCCACGCGGCTTGCGCCGAAACCAGGTCCGCAAGCCGCTCAAGGCCGCCGCCCGTCAAAGCCCGAACGGCTTCGGCATCGTTTGCCCACCAGAGTTCAACGACCAAATCAAAAGGGACTTGCATCAAGCCACCTCGAGCGTGATTCATTTGATCGAACAGGTCATTGTGCTGTCCAAGTACTGCCAACGCGCGTTGGCAACCGAGACTATTAAGCACCTCTAACCAAGCGGTTTGCAGGCTATCGTGCCAAGCGGCCTGGAACGCCTCCGAGTTGACCTGCGGCTGCCGCCGAAAATAATACTCGAATCGAATCACCTCATTCCTCCTTGGTTACGCCGGATTCCCCTGGCGACCTGAGCACCCAATGGTTGCGGCCCTATTCCTCGTATCATGTCCTGTCAAAAGGACACTGGTTTAACCCTGGGTTGCCATCTGCGGCACTCCTTCGGCCAATTCCACCCAGTTTTGTTTGCTATCACACCAAACATGGAACTGGGGTGCAAAGCTATCCGTTTGATCCAACGTGCCGGTCTTCAAAAACAACATCTCGGCCTGAGCCGGAATCAAGGAGTACAAGGGCGACCCGCAACGACCGCAAAAATATCGCTCTACCTGACTGCCACTGTTGGTATCAGCGTCTAAATAGAGCTTGGGTTCCGCACCCGAAAACGTAATGCTGGTCTTTGGAACGCCCCATAACGTCGAGAACGCCGAGCCGGCTTGACGCTGGCAGTTTTTACAATGGCAAACCCCAGCCATCAGAGGCTCCCCCGAGATTTCATAAGCGATATCACCACAAAGACACTGACCTGAATATGACGTCATACTGCGCTCCTGACTGTGCATTAAAAAAACAATTTGGTCTTAACAAAAAAGATAATCGAGCCGAAAGCCCCCTTGCCAAGCCTTGATTCACATTGGGTCAGACTCGCTGTCAAGCGCATCCCGACCATCACACTGTAAGCTTTATTTGCAATCAATCCAAATTCCATGACGCAATGCTGAACCGCCCTCAGCGAGCAAAAACCGCGCATCCAAGGCTGATCACACAACGTCCTTTGCGCCGAATCAAGCAGGACGCATTCAAGCGTACGGCAATCGGCAAACAATTTGCTTCACATCAGCGGGACCGGACTGCGTCAGCGGCCAACCAATCAAACGTCCCCGGTCCCTCTAACGGACCGAAGACACGACGACGCAGGCAATTAAGGTGTGAGCCTCGACTCAAAAGTGACAGGTTATCCGGCTCGGAAAACCCCGAAAAGGATCCCAATGACCAGATGCTTTCATTCGCCGCTCAATCTTTGGTAACCTGATCGCAAAACCAGCAAGCGCTCTAAAAAGGACCACTGATGACAGATCACCGAAAACCACTGACGCCCGAAGAGTCTTGGGTCATTCTACAAAAAGGCACTGAACGGCCTTTTACGGGGGAATACGACGACCACTTTGATGCTGGCGTTTACGTTTGTCGCCAGTGTGATCAGCCGCTGTATCGCTCTGAAGACAAGTTTCAGGCCCACTGCGGCTGGCCTGCCTTCGACGATGAAATACCAGGCGCGGTTCGCCGGGAAGTCGATGCTGATGGCCACCGGGTCGAAATCCTCTGTAGTCAGTGCGATGGTCACCTGGGGCATGTTTTTGAAGGGGAGCGGATCACCGAAAAAAACACCCGGCACTGCGTTAATTCGATCTCAATGCGGTTTCAAACCGTTTAATTTGCTCTAGGACAAGACACTCGGCGACCCGGTCTTGGACAGACGACTGTTCAAAGACCCTTTGCCCATCAGCGGCGCAGGTTAATCGCCGCAGCCAAAATAAACCCGTACGCCACATCGCCGCAATGACTCCCAATCAGCGCGTTAATGCGGAACTGGCTGCCTCCAGCACTTCTGCCAGCCAAGACTTTAATGCATCCGTTTTGCAATCCTCGGCGCAACCAGCATTAACCCAATCCCGATAACAACTGCCAACAATCCCAGCTTTTCAAATACCGTGACATAGACCGCGAGGGACACCGTACCAGAAACATCGCCGCCAGAGCCTTCTATGGCCATCAAACTGGCAATCCAACCGCCGACGTAGGCTGCAAAGGCACTGGATAAAAACCAAACCCCCATCATCATGGCAGCAACCCGTTGCACCGATAGTTTCGTGACCATGGACAAGCCAACCGGTGAAAGGCACAACTCGCCCATCGTATGCAGCCAGTACATGAGCACCAACCACACGACTGCGACCTGGCCATTCGGCCCAGCATAAGCCGCACCCAGCACCAAGGCGTAAAAACCTAGGCCGACCAGCAAAATCGCCAAGCCAAACTTCATTGGGGTGGACGGTTCTCGTTGAACGCGCGCCATCATGACCCAAAGCAGCGCAAAGGCTGGCGCAAACAAGATAATAAACAGTGAATTCAAACTGCCAAACATACCCGCTGTCAAAAAATCACCACGGTCCACATTGCGGTCCGTAAACAGCGTCAACGACGACCCAGCCTGCTCGAACAAGGCCCAAAACACCACCGACAAAAACATGAGTAGCAACATCGACAACATTCGATCTCGCTCCTGGGGCGTGCATTCGGTAATCGAAAACCAAATAACGTAGGCCGTGACCACGCCCGTAAACAAGGTCAACACGACCCCCATCTCCTGGGTGTTTTGAATTGCAAACCAAATCAGCCCCACAAATAGGACTGCCGAGGCATAGATTCGATGTTCCAGCGAGATGCCAAACCGCCGAGCCGCCAAAGCCGCCGGCGCTGGCGGCAGACCCAGCCCTGCGAGATACTTCGAGCCAAGTAAAAACGTTAGCAGCCCGATCACCATGCCAATCCCGGCTAGACCAAAGCCATAGCGCCAGCCGTAGGTTTCGCCCAAATAAGCACACAGAAGCGTCGCCACAAAAGCACCCAAATTAATCCCCATGTAGAAGATGGTAAAGCCGCCATCGCGCCGGGGATCACCCTCTCCATAAAGCCCGCCCACGATGGTTGATATATTCGCCTTTAAAAAACCGACCCCAACGATAATAAACGAAAGCGCAAGATAGAAGGCTTGCTCATGTTGGGCAGACCGCTCAACCGTCTCCCCAATGACCACCGCGGGCGGGCCTTCATAAGCCATCCCAAGATGGCCTGCAACCAGCAATACCGCACCAAAAACAATCGCCTTGCGAAGACCAAGATAACGATCGGCAATCATGCCGCCCAACACTGGAACGGCGTAGACCATTGCCGCGTAACTACCGTAAATCATTGCGGCCTCACCATCGGCATACAACCAATGCTTCGTGAGGTATAAAATCAGCAAGGCCCGCATCCCGTAATAACTGAACCGTTCCCACATTTCGGTCGCGAACAAAACAAATAATCCAGGCGGGTGGCCCAGCCAAGTCGACTCCGTAGGCGTTTGCATCATGGGTTCATTCCATTTTCTTAATCAAAGTTATGCTGTAAACGTAGCGCTGGAATCAGCTTTTAACTTGAGCGGCAGTTAGCAAAGCATTGTTGGTTGATACCGGAAACACGGTTTCGGGATCCATCGGTCTAAAACTTCGAATACGATTAATAATGACGTCGCCGGCGCCGGCTGGAAAACTTGCTAATCGAGCGGCCCAAACTCTGGCTTGAGTTAACACCTCATCATCCGGCACCACCGATTGTATTAACCCGATGTGCGCAAGTTCCGTCGCGCCAACTCGATCACCCAGTAAAGCCAGTCGCGCAAGGGTTTGCTCTGATGTTTTCAAGCGCAACCAGGCCGCATTGATTGGGATATCCGAGCCTTGTTGAATCTCACCGATTTGAAGAAAGGCTGAGTCCCCGGCAGCGACTAAATCACAGGCAAAAACAAGCGCGGCACCGGCATTGATCGCGTATTTTTCTAAAGCACAAATAAGGGGCTTTGGGCAGCGATAGAGCGCGAGATGCAAGGCTCTAATCGACGCCTGATGCCAGGCACCATCCTCACTACCAGGGTCTTCATTGCTTTGCAGCGCTTTTAAATCGATCCCTGAGCAGAAGCAATGATCTGCGCCGCGCAGGATGATCGCCGCAACCTCGGCAGAGCGTGACAAGCCTTCGATAGCCGTTGTCAGTTGCGCTGCCAACCCAGGCGTTAGCGCATTACGGCGCGCTGGCCGGTCTAAAATAATTTCCGCCCAGCCTTGATGCTGCTCAATTTGAACAAGATTCATCATGGCGATTTTCCTACCGATTTTTGTGCTTAAAGGATGCATTAATCGCTGAAACTTTACCACCCAACCGATCGCTTTGGAGAAACTCAATGGATGTTGAATCAATCCCTCCATGGTATTGGGCGCCACTCAACAGGCTTCCAATCCAAAATTTTTTAAGGGCACGATCGCGTGCGGCCTTTTACCCACGCGTGAGATCTGAGATGATCTTTACCAGCGTGCTCATTGCACCCTGCCGCTATGCCGTCTGGCCTTCGGACATCACGATCACTCAAGGATTCACAGCATGACGACCATAACCCTGCGATTAGCGATGCTCAGAACCAAGATGCGCGAAGGCAACATTGCAGCCTATATTGTACCAACCACTGACGAATACCTCGGGGAATATGTTCCTGAGCAGAATAAACGCTTGGCCTACCTTTCCGGTTTCACGGGATCCGCCGGCACGCTCGTTGTAACTCAGGAGCAGGCGGCACTTTTTGTGGACGGACGCTACACGTTACAAGCTGCAAACCAATGCCCAGCGCCGCTCTTTGAGCATCACCACCTGATCCAGGAACCCGTGTTGGCCTGGCTAAAAGAGACGCTGCAGCCGGGTCAGTCGGTTGCGCTGGATGGACGAGTTGTAACCTACCGATTCTTTAAAACGGTAGAGGCTGAACTGCGGGATCTAAACATCACCTTGCAGGCGTTAACGCACAACCCAATCGATGACATTTGGGCGGATCGCCCAGCGGCTCTAATCTCGCCCGCAATTCTTTTGAGCGAAGCCTTTTCAGGCGAGTCCAGCACATCAAAACGTTCGCGAGTTGCAGAAAGCCTCAAAGCGGCAGGCGCTGATGCGGCCATCATCAGCCAACTGGACTCCATCGCGTGGCTGCTGAACCTTCGCGGCAATGATGTCCCGCACTTACCGGTCCTGCTCAGTCAATCAATTCTGCTCAGCGACGGAACGCAACATTTGTTCATTGACCCTGCCAAGATTCCGGATGGCTTTGCCGAGCACGTTGGCAAATCGGTCTTTGTGCATGACGCCGCGGACTTTTCAGGCTTCTTGGAACGCTACGGCGCCCAACAGCCGAAAGTCTTGCTGGACCCAGATAGCACCAATGCCCTAACGGCCCTAACTTGCTTGGCTTCTGACTGCCGTTTGATTGAACAAAAAGATCCCGTTGAGTTGCCAAAAGCGCAAAAGAACACCGTTGAGGTCAGCGGTATTCGCGCGGCGCACATCCGTGATGGCGCGGCGCTCAGTGAATACCTTTGCTGGATTGATGGAGAGATTGCCCAAGGTCACTACCATGACGAAGGCGTATTATCAGATCGGCTTGAACAGTTCCGACGCGCGTTACCGGAACTTAAAGACCTCTCTTTTTCCACCATTTCCGCAGCAGGCAGTAATGCTGCGATGGCCCATTATTCGCACACCAATGGCGTCCCCGCTGCGCTGACGCCGAACTCACTGTATCTCGTCGACTCAGGCGGTCAATATTTCGACGGCACCACCGACGTCACTCGAACAATCGCGATCAATGTACCCAGAGCCGATCATAAAAACCTGTTTACACGGGTCTTAAAAGGCCACATTGCATTGGCCACAGCCCGCTTTCCAGAAGGGGTTCAGGGCCATCAGTTGGACGTATTAGCGCGGCAATTCCTTTGGGAGATTGGCAAAGACTTTGACCATGGTACCGGCCATGGCGTGGGTTGTTATCTGAGCGTGCATGAAGGGCCTCAACGCATTGGCAAGTCACCACACCCCACCGCCCCATTACTGCCAGGAATGGTGGTATCCAACGAGCCGGGATATTACGAACCCAACGACTATGGCATTCGCTGTGAAAACCTCATGGTCGTCGTGCGCCTGGCGTCCGGCATGCTGGGATTTGAAACTCTGACCTTTGCGCCGTTTGATCAGCGTCTGATCGATCAGGACATTCTGACTGAGGCAGAGCGACAATGGTTGAATGATTACCATGAAGCCGTTTTTGAAAAGCTTGGCGAGCGTATCGACCCAGCTGCGAAACCATGGTTATTGCAAGCCACAGCGGCGCTATAAGGGCTTAAGCGCGTGAAGCGCTGCAGTTTATTAGTCTGGTCTTTCGTCCACCCGGGGCTGAAAGCGTGCTCATTCTAAGGCGCTTTTCCAAGACCCGTTTTGATGCCGGCCAAAGCCTTTTTAGGTCGCCTGAGCGCAAGGCGGGTTTTGCGTCAATGAAACGAACTTAAAGCGCACGCTTAATGAATCAGAGCCGCTTGATTTTAAAAAACCGGTGCCGCCATAATCCATCAAATAATGCTGTCCAGTATCAATCAAAGGAGCTCCACGGATGAACCCAACCCGCACTGAGGCCATCGCGTCGCTCACTACCACCGGCATGCCCTACGCGCTCGAAAACGGCCTTATCAATGGCAGGCCCTGTCGATTTTTCACCCATGCGCCCCATACCCTTGGACAGCTGTTTGCCGACAACGTCTCGGATAAAACCTTTTTGGTTTACGAAGATGAGCGGCTTACTTTTTCAGAGGTTTATGATCAAGCGATGCAATTGGCTAATATCCTCGCCAGTGAATTCGGGGTCGAGCACGGTGATCGCGTCGCAATCTCCATGCGCAATTATCCGGAGTGGGTCATCTCGTTTATGGCGGTAACCGCAATGGGCGGCGTTGCGGTTTGCATGAACGCGCTCTGGCAAACCGATGAGATTGAATACGGCTTAACCCATAGTGGCAGCAAAGTCTTCATCGCCGATGAGGAACGTCTGCAACGCATTGCGCCGATTGCTGACAAGCTGGGTCTGAAAATAATCGGGACCCGCCATGAAAACCTCGGCAGCCTTCCAACAAGCCGGTCATTTTCGGAACTGCTCGCACAGAACCCTTCAACCGACCTTAGCTGGGCCTCGGTCAGTCCAGACGACTACGCCACAATTTTTTACACCTCGGGATCAACCGGTCATCCAAAGGGAGCCGTATCTTGTCATCGCAACATCATTAGCGCGTTATTCTCCTGGGAACTTGATCTTGCAGCACGGCAATTAGAATTAGGCGTCTCACCTCCGCCGGCCACCGAGCAAGCCGCAACCCTTCTCGCAGTGCCGTTATTTCATGCAACCGGTTCCCATGCTGTCTTTCTGCAATCCTATCGGGCTCAACGTAAAATGGTTTCGATGTATCGCTGGGACCCCTTGCAGGCGGTCCAACTGATTGAATCAGAGCGCATTACCTCCTTTGTCGCACCGGCTGCCATGACAGGCGATCTCATTGAGGCTGGCAAACAAACCAATGCTGACCTCAGCAGCTTATTATCCGTGGGTGGTGGTGGCGCGCCTCGAGCCCCCGCTCAGGTTCAAAACATTCCCGAGGCGTTTACCAACGCCTTGCCCAGCACCGGTTGGGGCATGACAGAAACCAATGCTATTGGCACCGGTATCGGTGGCGAAGACTATCTGTTGCGGCCCGCCAGCTCCGGCCGATGCTCAGCGGTCCTCGACATTTTAATTGTCGATGATGCGGGTAATCCACTCCCTTATGGCGAACGCGGTGAGTTGCGGATTCGAGGCGCATCGGTAATCGATCGCTATTGGGATCGCCCTGAGGCCAACGCCGAAACCTTTGAAGATGGCTGGCTCAAAACCGGTGATGTGGCCTATTTAGACGATGAGGGTTATCTCTTCATCGTTGATCGAATTAAAGATCTCGTCATTCGCGGCGGCGAGAATATCGGTTGTGCGGAGGTCGAAGCTGCTTTGCTCGCGCTGGATCAGGTGCTTGAAGCCAGCGTGTACGCCGTACCCGATGCGCGCTTGGGCGAGGAAGTCGGTGCAACTTTGTATTCTCAGAGCGATCTGGACATCACCGAAATCCAGACCCAACTCGCGGCCCACATCGCGAAATTTAAGATCCCCAGATATATTCACCTTCAGGCAGAGCCGCTACCTCGAATCGCCTCGGGCAAGATCGACAAGCGCGCATTGCGATCAATTGCCGGCAGCCGATTGGGTCTAACAGACGCGCTCGTTTGATCCTCGCCAGTCGAAAGCTGTTAATATAGCAGCCTTCTATCGAGAGTCATTGTCCTATGCAAACCCAGCAAATTTCCCAGCTTTTTGAGGCGAACCCGCCGCTCGGTCAAAACGTTCAAGTTCAAGGTTGGGTCAGGACCAAACGAGACTCCAAAGCAGGGTTTTCGTTTGTGGCCGTACACGATGGGTCGAGTTTCGATCCTATTCAAGCCGTGATTCCCGCAACCCTCACCAATTACACGAGCGACGTTCTCGCGCTCTCCACAGGCTGTTCGGTCACCATCATCGGTGAGCTCACCGTCTCAGAAGGCCGGGGTCAAGCGGTTGAGATTCAGGCTACGTCCGTTGCGGTTCATGGTTGGGTCGATGACCCAGAAACCTATCCGATCGCCAAGAAACGGCACACGTTTGAATACCTGCGGAGCGTTGCCCATCTTCGCCCCAGAACCAACACCTTTGGTGCAATCACTCGTGTCCGAACGGTTCTGGCGAATGCCATCCACAATTACTTTTTTCAAAACGGGTTCCATTGGATCAACACCCCGTTAATCACAGCAAGCGACTGTGAAGGCGCGGGTGAACTGTTTCTGGTGAGCACTTTATACCTGGTCAATCAAAAAGATGTAAGTTTCGAAGAT
>ERZ767114.1387-NODE-1387-length-11668-cov-2.564662_pt1 | contig 11668 bp, 12 predicted proteins | sample MGYA00374952_ERZ767114 | MGnify/ENA primary metagenome ERZ767114 (study PRJEB28939, sample SAMN06267156) | marine metagenome | isolation source: Columbia River Estuary | place: USA:Columbia River Estuary, USA | collected 2012-05-05 ...
GCCTCCGCCGCCATACTGCTTGCTTGATCAAATAAGTATAGGCCCTGGGCGCCTGTGAAGAGCAGTTGCAAGACCGCCACGAACAAAGCAACTTTACCAAGCTGCCAAAGCCAGGCGTTGCCACTTGCGCCTTGGCTTGCTTGTGCAAATTGAGCCTGCCGAAAATTCAGCCGCTTCGTTTTAGGTTGCTGATGAAGATACTGCAATAAAGATCGCGCTGGGGCGGGTAGCCGTTGAGACTGCTCGACAAGCGGGCTAGGCAAAAGGCTCTCCAGCGGTCGTCCTTCGGTGAAGTCAATGATGTTCAACGCAAGCGGGTCCCCGTGGAACAACAGCTCGAGTCGCGTCAAGACCTGGTCAGTCTCAAATGCCACCATCTCAGCATCCGGTTGGGTTAAAAGCGCCACGTCATCATCAACTACCAACAGACATTGATCCGAGGAAATCAGATCCAGATCAATACCCACAAATTCTGGATCTAACCCAATCGTCTTTAACTGACCTAAACAGGTTGTCAACAAGGCCTCATCGATTACCCCCACTGTCAGGTCATTTCCGCGCCGTTCCCCTATCGCTATAAAGCAGTCCATCACATCACAGGCAAGATACTCTTCAACGAGATAAGGTACGGCATCGAGCACCTGCCGAGTTGGCTTGGGCGGCACTTCAATCGTTTTTAAGAGGACTGATTCACCGGAGAGCAACACATGGGTGTGTACCGGCAATTCATACTCGGCCAGGACCTCGGCAAGGACCTCCAAGGCGCCTTGGCCTTCTCGCAATGGCAGCTGAGCGTCATCCAGCAACAACCATTTTAGTTCTCGCTCCCGCCAATGGATTACTAAATTTTCAAAGGCCATTGGCTAGTATCTCTTCTTCGGGCACAAAAGGTATAAAGCGCTCATTATTTTTACGTTGGTAAACCGTCATCTTCCCAGTGGTTGCATCCCGGAACACGAAACTGGTCAAAAACACAATTTGTGTTCCGAATCGAGCCTTCGTGTTCACCTTGAAAAAAGAAGATTGTACACCAAGTCCCCCTGGCTTCACTGCCAATCCGGCCAATTCAGGTTGCTGCAAAAATTGCTCAACGGATTCAAAACCTTCAAGGCGAAGCCTTGATTCCGCAAGATTCGTCGCACTTTCCAGATCCAGGTCTGTCGCGAGCGTCTGTAAAACCATTGGCGGCGCGGTATTCACGTTTAAGGCGCCACCCGATGTTGGCAATACCGTCATAACGTCCGACAAACGACCATAGGCCTCATTTGTCATAGTCCGGAGCAAGCGGATCTCTGAGAGATCCTGAAGCGGTTGACCGCTCGTTCTATAGGGCCGTTCAAGCCCCAGATAGTAATAATCCTCAGCCCCACCCGGCCTAACCTCACCATCGATATCACTAAAATCAAGTAACTCATCCATCCAACTCGGGTTCAAGCCAATTTGTGATGACAGTAGCGACAACTTTTCCGCAATTAGACTATTGCCTTCGTTTGAGGATACGAAGTCATTGAGATTGAACACGCTCTGCAAGTCTTGAATTACGATATCAACCTCGCCTGACTCAAACTCAAAAACAAGATCCGTAGCCGCCCAGGCCTCGCTTAAGTCATCTTGCTCTGGGCGCTCCTTAAAATCACGAGCGAGTAGTTGTCGCGCGTATTCTTCTCCTCCAGAGGCATAATAATAGGCCTGCGCTCGATCAAAATAACGCGTGGCCGATGAGATGGCGCGGTGCTGATTCTTTGCAATGGAGACGCTGAGCACCGTTGCGATGGTTACAACGAGCAGCACAATCATCAGCGCGACCCCCTGCTGCCTTTGCCTCTTAATCATAAAGCAACATCCAATACTAACGGCGAGAGCGGTTGCGCTGCCGGGTCAAACTCGGCGTCCTGATCGGTTTCTGTATCATTGAGGTTGTCTTCAGAGTCCAGCGTGCCAGCACGACCTTGTGTTAAAAACGGCACGTATTCTGGTAAGTTTACGCGGCGGGTAAGATCGCCCCACAGCTCACTGGTAATGGTTAGCTCGACCCCGACCGGCAACTCGTCACCATCCGCGGCGGTAATGACTTCCTGACGCGAGCCATCGGCCTTAATCAAACTGACCTTAAAATCAGTCACCCCGGTCATTAACGTCTGAACCCTGGGCGTTGTGTCTTGCGCCCGATCAAGAACCAACCAAACCACCCGCTGCAGCGCCTCGCCATTATATTGATAGGCCACCCGCTGTAATTGACTCCTCGGTAACTTCAGAGGGTTACGCCAACCACCCCGAGTAAATTCTAACGGATACACTCCTTGGTTGACCGAGACAGCGGAGATTGGATCACCAAAATCATCGCGGACACCCCGGTAAACCAAAGCCGAGACGTCCCGATCGATCATTTTAAAAACACGCACCAGGGTCCGATATTCGTCAGTCCGCTCACCCATTTGGCGCTCAATACTAGACACGCTGCGCAACATCTGATTTGACGCCAATCCTAATATCGAGAAGATCGTCATCGCGATCAATACCTCAAGCAACGTGAATCCGAAAGCGCGCGTCATCAGTTGCGACCAACGTAGCCATACAAAACAGCGAGCACCTGATCGAGTGCAGCATCATCTCTCACGGACACCTCGAGTCGCTTTAGGTCCGCATCGCTTGTTGCCTCAACGCGAACCAGAACTTGGAATCGGCGATTCGCCATCAAGATCTCAGTTTGCTTGCGAGTCGGTTGCAAGAATGGATCATCATCACCACCTCGGCTCGTCAACTCATTCATCACGTTCTGCGCGACCGTAAAAGCTAAAAGCTGTTCTTGCATCCGGCTGGTCTGCACCACCGCTAAGGACGCATTCTTCGTCAACGCCAGAGCAATCACCGCAAACACGGCGAGCGCGACCATCACCTCAATTAAAGTGAATCCTTGAATCAATGCGCGCTTGTTACTCATCACGTTCAATGGGCGTCCTACTTAACGCAAAGTCTCCAAAGCCTTCGGTCGACAGCCCCATCCACCAGCCATCCTCGGCGACCAAGCTCAATTCAAAAATCGAGGTTTCGCCGCTCGACAACAGCAACAATTCGGGTTGGGGCTCATTGCTCGACCCAGCGTTGTTGCTCTGTTGTGTCTCATCAACTGGCTCGACCAATCGTAAAGGCTCGCCTTCGGTGGTGAGCTCTAAAATTAGACCTTGGGGTAACGCGTGGCGTCTTAGCTCGGGCGCATCAGACGAAATCCAAGTTTGACGACTTTCATCAAAAATGACGAACCCGTAACTGTCTGGCGCCAGTTCAACCCCAATCTCGACGGCATCAACTTGCGCGGTCTCATGGCCATACTCAAAAACAAATTTCAATCGCTCAGCCTCTTCTTCGAAGTCGGCTTGGGACACAAAGGCAGGCAGGTTTGCCACGACAAGCCCCGTCAACAACGAGACAATAAACAGAACAACTAGGATTTCAATCAGCGTAAAACCCTTCATAACGCGCAGCTTGATGCCTACAGGTCCGATAGTTTCAAATCGGCATCGACACCCTCGCCACCTTCACGTCGGTCTGAGCCCAAAGAATACACTTCGATTTGCCGGCCCTCGCTGAAATACAGATAAGGCTCTCCCCAAGGATCAATCGGCAATTTTTTAAGATAGCCATCGGCATTCCAGCGCCTGGGTTCCGGGTAACCGCTTGGCTTATCAACCAAGGCTTCCAGCCCCTGATCTGTGCTCGGGTAGTGACCGTTGTCCATACGATATAAATCAAGGGCGTTGCCTACCTGTTGCAAATCCGATCGAGCGGCCGTGGCCCGTGCCTCATCCGGCCGGCCAACGATGTTCGGCACGATTAAGGCCCCTAGGATTCCCAAAATAACCACGACCACCATGATCTCGATGAGGGTAAACCCTGTCTGCCGATTTGAACCAGTCTTCGGTTGCATCATTATCTGTGTCTTCCTCTATTTATTGTTTTCCAAAATTTGTTATTGCCAACTATCAATGACTAAGCTTTAGGCAAGCCCCTCGATCGAAGATCATCCAACCAACTGATTGAGATTGATGATCGGCAGTAGAATCGCCATCACAATGGTAAACACCGCGCCGCCCATAATGACGAGCATCAGGGGACCGATCAGACTCAGTAATGTCGCGAGCAGCGATTCAACATCCTGCTGCAGATAGCGAGCAACCCGAGCCAACATGCCATCTAATTCACCACTCGCCTCGCCGCTCGCGATCATATAAAGCATCATTGGCGGAAAATAACCACTCGTCTGCAGCGCGGCTTGCAGGCTGCTGCCTTCGCTCACACGCAAGGTGGCCCGCACGACTTCGGTCCGAAGCCAGGTATTGGACACAACCTCCCCCGCGATTTTCATCGCTTCAACCAACGGCACACCGGATGCGGTCAGAATACTCAAAGTGCTCGCAAACTGTGCAATATTTCGACCCCGACTCATCTTGGCAACGAGCGGCGCTTTCAGCAGAAAGCGATCATAATTCAAGCGGTTTTTTTCAATCAATAAAAGTTGCCGAATCGAAAGGCCCAGTCCGATCAGACCCAAACCGACGAGCCAGCCATAGCCTGCAACAAAATCACTGGCGGCAATCACCGCCTGCGTTAGGGCCGGGAGTGCTTGTCCGGTATCGGCGAAAACCGTCACAATATCGGGCACCACATAACCCAGCAAACCAGCCAAGATCAGCAAGGTTAAAACAAACAAAATAACTGGATAAACCAACGCTTGTTGTACCCGCATCGCAGATTCGTATTGGGCCTCACTAAAATCCGCGAGCTGATTTAAAACGGCGTCGAGATGCCCAGATGATTCGCCCGCCGCGACCGTTGCACGAAACAGATCTGGAAAGGCTTTGGGGTAGATTTCAAGACTTCGTGCTAAGGAATACCCTTCCAAGACACGTGCTCGCACCGTGGCCAACATTTTTTGAGTTTTTGGCATTTCAGTTTGGCGAGACACCGCGAGCAGTGATTCTTCGATGGGTAATCCCGCCGCAATCAAGGTCGCCAATTGACGGGTGATGAGCGCCCGCTCACTCACCGACAGCGCGGGTTGAAAGAAACTGGATAAGAAGTCACTGGACGAACCGGTCTCGCCATCGCCTTGCCGGGTCAAGGTAACACTCGTTGGCGCTAACCCTTGATCTCGGAGCATTTGCCGAACTTGGCGAGCTGAATCCCCTTCAAGCAGACCTTTTTTAAGGCGTCCGCGTGGATCTAGGGCTTGGTAATCAAAGGCTGGCATGGTTTACATTAATCAGCCATTGTGACGCGGAGGATTTCATCAATGGTGGTCATACCGGCAAGCACTTTGCTTCGTCCATCATCCCGAATGCCCATCGAATGGGCCCGCGCTTGCTTCTCCATCTCAGGCTCTGAGGCGCCCATATGAATCATCTCGCGAAGACCGTCATCAACCACAATGATTTCGTAGATGCCTTGCCGGCCGCGATAGCCTTCATTCGCGCAGGCGTCACATCCTACCGCGCGGTAAATCACAGCTGAGACATCTTCCTCAAGATTGAGAAAGGCCCGCTCATACGCGTCGGGATCATGCGCTGTTTTACACTGATCGCACAGCACCCGCACTAAGCGCTGCGCAACCAATCCAGCAATACTGTTAGACAACAAATACGGCTGCACGCCCATATTGGCCAAACGCGTAATCGCGCCAATTGCCGTGTTGGTGTGTAGCGTTGATAAGACGAGATGTCCTGTTAAGCTCGCCTGAACGGCGATATCTGCGGTCTCATAGTCACGAATCTCACCCACCATCACAACGTCTGGATCTTGTCTTAAAATCGCCCGCAAGCCTTTTGCAAAGGTCATGTTGGCTTTCGCATTCACTTGCGTCTGACCAACGCCTTCCACATCGTATTCGATGGGGTCTTCAACCGTTAGGATGTTACGGCTGCTGTCATTGAGCTGATCTAACCCAGCATACAGGGTGGTCGATTTGCCTGAACCGGTTGGTCCAGTGACCAAAATAATACCGTGAGGCCGCGTAAGTAAACCTTGCATGCCGTTCAAACCCGACGATTGCATCCCCAGAAACGCTAAACTCTTGCGGCCATCCTGCTTGTCTAAGAGTCGCATTACCACGCGTTCGCCATTGCTTGCTGGAATGGTCGAAACCCGCACATCAACCTCTTTGCCGCCGACTCGCACTGAAATACGACCATCTTGGGGCAATCGTTTCTCGGCAATATCGAGCTTCGCCATGACCTTAATACGAGACACCAAGAGCGGCGCCAGAGCGCGCCGAGGCGACACGATTTGACGCAGCACACCATCGACTCGAAACCGAATCACCAAGCGGCTTTCATAGGTTTCTACATGGATATCTGAGGCACCCACCTTAATAGCTTCTGTGAGCAAACTGTTAATCAATCGAATGATGGGGGCATCGTCATCCTGCTCTAGCAGATCGCCATTTTCAGGTAACTGGTCCATCAAACTGGACAAGTCCATCGAGTCGCCCAGATCTTCGATAAACGCCATCGCCTCCCCGCTATCCTCCTCGTAAGCTCGGGACAACAAGCCATCGAATTGGCCGGAGTCAACCGATTGAATCTCAGATAGGCGACCCACGAAGCGCTGCACCTCGGAATAGACAGCGGGTGACAGCGGCGCCTTATAAATCAGCTTGGTTTGCGACACGTCATGAGCTGGACTCTGAAGGATCACGCCGAACCGTTTCGCAAAACCAAACGGCAACCGCCTTTTAATCTGCTGAGAATCCACTTGTAGCTCTGACATAACTGCAACAATCCCCGTAAAATCATCATTTTGTAAAAATTCGACACCTACTGAGTGCCCTTTAACCAACCGTGTCCGGATAGAGACCCTGAACTTAGTAAGATGCTCAACACGCGTTTTTCAGGATACGACGATGCCTGCCAGGCCTGTCCGGCTCGGATCAATTGTAGCAGTCTTGATCTATAAATCACGCCCGAGACCTGGGAACTTTTTTTTTCGTCCCATTTCGAGTAACATCAATCCCACTAATGTTGGGATGCCACATTATGAAATTGAGTGATATCGATCTAAATCTTTTCGTTGTCTTAGACGCCATTTACACTGAAGGCAACTTAACCCGCGCCGGCGAAATTATCGGGATTACGCAGCCTGCGGTCTCGAACTCTTTGTCGCGTCTGCGAACATTGTTTGATGATCCCCTTTTTGTCAGAACAGCCGATGGCATGATCCCAACCCCGGTTGCGCAAAATATTATTGGATCTGTCCGACAAGCGCTCGACCTAGTTCGTTCCAGCGTTCAGGACAGCGAGCATTTTGATCCGCTCAATTCCGACAAACGGTTTCGGATTTCAGCAAATGATCTGACCGAGGCCATCCAGATCCCACCACTCATTCGGTTGCTGAAACAAGTCGCACCCAAGACAGTACTTGAGTGCTATCAGGTTAGGCGACGCGATCTTAATATTGAACTGGCCTCGGGTAATTTGGACTTGGCCATCGATGTCCCGCGAACGCCGGATCCTCAAATTAAGCATACCCCACTGCGAACCAGCCCCCAGGTTTGCGTTGTCAGGAAAGATCATCCTTTGGTTTCAGGTAATCTTGACCTCGCCACGTACCTGGAACTAGAGCATATTCATATTTCCTCTCGTCGGGGCGGCCTGGGATTGGTTGATCTTGCGCTCGGCAAAATGGGTAAAAAGCGCAATATTGTCTTACGAACGCAGCATTACTTATCATCGCCGCTATTGGTGGCCACCACGGACCTTGCCATTACCGTGCCGATGACCTTTGCTCGATTTCTACTTGATCTGAGCCCAGTGCAGGTTTTTGATCTGCCGTTTGATGCCCCAGAGCTTGAAACCCATCTGTACTGGCACGAAAGCACGGACAAAGATCAATCGAATCAATGGTTTCGGTCATTGGTGATAGAATCGGCGCAGTCTTAATGAACCCTGGCCTATCCTTATGAACTTTATTGGTCGTCATATTCTGAGCGTCGATCAATTCGTCCGCGCAGATATAGAACACGTTTTTAGGGTTGCCGATACCATGAGACCCTATGCGTTACGGCAAAAAGTGACGCGTGTGCTCGAGGGTGCCATCCTCGGTAATATGTTTTTCGAGCCAAGCACGCGGACCCGAGTCAGCTTTGGTTGTGCCTGGAATCTTTTAGGCGGCGAGGTCCGAGAGACCACTGGCATCAAGGCATCAGCACTGGCCAAAGGCGAATCCTTCTACGACACCGCCCGCGTGTTATCCGGTTATAGCGATTTGATTGTGATGCGCCATGAAAAGAGCGGTTCCGTGGCAGAGTTCGCAGCCGCGAGCCGAGTACCGGTTATCAATGGTGGCGACGGCGCGAACGAGCATCCCAGCCAAGCGTTGCTCGACTTGTACACGATCAGCCGAGAACTTGCTGATCATGGCAAAACGGTTGATGGCATGACCATCGCGCTCGTTGGGGATCTGCGGTACGGCCGAGCCGTTCATTCTTTGTGCAAGCTCCTTGCTGCCTACGACGGCATCCAATTCTCTCTGATTTCACCCGAGGCTTTAAAGCTGCCTGCTGCCTATGTTGAATTATTGCGCAATCAGGGCCATCAGGTAGTTGAATCCGACGCCTTGCCAACCGGTGTTCAACGAGCGGATATTGTTTATGTGACGCGAACACAAGAAGAACGCTTTGAAACCCCTGAAGACGCGCAGCGATACAAAGGCATCTTTAGGCTGAATCAAGCAATCTATACTGAGTTTTGCGAACCCAATACTGTGATCATGCACCCGCTGCCCAGAGACTCCCGAGCTGATGCGAACGAACTCGATAACGATTTGAACGACAACCCCAACCTCGCTATCTTTCGCCAAACCGATAACGGCGTTCTGATTCGCATGGCGCTTTTTGCTCTGATTTTAGATGTTGCTGATCAAGTCGAGGCCAGTAGTCGAGCCGTCAACTGGTATACCGCAAAACGATTTTAAGGACCCCCATCGTCCTGGCAAGCGCCGGACTCATACCCAAAACTATTAACGGAGCGGACTGCAATGCTACATGACTCGATCTTAGGAACCATTGGGAACACCCCCGTTGTTCGCCTGAATAAAATGGCGCCTGCTGGGCAAACCATTTATGCCAAAATCGAAGCCTTTAACCCCATGGCCTCGGTTAAGGACCGATTGGCCATTGCGATCATTGAAGATGCTGAGCGACGCGGCACGATCAAGCCAGGTCAAACTGTGATTGAGGCGACTTCCGGTAACACAGGCATTGCCTTGGCGATGGTTTGCGCAGCCAAGGGCTACCCTTTCGTTGCCACCATGGTCGAAACCTTCTCGATTGAGCGCCGAAAAATAATGAAGGCCCTTGGCGCACGCGTCATCCTAACGCCAGCGGCAGAGCGGGGCTCCGGCATGGTCGCAAGAGCCGAAGCCCTAGCAAAACAACATGGTTGGTTTATGACCAGCCAGTTCGAGAACCCGGCCAACCCGGCCTATCACCGAAATACCACAGCGCCAGAAATCCTGAGAGACTTTGCAGGCCATGAACTGGATTATTTCGTGAGTGGCTGGGGTACTGGCGGCACCATGACCGGAACCGGTCAGGTCCTCAAAGTCGCGCGACCTGGCATTAAAATTATCGGCGTTGAACCACAAGAAGCTGCACTCTTATCTGGCAACCCCTGGTCACCGCACAAGATACAAGGCTGGACCCCGGACTTCGTTCCCGAAATTCTGGACCCTTCGGTTACTGACGAATTGGTTCTGGTTTCTGATGAGGAATCCCTAGAAACCGCCCGAGATCTCGCGCGATTAGAAGGCATATTTTGTGGCATTTCCTGCGGTGCAACCATGGCTGGCGCATTAAAAATCGCAGCCGAAGTCGCACCAGGGCAAACCTTCTGCGTTATGTTGCCGGACACCGGCGAGCGATACTTATCGACGCCTTTGTTTGAACACCTGACTGAAGACAGCGACGATGAATGGTTAGCGACGCAGGCGTAGAATATTCTGTCGCGCCGAGGTCTCCGAACACGGAAACCTTGGCTTGGACTGAGCTTGAAACAGAGTTAGGTTGGGCAAGTATTGCGACCTCATCTGCGGCTATTTACGCACTCGTGCTCAGTGACCACTCAGACCGCCAGGGCACCGGGTTAATTCAGGCCTTAAACGGTGCAACGCTCGTAGCCGCGCGCGCCGCACGCGCTACGCAAAATCAGCAATGGATCCGGTCAGCGATCGCCCGATTGGTTGACGAAACGCTTGATCCGCTGCCACTCGCTTTAGGGGGCAGCCCCTTTGACCTTGAAACCTGGCGTCACATCCAGTTGATCCCGCCAGGCGAAACCATGAGTTACCAAAAGCTCGCCCATCAAATGAATCGAGGCAGTGCCGTGCGAGCGGTGGCATCGGCCTGTGGCCGAAACCGGCACGCGTTACTCATTCCCTGTCATCGTGTGATCCGATCTGATGGCGGCCTGGGCGGCTATCGCTGGCAAATCGACCGCAAAGCACGCATTCTTGCTCGTGAGCGCCAAGGCTAGCTCTGCCGGGGCGCTAACGCTGAAGAAATCGAGGCTAAAAAAAACCCTGACTGCAGAACAATCAGGGTCTTTAAACATCACTCATTTTTCAAAGCAGGACGCGTTACAACATACTGTCCAGTTCTGGTACCGCTTTGAACAAATCAGCCACTAACCCGTAATCCGCAACTTGAAAAATCGGCGCATCTTCGTCTTTGTTGATCGCGACGATGACCTTGCTATCTTTCATCCCAGCAAGATGCTGAATGGCCCCACTGATACCAACGGCGATATACAGGTCCGGCGCAACAATTTTACCGGTTTGGCCAACCTGCATGTCATTGGGCACAAAGCCTGCATCAACCGCTGCCCGGGATGCGCCAATTGCCGCCCCCAACTTATCGGCCACGCTTTCAAGCATCGCAAAATTTTCACCGTTCTGCATGCCACGACCACCCGAAACGATAATGCTGGCGGCGGTCAATTCAGGTCGCTCCAGCGCAACAACATCTTCCCGAACCCAAGATGACACGCCCAATGCAGCCGGCGCCTCAACGACTTCGATCGTTGCACTGCCCCCTTCGGCCGCGACGGGATCATAGGCCGTTCCCCGAACCGTGAGCACTTTTACGGCATCACTACTTTGGACCGTTGCAATGGCATTACCTGCATAAATGGGTCGCTTAAAGGTATCTTCGGATTCAACCGAGACAATCTCAGAGATTTGTGACACATCCAATAAGGCAGCAACCCGTGGCATATAATTTTTACCTGAGGTCGTGGCCACTGCCAGGATGTGTGAGTACCCCGCCGCGACAGACACGATCAGGTTCGCTAACTCTTCCGCCAAGGCATGCCCATAATTCTCATCATCGGCAATCAGCACTTTTTGCACGCCGTCGACCTTTGCCGCGGCATCAGCTGCCCCCTGACAATTCTGGCCCGCGACCAATACGTGGATGTCACCCCCAATCGCTTTGGCGGCCGCCACAGCGACCTGCGTTTGAACTTTTACGTTGTTCTGATCGTGTTCTGCAATGACTAAGACGCTCATGAAATCACCTTCGCTTCGTTTCGCAATTTGTCGACTAAAACCTCGACACTATCTACTTTAATACCCGCGGCTCGTTCTGCAGGTGGTTCAACTCTCAAGGTCTTAACCCGGG
>ERZ767114.1390-NODE-1390-length-11636-cov-2.412752_pt1 | contig 11636 bp, 14 predicted proteins | sample MGYA00374952_ERZ767114 | MGnify/ENA primary metagenome ERZ767114 (study PRJEB28939, sample SAMN06267156) | marine metagenome | isolation source: Columbia River Estuary | place: USA:Columbia River Estuary, USA | collected 2012-05-05 ...
AAATCCCTTACAAGTAAGCCGAGCATTGTTTTCGTGTTGACTCGAGCAATCTTATCAAACTCTTCTTGCATCTTCTCATCGATCATATCAGAAACCTTTCCAGCACCTGCTCTTGCAGCTTCAATCGTTGCTCCAACGGCAACTGAAGCTAATAATCCACCAGGGTTTAATTTACGCATTTTAAGAACCCTTAACCCCCAAAGGGTTAGACTTTTCTTTCCAACTCTTGAAACTGCATCCGTTCCGGATGTTTCGTCGCCTTCAATCGTTTCTTTACGTGAGAATCTCCTAAAGAATTTACGGGCTTTGATTCCTACATTGGCAATTTTCCGTAATTTGTCAACATCATATCGTTCGATTGCGATAAGCATCCGCCTGACCCGATAGATTCGTAGAATATCAAACACAATCCAAATTAAGAAGAAAAATAACAACAGAACTGAACCTACAAACCCTGCATCAGTCCAATCGCCCCATCCAATTGGATCAAAATTTAATCTAAAAAGTACGACAGTTAATGGGGGCAAAATAAAGGCCAGTGATTCATTTAACACAAGTATCGATAATCCCTTTATCGGTAATTCTCGGAGTTGTTTTATTGCCCAGCCCCCATGAGGTGCGTATTTTTTGATTACCTTGTACAGAGGATTTATCAAAAGAACAAATCGAAACAAGAAGGGCAACCAAATTAGAACGAGAACGTACAATTCCCAAGGCCCATTGGGCGGAAATCCAGGTACTTGTAGAGGGTCAGACACAATTGTCCATCCAGCCACAACACAAGAACAAATCGCAGATTATTCCTTGTTGAATATCTTCTTTACGTTTATATCAACTGAATCGACAGCTTCACAGATCTTTCGCCCATATTTCCTGCCCATTCCGTAACCCGCACCAGCAGCAGCAGCGCCTGACATAATTTCAAGAGTAAAGGCTGCAATCGCAAAACCACCAACAATTAGTGGAATCATTGACCCACCTCCTCTGCATATTCAGTCACTAAAACTACTTCTTGAACTGTGTCAGTTTTCAAATCTTCAAAATCAGCATGCTTGCGATAATAGTGGCGGAAAGTACTGTGAGCAACTCCTGCCATCATTCCCGCTATTCCTACTACAATTGTTGTTGCAAATATTCGTCCTATCATTCTATCATTCCTCTTCTTTTTTTGTTTCTCCGGATGTTCCAACGACGTTCTTCACGCTTTGTGCTACGCTTCCTACGACGTTTCCAGCGGTTTCAACAGTGATCTTGGTGACTTCACCAGTTGCATCAATAGCTGCTTTGATGACTCTACTCGAGCCAACAGCCAGATGGACAACAGTTTCTTCGCCTGCGTTCACCATTTCTTTGACTGCAGAAGCAAATTCATCGATTAAGGAACCGAGACCTTTGCTGACCTTGTCAACCGCTTTCTTTCCGGACATATTTTTCCGACAGTACAAATGGATATAAACAAAGGAGGGTTTTCTTAGAGGGTTAAATTACCCGCTATAATTAGGCATCGCTTGGAAGGTAAAAGAAATCATCAGGATAGTATTCCAAACGAATACACATGTCGATCCACCGCCCTATATCACCGCGTAAATTACGCCCTGATTCGAGGATATCATAGATGATAATTGGATGACCTCCCCGGCCTTTCTTTTCAAGAGTATATTGCGATATGTAACCCGATTGAACTAACTTTTCTAAATGAATTTTCAGTTCTTTCCGTTCAATACCTGTGGCTCGTTCAATCCTCATCAGTCTACGTGATTCTTCGTCTCTTTCTCTCATTCTTGAGAGATAGAGTAAGACACGGTACAAAGTTACGGACAGGTCGCGTCTTCTTCGTTCCATATAGAGGGTTATTCACTCCAACTATTCATAGATGATGGTATGTTGGCTGAGAAATCGCAGGTGAATTCTTCATAAAGATATTCCACTATCGCCACACATGTCAGATGAGCCCGAAGCCTCAAACGATTGAGTGTATACAAACACCTGATGACGGAGGGGATTATCGATGCGGATATTCGTAAAGCGGAGACTCTACCATCTGAATTCTATACTGATAATCTTCATTTCTCAAACCAGATGGAAGGTCTTGGTCAAAGCTTGCAATTTGTAGGTCATACAAGTGAGTTTACATCGGACATGACTCCAATTCCACATCTAGAATTGATTTTGAATCAACCTCTTCTTCGAACGAATCATGCGTCTGTGAATCTTCTTCTTTCCAATGTCTGTACGCATCGTGGAATGCTCTTGTGTCAAGAAAAGAAGAACGGAAAGTCGATTCAATGCCCGTACCATGGAAGGACATTTGATCGTGATGGAACACTGAAACATATGCCTGGGTTTGAGAATGTAGAGAACTTCCCATCTGCTTCTGATAATCTACCTTCTCTCGATCTCAAAGAATGGTTCGGCTTCGAATTTACATCTCTTGACTCATCTGTAAAACTGGAATCAATCCTACAACCTATTGAACAGAGAATGGACTGGTGGTTGAAGGATTTGAAGCTTCAACATGATGCTTCAAGGGATCGTGAATGGGACATCAATGCAAACTGGATTCTCTATGTTGACAATTATCTGGAAGGTTTTCACATCCCATTTGTCCATCCAGAACTAAACGATGCACTAGCAAACCATGGATATTCTACAGAGTGCTTTGAGAATGCAGTATTACAGGTTGGAATGGCGAATGAGAACGATGTTTGTTTTGATATCCCAGAAGGTTCGATCGATGCAGGAAAACGTATTGCAGCCTATTACTGGTGGATTTATCCAAACATGATGATGAACATTTATCCTTGGGGTGTTTCTATGAACATCATCGTCCCAACAAGTGTGAATACTACCACTGTTTTGTTCAAAAGTTATGTTCGGAATCCTGAACTTTTGAATCAAGGAGCTGGCGCTCTTCTCGATAAAGTTGAACTTCAGGATCAAAACGTTGTCGAGGGGTGTATGCGCGGACTTCAATCGAAACTATATCATCGTGGAAGATACTCCGCGACCCATGAGAAAGGCGTCCACCATTTCCACATGAAACTGACACAATAGAACGAGATTTCTATCTGCGTTTAAGTTAGAATTTTGTGTATTGTTTATCGACAAAATTTGAGTGTTCTTTATTGATTGGTGGCTTACCCTTTCGGATTAATACAACCAAGAGTAGCAGGATGATGACAAGTACAGAAATGAGACCAATCGCCCTCATTGTTTCAGTACTCATGGATTCCTTTTCTTCCTCTTTTTCTGTTTCTTTTTGTGTTTCAATTGAATCATCACAGCCATCTGGTATTGAATCGAGATCAACATCAATGGTATCGTCATAATTTGGGCAAAGGTCGAGTTCATCTGAGATGCCATCATTATCTGAATCAATTATGTCATCACAACCATCTGGAACACCATCCGCATCAATATCGATGGAATCATTATGATTGTTGCAAATGTCTGTTGAGTCTGAGACACCATCGTTATCTGAATCAATCAAATCATCACAACCATCTGGAATACCATCTAAATCTACATCGATGGTATCATCAAAATTATTGCAAATATCATCAATATCCGAAACTCCATCATTATCTCGATCGATGAGATCATCACATCCATCAGGTATTGAATCGAAATCTCGATCGATAGCATCATCAAATGAAGGGCAGAGATCATCAGCATCTGAGACACCATCATTATCAGAATCAAGTTGACTGTCACTGCATCCATCGGCATAGACTGATTCTCCAAGTGGAGTTTGTTGACATAGGTCATCTGCATCCATGATTCCATCTTGGTCTGCATCTGTTGTGCTTCCTGGGAGACGTTGTTCTTCACTGCAACCATCAACATACACTTCTGATGAGACTGATGTCTCTGGGCAAAGATCATCAGCATCGTTTACGCCATCACCATCTGTATCGACGATTGGATGGAATAAATCGGCCATTGCTGTAGAGATTCGAGCATCCCAACGAGAAGCATGTTCTCGCAATCCTGCCTCGTTGAAGTGGATGGTGTCATAGCGCCATTGTGTGCCATTCAAATCGTCAGTATAAGGCCCTGGAAACGTCAATGGGTCTGCATCTATTACAGCATTTTGACCCTCAATAATCCACCCCATTTTCACAGGGTCTCCGTTTGGAACGAAACTCACTCGAGCTACAATCCATGGGATTTCATAACCAGCATATTCTCGACTTCCAAGAACGACTTCTCCAAGCATTCGTGCATAATCTTCGGCAGCAGTTCCGCCCGCATTGCTTTCCCCTTGATGCCATAGGATGGCTCGTGCACCATTTGGTTCAACAGCATCTAAGGCATCAGTAATTCGTGGAAACAAGTCATTCTGGCTTGGAACCCATCGGTCGACTTGTGTACCACCATATCCAACTGATAGGAAACCTATAGGCACATCATAACGACTTGCAAGTAAATCTCCAGCGACTGGCCATGGCGAGCCACGATTGTCTGTTGCTGCAGGTTGTGGATCGTATCCAAAACGCCAGCCACTGGGACCCCATGTACTTACTCTGGAGTCAGTAGGTGTCAGTGGAGCATCACCTGAATTCGCAGAATTTGATTGTCCTGCAACAATGAAAACTTCGCCTACACCAACTGGGTTTACGGATTGTAAAGCTATTTGAGTCTCAGCGTTCATGAAACGAAATTCAAGACGGTGCCAGCCAGTTGGAACCTCGAGACTGCCATAGAAGTTCGAACTCAATGGTACAGCGACGGATACCCACTCTGATTCAAAACCTGTTTCAAGTGTAATGTACCTACCTTGAATCAGATCAACCGTATATTCCGTTGAACCACTCACAGGAAAGACGCCCATGTTGTCATCATCACGTTGAACGATTTGATGATCGTCAGGTGATTGTAATGTGATCATTAATTCAGATGGAGTAGGTCCTGATCGAACCAAAACAGTCAAACTTTTCAGAGAGTATTCTGCAGCGTTGGAAGCAAAAGTCCAGTCAGGGTCTCCATCTTCATCAGGATTGCTTCCTATGCCAAGGTCGTCAATATTTGAACCACCCCACGCATTGTATGCAAAGAGCGTTTGACCTGACTCATAGTCGTGAATTTGCATACTTCCATAGCCAGCAGAATCCGAACCCCATTGCGTATCTGCAAAATCATAAACTGAATCGTCCCCGTTTGGAACTCCTAGAGAGTTTGAAGTTTGATAATTCGTACCCCAAAATTCGATAACTCCTGTGTCAATTACACCAAGCGTCGATAAGTTTGGATGATTGGATTGTATTTCAACATCCGTCAAGAGTTGATTATGAACGATTCCAGAATTATAGGTTGGAACTCCCAATTCATCGGTTCGAGTGGTTATGCTTGGAAAGGAAACAAAAACCCATGTCCGGCCTTCATTTGGTTTTTCTAACTCGAGATAATACGCAACTCGATCGAAGTCGAAATCAATGGTTGAACTTGAATCGATTGAGTATGGAATTGGATCATTATTGTACTGAGCCTCATTTGGGATATCCAACTGATAGACAACCGTGTAATCATCTGAACCATTCACATCATTGGATAACGTTTCTTGAATATGAGGACGGTTTTGAAGGGTGTCTTCCACTGCGGATGTCCATGATGAAACCAAGAAAAGGAAAATCAAGGAAACTATCCATCCCCTTCGACCCATATTGACGGGTATTCATAGTGAGATATATACCCATACATCATAATTTACGGGAAAAACCAATCAGTACATTCCTGTTAGAGCCTATTAGTGGAAGGATATGAATAAAGTAAATCTCTCAGAAAAGTTTGCTCTCTTTTCGGAACATTGGACTCCAAAAATTATCTCAGAACTCAACGATTATCAAATTAAAATTGTCAAATTAAAGGGAGACTTTGTTTGGCATGATCATGGTGACACCGATGAATTCTTCCTCGTCATCGAAGGAACGATGTTCATCGAATTTGAATCAGAAACAATGGAACTTTCCCAAGGAGAAATGTATGTTGTACCAAAAGGTGTGAAACATCGTCCTTACGCTCATGAAGAGTGTAAAGTGATGCTCATTGAGCCATGTGGCGTCGTTAACACAGGAGAGGCTGTAAGCGAACTTACAGCATCAAACGATGTGTGGATTTGATTGCTTATTCAGAAGCCTCTGCAACAGCATCAGTTCCCGACATCAGGTCTTGAAAATTACCATGCAGCAGACCACTTAGAGCAGTTAATCCCCAAATGATCAAAGGAGGGATGGCTGTTGCAAAGGTCATCTCCATTGGATCACCACTACCGATTTGCCAAGTAAGACCCATAGCACAAGAAACAACGAACCATACCCAAGCAGGACCTGCAATCACCGCTGCTAATCTTGCCTGCTCCTGCCCATGCATAAAGAAAGCAGTGTACAACATTGTCACAGATGTAAGTAGTAAGAAACCACCAATTAAGACTTGAGGGTCATCACTCCAATCCGTATCTAAAATAACCCCTTGTACTGCGTGGATTAGAGCGGTGAGGATGAGCCAAATCTTTGGGTTAAGGATTTTCTTTAATTGATCCATTTCAAGCACTCTCCTCAAGGTCCTTGTAAAGCATATATCCTGTGATTCCAAGAATTAAAGTCAAGAAGAGTGTAAAAATTGGTATAATCAGCCAGATAGCAGGTGGAGTACCATCGTAACCATGCTCTCCTGTCATGTATCCCATTCCACCGCCGATGATGACGATGACTGCTGCAGAAGAAATCATAGACATTTGAGCGAGAGATTTGCCTGTGACAAATAATCCAGTTCCAATAGCCATTACTCCAATAGGTAACATGTGTAATGCCCACATTTGTTCATATGCAGCATCATGATCTCCTACTGGTTCGTCATCCCAAGCCCATTCAGCCCAGTCTTCGCTGTTTGCCATTCCAAGTACAGAAATGACGATTACCATTGTTCCAATTGCAAGTAAAAGCTTCTTTGGGTCTAAAATTTCTTTTATTTCCATGTTAAGGTGTACCTAAACTTTAGATATAATATTTCGGCAATTTTTTCCAAAGATATCCCTAATTTCCTATGCAGGAGGATATTCCAGACCTACTCTTCTTCTTCAGAGAGCAGAGTTACCGATTTGTACTTAGATTCGCTTTCTTCCAAAGCATTTCGTAAGACAAGACCGTGATAGACCTTGATTTTCTTTTCCTTCACCATAAGATTGACTTTACTCTCTAATTCGATAAGTCTGTTCAGTGATTTAGCAGACTCAATCTCAGCGAGACATTTCTTGTATTCCCCTCGTCGAGCGAAGAAGATCGCAAAGTAAATCGGAACTAAGAGGAACGGAATGACCAGTTCTTCGAAGACGATTTCACTAAGAGCAGATAGGGAGAACTCTATGCTCTCAGCATCATACTCAGAACTGAATGAATCGCCAGACAAACCACCTGAATAGAAGAATCCAGTATTGGCATCAAAGTAGAGATTGAATGGAGTTTCTTCTTCATCATATATGTCTGAACCACGGTCAAGTTCAACATCATCTGGCCAACCATCGTTATCATTGTCATCATCTATGACATCTGGAATCGTATCTTTATCAGTGTCAAGAGGCGTTGAGGCTGCATTGTAAGGATCGTACAAAATTGTACCAGACGAAGCTGCACGTTCCATCTCATTGCGAATCCCATCTCCATCTGCATCATCATCATAGATGTCTGGAGTGAAATCACCATCAATGTCAGAGCAGCCTTGAAGTCGATACCGGCTCTTACCGTAGGTAAATGGACAATTATCTGACTTAGCGTGTAGTCCTTGATCTGCGTATCCATCCCCATCAGTATCTGACCAGATGCCTGAATCCTCAGGCCATACATCGACATCATCTGGACTCAAATCTCCATCCATATCTTCATCTGCAACATCACCGATTCCATCGCCATCGAGATCGCGGTATTCATTTGTATCATTCGGAAACGCATCTGCGCCCATCGATTCATTCCAGTTCACATCTGGATCTGACCATCCATCACCATCCGAGTCGAGACATCCGACTCGATCTTCTGTGGATTGACCTGATTCTTCACAGGCCGGAGAGCCAGTCTCATCGGCATAAACTGGAATGGAAAAGAGTAAAATCGTGGCCAGAAGAAAAGACACCGCTTTACACTTCATGGCCCTACTCAAGGTTGAAGATTTATGGGTTTATGGGAATACATGAAGGGCAAACATTTCAATAAAAGAAACTCCGCAAGTTACTCATGAGCAAAATTTTGACGCTTTTGGTAATGTCTCTCCTTATTTCACCACTTGCAGGTTGTACTTCTGATGATGGAGATGATACTGTCGTATTTCCAACCTTTTCAGCTGTTGCTGATAATGACGAAGTGTATAACAACACACGAATGGATGGAACTCCATTCATCGTAATTTTCTCTGCTGAATGGTGCAACAACCCATGTTACACAAGTATGCATTCGATTTGGGAAACTCTACCCGAGACTACTGTCTTGGTGATGTCCACAGATCCCGCTGAAAATGCAAGTGGCATTACACTATCAGAGTGGCATGACTCTGCAGATGCTTTCGACGATGATGAGGAAGAGGGAAGTGGCGTATCACTCACGAGCTATGCATTCATGAAGGGACATGAATCTGGAAAAGAACTTGGAATCACCGCCCCTGGCACTGTCATGTTCATCAACTCAGTCGGAGAAGTGACAAAAAAACACGTGGGTATACTTGATGACTCAACTGAAATTCAAAAATACTGGGATGAAGCAAGTGGCATCGCTTGATGCATGACTCACTCACCGAATATATCATCAAAGAGCGTGGATTGGGGTTAACATGGTCTTCACACATGACATGTCGCAATGGCTCGGATTTTCAATCGACGAGGATTGGCTCGAAGAGAACATCTCTTGGAGAGATTTCGGCACAGGTGTGCGTTTGGGTAAACTCAAGCGAGAAGAAAAGACTTCACTCGTTCTCTACGAAGCTGATTCTGAAGTTACCGTTGATGCGTTCATGCCTCACATGCATCCGGGTGGTGAAGCATATGTTGTTCTCAAAGGAGAAGTCTGGGATGAGGATGGAACCTATCCAACAGGATCTATTGTTTGGATGGACCCAGAATCAACACATACTCCGAAGACGAAGGGAAAGACACTCATCCTCGTCTTGTGGCCACAAGGCGTCAAATCAGCTTGATTTCTCTTCGAGGTCATACTCGCCACTAATCAGCATTCCATCGAACAGAAACGGCCCTGCTGGGACCACCGCTGCAATGAATCCATGAAACAGTGCGGTCATGTTCCAGTGTCGTCCGACACCGTAGAAAAGAGCTCCAAGGAAGGCCAAGAAAAGAAATCCATGGATTTGCCCAACAAGAGAAACAAGCGATGGATCTCCTCCAATATACTTCACAGGCATCGCAACTGCAAAGAGAATCAATGCGGAGATTCCTTCGATATAACTCAAGACTGAGACGATTTGTTTCATGATGAAGCCTCAACCATTGGTCGACTTGAACCACATGATGGACATTGTTGCTCATCGCTTTCTCCGTAATCATGCTTACAAGCAGGACATGTTGAAGCAAGAACAAGTTGACCAATTGTCGAATACGATTCGCCTTGTAAGGTAAGCATTCCACTCTCAGCAAGTGCGACAGAATAGCGACCTGAGCCCCCTATTCGCACAAGTAAATCTGGTGGAAGTGTTACAGTTCCTAAGTCATCAATGAGAAGTTCTCTTCCTTCAGTTAAATCTTCGACGTCAATTTCTGCTCCATGTTCTGCAACAAATCGACCATCTCGAAGTTCAAGACTCCGATTGGCAAATGCTGCAACTTCCTTTGAGTGTGTTACGATGAGGAAAGAAACACCTTCGGTTTCATTCAATTCCTTGAAGATATCAAGAACTGCTCGACCAGTAACAGGATCCAATGCACCTGTCGGTTCATCGGCCAAGATGAGGCGTGGATTCGTGATAAGAGCGCGGGCAATTGCAACTCTTTGTTGCTCTCCACCACTGAGCATCATTGGGAGCGCTCTTGCTCTGTGAGGCATGCTCAGTCGCTCGAGCATTTCATCCGCTTTTTTCAGTGCTTCTTTCGAACGAACACCTTGATTTCGCAACGGTTCAGCAACATTGTCTCTTGCATTGAGATGAGGCAGAAGGTTTCCATCTTGGAAAATGAACGAAACCGTCTTTTGACGGAGTCGGACGAGTTCTTTTCCTTTCAATCGAGTCATGTTGTTTTGATCTAATGTTACGGAACCTGCACTTGGTTTCATCAATCCACCAAGACATTTCAGAAGTGTCGATTTTCCAGAACCAGAAGGTCCTACGACAGCAACAGCTTCACCCTCTTTCATGTTAAGATACAAACCACGTAATGCTACGACGTTTCCATCTTCAGCCTTTGATTCGTAGACGTGATACAGCCCATCTGCTTCGAGAATGCTTTTCTTTGTTGTATTATCTGACACGCTTCACTCCCCCTTTAGAACAGTCGCAAGATCTGCACTCAATGCTCGACGTGTTGTTACAACCAGTGCTAGGACCACCGCTCCGAATACGGAGAGTGTTACTAATCCGAGTTGAACCCATGGATAGACCAATTCTCGTTCAATCACCGTCGACGTTCCACCAAATATCTGGAAGATGAATCCGAAGACATCGAAGAATCCATTGAAGGAGAAGGCGACACCAATTCCTAGAATGATACCGAGTAACATCGAAACCAGTACAATTGATAGAATTTCAAACAGAACAAGTCGAATAATCTGGTTCGGACTTGCACCAATAGCTTGCAGGATTGCTAATTCCTTTTGTCGTTGTGTGAGTACCAGCGACAGGAAAACGAAGGCAGATGCTACAGCAGCAATACTAGCAACAACGAATTGTAATGAGAGAAGACCAGGTGTACCAAAGATGAGACCGCCATCTCGCTCAACGGCTTCATGGGCTGTTTCCCAATCGTTTGTGCTCGAGACTCGTGAATCTGCTTCGATGATTGATGCAAGTGCTTTCAACTCATCTCCACCAATATCAGGAAGATGGATGATCCAGGTTGTCGAGTTGTGCGTATCCGCTTTTTCATCACCAACAAAGGATCTCCACGATTCTTCTGAAATAATCAGAGAGGAACCCATAGCAGCACTCGGTACACCAGGAATGTATGTGTGCACTCCAATGTACCTCAGTTCCTCTTGGTACGGGGTGATGACAACATCTCTCGATTGAGCAAACAAGAATGGTTGGAGTAACTCAGGGAAGTCGGAGAACTCAGAGAAGATTGTACATGCTTCGTCTGGAGCTGTTTCTCCATTCGGGCAAATCATTCCTTCAATGCTTTCAGTAACGGTGAGGTCATAGCGTCCAATACGTTCGATAACGTCTTCCAATGTAGGTTCAGGACCTGCGCTAACAAGAGAGGCGAAGGCAAAGAAAATTGCTCCTTCAAGGTTCGCTTCTGAGAAATTCGTTCCTGTAATATCTGTATCGATAAAGATCGACTCGCTTAGATTTGTACCTGAGAAGTTTGCCCCACTAAGATTAGCATTGATGAAATTCGTTCGTCCAAAGTCTCGATTAGAGAGGTTCTCATTTGACAAATTAGCCTCGCTGAGATCCGTATCCATGACTGATGCATAAGCAAACAACAA
>ERZ767114.1392-NODE-1392-length-11624-cov-3.279986_pt1 | contig 11624 bp, 15 predicted proteins | sample MGYA00374952_ERZ767114 | MGnify/ENA primary metagenome ERZ767114 (study PRJEB28939, sample SAMN06267156) | marine metagenome | isolation source: Columbia River Estuary | place: USA:Columbia River Estuary, USA | collected 2012-05-05 ...
AGAACCTTCAAGAATCGAACAAGTCAAGAAGCCAGGATTGATACTTCCGCACTAAAGATAAATACTTTAAACGGAGTATAATTATGCCTGCATGTGCAAGAGCATCTGCCACAGATAAAGTGGCAGTTCATCATTGTGGAGTAACACCAAAGACTAATTCTGGTAGTGGTAATGTGTTTATCAACGATAAGCCATCGCATCGCGTTGGCGATTCTAACACTGTTCATCCAGGAACTAAGCGTGGATGGTTTGGGTCAGGATGCACCCCTCATTCCACTACTGTGGTTGCAGGTAGCCCGAATGTGTTTGTCAATAACAAGCCCATCGCTAGACAGGGTGACAAATACGGCTGTGGGATTGCTATAACATCGGGCAGTCCTACGGTTTTCGCAAATGGATAACAATTAATTATGGCAATAAGTCCAGATTTCCCCAACGGATTAGATAGCGTTGAGCAATATTTAGATACAAGACACCACCTACGTCCTGAAATACAAGGCGACATCGGTGAAAATGCAAGAATTGTCGCTAAGACGGAGTTTGACTATTCGGTGAGAGAAGTCATTTGTTCTTTGTTGGCAGGAAAAGGACTAAAATTACCGAACATACAGATATGTCTAGATGCCAATCTGGGCGCAATGTTGGGTCATCCAAACTTCCCAGCAGAACTCGCAGAATCCTTTCAAGCCCTTTCAGATTCGTTGACCGAGTTTATGGAGCACACTAAATTAGAAAGTGTGTTGGGTAGATTGAATAATGCAATCGCAGATATAACACAGGTGGCAAACATGATTAATTTCTGTGCCACTCCGATTGCCCCAGTTGCTATAACGAATGTTTTAGAAAAGACGATGAATTCGTATCTTGGAGCAGGGAAAGAATTGTGCGACAGTCTTGGAAAGATGAGTCAAGTTTCAGATTGTTTGTCATTTGATCCGATTTCGGGGACTGCAACATTCAATGATCTTAAATTTAGTGGTCAGAATGGTGAAGGATTACTCAATAGAATGGCAGATAATTGGGAAGCCATCACAAGTGGTTCTATCGCCGCAGAACAAATTGCAGTATTTAAGGCGGAAGCAATAGCCCTCAAACAAAGTTTTAATTCTATGATGTCGGCAGAGAATGCAGTTTCCGCAGCATTTGATTTGGGTGGCAGCCAATTCACAGCAGCCATAGAATTAGGATTGACTCCAAATGAAGAATTGGGAGTTCTGCATAATGCAGCAAGTGTAGGGATACAAGGGAATACAAAGTTGGCAATTTCCTTGAAATCAGCATATGATTCCATTGGTGGTTATCCAGTAATTGACAATAACAATGTAGTGCATGAAAATGTATTTGAATTATTCCTAGAACCAGAAATGATCAGGATGTTGCAAAATCCAATATCTCCATCACCAGATATTGGTGAAACTCAACCAGTTTATAATTACTGTGGCGAAATTATTGGATTTACTACCACACACACACAAGTAGACACCCCAGTCAGTGTTGGCGACACACCCACAATCCCAGAGGGAAATCCAGGATACAATGCGGGTGGCATTCCAACTGGCACAAGTGGCATCTCATCTGGCACATCTGGTACATCTGGGCTAGGCGACACTACTGTCATTAATAACTTGATAACAAATACTGGAACTACTGTCATAAATGTAGATACTGTTGAAGATATGCTCACGTTGGTAACCAAACCAGAGGGCACGATATTTGTGGTGGCCAGTGAAGGTATTTCGTATACTAGAAATAGTCTAACAACAGGCACATCGGCAGATTTCACTCCGATGTCGGCACCAATCGGAGACTTCATCACCCACTTAGAATCAAACACATCAGTAGGCGTTGTAGTAAAATCAGGCGACATCAGTAAAATAACTACTATAGTTGGTACTACAAACGAAATTTTAGTATCAAATGGTAATGGTGACAATGGAAATATAGTAGTGAGTATACCACCGAATCCAATTATACAGGGAACACAGAGCATATCTGTTCCTAGTGGTACGACATTCCAACGACCGGGTGCAGGAACAGGTAGATTTAGATATAATACTACTAAGAATGAATTTGAAGGATATTTTACAGGTGGCGCTTCACCTGGTTGGTACTCATTTGCATCATTGGGCGGATCTGGCGTATTTGGCGCTACCAATATTGGCGCGGGCACGGGATTATTTACGACAAATGATGCTGGAACATTGCAATTTAAGACGTTAAAATCTACTGGTATGATTTCGTTAACTGCAAATGATACCGAAATTACAATTTCCGAAAATCTCACAATATCTAGTCTCGGTACGGGTAATTCTATAGTCGGCGGCAGGGTTGTAAATGATCTACAACTAAAATCACTTGTTGCAGGTCAGAATGTCGCATTGACGTCAGATGCAAACACAGTGACGATCGATGTTATGCCAAACACCATGTTTGGTTCTGTGATCACAACAAATAATACCCCAACTGAAGTATTATTTGGTGGTAGCAGAAAAACCCCACCATTGGATACTGCATGGTTTTTCACTCTGACTGCTATTGGAAAGATGTCAGGTGGATTGACGATGGCAATTAAGCGAGAAGGCACGGTAGACAACACTAATTCAACAGTCACTATAATGAGTGACGATAGCAATCACACTATATATAATAATAACGCCAGTAGTGCATGGGACATTACAGTGTCTGATGAATCGAACGATTTTAGGGTGTATGTGATTGGTAACCCATCATCCCCCGTCAATTGGACTGTTAAGTTAGATGTGGTAGGGGTATATCAGGCATTCGTTTGAGTTTTAATTGACAAATATGTAATTTTCTATAATATATAGTTAATACATAGGAGATTGCTGTCATGACCAAACCAACACCATATGAACAAGCCCTCAGAGCAAGTGTCTCTGCTTTTAAAATCAGGCAAGAATCCATTGCAGCCCGCAAAACTAAACTGCATTGTATAATCCCGAATGACTCAGTGAGATACACCATATCGTGTATAATGATAGATAATGGATATGACATTGATCTGACCAATACAGAACATGAACGCCAGAAACTAGTAGAACATTTTTGGAAGGAACGTGGCATCGCATGAAATGATAAATAATACAATTAAGGAATAATCGTACTAACATATATGATGTCTGTACAGTGATCATGTGGTATATACGAAAACAAATAAAATTTATAAGGGTAATGATTAAAATATGTATGATTACGAGTGTAAACTAGTGCGAGTATTAGATGGGAATACAATTGAAGCTGATATCGATTTGGGGTTTAATATAACCATCCGCCAAAGAGTGCGGCTATTTGGGGTGGAGTCACCATCCTTACAAGGTGCCACAGAAGAAATCCGTGAAAGTGCCAGAGCATCAAGGGATAATTTACTTGCAATTCTCCCAGAAACATTTATAGTAGAGACAATTATTAAAAAACGTGGAAAATTTGGAAGAATTATGGGAACACTTTACACATTAAATGCAGATGAGAGTCGTACTTGTATCAATGATTCTCTAATAGAGAATGGCTTTGCCAAACGACATGAGGCTAAGGCAGCATAATGCGGTGGTTTGGATTCTGGACATTGGGCGTAGCGTTATGTATTAGTGCAGTAGCGGCATATTATAGTATTGTTGGATTAACTACTATTTTTGCAGCCGCAGTTGTGCCTATTGTTATAATGGGTTCTGTCCTCGAATTTGCAAAAATAACAACTGCCGTATGGTTGCATCATTATTGGGAAGTATCACCAAAACTGATGAAATATTATTTGGTGACGGCCACTGTGACATTGATGTTCATTACTAGTATGGGGATTTTTGGTTTTCTGAGTAAGGCACACATTGAACAGACTAGTAAGGGTGCAGAGTGGCAAGCACAATTGATCAGAACAGAAGCTGAAATATCAAGACTTGAAGGACTGGTCACAAAGGCACAATTCGCAATCGAAAAAGCAGAATCTAGCAGTGATGTAAAAAATGATACTATTCAAGGTCAGATTGATCGTGAACAGGATCGCATAGATGCAATGTACACCCGCGCTGACATAGACATTGCCAGACATCGTGAAATCATCGATATGGAACAAGCAAATAATACCACCAGAATACAGCCATACTTAGATCAGATGCAGATTATAGATGATGAAATATCTTCGTTGGGAACGCAGGCGACCGCAATAGAAAAACAGTTAACAAATGTAGGAAAGAATGACCCGATTCTTCAAGAACTTCTATCTCCGTATTATAATAAACAATCTCAGATTGATAGCATAGAATCTGAAATAACTACTAGACTACAGACGGGTACATCGTCTGATATTAAAATTGTGCAAAGTATTGTTGGGACTGTCGTAGATGGTAATTTTGGAACACAGACAAGCAAGGCTATAGAAACATATAGAGAGTCCCTCAATCGCCAACGCGTTGAATTAGCACAAACCATGACTGACATTAGGGAAGAATCCCAACAACGCCTGAGCGCAGTCACAGAGTCTCTCAGGGCATCATTATCAGACATTATTAACAGAGCGATACCGACAGCAAAATCTGCAAAATCCGAGATTTTACTTCAGATAGATGAATTGCGATCGTCTGATAGTGCTGCCACCATTCAGGCTCGCAATGATATATCTGCTATCAGAGATCAATTGGCGACTCAGGTAAGTAAGAGTAACATACTAATTCAGGACTTACGTGATAGTATTCGCATCGGTGATAATGCAGAAATATCTGAAACGGTTTCCACCGAGAATAATAACATCAAAAATCTTTTGGCAGAAATTGACATACTCACTGAACAGAGATATTCTATTGAGGGTGAGAATAGAAAATTAGAAGCAGAGGTTGGTCCAGTAAAATATATTGCTGAGTTAATTTATGGAGATAGTCCAGATTCCAATCTTTTAGAAAAAGCTGTAAGGTGGGTCATAATGACATTAGTGTTCGTGTTTGACCCATTGGCAATCGCACTGGTATTGGCAGGAGTTGTCACCATTACAAAGTTTGAACCTGCTAGGGTAAGAAATATAGATTCAGAAGAAGTACCAAATGATAATGAACCTAACATCCCAGAAACTTCGCAGGATGATGATTCTGATATATCAGACCAAGATGCGAAAAATGACACGGTGGAACCCAATAAAAATTCATTGATGAAAACTTTATTAGAATCTCCAGAGATTGCAGAAAAAATAGTAGAAACCCCCCAAAAAATTAAAACGATAACTATTAAACAAAGACCATCACAGTAGGTAACTAAATGGAACTCACAAATAGCGTATACAGTGTAACACCACCTTCATTGTTCTTAAATGATAATGGACCAAGCGTATTTTTAATTGGTTTCGGGATGCGTGACATTAAAAGAATTAGCAAAGCATTCGATACGATGTTCTCATCAAATAGTATCACTTACTTCTATGATGAAAAAAATATCAATGAAGTTACCGCCCCATGGGCACGTGCCGTATCTGGAATGGTAGATTTCATAGTAATCAACGCCGATAATTGTAATATAGAGGAAGTGTTGATTGCCACCACCAGAGCCCAACACACAGATGATGAAATCCCAGTGTATTGGATTTCGGAAAACAGAATAAACCCTGCATTGTGCAAATTGCTAATCAGTTACAACCACCGCCTATTCCCTGATGTCGACGAATTAGAAACGATTGTTCTAACAGACTTGATGGGTCAGATGGGTGATTAAGGAATATCTATGAAAAGCCCGATAAAAGGTAGAAAAATTATATTAGACGAACGGACATTCTTTGATGCCGCACTACGGAAGTTCAAACGTATAGTCGCAGAGTCAGATGTATTGAATGAATACAGAAATAGACAGGAATTTATTAAACCAAGCATGGTAAAAAAACGTGCTAAAGCAGCCGCCAAAAAACGTCAACAACATAAAGATCAGGCGAATAGTAAGCCACCAAGAAAATACTAACTGATTGTTAAAACAGAATTTATCAAAATGATAAATAACAATGTGTTCGCCAATAGGGTTCACAATAAAACATTCTTGCTTAAACATAAAAGGAGAAACAGAATGACAAATACACGTAGATTACAAGCGGGTCAACTAGCCCCATCGAGTTCACTTTTCGATAACTTTCCAAAAAATACACTATCAACGATGATCGGCTTTGATAATTTTTTCAATGCCATCGATGGTGCATCACTGCGAAATAACGACAATTACCCACCTTACGATATTATTAGGCACAGCGACCACAAGTATTCAATTACTATCGCCGTTGCAGGATTCAAAGATGATCAGATTACGATCACACATGAAAAAAATATCTTACAGATTGACGGTGTGGCAAAATCAGCAGGCGATGGAGATGTTGCAGTTCATTATGAACACAAGGGAATCGCTACGAGGGGATTTCGTAGATCGTTTACACTCGGAGATCACGTTGAAGTATCAGATGCATCATTGGATGCGGGTATGTTAACTATTGATCTGATCGTGAATGTGCCAGATGAATTGTTACCGAAAACAATAAAGATCAATACAAAATAAGATAAATATTTCTATAACGTTCGGGGCAAGATGACTTGCCCCATTTACCAGAAGAGACTCAAAATGACACAACAAGATACTCAGACCACAATTGATAATTTTTTAGAAATTCTTCCTCCAAAGCAGTGGAAGGTAGTGTTCTTGAACGATGATTCCACCCCAATGGATTATGTCGTTGATGTTTTGGAGCGGATTTATGGTCACACGGCATCTACCGCTGAAGTGATTACAACATCAATCCATCATACTGGTCGTGGAATTGCTGGATTATATCCTTACGAAATAGCAGAACAAAAATCCGCTGATACGTTAGAGGATGCACGCCATAATGGATATCTTCTACAAGTCGAAACTGAAAAAGATTAACAACATGACAAATCTTTCGGAATTTTCACTGTCAGGTAAACTGATGGCCGCATTGCCAGTAGTATGTGATGAACCGTTTAATCGTAGCGTTGTTTATGTACATCAACATGATGATATAGGAGCGTATGGATTTATCCTGAATAAAAGATTCCCAGTCCAAAATGCGGTGTCAATCGCCAAGTCATTGGGAATACAAGATTATCACAACATATATTACGGTGGCCCAATTAGCCCAAATACTGGAATTATATTTCATACACCAGATTACGATAATGGAATGACAGTGGATGTATGTGATGGTGTATGTATGAGTGCAGGTATGGAAATATTAAAAAATATCCGACAAGGCACTGGACCATCAAAGTACATGATTATGCTAGGATTTTGTGAATGGGCATCTGAACAAATTGACGACGAAGTGGTGGGTACCGCGAAAAGTGATTATCGTCCATTCTGGGCTTTTACCAAAGCTACAGAAGAACATTTCTTTTCTATTAGTCAGACAATTCCAATTTGGCAGGGAGTAATTGCACAAGCAGCAGCGGATAGATGTGCCATATTACTAGGTGATTAGATCCGAGTTTAAAATGTCATTTTTAAGTATCGTTTCTGGCTGTTTTTAATTGTAGGAGGTAAATACATTCACTGCGATAAGGAGAAAATATGTTACTAAAAAAACCATATGAAGAAACCTACGCTGTAAGACGCGAGCGAATCGAAGCCGCATTATCTGAACTTGACGAAGCCAAATCAGCTTCTCAGTCACCCAATATGGTCGCAGCCAATGACCATAAGCCAGAGCCACCAAAAGTCTCTCGAACAAAATAAACGGCACATTTTTTTAAACACACATACCAAGTCGCTCTTATTCACACATAAGCGCGTGTGCATTGCCGACTCTGAAAAATGCCAAATTTGCATTTTTGGGGTCATTTTTTCTTAACATGAGTTGAGAAATCGATGTTCACTTATACTGTTTTGTCACAAACAAAACATTTTTAATAACAATTTTATATACAAAGGAGATTACATGGGAGAATTTATGGACGCACGGAAGCTGATGTCAGACGCGAAATTTTATGAAGGTTATTCAAGGTTTTTACCACTAGATAACAGATATGAAAAATGGGATGAATCAGTTAGTCGTGTCATGGATATGCATAGAGATTATTATGCTGAATACATGACCCCAGAATTAGAAAAATTAATACAGTTTGCAGAAGACGCATATTGCGACAAAGCCGTTCTAGGTGCTCAACGAGCATTGCAATTCGGTGGCGAGCAACTTCTAAAACACCAAGCAAGACTCTATAATTGTACGTCATCACACTGCGATAGACCTGCATTTTTTCAAGAAGCAATGTATATGCTACTATGTGGCGCAGGAGTTGGATTTAGTGTGCAATTCCAACACATCAACAAATTACCAAGTATCCAAAAGCGTGTCAAAACTGCTAAAACTTTCGTAGTAGAAGATTCAATCGAAGGATGGGCAGATGCGTTTGGTGTACTTCTAAGTTCATATTTTTCGGATCGTGGATCGTTTCCTGAATATGCAGGCCGTAGAGTTTATTTCGATCTTCATAAAATTAGACCAAAAGGGTCATTCATTTCTGGTGGGTTCAAAGCACCTGGCGCAGAACCATTGCGTAAATCTCTTGATAAAATTGAACAATTACTTGAGTCGGCACTAAAAACAGATTCCCCTGTTAATTTACGTCCGATTGAAGCCTACGACATCGTAATGCATATGAGTGATGCTGTATTATCTGGTGGCATTCGCCGTTCTGCGACAATTTGCCTATTCTCTCCAACCGATGAAGAAATGATCAAGGCTAAAACAGGCAATTGGTTCATGGACAATCCACAACGTGGACGTTCTAATAATTCAGCAGTTATTGTACGTAATGAAATAACTAAAGCAGAATTCCAAAACATCATGGATAGCGTCAAGCATTCTGGTGAACCCGGATTTATTTTCGTTGACAATGCAGAATTCACATTTAATCCTTGCGTTGAAATCGGCATGTTGCCTGTGACTGCGGGTGGTGAAAGTGGTTGGCAAGGATGTAACTTGACCGAGATCAATGGCGGTATGTGTACTGATGTAGATATTTTCCTACGGGCGTGCAAAGCGGCATCGATCTTGGGAACATTGCAAGCAGGTTATACTAATTTCAATTATCTGCCACATGCAACCAAAGAGATTTATGATCGTGAAGCACTGATAGGTGTTTCTATAACGGGTTGGATGAACAATCCAGATGTCTTATTTGATGAAACGAATATGCTCACGGGTGCAGCAGAAGTTAAGAAGTGGAACAAGAAAGTGGCTAAGATGATCAATATCAATCAGGCAGCCAGAACCACTTGTGTGAAACCTTCTGGAAACGCATCAGTTTTGCTAGAGACTGCAAGTGGTATCCATGGTGAACATTCTCCTCGTTATATCCGTAACGTGCAAATGAATAATGAAGGTGAAGTTGCCCAATTGTTTAAGGCTACAAATCCATATATGGTGGAAGATTCTGTTTGGTCAAGTAATGGCACGGATAGTGTTGTGTCATTCCCAGTTGAAACCCCACCAACGTCAAAGTTTAAGTCTGATCTGTTGGGTGTAAAACAACTTGAGTTTGTGAAGAAGGCACAGCAGTTCTGGGTTGAGTATGGCACAAATGTCGAACAGTGTGTAGATCCTGCACTGCGCCACAATGTTTCTAATACAATTACTGTAGATGATTGGGATGAAGTTACCGAATATGTATTTGCCAACCGCGCATTTTTTGCAGGTATTTCATTCTTGGCAGCAACTGGCGACAAGGCATATGCACAGGCACCGTTCACAGAGGTATTTACAAGTGAACAGATTATGAACAAGTACGGTGTAGCGTCTATGTTTGCGTCTGGGCTTGTTGTAGATGGACTTGATGCGTTTGCACAGAACTTGTGGGCAGCATGTCAGACAGTCACACAGGGCGTTGAGTCGCTTGGTGAGATGACGCACACAAACTTGAGTAAGCACGACTGGGTTCGCCGAGCAAATAAATTTGCAGCTACATATTTTAATGATGACATTGATGACATGATATCTTGCCTAAAAGATGTTTACAATCTACATCGATGGGAGAAAATCACTCGAAACATTAAAAACATTGATTGGGTTGCAGAATTGGGTGAAAAGGAATACACGGATATTGACACGCTCGGTGCCGTTGCCTGTTCGGGCGGTGCATGTGAAATCTAATTATAACTTTTAGTTATAAGGTTATAACCAAAGCAGCTATCATAGCTGCTTTTTTTTGCTTGCTATTTAAAATTAGATATGCGATAATGTCTACATTGAAACAACACACAAGAGGAATACACCATGACAAAATTTAACAAAACTCAATTCTCGTACCATGGTGGTTATTTGATGTACCACGGCACGTATGAAGGTCAAAAGACATACGGCGAAGTTCATGGTGCAGATAAAGTACACTCGACTCGTGTTAATATGCCAAAAGAACTGTTTATAGCGCGGTTCAAGTACAACACTGGTCCCGTTAATAAGCCTGCATTCATGGCAGAATTGATAAAAACCCACACTGTAGAAGAATATGCTGCTAAACTAGATGCAGGTGAGACTCCACTACAAATCTTGAAAGATGCAAATCCTGCATGGTGCAGACAGTTAGAGGACAAGTATCATATCGCTAACTAATCAAACTAATCAAACTAATCAAAGCAGCTATAAATAGCTGCTTTTTTTGCTTGCTATTTAAAATTAGATATGCAATAATAGCTTCATTGAATCAAACACAAGAAGGAATACATTATGCGATCGATGACCAAAGAAGAAGTATCAACGTATGTGGCCATTGGTTTCTGTCAGCCAAAATTTTATAAGCGACATGTATGGCTAAAGGCTAAGAAGTTAATGGACGAAGTTGTATGTCCGAGCGGTCTAGCTAATCCCCACGATATCGGATTCGGTAAGGGGAAGTATGCTTCGACTATGCCCATGGCTGAAGTCATTCAAAATGTCATAGTGATACTTTCCGCTAGAAATTTAATTAAAGTACATGGATAACATCGATGATAGGACATGAATTTAATGCAACTAAAAATGGCGTAGTGTATACACTTCGTATCACGGATTACGATGCCGAAGAAGTATCATTTCGCCACGGTCATCCAGACAGATGGACAGCGGGTTCTCCTGAGTCTTGGGACTATGATATTATTAATGTAGATATATCTGAAGCAGATTATGATGTTGATTTACTTGATCCAGAAATCTACACCAAAGAAGGCATTGATGAATATGTCACCGATGCGTTTTATGAGTCAGTAGAACGACTACGGAGTTAATCTGCATGAAAAATGGAACTAAAATAAAGAAATTGAAAAGCCAAGTGGATGTAGATCCAACAGTATCACGATTGACAGTGTACCCTGTACTGGCCACTCTGTATTTCGGCAGACGTGGCACCCGCTTTAGCTGCCAATCATTCAAGATTCTGCGATCATATATTATGGGGTTTTTACGCAAAGGTGGGATTGATACCACTGAATATCAAATAAATTATAACGTTGGCAGTTATACTGTCACATCTCCACATTATTACGCTGGCAGCGATCGCATTCACATTGATATGACTGGCAACGCATTCTTCAACACAAATCAACCTCGCGTATCGGCTTCAAGACTCGGTTCTGGGTTATATTCAACCCACATGTGTCAT
>ERZ767114.1399-NODE-1399-length-11585-cov-2.649374_pt1 | contig 11585 bp, 7 predicted proteins | sample MGYA00374952_ERZ767114 | MGnify/ENA primary metagenome ERZ767114 (study PRJEB28939, sample SAMN06267156) | marine metagenome | isolation source: Columbia River Estuary | place: USA:Columbia River Estuary, USA | collected 2012-05-05 ...
GACATTTGCAAAGGAAATACTCGATAAAAGCACTGATATTAAAACACCAGTCTATGTAATAAAAGTGTTAAATGATAAAACCAAAAAGTTTTCAAAGCAGTGTCATGGAATTGGGATCACCGATGACGAATTGTGCAAAAGCATCTTAGAGGTGATGCAGGGTAAAGCGGATGATTTGGGTGGTGGCGTTTATAAAAAGAAGCTCAATAAAAATATGCACCGCTCAATTGTTCTAGCAAAGGGTGGAAGCTTTTGGATCTATGAACTCATCTTTGCAAAAAGCGATAGAGCAAACATCTCATCTGGTGAGTTAGTTGTTTTAAGAAACATGGCTCAAGCCTATGCGGCAATGCTTCCGTTAACTTTTTTTAACATGATTTTAACTCACTTTAACCATACGCTAACAAAATGGTGGTTCAAAGGCCTGTACATTTGTTTCGAGTTTAAGTTAGTAAAAGTTGTTATGCACATGCCTTGGAAAAAATGAAAGACAAAATGATATCTGAAAGACCTCATTTTAAATTTCATTTTCCAATGCATTTTTTACCCGAAAAACGCAGTTATAAACCCTTAAAACCATATGTATCATGAAAAGAAATTACCTTTTTGCCCCCGTTGTTATTATTGTAATTTTACTAGTATTTTACAAATTAAAATTACGTTTTGACTTTACAATACAAAATATCATTATTTGTTTTTTTAAATTTAATTGGATTTAATTTTTTTTCTCAAGGATTACAATTAAAATTTTCAGAACATATTTCATATTCTGTTAATTACAAACCTATTTCTTGTTACGACTACAAAAATCAAAATGTTCTTTTCCAAATAAATAAAAAAAATAAATTTTGTGATCTAAAAGTAAATTCATTTGATAATATTTTAAAGAATAAAAATCAGTTTAATATTTTAATTAAAAACGAAAAGTTTTTGTGCATCAGACTTTTTTTTGATAAAATATACTTATTCACGTCAAGAAATACTGGAAATATAACAAGTTTAATATGTAGAGTTGTTGATTTGAAATCAAATATATCTGAAGCTATAGAGTTATTTTCAGAACCAAATAAGTCAGGATATCCATCAAATTATATAGTAAGCAAAAAATCCTTTAAAGATAATTTTTATGTAATTGCTGAACTTCCTTTTCAAAGTGGCAAACAGGAAGATTTAAAAACGATTACTATAAACTCAAAAATGGAAATTATAAACCAAACTTATAATAAGTTGGAGCTAGTTTTCCAATCTAGTAGAGACAATAAAATAATTTTATCAAATGATGGAGAAATTTATTTACTTAAAAAATACTGGGAAAAAGGAAATAATTTTTACATCTATAAATTAGGTCAAGAGATAATTTCCGAAAGAGAAATTAAACTTAAAAACAAAAAAATTGCTGCTTTAGATTATTTTTTCAATCCAAAAGGTGAGTTAGTGTTATCAGGATTTTATTCCTCACAAATAAGATATAATTATGAAGGATTTTTTTTGCTGAAATATGATAGTGAGTTAAATATTATACATAAAAATAATTTTTTCTTTTCAAATAAAATCATTGATGAGTTTAAATCCTCTAAAGAAATTAAAGAAAGTGGTTTTGGCTTAGATAAGTTTATTATTAAAGATTTCTCTTTAGATAGTTCAGGAAATTATTTTTTAATGTCTGAGCAACTTTCAAAAACCAAGATTAAAAATGAGTTAGTTTGGAACTCTAAAGGATTTATTGTGATTAAGTTCAACAAAAATGGAAACTATATTTGGGGAAGCCCAGTACCTTTAGTTCAGCAAAGTGCAAATATTTCTTTTATGGGGATATTCACTTTAAATAATCCAAATAGCATTAAATATTATTATAATAATTTATCAAATTTATCACTTAGAAAGGGTACTCCAGCTGAGTATGGAATTCTTAACTATACAGGAACAAATGAGGTTGGCTTTAACTCATCTGGAATTCCTGAAATTAAGCAAGTTTCTATAAATTTCCCTGGAAAAGACACTGAAAAATATGCGTTTATACCTAAACAGTTAAACCCATTAAGTAACGGGCCTTCTTTTTTTATTATTTTGAATGAAAAAGCTACTAATATTATGTTAGGGATGGTTAAATAATATTTACTTCTCGAACAAGTAATATCCCAAACTTTTCTTTTATATCGATGATTATTTTTTCAGATAAATTATATATTTCAATTCCCTTAGCATTTCCATAATTTACTAACACCAAGGACTGATTTTTATGAACTCCATAATTATTAATTGTTTTACCCTTCCATCCAGCTTTTTCTATCATCCACCCAGCAGCAATTTTAAACTCATTTTTATTGATTTGATAATTAACAATATTTGGATATTTTTCTTGTAAGTTTTTTAACTTATTTAAATCAACTACTGGATTTTTAAAAAAACTTCCACTATTTCCAATTTTCTTTGGATCAGGTAGTTTTCTTTTCCTTATGCTTATAATTGCTTCACTAACATCTTTAACAGTAGGGGACTGAATATTGTTATTTCTTAAATCATTTTTAATTTCACCATAACTAACATTTATTTTCGGATTTTTGTTCAGTTTTAAAGTAATATTTAGGATAATATATTTATTTTTATTTTCGTTTTTAAAAATGCTTTCTCTATAACCGAACTTACATTTTTCCTTGTTGAATTTCTCAATTTTACCTGTAGATATTTCTAATGCTTCTAGCTCGATAAAAGTATCTTTTATTTCTACTCCGTAAGCACCTATATTTTGCATTGGGGCAGTTCCAGTATATCCAGGAATTAAACTCAAGTTTTCAATTCCTCCCCAACCATTTTCCACAGTATACATTACCAATTCATGCCAGTTTTCTCCAGCTCCTATTAATAGTTTTACACAATCAGTGTCTTGATAAGTTACTTCCTTTCCTTTAATTTTATTTAAAATAATTAGGCCATTATAATCTTTTGTGAAAAGCACATTACTTCCACCCCCAAGTACTAATTTTTTTAAATTTTTAAATTTTTCAGATTCTATAATCTCTAAAATCTCATCGATAGAACTTACCTCTACTAAATATTTGGATCTAACATTAATGCCAAACGTATTCAATTTATCAAGTGGGTGGTTTTCTAAAACATTCATATGTAACAAACCTAATTATATTTTCTTGTTTTTTTATTCACTAGTTCTTAAAACAATAATACATACTTTTACTAAGTTTAAATAGTTATCAAAATTAAAAAAGTTATAGTATCTGTAAGTAATGACCTGGTTAATGATCAGAGAGTTAAAAAAGTATGTGATTCATTATTGAAAAATAATTTCAGTATCACTTTAATAGGTAGACTATTGGATGACTCAAGACCTATCGATAGGCCATATAAAACTAAAAGATTTAAATTAATTTTTAATAAAGGTGTTTTGTTTTATGCGGAATATAATTTAAGATTATTTTTTTTTCTTTTTTTTAAAAAACATGATATCTATCACGCAAATGATTTAGATACTTTACTTCCAATGTGGCTTGTTTCTAGTATTTACCGGAAAAAATTAGTATATGACACACATGAATATTTTACGGGAGTTCCTGAGATCCAGAATAGATATTTTGTTAAAAAAGTTTGGTCTAGTATAGAAAAATTCCTTTTCCCCAAAGTAAAATATGTTTTCACAGTCAATGAATCTATTTCTGAGCTTTATTTTAAGGAATATAAATCTCGTCCGTTGGTAATTAGAAATCTCCCTGAAAAAAAAACGATTAATAAATTAAAATCAAGAAAAGATTTGGGTTTGCCAGAGAATAAAAAAGTGGTGATTTTACAAGGTTCTGGTATTAATATTCATAGAGGAGCAGAAGAATTGTTAGAAGCTATAGCAATCCAAGACAAGCTTTTTCTATGTGTTGTTGGCAAAGGTGATGTTATTAATAATTTAAAAAAAAGAAGTTCAAAACCTGACTTGATAAGCAAAGTACTTTTTGTAGACGCTCTTCCTTATGAGAAAATGATGCAATACACTATAAATGCTGATGTTGGAGTAAGTTTAGATAAGCCTAATAATTTAAATTATTTATATAGTTTACCTAATAAGGTATTTGATTATTTGAAAGTGGGAATTCCAATTGTTTGTAGTGACTTAGTAGAATTAAGCAAAATAATTAATATTTATAATTGTGGAATTTTGATAAAAAATCACCAGCCTAAATCAATTTTAACAGCATTAAATTCTGTTTTAGATGAAAAAAATTATTCTATTTTTAAGGCAGCTGCATTAAAGGTAAATAGTGAATTAAATTGGGAAAACGAGTCTGAGAGTTTAATTAATTGTTATAAAAAACTTGTCTAAAACATTACATATCGTATCATTTGATGTTCCATATCCTGCTAATTATGGAGGTGTTATTGATGTTTTTTATAAAATTATCGAACTTCATAAATTGGGTTTTGATATAAACTTACATTGTTTTATATATGGAAGAGAGAGATCTGAAATTTTAGACAAATACTGTAAAAGAGTATTTTACTATCAAAGAAAATTAGGAATTCAAAGTTTTTTTTCTAGAAAACCATATATCGTTAAATCTAGAATTTCTAGTTTGTTGTTAACTAGGCTAGAAGCTGACAACGCTCCTATATTATATGAGGGGATTCATAGCACTTTAAGCTTGGCAATAATTTTAAGAAATAACATAAATAGGAAGGTTTTTATAAGAGCTCATAACATTGAGTATTCATATTATAAGGAGTTATTCCAAATCGAAAAGAATATTATTAAAAAACTTTTTTATTATTTTGAATCCAAAAAACTAAAAAACTACGAAATTAATATTTATAAAAACCAAAACGTTTTTGGCATCTCAAGTATTGATGTTAAAAGATTAAAAGCTCTTAATTCAAATGCATCTCTTATTCATCCTTTTCATTCTAATAATAAGATCTGTTCTAATTTAGGAAGTTCTAATTATGCATTAATACATGGTAATTTTGATGTTTTAGATAATGAATTATCTGCTTTGTTTTTTGTAAACATTTTCACTAAAATCGATCTTAAACTTATAATAGCTGGAAGGAAGCCGTCAAAAAAGCTAAAAGTTGCTGTTGATAGAAATGAAAACATCAAACTAATTCAAAATCCTCAAGACGAAGAATTATTTAGTTTGATTAAAAATGCTCATGTTAATTTATTTTATTCTTTGCAGTCATCAGGAATTAAGCTCAAGCTGATTAATGCACTTTTTGTCGGAAGGTTCTGTTATATTAACGATAATTTTTTGGCAAACAATTCTTTTTTAAATTTATGTACTCACATCAAGAATGATAATGATTGGGAAAACGAAATAGTCTTAGCTTTTCAAAAAAAATTTTCTAAAAAAGACTTTCTTAATAGGCAAAAAGAACTTTTAGTTTTTAATAATTCCCTTAATGCTAAGGAACTTAAAAGTTTTTTTTAAGCTAACCTTAGTTCTGAATTTTTTTATTTTCGAATTTCACAATCCTTCCAGGAAACTTATTAATAATATCAAAATCGTGCGTAGCCATGATTACAGTTTTATCATTTTTAGCTACTGACTTTAAAAGAGTCATTATTTTCTCGCTAGTCTCTGGATCTAAGTTGCCAGTAGGTTCGTCGGCTATAATTAGCTCAGGGTTATTTATTAGCGCTCTTGCAATCGCAACTCTTTGTTGTTCTCCTCCTGAAATTAAGTGAGGGAATGAATTGGCTTTATCTAACATTTCAACTTTTGTTAAAAGCTTTTCAATTTCATCTTCAATTATTTTTTTTCCTTTCCAACCAGTAGCTTTCATTACAAACCTTAAATTATCCGCAATAGACCTATCCATAAGTAATTGAAAATCCTGAAAAACTATTCCAACCTCGCGTCTTAATTCTAAAATTTTTTTTCTGTTTAATTTTCTGAGACTTTGATTCTTAAATAAAATATCACCATTGCTTATGAAAATATCACCATAAATAGCTTTAAGTAAACTACTTTTTCCGCTCCCTGTTTTGCCAATAAAATAGACAAATTCTCCTTTATTTATGGATAAATTAACTTCGTCAAGAATTATATTTTTTTGTTGTTTTATTTCAACATTTTTAAAGTCTAAAAACAGATTTTGATTCATAGTAAATAAATATCTTTTATAGTCAAATTTAAAATAATATGGAACACTTATTAAATTCTTTTACTTAATGTTAACACATTATGGTTGAAAATAATAGCAAACCAATAATTCTTTAGGGTATTGGCTAACTATCTTTAAAAAAATAAGTCTATAAATTATTAATGATTAGGATTTTATTCAATTTAAATTTTTTCTTGCTAATTATATTTTTTGCAAACATTTCATTTGCTCAAAAAACATTTATAAATAGTGATCCATACCAAAGTTATAAAAAGGCACAGGAACTATTTGACAAAGAAAAATATAGTTCTGCTCAGTATTATTTTAAAGACGTCATTAATAAATTCTCTAACACACAAGATGAAGTAAGAATTAATGCTGAATATTATTTTGCGGTTTGCGCACTTAACTTATACCATAGAAATGTTGAAACCATTTTAACTAGGTTCTCACTAGATCATCCAGATCATCCAAAATCTAAAAATATATATTTCCAATTGGGGAAATACTACTATCAAACTAAGAAATTTAATAAATCAATTGAGTTTTTTGATAAAGTTGACCAATATGATTTGTCAGATGAAGATCAAAACGAATTTTTATTCAAGCTAGGATACTCCAATTTCATGAAAAACAATCAATCAGATGCTAAAGTTTTATTTAGCGAGTTATTACAAAATAAAACTAATTATGAGGTTCCAGCAACGTATTATTTTAGCCATATAGCATATAAGGAGGGTAAATATCAAACTGCGCTAGAGGGATTTAAGAAAATATCTGAAAATAAGATGTTTAAACCTATTATCCCTTATTACATTACTCAAATATTATATCAACAAAATAAATATAATGAACTTATAGAGTATGCACCTTCTTATATGGATTCAATAACAGATAAAAGAAAAGGAGAATTTGCAAAACTTATAGGGGATTCATATTTTAAAAACAAAGATTTTTTAAAATCTTTAGAGTATTATAAAATATTTAAAAAATCTTCTAAATCAACAAGGGAAAGCAATTACCAGGTTGCTTTTTGTTACTATAAAACTAAAAAGTACAAGCAGTGTATTGACTTATTTTCCAGAGTAACTTTTAATGATGATTCTTTGACTCAAACATCTTATTATCATATGGCAGATTCTTATCTAAGAATTAATGAGAAAGGATATGCTAAAAATGCTTTTCAAAAAGCTAGTAAACTAAATTTTGATTTGGATATTAAAAGAAATTCCCTATTTAATTATGCAAAGCTTGCTTATGAATTAAGTTACAATCCTTATGATGAGGCTATCGTTGCTTTTCAAGATTTTATTAAAGAATATCCAGAATCAGAAGATGCAAAAGAAGCATACGAGTTTTTACTTAAAGTTTATTTGACAACAAAAAATTACGATGATGCACTGGTTTCGTTGGAGAAAATTAAAAACAAGGATCCAAGAATGCAAAAGGCGTATCAGTCAATTGTATATAATCGAGCAGTTGAATTATTTGATAATAGAGAGTTTTATAAGGCTATTAAAAGCTTTGAGCTGGTTAAAAAGTACCCTGTTAATCAAGACTTAAACGCTTCAAGTCAATTCTGGATTGCAGAATCAAATTACAACTTGAATAATTACTTATTAGCTATTGAAAATTATGAAAAATTCAGATTTTTAAATGGTTCTATTTTAACAAATGAATTTTCTGATTTAGACTTTCATATTGGCTATAGTTATTTTGAAAAGTCAAATCCTAATAAAATATTAAATGGTCCTGAGCAGAGAAATCAAATAGAAGATTTAAAAAATGCTTTAAAATATTTTAGAAATTACACAAATGAATACAATCTTTCTGATTCTTCCAATTATAGAACTGCTCTGTTAAGAATAGCAGATGCTTATTTTTTGCTTAAAGATGATAGTCTTGCAATAGAAAATTATGCTAATTCTACTTTAATAGGTGATAAAAACCATAGTTATGCATTAAATCAAATGGCAACTTCCCAAGGTTTGATACAAGACTATAAGGGAAAAATAAATACTTTAAATAAACTAACTATTCAATATCCAAATTCAAAATATCAAATCTCATCGCTTTTAAATTTAGCGCAAGCTTATAAAGATGAGTCTAGAAATAAAGAATCTATTGATACATTTTTGAAATTTATAAAAGAAAACCCTAATAATAATTCAATTTCTAAAGTAAATGTTGAGTTGGGGAGCCTGTATTTAATGGAGAAAAAACCTAATGAAGCTGAGAATTTTCTAACTAAAGTTTTAGATGACTATCCCGACGCTGAGCAAGAAAATCAATTAGCTGTTGAATTAATGATGGAAGTATATAACTTAAGAAATAATTTAACTGGTTACTATGACTGGCTAAAGTCGAGAGGAATTGATGTTAGTAATAAAGAAAAAGATTCTACACTTTGGCGTACGGTGATTCTAGAAAGAGATAATGGTGATTGCGCCAAACAAATTGAAAAAGCCAACTATTATTTGGACAATATAGAAAATCCAGTCAGAGAAATTTCAGCTCATTATTATATGGCTAATTGTTATTATTCAGAAGGTAAAAAAATAGAGGCATTATTTCATTACGATTTTATAACTAGCAAACCAAATAATAATTATTATTTGGAAGCGTTAAAGTATGCTGGTGAAATAACTTTTGAATCAAAAGATTTTAAAAAGTCACTTACTTATTTTTCAAACCTTGAAGATGCAAGTGTTGATCAAGAAGATTTATTAATTTCAAATACTGGGCAATTTTATTGTTTTCGTTATTTAGAGAATTATAATGCGACAATTAAGTATGCTAAAAAAGTACTTAATATTTCTAATTTAAAAAACAAACTGCAGGAAGACGCATACCTATATTTAGGACAATCTTACCAGGAAATAAATAAATTAGATAGTGCAAAACAATACTATGACAGCGTAATCAAATTCACTAATAGTATTGCAGCAGCTGAGGCAAAATATCATATTTGTGAAATTTCTTTTAAAAATAATGACTACAACTTATGTGAATCTTTAATTATGGAATTAGTTCAACAAAAGCCATCATATGATTATTGGCTAGCCAAAGGGATTTTATTGCTAGGTGACAACTTTATAGCTCAGAAAGATTATTTTAATGCTAAGCATAGTATTGAAAGTATTTTGGAAAACTATCAGGGATTTAAAAAAGATGAAATTCTGGCTAACGCAGTTCAAAAAATGGAATATATCACAAGTCTTGAATTAAATGAGCTTAAAAATGAGCCAGTTCAACAAGAAATTGAGATTGATTTAGATTCATTTGTAAATAAAGACGAAAATAAGATAAACGTTGAAGATGATGATTTAATTGAAAATAATAAAGATGAAAATAAATAGAAATAAAATATTACTTTTTTTTATTATTGCTATTTATAATCTTCCTGCGGTTAGTCAACAAAATGACAGTTCTGAAGAAACTTTTTTAGGTATTGGATCGGGCAACAGAAGGATATCAAAATTTCAAAAATCTTCAATATTTCCTGTCCATACTGATTCAATTACCATAATTGAAAACATAAAATATTATTTAGAGCCAAAACAACAGCTAATAAGCTATAAAATAGAAGACATAAAACCTGCACGCTTAAAAATAACTGCAAATGGTGAAAAACTATACAGGGGTTATTTGAAAGCTGGAATTGGAAACTATTTAACTCCATTATTAGATTTGAATTACGCATCTAAAAGGTCTAGAGATGAAAGCTGGGGTATAAATTCTAATACGCACGGTAGTTTTTCCAGTATTAAAGACATGGGGAATACTAAATATTCAGATTTCATTTTGGGTGGATATTATCAAAAGTTTTTCTTGAATTATGATTTTTGGTCCGAAATTAAATATCAAAGAAATTCTTTTCAGCTATATGGTCTTGACTATAGTGACAGTTTAATGTATCAATTTTACGATGTAGATTTAAATAACAACTTACAATTAGAATCTTTTAAAGAAGATGATAATCTTTTTAAGCAGAACTATGATTTATTTGATATGCATTTAAAATTTAACTCTGTTAATACGGGAAGAGATACTAATAAATTAAGGATAAAAAGCTGGGTCGATTATCATCATCTTAATAGTAATTATAATCTTTCAGAAAATCACTTTTTAGTTGGGGCTCATTCGGGATGGTTAGTTTTGGATGAAGAATTTTTAGCAACCTTTGAAATTGACATCAACAATATCATTGCTCCTTCAGTGATGGAGTTAGATGATAATAAGTTAATTCAGCCTAGGAATATGTCTACTCAGTCAAGTGGGATTGTTAGATTAAATCCACATATTTATTCAAGAAAAAATAATTTTATTTTTAAAGCAGGATTATCTGTCCAGGCAAATATTGGCGAGGCTACAAAATTTCATGTTTTTCCTGACTTTGACGTTAGTTATAGTTTATTTAATGATATATTTATTCCATATGGTGGCTGGTCTGGTAATGTTCAGAGAAATACATTTAATAACATTAGATTAGAAAACCCATTTATCTCAGAAGATTCAAAGCTTCAAAATACTATTCAGAAAAGTAATTTATTTGTGGGTATAAGAGGTTCTTTAAGTAATAAATTTACTTTTAACGTATCTACATCATTTCAAAAATTAGATAGTATGTACTTTTTTGTTGTTGATACTATTTCTTCATATGGTAATAAGTTTCAAATGGTTTATGATAATCTCAGAAAAAACTCATTTTTAGCTGAAATAACTTATCAGGAAAACGAAAAGTTAAAAATATCTGCAAAGGCCGAGTATTTTATATATAATCTAGTGAATTTTAATAACGCTTGGCAAAGACCAGACTTTATATTTACACTTTCAGGTTTATTAGATCTAGCAGATAAAATCATACTAAAATCAGATATTTATTTTGTTGGCACAAGACCTTCTTTTTCATATAGTGAACCTAAAGTTGAAAATGAATTAAATGGAGATAAATATATTTATGATTTAAAGTCTTTTCTCGACATGAATATTTCTTTAGAATATAGATACACTAAAAAAGTTTCTGCTTTTATTCAGTTTAATAATTTTACTGGCAAAAAATATCAATATTGGACAAACTTCCCAGTTCAATCCATCAATATTCTTGGTGGAGTAACATTTAGTTTTTAAAATGTTGAAAAGTATCTAGTTCGAGGCTCTCCAACTGATTTAAAAATGCACTATAAATGGTATATTTGTAGTATTCAAATTTATCAAATGAGTGAAGAAAAAAATTATTCGGCAGACAGTATTCAGGCTCTTGAGGGAATGGAGCATGTTAGAATGCGTCCTTCAATGTATATTGGCGATGTTGGCTCTAGAGGGCTGCATCATCTAGTATATGAAGTTGTAGACAATTCTATAGATGAGGCTTTAGCTGGCCATTGTGATAGAGTAGAGATTTCAATTTTAGAAGGTAACGGAATCCGTGTTATGGATAATGGTCGAGGAATCCCTGTTGATTTACACAAAAAAGAAGG
>ERZ767114.1401-NODE-1401-length-11570-cov-3.479248_pt1 | contig 11570 bp, 7 predicted proteins | sample MGYA00374952_ERZ767114 | MGnify/ENA primary metagenome ERZ767114 (study PRJEB28939, sample SAMN06267156) | marine metagenome | isolation source: Columbia River Estuary | place: USA:Columbia River Estuary, USA | collected 2012-05-05 ...
GTTTTTATATGAACAATCCAAAGATAAAACCAGGGTAGTTATTGGAGGTTCACATGGTAAAACAACCATCACTTCTATGATACTTCATGTATTAGATTATAATGATATGGAGGTAGATTATATGGTAGGAGCACAGCTTGAAGGTTTTGAAACCATGGTGCACCTTACCAAAGAAAATGAGTTTATGGTATTGGAAGGTGATGAGTACTTAAGCTCACCCATAGATAGAAGACCAAAATTTCATTTATACAAACCCAATATTGCTTTATTAAGTGGTATTGCCTGGGATCATATCAATGTATTTCCAACTTTTGAGGGGTATGTAAATCAGTTTAGAATTTTTACAGATTCTTTAACAGACGGAGGAATTATGGTGTATAATGAAGAAGATACTATTTTAAAAGAGGTAGTAGAAAGCTCTACTCATTCCATAAAAAAATACGAATATTCAACACCAGTCTATCAGATAGATGACGGAGTTACCTATATAGATACCCCAGACGGATTGATGCCTTTAGAAATATTTGGTGATCATAATTTGCAAAATTTGGCAGGAGCCAAGTGGGTTTGCCAACATATGGGAATAGATGAAGAAGATTTTTATGAAGCAATTGCTTCTTTTAAAGGGGCTAGCAAACGGTTAGAGAAAATAGCAGAGAGTTCAGAAACCGTTATTTATAAAGATTTTGCTCATAGCCCAAGCAAGGTAAAAGCAACTACTGAAGCCGTAAAAAAACAATATGCTCAAAGAGATGTGATTGCTTGTTTAGAATTGCATACCTACAGCAGTTTAAATGCAGAGTTTTTAGCAGAATATAAGGGAGCTCTAGACAAAGCAGACAAAGCAGTAGTTTTTTACTCACCGCATGCTGTAAAAATAAAGCAGCTAGACAGTGTTTCGGAACAACAAATTAGCAATGCTTTTCAGAGAGATGATTTAATCATATTTACCAATCCAACTGAATTTAAAGAATTTTTATTTAGTCAAAAATTAGATCAATCTGCAGTAGTGCTAATGAGTTCTGGAAATTATGGAGGTTTAGATTTTGAAGAGGTAAAGGGGCTGGTTTAGTTTTTTTATTCCTTTTCTGTAAAAACAGTCTATTTATTCTAATGATTGTGAACTAAAAAGTTTAGAGTCTAGCATTGAGAGGGTATTATAGAATGGTTACATGCCTGAAATATAAAATCAATGATAGAATTTTGTTCAATACTTATTGAATAATTATTTTCTTGTTAGCTGTTCCTTTATTTGTAGCTAGTTTTACAACATACACACCCTTAGTTAGAATTGGTAATGAAATGTCATTAACACCATTTCCTTGAAAAGAACGACTCAGTACTTCTTTTCCAAGAATAGTATATAGTTGAATGATTGCAGTTCCATTTTGTACGCCCACAATACGTAAGTTTTCTCTATTAGGGTTGTAAATACTCAGATTGCTGATAGTTCCCACATCACGGGTACTTAATGAGCTTGAAGTGGTATGCAGATAAAAACGACCAATCCCATTAAGATCATTCTCTAGGGTTGTATTAAAGTTTGTATCTGACTCTAAAAGAGTAAAGCTATCGTTTTGTGTATCTTCTAAATAAATATTCATTCCCTCTGGGAAGTTGCTTGTTAATGTGTTAATGGTAATGTTAGTTCCAGATTCGGCATTGACACCCACTGGAATGATTATGTTTTCAAAATCATTATTTGGTAAAGATTGAATTCCCAAATTTCTACCGCTACCGTTGGAAACCGCATGCGTGTAGATAGCAAATTCATTAGCTATGCCTCCGAAGATTGAACTGTCGTATCCATTATCCCAACCTGTTGTTGCACCTTCAATATAATAAATGTCTGCATATCTTGTATCTGAACCATTAGTTAGGGTTAACTGTATCTCTCGTCGTGTTGTAAGCCTCAGGAAACTATCAGTTTCTTGATGTGATTGCATGGCTTCGGTGATGTTAAGATTTTCACTTCCCAATGCGTTAACAAAAAATCCTTGAGCAGGAGCTATATGAAAAGCAGAAGAACTTTGGTTAATTGGTAAATAAGAATTTGTTTCTTGATTCCAGAACCACAGCGTATTCTCAATTAAGTTTGCAGCATTGATTGAAAGAATGTTATTAGTTCCATTTGCCTTTTCATTTCCTGCAACATAGGAGGGATAGGGATTTCCTACTAAATTAAATCCATTTGTATTGGAAGTCATACCAATAGTCACATCTGAAGTGTTTATTAAACCACTAAAGGAAATATCTCCAGGATCTGCCAATTGGATACCTCTGCCGTCTCCTGATATAAAATCACCTGCAACAGAAACTCCATTTTCATAGTATTCCCAGCTAGCAGCTGAATTGTTATAATCTCTCAACCCTAGATTACTCCCAGAAACAGATGATAAGTCTTCAATTGCAACAAAAGTATCAATATCTTGCCCTATTACTGGAGAAGAAACTAAATTCCAATTAGTGTTTGCTATATTTCTTTTGTAGGTGATGTTTCCAGCTGAAGAACCATTTACTATTAGAGAACCTCCTGAGGAGATAGTTAAGGACGCATTATTTTCTAAGATGATAGTCTCTAAAGAAATATTTTCAGAAGTATAGATTGTTTTATTGGCTCTTACAATTACATCATCCCAGTTACCAGGAATATCATTAAAACTCCAATTTTCAGCAGTGCTCCAATCTGTACTTATAAGTTCTAAAAAAGTATTGGTACCTGTTACTTCATGAGATCCTAACCTAGAAAAGGTATCTGATTCAAGAGAAATCCATTCATTTGAATCATATGTACTTGCAGGGCTGGTTGTAGAAAACTTTCTTTGAAGAGTTATGTTTTCTGCAAACATCGCTAAACCTCCATCAAATACTCCAATGATATCAATTAAAACATCATCTTTAAACAATCCTATAGGATCATTCCCATTAAAGCTAACAACTGCAGAGGATGGTATTAAATCCGCTTCATCTAAAATAGCTGAACCTGCACTTGCATTGGCAATTACATACACATCCCCGTTAGCTAGAGTGCCAGATAATGCTAATGGTGTGCCAGACCAAGAATCAGTTCCGTTGGTTTGTTTTTTTAGAGTGTAAGAACTTAAATCAACAGATACGCCCGTACAATTAACAATTTCTAATGCTTTATTAAAGGACGAGCCTTCTATGTATTCAGAAATATAAAGATCTGAAGTTACAGTATTATCAGCTCCTGTATTTATTGTTAAAGAACTACTTGTTGGTGAGGTGTTTCCTGACGGGTCATAGGCCTCTATGGTAACTATATAGCTTGTTGAAATAGATAAACCTGTTACACTATAATTTGTTAAACTAGTTGTACCCACTTCTACGCTATTTAAAAACACTTTATATCCTGTTACAAATGCATTGTCTGTTGAAGCAGTCCATGATATACAGAATGATGAACCAGTGATTAGAGAAGAAGTTATGTTGGTTGGTGATGTTGGATTTTCTGTATCTGTAACATTTCCAAATGTATCTTCAGCCAGAGGCCCTCCCCATATTTGAGTTGCAAAATAAGGATTGTCTACGAACGGATTTCTATTTCCTTGGGCATAGGTTTCATTACTATCATGGTAAGTATTTCTTTGTAATTCAAAGGCTGAAACTGGATCTTGAACATTCCAAGATAGAAATAGATCAATCATGTCATCAAAAGTTCCCGAAGCATCACCTAGCCCCACATTGGTTGGTAGGGTTTGATCACCGTATCTCAGATACATATACATCATCATTCTAGCCACATCTCCTTTCCATTCGTCGCCCGGGTACCATCCATTCTGGTTATTACCATTTGAATTTGTATAACTTTCACTTGTTTCTCCTGACTCTGTTCCAGTACTATCAGAAAACTTTCTATTACCTCTTGAAGAGTTTCTTTGACCGTTACAGGGTCTAAGATTGTGGGCATCTGCATAAGGAGGGCCATTTTCTGAACTGTCGTCTAAATTTGGTGTAGCTAACGAATTTGAATAGACATGTTCTCTGTTCCATAGTCCTGATCCTGATCCATTATCATTTATTCCTGCTACTCTGTTATTTGTAATATCTGTATCTGACCCATCTTCGTAACCATATATTAGTAGTATTTCATTACTGTTGTCAGGATTAATATCCGTTATTTTTGATGCCTCCCATATATCCGGAGTATACGACAAGTTGTTGGTGTGCGTGTTTGTAATTTTAGTAGCTAGTGCAACTTTCAAATTTACTCCTGTTAAACTAAGGTTTACATCATTATAATAGTCTGGTACTTGTGCAATAAATATGCTAGAGTAACAAACTAAAATTAAAAAAAGAAATTGTTTCATTAATTTTTAAAATAAAAACACCCCTTCTCATTAAGTAATAAGAAGGGGTAGTTTATAAAAGTAATAATTTTTTTGGTGCAAAAACTAATTTTAGCACATAGATAAGTATAAATTAATGCAAATGGGAAAAGGTTTTTGTTATGTGTAATAGGTTAAAAATAAATCTAGATTTATTTATTAATTTTTTCTCCAAAAAAACGGTGTAAATAAAATAAGAACGGTAAAGAGTTCTAAACGTCCAATTAACATTAAGAAAGCACAAAACCATTTAGCACCACTTGTTAAATGAGCAAAATTATCTACAGGACTTACAGATCCTATAGCTGGGCCAATATTCCCCAAAGAAGAAGCTGCAGCTCCTAATGCAGACATAAAGTCTAAGCCTAAAAACGTGAGAATTACAGAAGAGACAATAAAAATAAGCATGTAGATAACAAAGAAAGAAAGAATGTTAAACACAATGGGTTGACCCACTGCTTTATTATTAAATCGAACAGGAATAATAGCGTGTGGATGCAATGTTTTTTTAAATTCTAAAAAACTATTTTTTAACATCACAATATGTCTCACAATTTTGATACCACCACTAGTAGATCCGGCAGAGCCCCCAACAAAGAACAGGGCAAAGAATATACCGGTTGCAAAGAAACTCCACATGGTAAAATCTGCAGTTACAAAACCAGTAGTAGTTATGATTGAAGTTACTTGAAAAAGTGCGTGCCTAATAGCACTTTCTGTTGCTCCATAAATTGCTGGATGAGCAATGGTAGTTTGTAAGGCTTCATCTCTGAAAAATAAAATGATAAAAGCTACAAGTGTAGTCATGCTTAAAATACCAAAAAAGTAGTATCTAAACTCTTCACTCTGTAGTACTTTTTTTACTTTTCCTTTTAAAGCAAAGTAGGTGAGTACAAAGTTGGTACCGGCTACAAACATAAAAAAGATGATAACATATTGCACCATGGGCATAGCATTCCAATAAGATAAACTATTATTTTTAGTAGAAAAACCTCCTGTACTTACGGTTGCCATTGCATGGTTTATAGCATCAAACCAATTCATTCCTGCTACTTTAAGTAAAAGAAATTCTATAAAAGTTAATAGTACATAAATTAACCACAAACGTTTTGCTGTATCTGTAATTCTAGGATGTAATTTGTCTGCAGAGGGGCCAGGTGCTTCTGCCATAAATAACTGCATGCCTCCAATTCCTAAAAGAGGTAAAATAGCGATGGTTAACACAATAATACCCATACCACCAATCCAATGGGTAGCACTTCGCCAAAACAAGATTCCTTTTGGCATGGCTTCTATATCTGCTAGAATGGAAGAACCTGTGGTTGAATAACCAGACATGGTCTCAAAAAAAGCATCTGTTAAAGAGGGAATGGTTCCAGTAAACAAATAAGGGAGCATTCCGGTAAAGGAAAGCGTTAGCCAACCAAGAGTAACGATCAGATACCCTTCTTTTTTTTGAATATTAGTGGAGGTTGGTTTATTAAAAAAATAAAGAATAAGACCAATAAAAATGGTAATAATTCCTGCGTTTAAAATACCCATCTGAGCAGTTTCTTGGTGAAACATACTAAAAGGGAATGCAATAAACATAAAGATTCCGTTGAGAACTGCGGTTAGTCCAAGAAATCTGTAGATTATTTTGAGGTTAAGACTACCCATTTCTATCGGAATAAATCTTCAACAATGTGAATGGCGTCAGGTAAACAGAAAACAATAACTTTATCTCCACTCATTACCTGAAAATCTCCATCAGAAATTAATGCCTTTCCGTCTCTAATGATTCCACCAAATACTGCATCTCTAGGGAAATTTAATTCTCTGATAACCTTTTTAGTTACTTTGGCACCCGATAAAACCTCAAATTCAAAAACTTCTGCATCTATATTGTGAAGATTGGCCAAGGCAAGAATTTCACCTTTTCTAATGTGCTTAAAAATGCTACTCGCTGCAATTAATTTTTTATTAATAAGTGTATTAATTCCTATGGTTTGAGAAATATTGATATAATCCATATTCTCAACTAGAGCGATCGTTTTCTTAACTCCTTTAGATTTTGCTACTAGACAAGACATAATGTTTGTTTCAGAATCACCTGTAACCGCAACAAAAGCATCCATTTCTCTAATATTTTCCTCTTCCAACAACTCAATATCTCTACCGTCTCCATTTATTAAAAGAGTTTCATTTAACTCCTCAGCTAAAAGCAATGACTTTTCTCGCTGTTTTTCTATAAGAGTTACTTTAAAGTTTTCTTTACAAAGGTTTCTGGCAGTTTTAGATCCAATAGAGCTACCGCCAAGAATCATAACATTCTTTATTGTTAAGTGTTCTTTTCCTACAATCGGGTAGAGCTTATCTACGCTGTAGTGAGGAACAGAGAAGTAAACCTGATCATTTAATTTAAATTCGGTATCTCCTCTTGGTATAATTGTTTGTGATACCCCTTCTCGTTTAATCGCTATGATAATAAAATCTACAGATGAAAACGTATCTCTAGCTCCTTTTACAGTGGTATTTAAAAGCGGAGATTTGTAATCTAGAGTAGTCCCCATTACATTAAATAGTCCGTTTTCAAAAGTAACAGTATCATTAAATGAAGATTGGTTTAACAGCATTTTAATTTCATCTGCAGCTAATTCTTCTGGTGAAATCATATAATCTAAACCAAATTTCTTGAAGTCAATATGATCGTTCTTTAAAAATTCTGGGTTGTCAATTCTAGCTATAGTTTTCTTAGCTCCTAAAGATTTTCCTATTACTGAAATGGTAAAATTAGTATTCTGAGATTCTGTAACAGCCAATAATATGTCTGTAGATTCTATACCAATTTCTTTGAGTAATTTTATAGATGTAGCATCTCCTTTTTTGGTGATAACATCTAGGTGACTGTTGATGTAGTTAAGTTTCTCTCCATCAAAATCTATAACATACGTATCCTGAGATTCGTAAGACAATAACTTTGCTAAATGAAACCCAACGTCTCCAGCACCTGCTATAATAATTTTCATAAATCGTAAGAAATATCATACAAATATATAAAACTTAGCATTGAGACTACTAAAATTATCATTGATATTGTTTTTCTCCAACTTTTGTATATTTATAAAAAAAACCCCTATATGAAAAAAATGACCATTAAATCTTGGGCTGTAGACGATAGGCCAAGAGAAAAACTAATTGCCAAAGGACCCTCCTCATTAAGCGCTGCAGAGCTCATCGCAATTCTTATTGGCTCAGGAAATAAACAAGAAAGTGCTGTAGATTTATCTAAGAGAATATTAATGTCTGTTGATAATAATATTCATCAATTATCTAAACTTACCCCAGAAAAATTAACTTTATTTAAAGGAATAGGACTAGCCAAAGCTATTTCAATTATTACAGCTCTAGAGTTAGGAAAAAGGCGACAGTTGGCAAATGTTGTAATAAACCCTAAAATTACTAGTAGTAAAGATGTTTATCATATCATGCAGCCTTTGTTAGGTTCACTTCCTCATGAAGAGTTTTGGGTTTTGTACTTAAATAATGCGAATAAAGTACTTTCAAAAAATCAATTGAGTAAAGGAGGTATTACTGCTACTCTAGTAGATGTTAGACTTTTGTTCAAAAAAGCCATCGAGATCTCTGCAGTTGCAATTATTATTTGTCACAATCATCCATCCGGAAAAACAGAACCCAGCTCCCAAGATAAAGTTCTTACCAAAAAAATTAAAGAAGGTGGGGTAAGTTTAGATATAAAACTTCTAGATCATCTAATAATTACTGAAAAGTCTTATTTTAGCTTTGCCGATAATGGTAAAATTTAAATAGTACTGCAATCTTGACACTTGTTTACACGCATAAAATTACTCCAAGAATACGGTATATTTTTAAGCATATTTTTACTAGAATTCTTCTAAGTCCAGTTTCTTTTACATCAAAAATTGAGGAATTTGTAGCCCATAACGGGCCTAAAATAAGTTATACCAAGGTTCCTTTAGGAAAAGAATTTTTTATTAGAAGTAATGAAATCCTTTTTGAGCAAGGGGTAAATGACTTGGAAATTAATATTTCACAATGGAATGGTACTCCATGCTTTTTTAATGCAGGATCTGGTTCTAGTATCCCTTTTGATATTTTTGCAGCTAGTTTTTATCTTATTTCAAGATATGAGGAGTATTTACCTCATGTTAGAGATGTACATGAACGATTTACAGCAGAGCAAAGTTTGGCTTATAAATTTCGTTTTTTAGAAAAACCTGTTGTAGATATTTGGGCTCTTAAATTAAAAGATGCTTTAATAGAGCGTTTTCCAGACTATCATTTTTCTGATAGAGAGTTCTCTTACATTTCTACCATAGATGTAGACAATGCCTTTGCTTACAAATACAAAAGCTTTGTAAGAACCTCTGGAGGTTTTATCAACGATTTTTTTAAATTACACCTAAAGAGTTTTTGGGATAGATTGATGGTGTTATTAAGAATTAGAAAAGACCCTTATAATAATTTTGAGCATATATTATCATTAGGTAAAACCTACAACGCAAACACTATATTTTTCTTTCTTATTGCAGACTATACAACTTTTGATACCAATATATCTGCCACCAAAAGGCAATTTAGAATGTTAATAAAACACATCGCAGATTATGCAAAAATTGGGTTACACCCTTCTTACTATACAATGAAAAATAGTGCTTTATTAAAAAAGGAAAAAGAGCGTTTAGAATCCATTACAAATATTCCAACATCTCTTTCTAGGCAGCATTTTTTACGTTTTAGTTTGCCCGAAACCTATCAAAATTTGATTGATTTAGAAATTAATCAAGATTTTTCGATGGGTTATGCTAGTCATATTGGATTTAGAGCTAGTACCTCGATTCCTTTCTACTTTTTTGACTTAGATTTTGAAATTCAGACTCCGTTACTTGTTCATCCTTTTGCATTGATGGATACAACCTTAAATGATTATATGGGTCTTACACCAAAACAGTCTTTAGGAAGAACAAAAGATTTATTAAAGGAAGTTATGGCCGTTAAAGGAACTTTTATTACACTATTTCATAATGAAAGTTTAAGCGGTTACCTGAGATGGAATGGATGGCAAAGAGTCTATGAAACCATGTTAAAAATGATTCATAAACATGTTAATTAAATACATTCAAAGAGAACATTTAGATGAGGAGAAATACAATGATTGTATCGAAAACTCAATTCAATCTAATAGCTATGCGTTTTCGTGGTATTTAGATATTGTTTGTGACAATTGGGATGTGTTAGTGCTAAATGATTACGAAGCAGTAATGCCAATTCCCTGGCGAAAAAAATATGGCATTAAATATGTGTACCAGCCATTATGGGTATTACAATTAGGAATTTTTTCTAAAGGTGATTTTACTCAATCTGATTTTATTTCAGTTGTCCAAAAAAGATTTCGATTTATTGAACTTCGACTAAATTTCAAGAATTTATTAGATACAGATAGTTTATATTTTATTGAAAAACAGTTTCAAGAATTAAAGTTAACTGTAGGATATGAAAAGATTAAAAAAGCATATAGGAGTGATCGTAAAAAAGATTTAAAAAGAGCTGAAAAATCTGAGTTAAGGATAGAATGGGGTGGAAGCCCGTCAGATCTTATCACACTCTTTCAAAATAATGTTGGAAAGAGAACACCTGAAATAAAACAACAAGATTATCAAAATTTAGAAACTTTAATTAATTTTTGCTTGATAGACGATTATGGAGAACTTTGTTTTGCATATCAGGGTGAAACGTTAGTTGCTGCTGCATTTTTCCTAAAACATCAAGAAACAGCTACTATTTTATGTTCTTCAACAGATTTTTCTAATCGAAAAAATGGAGCAAATACATTTTTGATAGACGAAGCTATCCAACGCTATATAAATAAATATAAAACACTCAATTTTGGAGGCTCATCTATGCAAACAATAGCCAAGTATTTCTTTAGTTTTGGAGCTCAAGAAAAGACATATCCCATGTTGGTGAAACGTCCTAAATTTCTTTAGACTGTATTATTAATTTAAATAATTTTTTGGGTAGTATTGGGAAATCAATGGATTTACTCTCTAATCCATTTGGGTAATAAATAGCACATAATGAGTTAGAAACATGATATAAGTTCGCTTGTTTCTCTTTTGGTAAACCATCTAAAATTCCAGCCAACACATCGTAACGAGTTTTTTCTGGATTTGCTGCATAATCATGCCAGACAACAATAGAGTCTTTGTGAACTAAATGAGAAAATACTTTTTTTGTATCATTTTTCACAAATTCGTATTTGTGATTTCCATCTATAAAAATAAGATCAAACTTTTTACCCAATACACTGAAATCATAATTTAATGTATTTCCAAAAAGATGGGTGATGTTATCTCTTTCTTTGGATAAAATTCCGTGAAGGTCTGCGTATTTTTCAGGAAGTCCCTCGGCCAAAATATCATCTTTAGATAAATTGAGGGTAAAGCATTCTTCCGCTGTTTCAGAAACATTGATAACGCTTTCACCTCGCCATGTGCCAATTTCAAAATATGAGCAATTAGGTATTTTTTTGGACAATGATTTTAATAAGGCAATATCTGTAGGTAATGATCCTCCACCTAAAAATGTATAATGATTTAATTCTGAAGAGTTTTCAATCAATTGTGAAATATCTGCTGTTGGTAATTGTAACAGATTATTATGATGTTTTTTTAAGTATTTTTTATTCTTTTTGTAAGTACCTAAATCATCTACATCTGCGAAAGAGAAATCTTCACTTTCTGCCAAAGCCAAAATTTCTTCACCTTCTAAACCATTTAAGAATTCACCTTTGTATTGATGGCGATCATTTATAGTTTCCTCACCAATACAGTTACTCCACTTAAAGACATCATTTCCCTGACAAGCAGGTAAATTACTCTGCCCAAATGCAGTACCAGTCAGCAAGACAAGAATCAGTGTGTAAAAAGCTTTCATAGCCTCACATATTACTCATTTTCAGATGAAATGCCTGCGGAGGTGATTCTTTGAGCAAAACAAAGTGCAACACTGCCGGATGGAACCAACCTACAAATTAGGGGGTGTGGGGGCCTAAGGCGAACGATTAAGGCCCGCTGTACTTGCACTTTCCCATTGTCTTAGGCTGACTTGAACACAGTACATGCTCCGGTACTGGTGGCTACATCTTCCCTTTTAGCAATTAGCCTATCTGTCTCAAACTATTTGAAGACGGACAAAAGC
>ERZ767114.1404-NODE-1404-length-11567-cov-6.348390_pt1 | contig 11567 bp, 3 predicted proteins | sample MGYA00374952_ERZ767114 | MGnify/ENA primary metagenome ERZ767114 (study PRJEB28939, sample SAMN06267156) | marine metagenome | isolation source: Columbia River Estuary | place: USA:Columbia River Estuary, USA | collected 2012-05-05 ...
CGCCGATACATCACTCGTCGCTTCAGGGAATGTCGTCATCTCTGGAAACGTCACATCCCTGACGTTCATAGGTGATGGTAGTCAACTCACGGGTGTAGCCACAACTCTTCAAGCGATCACAGATAATGGTAACGTGACGTCTAATACCGTTCAATTTACTAATACCGGAACTTCACTCACGGCGAGTGGTACTATTAAAGCCGTCGCGGTGCAAGTAAATGGATTGGACGTAGCCTTGGATCAGGATATGACGTCTAACGCCGGTCGTATTAGTGTTCTTGAAACGGATCTAACTTCGAATGTTACGCGCGTGACTAATTTAGAAGATGCAAACGTGGTTCAAGAGACCCTTATTACCAATCTTCGAACAGATCTGGATTCGAATGTAGTCCGCGTTTCCAGTCTCGAAACAGATAGAACGTCAAATACCTTACGCATTTCCTTCCTCGAATCGGCTAATATCGTTCAAGAATCTCTTATTAACAATCTTCGAACGGATGTCACCTCGAATACAGGTAGAATAGCGGATTTAGAATCAGCGAACGGTGTTCAGGAGACTCTGATTACCGATCTTCGAACGGATCTGGATTCGAATGTAGTGCGCGTTTCCAGTCTCGAAGCAGATAGAACGTCAAATACCTCGCGTATTTCTGTATTAGAATCAGCGAACGGTGTTCAAGAGACCCTTATTACCAATCTTCGCACGGACATGACGTCTAATACTGGTCGTATCAGTGTTCTTGAAACGGATCTCACGGATAATGTAACTCGTATAGCTGCCCTAGAAAGTGTGGATGTCACACACAGTTCTGACATTAGTTCACTTCAATCTGCGAACACGGTCCAAGGAGATCTTATCACGGATCTTCGAACGGATGTCACCTCGAATACAGGTAGAATAGCGGATTTAGAAACAGCGAACGGTGTACAAGCGACTCTGATTACCAATCTTACGACCGATCTCTCTTCAAATGATGTTCGGATCACATCACTCGAATCGTCTACGGGTGGTAGTACCCTAACTTTACAGGGTATAACCGATCTTGGAAATACTACTACTAATGTCGTACAATTTTCAAATGTCACGACGGGTCTCATAACCACGGCGAACGTAGAAATTGGGGGCGATGTTAAGATTTCTGGATTAACCGCGGGTAAAATTCCGTACGTGGCGGCGGATCAATTTTTAAAGGATTCGTTCATCACGACAACTGCGGATGCGACGCTCATCGCATCTAACCTTGATGTCACTGGAAATATATTCATGCGTGGTAAAAAGTTTATTGTTGAATCCGAAACGAAAGTGATCAACGATGCTATCATAGGTATAGCGAATAATAACACCGTGACGACGACGGATGTGGGTATTCTCATGCAACGTCCTACATCGAATGTGGCTCTCATACACCACGGAGGAACGGATAAGTTTACTATCGGGTACACGCTAGATGACCTCGAAGCGACTGATATAACGAATGATACCGCGAACGTGATTAATGTGAATATACTCGGTAATCTTTATGTTCAAAACGTCGTCACAGCTACATCCTTTTTGGGGGACGGCACGACACTCACGGGTGTCGCTCTTTCTACAGATATGTCTTCTAACGCGTATCGTATAAATACGATCGAAACTGAGTTGGGGTACCCCACATTTTCCACTCTAGGACTCGACGGAATCGTTAATAGATCAAACACCACTGCGAATGTTATTAAACTTATTAACGCCACTACAGGTTTAGTGGCGGATGGTAATGTGCACGCGTTAAAATTCCATGGTGATGGCTCAGAACTTACGGGTATTTCGTCTAATTTAGAACAGATTGCGAATAATGGAAACGTCACCTCTAATACCGTTCAATTTTCTAATGCGATTACCTCTTTAACAGCGGCTTCAAATGTTGTCGTGACCGGGAATGTGACTGCGGGGTATTTCGTCGGTGATGGAAGTAATTTAACTGGTATAGCGACGACTCTTCAAGCCGTGTCTGATAATGGAAACGTGACGTCTAATACGATTCAATTTTCGAATGCGACGACTGGCTTTATAACCACATCTAACATAGAAGTAGGGGGTAGCGCGAACGTGGGTCCACTCACCGTATCCAATACATTTTCATTGAGTAATGTTGCGACGATCGGTACGACCAAGACGTTTGTTGTTACAGTATCGAGTGCCAGTGGTGCTAATAAATACTATATAGACGGTGAGCTACAGGCTACTATTGAACTGCACCAAAATCAGACGTATATATTTGATCTTTCGAGTACAACTCTTTTGACACACCCCTTTGTATTTCAAACTACAAATTCAAATGACGGAACAACCAATGGAACTAATCACACCACGGGTATAACAAGTACGGGTGTGTATGGAAGTACCGAAAAGAGAACGTTTGTAGTCCCGGCGGGTGCCCCTACGACCTTATACTATTACTGCACGGCCCACGCGGGTATGGGGGCTACGGTAAGTATCTCACCGACCGCAGAACTCGTCGTTTCGGGTCGGGTCGTCGCTTCGGGGAACGTTGAAGCCTCTAAATTCATAGGTGACGGTAGTCAGCTCACGGGGATAAGTGGTGCGACCACATCTGGTCTTCAAGTCGTGACCACGAACGGTGCTATTACATCAGACGCGATTCAATTTACGAATACGGGTACTTCACTCGCAGCGAGCGGTGCTGTGACCGCAGCTTCGGTATCGGCCACTGGTGGTGTATCTGGAGCCTCGGTCTCGGCCACCGGTGGTGTATCTGGAGCCTCGGTCTCGGCCACCGGTGGTGTATCTGGAGCCTATTTCACGGGTGATGGAAGTAACGTGAATATAGGGGAAATGACGGCGGAGACCGTTCCCTACGTGGACTCTAATAAACAGTTACGTGATTCGTATATCACACATGCACCAAACAAGACGATCATCACTTCAAATCTTGAAGTTACGGGTAATATATTCATGCGCGGTAATTCGTACGCTGTAAACTCCGAAAATACAGTCATCAACGATCGGATCATAGGTCTCGCGAATAATAATACGAGCACGACGCTCGATGTGGGTCTCATGTTGCAATACCCCCAAAAGAACGTGGCGATGATTCATCATGGAACGACGTCGGGTTCACCACACAATGGGCAACTCACACTCGGATACACACAAAGTGGATTCGATGTCGATAATATCACGAAGGATCCATCTAACAATCTCACGCTAAATGTGTGGGGCCACGTCGTAACACAAAATAACATAACGGTCGGTGCGCAAGGTAGTTACTACGGTGACGGCACGACCTTAACGGGTGTGGCTCTTGAAGCTGATCTTTCGGATAACGTCACTCGTATATCCGCTTTAGAGACGGCGACGATCATTTCCAATTCTTCCACAATTACGACCGGGTTCACGAAAGGTGATATCATATACGCCAGTGCTGATAATGTGCTCAATAAACTCGCCGTAGGTGGAACGGATGGGTACGTTCTTAAAGTTACGAGTGCGACGAATAAAACTTTAGGCTGGGCCGCCGAAACGGGTGGAGGTGGAGCTGGATCTACTCCATGGGTGACGAACGGTAATAAAATTCATTATTCCACTGATAATGTGGGTATTAACACGTCGACGCCAGCGTTTAAATTAGACGTCCACGGAACGGCGAATGTCGGTGCTTTGACCGCTACCAGCCTTTCTGTCGGTGGTCAGGCACTCGCACTCGCGACCGATTTAACCGCGAATGCCACGCGAGTTGACGCACTTTACACGGCAACTGCTGGTGATATTATATACGCGGACGGAACAAATTCACTCGCGAAACTTTCGATCGGGTCGGCAAATCAGGTTCTCACGGTTCAAGGTGGATTGCCCGCGTGGGTGAATGCAAGTGGTGGAAGTGGTGGAAGTGGTGGGGGTCAGTGGACTACGGTTAATACGAATGAAATACATTACAACGGAAATGTGGGGATTGCAAACGCAGATCCGGGACACGATTTAAGTGTCGGTTCCAATCTGTTTGTGGATGATGATGGGTCGAACGTGCTCGTGGTGACGGGTAATACCGCTATGTCTTCACTCACACTCGGTCAGGTTTCGATCGTAGCGTCCTACGGGCTTAACGATATTTTGAACGTGTCGAATACGTCGTCTAATATCATGCAATTAACCAATGCGACGACGGGGCTCGTGGCTACGGGTAATGTACACGCGCTTAAGTTTATTGGCGATGGATCAGGGCTTACGGGTATAACTTCTAACTTAGACCAGATCGTGAATAACGGAAACGTAACGTCTAATACCGTCCAATTTTCTAATGCGATTACTTCGTTAACTGCGACTTCAAATGTTGTCGTGACCGGGAATGTGACCGCGGGTTCGTTCTTAGGAGATGGAAGTTTACTCACAGGTATCACGACGATCGAATCCAATGTTGATCTCATCAGGAATACTAATAATACGGCGTTCATTAATTTAAATTCGAATGTTGTTGTAGAGTTTCCCCGGTCAAAGAAGCTTATTAAGTATCCGAAGGTGGCTTTAACCCAAAACGCTTTGAATAATGGGTATACTGTGACCTCGAGTACACAAGAAAGTTCTAGTCGTGCAGCCTGGAAAGTTTTTAATAATGCGTATGCAGAGTCCGATGGGTGGCGTGGAACGGGTACGTATAGTACATCCAATGGTTCATTTACCGGAACCTGGGTTGATTTTTCAAGCGGATCACAAACCATCTCTACACCTGATCGGGGTGATTGGCTTCAAATAATACTTCCGGAAAAAATACGATTAGAAGCTATTAGACTTCAACCTAGGTATTCACCGACAACGGGTGGTACCGGTCTGCCGAGCTATGGTAGGTCAGAATTTATAAGAAATGGAGCTATATGGGGTTCCAACGATGGGTCGTCGTGGGATAAGGTGTATACAATTAATTCTGGCTCGAGCACATCCTCAAGTTCCGTCCCTGCATCGGATACGTCTATGGAAACTTTTCATGGTATAAATTCCACAACCGCTTATAACTATTTTGTATTAGTAATTACCGATACCAGTGGTACAGCCTCCGGCGGCCTCGCATCGTTCAGTGAATGGGAACTCTTCGGCACCCCCGAATACGACCCCGAGGCTCACGGAACTGATGTGGTGGTCAAGTCCGTCCCCAACGTTCCCAACACGGATTGGTTAGACATTTACATCGATGGACAAGATTACTCAACCATGCCGAGTGGCGCCGGTTCAGTTCTCGATAAGAGTACAAATAATCGACATGGAACACCGTCTAATGTAACTTTCAATTCTACCTGGAAAGCTTTTGAGATAGAAAGTGCGTCTACTAGTAACATAACCATTCCGTTTAATTCAACTGGTGGTGCATACGTACACACGATAGCCTTATGGTTTTGGATGGATACGACAGCTGGAGGTAATAGGTGTATATTTACCATACGGGGGAGTGAATCGACTGGTAGACAAATCGCACTTATAATTAACCAAGATGCTGCGAGTGTAGGTTTCAAATACGATTTTTACAGTGCTAATGTAACTTACTATGACCCATCTGTTGTCGCGAATAAATGGATGCACGTAGCTCTTACGTATTCCGGGGGTAATAATTCGGTCACTAGTAAAGAAATATTTTTAAATGGAGTAAGATTAGGGGTCGCGGCGCAAAATTCAAATCCTTTAAATTTAACGGGAACGGAAAATTTACTCATCGGCGGTAATTTAAATAGTGGTAATGCTTCGTTTGAAGGGATGGTCGCGAATTTCAGAATGTTTAATAGAGTTCTTTCCAAAGATGAGATCTACCAGCTCTATGCCTACCAGAAGGAGGACTTTGGACACGGGGACTTGTCCATGACCCTAAAGGCGGGGCGTTTGGGGATTGGGACTTCAGAGCCTCGAGCGGCTTTGGATGTGCGAGGAACCTTGAACCATGGGATACCAAATGTATATTCTCAAAGTCTTGCTGGTATTGGATCAATATCTGCGTCGACTGAAGAAGCTGGATACGCACCATTAGGTAATGATATGTACGTATTATGGGGAAATCTCCCACTTGCACATAACGCTGGGACGGGTTCATACAGTTGGACATGGTATTTCCCGAATGATTTCAAAATATCGGTATTATCAGCCGTAGGAACGTTAAGGGATTGTGGTTATGGATATTCATACGATAGATCTGGCTTAGGTATAAACGGATATTATACAAACAGAATTGCTGGTCATACAAAAAATAATACGATAGGTGCTTTCACACAAACCATTCATTTTATCGTAGTAGGTAAAAGATTGTAAATAATTTTATTCAGGTATATAAATGTTTACTTGTGATACATCTATACAGGAAAAGGAAGATGGTTCCGCCACGGCTACGATAAACTTATGTCCTCGTGCATTACGTATCTTGAAATATAGAAACGGTGTTCCGAAAGAAGTGTTTGACGTCATTTCTAAACAGATTGAATCAGATGCGAATGCTATCGTACAAATCGCCATAAATTCATCTTTAGCCACGTCTTCAGAATTACCATCAACAAACAAACAAGAAATACTCGATTATGAACTTACCCGTAACGACTAATTACATTTCCTCCAAAGTGCAACCCACTTTGCAAGAAAAAGAGTTCCAAGTGCGAAGCACTTGTCCCGTATCAAACAGACGAAACCCTTCGGGTTTCCCCCAGTTTAAAAAAACCTCCCCCAATAATAGATATGAACGGCATCGATACGTTTCTCGATATTAACAATGCCCACCTCAGGGTGAACAACGGGAACGTTCAAGCTTCAACTTTCGTTCTTGATCAGATCGATTTCATAGCGTCTAGTAACGCATCCACGACGGTCGGATTTAATAATACGACCACAGCGTTTCTCGCGGCATCGAATATAGAGGTGGGCACTGCTAACCTATTCGTAGATACGACCACATCGAACGTAGGTATCGGGACAAATGCACCCTTAGATACCCTTCACATTAACGGTGGAACGCTCATAGGCGGGCATATCTTACCCACACAGCACGAACAATTTGATATAGGTAGTGCTGATGCAAAAATTCGTCACTTGTTTTTGAGTGATAATTCACTCTGGTTAGGAGATGAGACTCGTATCTCGTTTACCGAAGGAAAGATGAAGTTTCGTAGACGTAAAAAGAATATCCTCCCCCGCGGGTTATTGACCATAGGCGCTACAGCTGGTCACGCCAACGAAATCGCGACGCGTGACGCCGCACTCGCACACGCAGGTAAATCTGATATTACTGATATGAAACTTGAAAACTGGTTGGGCTACGCAAAATCTCTCGACGCGACCAAAGATATTAGTGATGTATTCACACAAGATGAGAATGAATACGAAGCTTCCGCGGCGTCCGAGGCGTTTACGGAACTCGGTACAACAACCATAGCATCATCACAACACGTGGCCATAGCTACAACAGCTCCCCCACAATATCCACTCGATGTTGAGGGTGATATTAATTTTAGTGGAAATCTTCGTAAAAATGGTGAACTCTTTGGTTGGACCGGTGAATCCAGTAATTTATTTTACGTGAATGGAAATGTTGGTGTGGGTACTTCACTCCCCCAAGGAACCATGCATATTTCTTCCGGGGGTACTGGTGACTGTAAACTTATACTAGAAGCAGACACAGATAATAACGGCGCGGGATCCGGGTCGGGGGGTTCTAATACATACACAATAGACTTTACAACCGGAACTGCTATACCGAGTACTTCTAAAGTCGGTGGATGGCATACGTATACATACGGTGATTTTGTACTCCCAACCGATTTTACTAAGTCGAACTTGAGTATCTCTGTGACATGGAATGGTACGATGCCTATTCGTTTTGCACTTGGTCAATATGTAGGATTTCATTTGAATAAACTTGATTCTAATGGAAATGAACACAGCCCGGCAATAAATGCAAATTTTGTATTTAACGATCCGGGGCAGGGTATAAGTGGTTCCGGGGGTGGTCCGACTATTTATAATGGTGCTATCAGAACATCATCTACCGTAAATAATGGTAGATGGTTAGGTGGCGATACAATTCGAGCGTCTATGGGCATTTTTAGACATTATTTCAATGCTGGACATACATGTTCTATTGCTATTACATACGATAGGACAAGTTCAAGTGACGAAAATGATAATCCCATGATTTTATTTAGACAGGATGGTGGTATATATGAATCATCTGTACGTATGTCCGATAATCGGTTAGAGTTTGTAAATTCCGCGTCGACGTCTAATGGATTCGCATTTTACCTAGGAAACCAAGAATCTTCTACTGGAACGAGTGGTTTAGATGCCGCAGAGGAAAAGGTAACGATCGATAGTGCGGGAAATTTGGGAATCGGACAAACTACACCTACACAAAAATTGGACGTTGCCGGAACCGTTAAAGCCACAGCTTTTGAAGGTGATGGATCGGCTCTCACGGGTATTTCGGGGGGAGGGCAATGGACATACGCTGCCGGAAGTGGTTCTGGTACACAACAACTCGTATTCGATGACCAGGCTTCTGGGACAGCATTTACTGGCACTTTGAGTGGTAACTCGAATAATACAGCGATTCGTGATACGGGGAATGGATACATCCGTGTCACACAGGGAGGTACGAGTCGTATAGGCTCGGTCTACTGGCAGACGACGTTAACGAATAACTGGGAAGCCACGTTTGATATCTACATTTTACCCATTAATTATGGTGGTGCAGATGATATGAGATTCGTCTTCTATGCAACTAGTCCAATCACGAGTAATGATGGTGCGACTGGAACAAATGGTCATGGTGGAGCATATATGCGTTGGGAATATTATGGTGGTGACCTCGTAGAGTTATACGATCATACGGCGACCAGGTTATCGCAGCAGTCAGTGAGTTTACAAATGAGTGGATGGATGCCCGTTACCGTTACGTTTAATAACGGTGTAATGACGTCGGTTATTAAAAATTCGAGTGGAACGACGCTTAACACGACTACACACGATTTCGGTACTGCTTACGCGGCACGCTATAACACACCTACGTATGTCGCAGTTACAGGGCGAAGTGGTGGTGTACAAGCCGAGGATCGCGTACGAAACATAACCATAAACGCACTCAACGTTGCGTCGCCCGCCAAACTAACACGTATGAGTACCAACGTCGGAATTGATATCGCCACCCCGACACAAAAATTAGATGTGAATGGTACAGTTAAGGCGACTGCTTTCGAAGGCGATGGATCCGCACTTACGGGTATTAGTTCGGGGGGTGCCTCGTTTGGCGGAACAACTCGCCCACTTTGGCGCGCGTCTTATACTAGTACAAATGGAAATAGAAATACAGGTACCGTACCGTTTAATAGAGCTGAAATTAACCAAAGAAGTGGGTACAGTACTTCAACTGGTTTATTTACAGCTCCCGTAGCAGGGCATTATTGGGTATATGGACAAATGTATTCTCACTCTAGTACAGGTAAAAACGAAATTTGTTTTATCATCAATGGAAGTTCGAGCATAAATAGACTTGGTATGGCGTACGGTGTAAGTGGTGATACTATACCACATTTCGTTAATATGCCGTTGATGACTACAGTGTGGTTAAACGTAAACGATACGATCGGTGTATATGTACGAGATGCGTACGCACATTATAATGGTGTGGGTGTAGCTTATTTCGGTGGACATCTATTAGCTTAAAAAAATATAACATGTATAAATATATGAGTTTTAATACATACACGAGCACTTTTACAATCAACGAAGATGGAACTTCCGTGTACACGATTAATATGTCTGACGTGACGACGAAGTGTATGCAAGCAGTTTCAGTTGATCCTAAAGGGTGGATCGATAACGCTATTGATAATAGAACCAGGATTTCGGGTGAAGAAATTTATAAACAAGAACTTGAGCGCCATATAGAGGCGGGAACGATGCCCACAAATCCCACAAAGGAAACGCTCATTCTAGCGTACCAAATTCCAGTGGAAGAAGACGTTGATACGAGTGCACCTTAATACTTAATAAAAAACCTCAACACATAGTAGACGAAATGCCGATTAACTCACCAAGTGGGTTTCTCGACATCACGAACGCGACGCTCAGAACGTCGAATCTTGAGGCACAAAATTTACTCATAACAGGTGGTAACATTTACGTCACGAGCGAACTCGAGGCAGATGCGACTGTCCTTAACCTCGAAAACGTCACGCGAAAGGGAAATGTTTCCTCGAATACGATTGAAATTACAAATGTGACGACGGGTATTGTCGCTACGGGGAATATCCACGCACTTAAGTTTATTGGAAGTGGGTCACACTTAACCGGTATTCCTCCGACTGCGATTACAGGTACGCTCAGTCAATGGTCCGATGGGGCAAATAGTGACGTGTACATAGCGAGTAATGTTGGTATAGGTAATGTCCACACACTCACGAGTAATACTTTACAGGTGGGTGGAAACCTATACGTCAGGGATACGGATGCAAACGTTTTAACGGTTAATGGAAATGTCGTAGCCTCCTATTTCGAAGGTGACGGAAGTAAACTATCCGGTATCGTGACGGATCTTCAAGGTGTTACGGATAATGGAAATGTCACCACAAATGTCGTTCAATTTTCGAATGTGACGACAGGTCTCGTGACGACAGCGAACATAGAGGTCGGGGGTGATATTAAGGTCGTCGGTTTATCCGCGGGTAAAGTTCCATATGTCGCATCCGATAAATTCTTAAAGGATTCGTTTATCACGATGACGGGTGATGCGACCGTGATAACGTCTAACCTTGACGTGACGGGAAATATATTTATGCGTGGTAAGAAGTTTATCGTTGAATCCGAAACAAAATTAATAAACGATGCGATCATAGGGATCGCCAATAATAATGCGTCATCGACGACTGATAAGGGTATCATCATGCAAAACGATCCATCCAACGCTAACGGAAACATCGCGATCATTCACCATGGAGCGGGGGGTGGGTTCGCGGATCAACTCACGTTCGGGTACACAGCCGATCCACTCGATACATTAACAGTCACGAACGATCTCACAAAAGAACTCACCGTAAATGTCCTCGGTAATGTGATCACCCAAAATAACCTCTCGGTAGGTGGTACTTTGAGTATCAACACAATTTCCGCCGCTTCTTCACACTCACTCGAAGCGGTGACGAACCTAGGGAATGTCACTTCAAATACGGTACAATTTTCAAATGCGATCACATCCCTCGTCGCCTCGAGTAATATTGTGGCCACAGGGAACGTGAGTGCCGGTCGTGATACGGATACGACCTCTTATTTCGGAAGAGCGGCCGTGGGCTACATGGGTACCAGTGATCATGCATCTTTTGCCCACTTTGAGCGGAACAGCCCAGCACAGTATGCGCTTAAACAAACGGCGACTGGACCGACGTATATCAACACACCCGCGTCGGGGCATATTCGGTTTACGGTGAACGATGGGAACGCGGGTGCCGAGAAAATGCGTATCACGAGTGCTGGTAAAGTGGGAATTGGGGTGAGTGCCCCCGATGCGACTTTACACGTGGAGGGGAACGTCTACGTTTCTTCTAATTTGACTGTG
>ERZ767114.1405-NODE-1405-length-11564-cov-1.438409_pt1 | contig 11564 bp, 11 predicted proteins | sample MGYA00374952_ERZ767114 | MGnify/ENA primary metagenome ERZ767114 (study PRJEB28939, sample SAMN06267156) | marine metagenome | isolation source: Columbia River Estuary | place: USA:Columbia River Estuary, USA | collected 2012-05-05 ...
CACAAGAGACTGCTGAAGCATTAGTGATGGTGGCGAACACAAATGGTGGTCGCGATAACACCACCGTGATTGTGGTGGATGTGCTTGATGACATCAGTGAACCAATTGCATCTACGGCGCCAGATAACACTGCGCCGATGGAATCACCATCTGTTGATGCTGTAGTTCGTGGTGGTGTTGTTGGGGTTGGTGCTGTATCTGGGCGTGAGAAAAAGAGCCGTATTGGGATGGTGCTGTTCTGGTCTGTGCTGGTGGCCATTGTTCTTAGTGGTATCACCATTGTGGGTGTGTATGCACGCAGCGGGTACTTCATTGGGTTCGACGAAGACAGTCGGGTCGCTGTGTATCGCGGACGAGTAGGCGGAGTGCTGTGGTTTGGGCCCACCGTTGATACGCAAACAACATTGTCTGGTGCTGATTTGCCCGAAGATGTGTTGCGTGATGTGGCGTTGAATCGCACGTTTACGTCATCAACCATGGCAAGTAAGTATTTGGCATTGATTCGTATTGCAATCATCGATGCGACCACCACCACAAGTACCACCAGCACCACCGTTGGATAATTCACTCGCACGCAGCCGCCGTGGGGTGGAACTGGGCCTGGTGTTGTTGGCTGGTTTCATTACAGCTGGCGCGTATGTATTGGCATCATTAGGGCAACGAAGTTCTATGCCGGCGCGCATTGTGCCGTTCATGTTGTTTGTGTTGTCGCTGTTAGGTGCTGCACATGTTGCGGTGCGGTTTGTGGCACGCGGTGCAGACCCACTGATTCTGCCCACAGCTGCGTTGTTGCATGGCATGGGTTTTGTGATGATTGCTCGGCTGAGCGACAGGTGGGCAGGGTTGCAAGCCACGTGGAGCTTTGTGGGTGTTGCAGCGTTCATTGCAACGTTGGTGGTGTTGGAACGCCCAGGTGATTTACGCAGGTACCAATTCACTTCGTTGGCGCTTGGTGTGATGCTGTTGTTGTTGCCAATGGTGCCAGGTGTTGGCTTCACTAGTGGTGGTGCGCGCATTTGGGTAAGCGTTGGCCCTATCAACTTTCAGCCAGGTGAGTTCGCAAAGATTTTGTTAGCGGTGTTCTTTGCTGCGTACTTGGCAGAACGCCGCGAATTGATTGTGCAGGGGCATACAAAGATTTTGGGTGTTACGTTGCCAGAGCTGCGTCACTTGGCGCCGATCTTGGTTGCGTGGGCAGTCAGCGTTGTGGTGATGGTGGGCGAAAAAGACTTGGGCTCGTCCTTGATGTTCTTCACGTTGTTCGTGGTGATGTTGTGGGTTGCAACTGAGCGCACCAGTTTCTTAGTGATGGGTATTGGGCTGTTCGTAGGTGGCGCAGTGATTGCGTACAACATGTTTAGCCACGTGCAGACCCGTGTTGAGATATGGCTGAACCCATGGGACCAATACACAGAGCGTGGCTACCAACCCATTCAGGCGTTGTTTGCATTAGCGAATGGCGGAATGACAGGCACTGGACTGGGCATTGGTGACCCTGGTGCAATACCGGCCGCGCATAACGACTTTATTTTTGCAGCGTTGGGTGAAGAGTTGGGCTTGCTGGGTGGTGTTGCAATTCTCAGTGCGTTTGTGTTGCTGGTAGGTGCTGGCATGCGCACAGCGTTGCGGGCACAGCGTGACTTCGAGAAGTTGTTGGCAACTGGCCTTACAACGATTGTGGCGATACAGACATTCATCATTATTGGTGGTGTGTTGCGCGTGGTGCCACTGACTGGTGTCACGTTGCCATTCATGAGCTACGGCGGATCATCGTTAGTTGCTAACTATGTGGTGCTGGCATTGTTGATTCGCATTAGTGATACCACGGCGCGCAGTTTGCATGAAGTGCCCGATGACGCAAGTATCGCCGAACGATTCTCGCTGTGGCGTTTGCGTAGGGCGGCTGCGGCATGAACCAACGTATTCGTCACCTGACTGTTGCACTGATTGTGTTGTTTGGTGTGCTGTTTGTGCAGCTCACGAACTGGCAAGTGGTGCAACGTGATTCATTGGTCAGTAACCCGCGTAACAACCGCATTACGTTGCGCGAGTTTGATACGCCGCGCGGTGACATCATTACGGCTGACGGTTCGATCATTGCTCAGACATTGCCGGTTGATGCCGCGAACGGTTCTAGCAAGTACAAATACCAACGTTCGTACCCGAAGGGCGAACTGTTTGCGAATGTCACGGGTTACTACACACTCGGGTATGGCAGTACGCAACTTGAACGCACGCAATCTGCTGTGTTGAAGGGAACTACGCCACAGCAACAACTAGAAGCCACGGGTGGTTTGTTTTCGAAAGATGATTTGTCGGGAAGTGTGCATGTGACATTGCGTGCAGACTTGCAAGCCGCAGCAAAAAAGGCATTGGGAAATCGTGAAGGGTCTGTAGTTGTGCTTGACCCAAACACGGGTGCAGTGGTGGCCATGTATTCGAACCCGTCGTATGACCCGAACTTGATTGCATCACACAATGGCAACGTGGTGAACGAGACATTGAATGCATTGCAATCAGATACTGCAAAGCCGTTGTTGGCGAATGCGTATCAAGAGCGCTACATGCCAGGGTCGACATTCAAGATTGTGACAACAACTGTTGGTCTTGAAACAGGAAAGATCGACATGATGAGCGTGTTCAAGAATGAACGCGCGTGGGTACCGCCGAATACAAAGAAGCCGATTCGTAACTACGGCAAGAAAGTATGTGGAGGCGACTTGGCTGAAGTGTTCCGCCGCAGTTGCAATATTCCGTTTGCACAAACTGCTGTTGCCATTGGCCCAGATCTCATGGTAAACGGTGCGAACAGGTTCGGTTTCGATGAACGGATTCCGTTTGACTTGCCCGGCGCAGCTGCCAGTACTTTTGGCGGCACCGCAGCGGACTTCGCTGATTCATTGGCGCTACTTGCAATTCATGGTTTCGGCCAAGGCCAAGTGCAAGTGACTCCATTACATATGGCGATGATTGCGGGCTCGGTTGCAAACGGCGGCGTGATGATGAAGCCACACGTGATTGGTTCAACCCGCACTCGTAACGGAACCGTGATGAGCACCACTGCGCCAGAAGCATGGAAGACACCGATGTCCCCTGCCACTGCAGCAACCATGACGCAACTGATGATTGGTGTCGCGCAATCGGGAACCGCGGCCTGTTGTCTGCAGTTGAACGGTGGAATATCCGTTGCGGCAAAGACCGGAACAGCGCAATTGAACGCCGAAGGTGAAAAACAGCGTTCTCATGCCTGGATCACCGCTTTTGCCCCTGCTGAGGCTCCGCGGTTCGTTGTCTCAGTATTTATTAAAGGTGTGAATGATGCCGTGAGCGCCAGTACTGGTGGGCGTTTGGCAGGTCCCGTTGCCCGTGATGTGCTGAATGCAGCATTGGCTCTGCCCGCAGCCCCATAGGCAGCACGGGTAACCTCTAAGAGCCGTATGTCGAACCAGAATCCCCAAGTCATTAACGAGCGCTACGAGATTTCTCGGCGTATCGGTCGCGGCGGAATGGCTGACGTGTTCCTCGCCCGCGACCTGCTGCTCGACCGCGACGTGGCCGTCAAGGTTCTGTTCCCCGAGCATGCCATTGACCCGAATTTCGTGGAGCGCTTTCGCCGCGAGGCCCAGAGCGTTGCTGGCCTGAACCACCCGAACATCGTGGGTGTCTACGACTGGGGCCAAACCGGCAACACCTATTTCATGGCTATGGAGTTCGTGAAGGGTCGCACGTTGTCTGAAGCATTGCGCCGCCAAGGCCGCATGACATCTGTTTCTGCAGCCGGCGTTGGTGCAGCTATTGCTAATGCGTTGGCATATGCGCACCGCAACAATGTGGTGCACCGCGACATTAAGCCCGCAAACATTTTGTTGGGCGAAGACGGCGCAATCAAAGTGGTGGACTTTGGTATTGCACGCGCACTTGATGCAGGTCACGAAGGTGGACTTACTCAAGACGGCGCTGTGATGGGCACCGCGACTTATTTCTCACCGGAACAAGCAAAGGGCGAAGGCTTGGACCTTCGTTCAGACTTGTATTCGCTTGGTGTTGTTCTGTATGAGCTTGTTGCTGGAAAGCCACCATTTGCTGGTGATTCTGCACTTGCTACTGCATACAAGCAAGTGAATGAAGCTGCGCCGCGTTTGCGCGACTTGGTTGCTGATGTGCCGTTGGCGCTTGAAGCAATCATTGCGAAGTGTCTTACGAAGAATGCTGACATGCGTTACAACAACGCAGAACAATTGCGCGATGACTTGCGCAGGTTCATGAATGGTGAGCCAACGCTTGCTGTTGACGAAGCTCGGGTACGTTCAGGAAAAGCACCACTTGGTTCTGCAACTCTTGACCAAGCGACAACAATCATGGCGCCAGTTCAAGGCGACTCTTCAAGCACACAGATCTTGCCGCGCACCAGCGTGATGCCAGCAACTATGGCACCCGTTGAAACATTGCCTGATTACGACGATGATCGACCAAGCAAACGTAGCTATGTAGTGGGTGCAGCAGTTGCGGGCATTGTCATTCTTGGCGGAATCATTTTCCTTATTTCCACACTCGGCGGATCATCTGGTGTTGCAGTGCCGAACGTCAAAGGCGTTACGTGCGATGTTGCCAAGTTGAAGTTGGAAGAAGCGAAGTTCATTGTTGCGTTCAACCCACCAGAAACTGTGTGTGATGCGACGAACATTGTTGCCAGCCAAGTTCCTGCATCGGGAGACCTTGCAAAGACTGGTGAAGCAATCACTTTGGTATTCCCTGTTGCACAAACAGATGTTCCAGCGCTCCTTGGACTCACAGTAGAAGCTGCGCAAGCTGCTGTTGAAGGTGCCGGCTTTGTATTCGTTAAGGGTCCTGATGTCATTGATAAGACATACGCAATTGGTCAAGTGGCAGTGCAAACACCTGGCGGTATGACAAAGCTTGCGAAGGGTCAAACAGTCACTGTGAATGTGTCTGGCGGAACTGGCCAGTTGGCAGTGCCGAATGTTGTGATTGGTCAGACAACAGAATCAGCACAAACATTCCTTACGGCTGAGCCATACAAGTTCGTTGTCACTGTGACACCAGAGCCAAGTGCAACAGTTGCAAAGGGCATTGTGATTCGTACTGATCCGGTGCAAGGAACACTTGTTGATCCTGCATCACCGATAACGATTTTTGTTTCAAGCGGACCAGCACCAGTTGCAATGCCGAACGTGAAGGGTCAGACCGAAGCTGCTGCACGCGATGCACTGACCAAGATTGGTCTGACTGCAACTGTTGAATATGTCGACCTTGCCGCTGGCAATGCGAACGTGGGCAAAGTAATTGCTCAAGACACGGCCGCAGCCAGCATGGTGAACCCCGGTACTGCCGTTGTGATCACCGTTGGCCGCGACTCATCTGTGCCAGTCGCCCCCGCCGGCTGACCCATCCCATAATTGGGGTTGCAATCTGGTATCAAAGTGATACCATGTCTTCATGGCTATGACATTGCGACTCACCGACGAAGAACAAGAAGGCCTCAAGGCCTGTGCTTCTGACTTTGGAATGTCCATGCAAGATGTAGCCAGGCAAGCAATTCGTGAATACATCATTCGCGTTGACCATCGCTCCAAAGTTTCCGGAGCCGCAGACCTCATCATGTCGGTTCATGCCGATGCAATTGAGCGTCTGGGTCAATGAAGCCTGAGACTGAATTCCTCAACCTCGAAGACGTTCTAGAACTTTGCCGGAAATTATTGGGTGATCCTCCGCCCGTGCGAGACATTGGACTTCTTGGTTCTGCCGTTGCGCGACCACAAACAACTCTTGGCCAACACGATGCGTATCCGAGCATCACTGAAAAAGCAGCTGCGCTTCTTCAATCACTCGTCATTAATCACGCACTCGTTGACGGCAACAAGCGACTTGGTTGGTTAGCTACTGCTGTTTTCTTGGAGATCAATAACTTCAGCGTCGCGCATGTTTCGAATGATGACGTGTACGAGTTGGTTATGCATATCGCATCAAATAACCCACCGTTAGGTGAGATAGAACAACGCCTGCGCGTAATGACCGGAGAAGTTGATTTCGTGACCCGCGCACAGCAACTTGTCGAACAAAACAAAGAGATTCTCGACGCGCTCGGCGACGATTAGTTAGCCGCAGCGGCGAAGGAAGTTGCGCAAGAGGTCGTGGCCTGATGCAGTCAAGATGCTTTCGGGGTGAAACTGCACGCCTTCAACATCGAAATCGCGATGGCGAACGCCCATCACAATTCCATCTGCGGTTTGTGCAGTCACTAACAAATGTTCTGGCATTGTTGCTGCGTCAATAACAAGTGAGTGATAACGCGTTGCTTCAAGTGGCGAAGGCACACCTTCAAACACGCCGGTGTTGTTGTGTGTGATGTGTGAAGTTTTTCCGTGCATCAGTTCTGGTGCGCGCACAACGTTGCCGCCATACACATGACCAATTGCTTGATGACCTAAACACACACCGAAGACAGGCACTGAACCTGCGAATGCAGAAATAGCGTCGCAGATGATTCCGGCTTCTTCAGGGCGACCAGGGCCTGGCGACAACAACACGCCGTCTGGTTCAAGAGCAATGGCCTCGGCAACTGAGATCTGGTCGTTGCGGACAACGACAGGGTCTGCACCAAGCTCGCCCAGATATTGGACGATGTTGTACACGAAGCTGTCGTAACTGTCGATCACCAGGATTCGTGCCATGCCATAAGCCTGCCGTAGAACGAGCCGTTTCGTGAAACGAATTGTGCGTGCGTGACTGTGGGTGCTGGCGTTCTACACTTGCGACGTGGCAACTCAGAAGAAAAAAGGCGGACGCGTAACCCCGAAAGGCGGAAACAAGCCCGAGCATCATTTCGGTCATCACGACCCTTCGGTCAACGCAAGCAGCCGATACACCCCACCTGTTCCGGTGTATGAAAAGCACAGTGCGCCCTGGGTGCCCGTGTTGATGTTCGTCCTTTTGGGCCTTGGCGCCCTCGTGATTTTGTTCTATTACTTGGGTTTTGTGCCCGGTGGACGTAGTAACTGGTACCTGGCAGCGGGTCTTTCCTCACTACTTGGTGGTTTGTACACAGCCACGAAGTACCACTGATACTGGGCGGTACTGCCCACAGGGCATAGCCCTATCACAGTTACAACGGTGTAGTTTTCCCGTGTTTATCCACAGATTGTGGACAAAAAGCCGTGTGTGACGCAACTGCCCACAGGGCAATTATTCGATTGGGGCAACCAAGTCCATGTCTTCAAGGCAATGGCGCGGCGGCGGCGGGTCTTCATCAGGTGCCATCACCATACGGATTTCCACTCCGCACACGCTGCAGCGATAACGCACGTTGATACGGCGCATCTCACCAGATGGTGGAGGTTCGGGCAACGTTGAGGTCATTGACTTCAACATGCCAAGGCCAAACTTCCAGACATAGCGCATGATCAGTAAGCCAATGGCGAACCAGACGATTGCTGAAAAAGTGGGCATGGCTCCCAGCGTAATGTTCAGGGTTTAGCCCAGGCGTTCGATGATGGTGGCGTTTGCCATGCCGCCACCTTCGCACATTGTCTGCAAGCCGTAGCGACCACCGGTGCGCTCAAGTTCGTTCAACAATGTGGTCATGAGGCGTGCGCCAGATGCGCCAAGCGGGTGACCGAGTGCAATTGCTCCACCGTTCACGTTTACTTTGCTCATGTCTGGGTGCAATTCTTTTTCCCACGCCAAAACCACTGACGCAAACGCTTCGTTAATTTCCACGAGGTCGATGTCGTCCATGGTGAGTCCTGCGCGCTCCAACACTTTCTTTGTTGCTGGAATTGGTGCGGTCAACATATAACGCGGATCTTCGGCGGCCATTGCAAACTGCACGAAACGTGCACGTGGCTTCAGGCCAAGTTGCTTTGCTTTTTCTTCGCTCATGATGAGCAACGCTGCAGAGCCGTCGGTGATTTGCGATGAGTTACCTGCGGTAACGCGTCCGCCTTCTTCTACTGGACGGAATGATGGCTTCAGTTTTCCAAGTGATTCCATGGTGGTTTCACGAAGACCTTCGTCTTGGCTCATCATGTTGCCTTCGGTGTCGAGCACTGGAATGATTTCGTTCTGGAAGCGACCCTCACGTGTTGCGCGTGCGGCGTATTCCTGTGAACGAACACCAAATGCATCGAGTTCATCGCGGCTGATGTTCCACTTTTCGGCAATCATTTCTGCCGAGATGCCTTGTCCAACAAGTCCACCTACTGATTCATAACGAGCCTGAACGCGAGGACCGAACGGGAAACCAAAGTTGCGATCGGCAACCGATGCTCCCATTGGCACTCGTGACATCACTTCAACACCGTTGGCAACAACAATGTCGTACGCACCGGCGATGACGCCTTGTGCAGCGAAGTGTGCAGCTTGCTGACTTGAACCGCACTGGCGGTCGATGGTGGTGCCTGGAACCGTGTCGGGCCAACCAGCTGCGAGCACTGCGTTACGTGCAACGTTGAGGCTCTGCTCGCCAACCTGCATAACGCAACCCATGACTACGTCATCAATCAGTGCAGGATCGAGATCGTTGCGCTGAACAAGCTGTTGCATGATCTCTGAAGCGAGATCTACTGGGTGCCAGTTCTTCAACTTGCCATTGCGGCGTCCGAGTGGGCTGCGAATTGCATCAACAATTACTGCATTGATCATGACTGTCTCCTTACGGTTGTATGACAAGCGTAATGCGGAAGAACCTGAAGATTATTGGTGGAGACGATGGGACTCGAACCCACGACCCCCTGCTTGCAAAGCAGGTGCTCTAGCCAACTGAGCTACGTCCCCGTACGGCGATCACTTAGGGTAGCGGTTGAAGTGGCCAACACTCCAAACGGGCTTGCTTTAATCACGGGCTTCGCCAAATGGTCGCAGGTAGCCTTCGATACATGGTCGGCGAACTCATTTACGCATTTCGGGTCATGCGCCTGCCACTGCTTGATACAGGTGGAGCCCCCATCGGCAAGATCGATGACATCGTGGTGGTCTCTGGCCGTGCCACCGAAGCCCCTCGAGTGCTGGGATTTGTTGCCACCAGCCAGCGCCGCAGCATTTTTGTGAGCGCCAGCCGCATTGCCTCGCTCGACAACTCGGGTGCCCGCCTGAAGTCGTGGGACGTAGACCTGAACCCGTTTCGGGCACGTGACGGTGAGCGTTTGCTTGGTCGTGAAATTTTGGATCAAAAAATTGGTGACGAAACCGTCAGCGACGTGGCACTTGCGTTTCAATCTGGGCGCAACCCGGGTTGGCACATCACCAAGGTGCGACTTGCGAAACGCAGTTTGTTAAACCCACGTCCGAGTTATCGACTTGTTGATTGGGAACACATTGCACACATGTTTGCGCCACAAACTGCACTTGCTGCTGAAGCTGCGCGTTTGCGCGACATGCACCCAAGCGATGTTGCTGCCGTTATTCGCGCGCTTCCACTTGAACAGCGTCGACTTGTTGCTGCAGCAATGGACGACGAGCGCTTGGCCGACGTGCTTGAAGAGTTGCCAGAAGACGAACAGTTGCGCCTGATTGAAGGGCTCGACATGGAGCGTTTGACCAACGTGTTCGAGGAAATGGAATTTGACGACTTGGCCGACCTCTTGGCGCAAATGCCTGGCGAACAACGCAGCCGTGTTCTTGAAGCCATGGATGACGACGACGCCGAAACCATGCGTCAGTTGTTGTCGTATGCAGAAGGCACTGCAGGTTCGTTGATGACACCAGACGTCATCGTGATGTCCCCTGACGCAACGGTTGCCGATGCGCTTGCACAAATTCGTGAACCAGAAATTTTGGTGTCCATTGCTGCACAGGTATTTGTTGCGCATGCGCCGCACTACCCACCAACCGGAACGTATTTGGGTGTCGTGCATTTTCAGCGACTACTTCGTGAATCGCCACAGTTGACTCTTGGTCAGTGTGTGGAAATGGAAGCAACCATTAGTCCAACCATGACCGAACGCGAAGTAGCCGAACGCCTTGCTTCATACAACTTGCTTGCTGTTGCTGTATGCGACGCAAACAACCGCCTGCTCGGCGCAATCACGGTTGACGACGTGCTTGACCGCACGTTGCCCGCCAACTGGCGTCGCCGTCCAATCGCTGGAGCAACATCATGAAGCGCAGCGATCTCGCACGTCCACGCAAGCGCCGCCCAGTACTTGGCATTCACTACGACCCAGATGCATTCGGTCAATTCAGTGAAACCATTGCTCGAAACTTGGGTTCTGCCCGCTTCCTTATGGTGCAGACCTTCTTGGTCATCATCTGGGTGTTGCTCAACGTTGCATTCGTGGCGTTGCGCTGGGACCCATACCCATTCATTTTGTTGAACCTGATGTTTTCAGTGCAGGCCGCTTACGCAGCGCCGCTCATTTTGCTTGCTCAAAACCGCCAAGAAATTCGCGACCGTAGGCAGGCAGAGACCGACCGCGCAATGGCTGCAGCAACGCAGGCGAACGCCGAGTTTCTTGCTCGCGAACTTGCCAGTGTGCGTTTCGCGTTGTCAAACGTGGTGACAGTTGAAGAACTACGCGATCAGATTGAGTCGCTTATGCGCGCACTTGACGAATCGCGTCAACCACCGCAGCAGTAAACACTTCTGGCTTTTGCCAGTTAATCAAGTGATCGCCATCAATTTCTATGATTGTTGCATGCGTTGCCTGGGCAAGATTGTGTTGCTTGCGCGGCGCAACAAGTGAATCGCGTGATGTGACAATGCTGACTGTTGGCACACCAAGTGTTCCCGCCCACGGCCGAGCGTCGTGTTTTGATAGTGCTCGACCTGCTTGATTGATAGTCCACGAATCATTTCGTCGAATTTCTGAAACCAACCATGGACGCAGAGTTGCTGCCGAGCTTGATCGCGGAATTTTGTGCTTGATGTAGCGATCGATAACTCGCGGTGTGGAGAGCATGCGAAACAGCGGTGACACGACTCGCCCAATCTTCCAACGCGCGCGTTCGTTGCGCGTTGCGCTCCATTCCAATGCAGTTGCACACAACACCAATGACTGCACGCGTGTTGGGTGACGTTTGCTCATGAGCATGGCAATGGGTCCGCCCATGGAATAACCGACTGCAGTAACCGACGCAAGGCCCAGTTGATCCATGATCGCAACGGCGTCATCGGCACAATCTTCAAGTGTGAACCGATCATTGGTGCGTAGACCGCGACCGTGCCCACGATGATCAATAGCAACTAGTGAATACTGCTGCGCGAGTTCTGCGTACACAGGAAAGAAGTTGATGTCTGCATTTCCTGTCCAGCCATGCAGTAATACCACCACCGGGGCGTTTGCGTTTTCGTGTTGTGCATAACGCACAAAAAACTCACCACGGTGTGGCACTGAAACAATGCGGCCACTTGGCATCCATGGAAGTTCTGAAAATGCTTGGGAGTATGTTTTTACTGGCACGATGCGCACCGTCCAATGAGGTCGAGTCGGTGGTGATCAAGTGCAAACCCCTCGCGCTTGGCAAGTTTGGTGAGCGCGCTATCAAGGTCACGCTCGAGTGCATCAGGAACCACCACGTCGCGCACTGTTCCACATGTTGAGCACACC
>ERZ767114.1408-NODE-1408-length-11516-cov-5.872366_pt1 | contig 11516 bp, 10 predicted proteins | sample MGYA00374952_ERZ767114 | MGnify/ENA primary metagenome ERZ767114 (study PRJEB28939, sample SAMN06267156) | marine metagenome | isolation source: Columbia River Estuary | place: USA:Columbia River Estuary, USA | collected 2012-05-05 ...
TTTCTAATGGGGCAAGGCCTTGGACTTTAGCATGATTGGCACTGCGGGCTCGGATGACAAATGCAAACTTGCATTGGCCAATGGTGCCGAGTACTGCATCAACTACAGCACCGAAGATTTCTTGCCACGCGTGAAAGAAATCACGGGTGGCAAAGGTGTGAAAGTGGTTTACGACTCGGTGGGCAAAGACACTTGGGACAAATCACTTGAATGCTTGCGCCCCTTGGGCTTGATGGCAAGTTTTGGCAATGCCTCTGGTGCCGTGGCACCCTTCGCACCAGGCATGTTGGGCGCCAAGGGCTCTTTGTATGTCACACGCCAAACTTTGTTCAGCCACATCACAACGCGCGAAAGCACGCAAGCCATGGCCAATGATTTGTTTGCCGTCGTGCAAAGTGGCAAGGTCAAAATTCACATTGACCAGACTTTCCCGCTGGCACAAGTGAAAGAGGCGCACATTGCTTTGGAAGCTCGCAAAACAACGGGTTGCACCATCCTCACTTTGTAATTTTAAATCTCACAAAATCAAAGGCACCCTCGGGTGCCTTTTTTGACAGTCATCGACCTCGTCGAACTCTTAGCAATTCGTCCAAGATCAACAGACAAGCGCCGATAGAGATGGCGCTGTCAGCCACGTTGAAAGCAGGGAAGTGCCAAGTGCCGTAATAGAAGTCTAGAAAATCAATCACGTGGCCGTAAAGCACGCGATCGATCACATTGCCGACCGCACCGCCCAGCAGCAGAGACAAGGCCAGACAAAACAAAGTTTGGCCAGCATGCATGCGCAGCAAATAAAGCATCACCAACGCAGCCACAACACCTAGCCCCGTAAAGAACCAACGCTGCCAACCGCCTGCATCTGCCAAGAAGGAAAATGCGGCGCCGGGGTTGTGCACGCGGACCAAATTGAAGAAGGAGGTCATGGGCAGAGTTTCACCCAACTGGAAGGCACCCACCACCGCAATCTTGGTCAATTGGTCTAGCAACAAAATGATGAGCGCAATGCCTAACCAGAGCCAGCCCCCCGAGCCTGATTTAAAAATGTTTTTGTTGCGAGCCATGTTGGATGCTTTAAGCAAACAGCCGTGTTTCACCCGCGCCATGCAAGTTGCTGTCGCAACGGCCACACAGGGTGGGATGCGCAGAGTTCACGCCCACATCGGGGGCGTAGTGCCAGCAACGCTCGCACTTGGTGTCTTGGCTGACAGAAACCTTGGCAAGCATTTCGGAACCGGCCTCCAAAATAATGTGTGACGTGATGAACACAAACTTCAAGTCATTGCCCAAACTGGCCAACAAGACATGGTCTTCAGGGCCGACTTGCAAGTTCACAGAGGCTTGCAATGAAGCGCCCACTTTGCCATCGGCGCGCAAGGTTTCAATGTCTTTGTTCACCTGATCGCGAATTTCGCGAATGCGTGTCCACTTGGCCAAGAGGGCTTCGTTGGGTGTGCCCAAGTCGCTGTAGGTTTCCATGAAAATGGACTCTGAGCTGCCAAAGGCCTGCCAAGCTTCTTCTGCGGTAAAGCTTAAAAACGGCGCCATCAAGCGCAGCATGGCATGCGTGATGCGGTAGAGCACCGTTTGTGCAGAGCGACGAGCCAATGACTTGGGTGCGTTGGTGTACAGGCGGTCTTTCAGCACGTCCAAATAAAACGCGCCCAAATCTTCAGAGCAATAGATCTGTAATTTGGAGACCACAGGGTGAAACTCATAGACCTTGAAGTGAGCCAAAATATCGGCTTGCATTTGCGCTGCGCGACTCAAGGCAAAGCGATCAATTTCTAAAAGGTCAGCATCGGACACGGCATCTTTGGCAGGATCGAAGTCGCTCACGTTGGCTAACAAGAAACGCAAGGTGTTGCGAATGCGGCGATAAGCATCGACCACACGCGCCAATATTTTGTCGTCGATGTTCAGGTCGCCCGAGTAATCGGTAGAAGCCACCCAAAGGCGAACAATTTCTGCGCCCATCTTGTCTGTAATTTCTTGGGGTGCCACCACGTTGCCCAAACTTTTGCTCATCTTGCGGCCTTGGCCGTCGGTGGCAAAACCGTGCGTGAGCAAACCCTTGTAGGGCGCACGGTCGTACAAAGCGCATCCGAGCAACAAGGAGCTGTGGAACCAGCCGCGGTGTTGGTCGTGGCCTTCTAAGTAGAGGTCGGCTTCGGGGCCTGCGTCATGGAATGGGGCACGGTCGTAGGCATCTTTGTGGCTGCCGCGCAGCACGTGTTGGAAGGTAGAGCCAGAGTCAAACCACACTTCCAAAATGTCAGTGCTCTTGGTGTAGTTGGGGGCATCGCTTGCCCCCAAAATTTCTTCCGCAGTTGCACGGCTCCAAGCTTCAATGCCGCCTTTTTCAACGATGTTGGCAGCTTGGTCCAAAATTTCCATGGTGCGGGGATGCAACTCACCCGAATCTTTGTGCAAGAAGAAGGGCACTGGCACGCCCCAGCTGCGCTGACGTGAAATGCACCAGTCAGGGCGGTTGGCAATCATGTCGCGCAAACGTGTCTTGCCGTTTTCTGGATAGAAGTTGGTTTGATCGATGGCATCGAGTGCCAACTGACGCAATGTTTTGGATGCTTTGTCTTGGGTAAAAACGCCTGGGCCTTCGTCCATGCGCACAAACCACTGCGCCGCAGCGCGGTAGATCACGGGTGTTTTGTGACGCCAGCAATGGGGGTAGCTGTGGGTAATGCCATAACTGGCCATGAGGCGCTGGCTCTCACCCAAGACTTCAATGATGCGGGGGCAAGCTTTCCAAATGTTCATGCCGCCAAACAAGGGCAAGTCTTCTGCATAGCTGCCGTTGCCTTGAACAGGGTTCAAGATGTCGTCGTAGGCCAAGCCATTTGCTACGCAGGAGTTGAAGTCATCGACGCCGTAAGCGGGCGAGGAGTGAACAATGCCCGTGCCATCTTGAGCGCTCACATAGTCGGCAACATAAACTGGCGAGAAGCGTTTGTAGCCTTCGTGAACGTCGTACAAGGGGTGTTTGAAATTCAAGCCGCCTAACTTTTCGCCAGTGGTGGTGGCCACCACTTGACCTTCTAATTTGTAGCGCTCTAAACATTTCTCCACCAAGGACTCGGCCAGAACCAACATGCCTTTGTCGGTGTTGACCAAGGCGTAAACCAATTCGGGGTTGACATTCAATGCTTGGTTGGCAGGCAAGGTCCAAGCGGTGGTCGTCCAAATGACCGCGAAGGCCGATTTGGGTTGGCCTGGCAATTCTTTCAAATCAAAGGCCTTGGCCAATGCTGCGTTGTCTGCTGCTTCAAAGGCCACATCCAATGTGTCGCTCTTTTTGTCGGCGTATTCAATTTCAAATTCAGCCAAGGAAGAACCGCAATCGAAGCACCAGTAAACAGGCTTCAAGCCGCGGTAGACAAAGCCACGTTCAATGACGCGTTTGAAGGCCCGAATTTCACCCGCTTCGTTGGCAAAGTCCATGGTGCGATAGGGTCGATCCCAATCACCCAACACGCCCAAGCGTTTGAAGTCTTCGCGCTGTTGGTCAATTTGCTCGGTGGCAAAGGCGCGGCTCTTGGCTTGCATGTCGTCGCGACTCAGCTTGCGGCCATGCAATTTTTCAATGGCGTTTTCAATGGGCAAGCCGTGGCAGTCCCAGCCGGGAATGTATTGCGCGTCAAAGCCCGCCAATTGCTTGGACTTGACGATCATGTCTTTGAGTACTTTGTTCAGGGCGTGACCAATGTGTAATTTGCCATTGGCATACGGCGGCCCATCGTGCAACACAAACAAGGGGGCACCTTGGCGGGCTACCCGCAGTTTTTTGTAGAGGCCTTCGTCGCTCCAAGCTTTGGCCCAGGCAGGCTCACGCTTGGGTAAATCGCCGCGCATTGCAAACGCGGTGTCGGGCATGTTCAGAGTGGCACGGTAATTTGTTTTTTGTTCGGACATTGTTCAAAGCGTCATGGTGTGGGGACTTGCAAAGTCGCATTTCTAGCGGCGAAAAATGCACGCGCATCGTCACAGTCCTTGGCAATGCCCAAAGTGAGGGCTTCCAAGCTGTCGTACTTGAGTTCGTCGTGTAATTTGTGCAGCAAGTCAACTCGGATGATTTTACTGTAGCCACCTTCGACCCCAAGCTGGTTTGGCCAGTCTAAGCAATGGGTTTCTAACAGTACCCTGCCACCATTGACATCGTTGGGGTCCAAAGAGGGGCGAATGCCCAAATTGGCCACCCCTGGCAAGGCTTGGGGGCTTAAGCCATGAACTTCCACATTGAAAATGCCGCTGGCTGCGGGTTGCCAGTGGCTAAAGCGCAAGTTGAGGGTTCTGAAGCCGTCCTGAGCGCCTTCATGAGAGGCGCCTAGGCCACGCCCTAGCTTTCGGCCATGCACCACATGACCGCTGATGCTGTAGGGCCGTCCCAAAAGGCGGGCTACCCCGTTCATGTCGCCCTTGGCCAGGGCTTCTCTGACAGCAGAGCTTGAAACTCTGAGGCCATGCACTTCGTAGCTGTTCATCCGGGCCACATCAAAACCCAGGCGCTGACCCGCGGCATCCAGCATGCTGTAGTCGCCGGCCCGCTTGGCGCCAAAGCGAAAATCATCGCCCACCAGCAAATATTGAACACCCAGACCCTTGACCAAGACAGACTGAATGAAGTCCTCTGGTGTTTGACTTGCCAAGCGTGCGTCAAAGGGCAGCACCACCACTTGGTCAATGCCGCAGCGATCGAGTTCTAGCAGTTTGTCGCGCAGGTTTGCAATTCGTGCAGGTGCTAATTCGGGCTTGTTGTGCAGCTTGGCAAAAAAATCTCTGGGGTGTGGCTCGAAGGTCATCACGCAACTGGGCACCCCACGGTGCGCAGCTTCGTTTTTCAAGAGCGCGAGCATGGCCTGGTGGCCGCGGTGGACACCGTCAAAGTTACCGATCGTCAAGGCGCATTGATGGGCCCTGTCTGGATGGTTGAATCCGCGAAATACCTTCATGCTGCTTGCGTCATAAAAATGAATTGATTACAGGGTATATTGTGACTGACCAGAAAGACTGGCCTGTTCTCGTTTCATGTCATGGTTTTACCGTTGGATGGAGTCGCTTGTGAAGGTCTTGAAATTGTCTGCCCAAGGGCTTCCGCAGTCCTGGATTTCTTTGGAACAAGCTGTGGTCTATTACGCAGCCGAAGATGTCCGCTGGGAAGCGGGTCAAGAAATTGCTGTTTTTCACGGTGGCCACAATGCCATCACGGGCGAGCAGTCCATCATCAAGGTCAACAGCATCATTGGCACCCGCGGTGTTCATGGCATCAATCCTTTCGAACTCCGCCCCGGCCTGACCAATGGCAAATTGTTCATTCGAGATCGCAATGTGTGTGCTTATTGCGGCCAGCGATTTCATGAAACAGAACTCACCCGCGAGCACATCGTGCCCTTTGCACAAAATGGCATCGACAATTGGATGAATGTGGTCACGGCGTGTCGCTCATGCAACCATCGCAAAAGCAGCCGAACACCTGAGCAAGCAGGCATGCCATTGCTCTACACCCCTTACGTGCCCAGCCTGTGGGAAGATTTCATTTTGCGAAACCGCAGAATCTTGACCGATCAAATGGCTTTTTTGATGGCACATGTGCCTCAAAATTCCAGATTGATCGATTAGATCTTTAGCTTCCCTTAAGCGAAAACGCCAGCTGTTTCTTGCATGCTGGCAGACACTTCCCCCAAGTGGTGCAGGGTGTCGCCAAAAGTCATTTCAAGCTGCGTCAATTTCTTGAAGTAGTGGCTCACAATGTACTCGTCAGTCACGCCAATACCACCATGCAATTGCACAGATTGTTGGCCCACATAGCGCATGGAATTGCCCAATTGGTATTTGGCACGGGCCATGGCTTGGTGACGCTCAGGTGCAGGTGCATTGAGCTTCAAGCTGGCGTAATAGCTCATTGAGCGGCCCAACTCCAATTGCATTTTCATATCGGCCACGCGGTGACGCAGGGCTTGAAAGGTGGCAATGGTGGTGTTGAACTGCTTGCGGGTGTTCATGTAGTCCACGGTGATGGTCATGGTTTTGTCCATCACGCCGACGCCTTCAGCGCAGACACACGCAATGCCAATGTCCACGGCGTAGCTCAATGCGGTTTGGCCATCGAGGGTTAGCAAACTTGCAGGGCTTTGATTGAGTTGGAGTTCGGCGGCGCGGCCACCGTCTTGGGTGCCGTAGCCCGACGTGGTGCAGCCCTTGGACCCTTTGGCCACCAAGAACAAAGCCAACTTACCGGATGCCATGGCGGGCACCAAAAAGGCATCTGCATGGTCACCCACGGTCACCATGCTTTTGGTGCCGGTAATTAGCCATTGACCGTCTTGTTGCTGTGCTTGCGCATCGCATTTGTGAGTGTTGTAACGTGATTTGCGTTCTTGGTGCGCCAACACCACAATGGCTTCGCCACCTGCAATTTTGGGCAGCCACGCGGCTTTCAATGCATCGGGTGCATAGCCTTCTAAAACGGCGCCAGCAATGAAGGCATGCTGAATGGGTTCAAGCACAATGCCGCGGCCCAATTCTTCCATCACCACCATGCCTTCAACAGGCCCCATGCCCATGCCGCCTTGGTCTTCGCTGACATACAGGCCGCACAGGCCCAACTCTGCCAGCTCGGTGTAGGCGGCGCGGTCAAAGCCGCCCGCATGCGTAATTTCGCGGCGGCGGTCAAAGGTGTAGCCCTTGTCGACCCATTTGCGAACAGCGTCGCGCAATTGTTCTTGATCGTCTGAAAAATCGAAATCCATGATGTGTCCTTTAGGGGTTAAGTCATTAACCCAAAACTACCTGAGCCACGATGTTGCGCTGCACTTCATTGCTGCCGCCGTAGATCGTGGTTTTGCGCATGTTGAAATAGTTGGCTGCAAGCGGTGCGTTGGACACTTCGTGTCCGGGGAAGTCGCCTTGCCAGCCTGCATCCATGGCTTCGAAAATGAAGGGGAGGCTGAAGGGGCCGGCTGCCAACATCATGAGCTCGGTGTAGCGCTGTTGAATTTCGCTGCCCTTGATTTTCAAAAGGCCTGCAATGTCGAGTGAGTTTTTGCCAGACTTTTCTGCCGACAAAACACGCAAGACCAACATCTCCAAAGCAACGATGTCCACTTCCAATTTAGAAATTTCATCGCGAAAACGCATGTCTTCGTAAACACCTTCGGTTTTGGCAATGCGCTTGAGACGCTCGAGTTCGCGTTTGGCGCGGTTCACGTCGGCAATGTTGGTGCGCTCGTGGGCCAACAAATGCTTGGCGTAATTCCAGCCTTTGTTTTCTTCACCAACCAGGTTGTCTGCAGGCACTTCTACGTTGTCAAACCACACTTCATTGACTTCGCATTCGCCATCCAGCAATTTGATGGGGCGCACCGTAATGCCGGGCGACTTCATGTCGATCAGCAAGAAGGAGATGCCGGTTTGCGGTTTGCCTTCGTTGCTGGTGCGCACCAAGCAGAAAATCCATTCGCCATACTGGCCCAAGGTGGTCCAGGTTTTTTGGCCATTGACAATGTACTTGTCGCCCACGCGTTCAGCACGCGTTTTGAGGGACGCTAAGTCAGAACCTGAACCAGGTTCGCTGTAGCCTTGGCTCCACCACACTTCACCGCTGGCGATGCCTGGCAAGAAACGTTTTTGTTGTTCAGCATTGCCAAAAGCCATGATGACAGGCGCCACCATGACGGGGCCGAAAGGCACAACGCGCGGGGCACCTGCCAGTGCGCATTCTTCTTCGAACAAATGCTTTTGCACGGCCGTCCAACCAGGTCCGCCAAACTGCTCTGGCCAGCCCCAACCGAGCCAACCTTTTTTGCCCAAAATCTTGGCCCAACCCTGCAAGTCGTCACGTGAGAGGCGCATGGCGCTGTGAACTTTTTGTGAAATATCTGAGGGTAAATTTGCTTTTACCCAAGCGTGAATTTCCTCGCGAAATGCGAGTTCATCGGGAGTGAATGCCAAATCCATGAGGTGTGTCTCCGGTCAATGCCAGTAAAAAAGGGGGAAAGAGCGTTTTTAGCACGACCGTGCGCAAATGCGGTGTCTTCGCTGCGACAAATTGCAATTTAGATGCCTGCGGCAGGGATAATACGGAGTCTTGCTTGACGGTCTATTTGTGAAAAACATTGTTATTTTGATTTCGGGCGCTGGCTCCAACATGGCAGCCATTGTGAAAGCCGCGCATGAAGAGGCTTGGTCCAAGAAATGGGGCGTGAAGGTGGCAGCCGTGATCAGCAACAAGCCTCAGGCGTCAGGCCTCACTTGGTTGCAAGAGCGCTCTGAATTTGCAAACATCAAAACCCAAACGCTAGACCACACGCTGTTTGACTCTAGGGAGGCCTTTGACCAATCGCTGATGGCGCAAATTGATGTGCATGATCCCGAGTTGGTCGTGCTGGCGGGTTTCATGCGAATTTTGACGCCTGCTTTTGTAGCGCACTATCAAGGCCGTCTGATCAACATTCACCCCTCACTGTTGCCCGCATTTGCCGGATTGAACACGCACCAGCGAGCCATTGATGCGGGTTCCAAGTTTGCTGGCGCCACAGTGCACCAAGTCTGCGCAGAGGTGGATCATGGGCAAATTTTGGCCCAAGCCGTGGTGCCTGTTCTTGAAGGTGACACCGCTGAAACGCTGGCTGCCAGAGTGCTCACGCAAGAGCACCTCATTTTTCCTTCTGCTGTTGCAGCGTTTTTCAAGCCTTAGGCAGTTCCTCGCCCAACCAAGTAAACCTGGGTTGAATGACCCCATTGATGTCCACCGTTTCATTGAACATGGCGGCGGGCCTGACCCACAGACCTTGCTCGCCATAAAGTGCTTTGTACAAAGTCAGCGGCTCAAGAGACTCACTGTGCCTTACGGTGCCTATCACTTGGTACAACAAATTTTTGTAGTGGCGGTAGTAGCCAGGCCGGGTGATGATCATTGGCGGTAAAGTTTCTTCTTGCATGAAATCGCTCTTGCGTGTTGTGCGGTGGGACAATAGAGCTTATGCATCCAAAAGCCCTGTTAGACGCCTGCGCCGAATTGGTCAGGCTGACCCTCCAATTTAACCATCCCGCTGATGCGGTGGTTTCTCGTTTTTTTCGTGACAACCGCAATTTAGGTCCGCGCGAGCGCGCCACCCTGTCTGAGACGGTTTTTCAAGTCTTGCGACAAAAACTGTTGTTTGAGCACATGGCGAGATCTGGCAGTGGTGCCAAAGAAAAACGCTTGGCCATCTTGGGTTTTGCGGGTCCCAGAGATTTCGTTAAAAGTGCATTGAACGACACTGAAAAAAAATGGCTAGACGTGTGCGACAGCATTCAGCCCTCTGACTTGATGTCGCAGCACATTCACAATTTGCCCGATTGGTTGGCGCGGCCACTCAAAGAGCAACTGGGCGATGAGTTTAGTGCCTTGGCCAAGAGCTTGCAGCAATCTGGCAGCTTGGATTTGCGGGTCAACGACCTGAACGAAAAACGTTCTGAAGTTCAAAAGGAACTAAGCGCAGCGGGCATCGTGTGCGAGCCCACACCTTATTCGCCTTGGGGCCTGCGATTGCAAGGCAAACCGTCTTTGGCCAAGGTCAAAGCCTTCGAGCGCGGCGCGGTTGAAGTGCAAGACGAAGGATCGCAGTTGTTGGCGCTTCTGCTTGATGCACACCGCGGTGAAATGGTGGTGGACTTTTGCGCAGGTGCCGGTGGCAAAACTTTGGCCATTGGCGCAGCCATGCGCAACACAGGGCGCTTGTATGCCATGGACACATCAGCCCACCGCTTAGATGCCTTGAAGCCGCGTTTGGCGCGCAGTCAGTTGTCCAACGTGCATCCTGCGGCCATCGCGCATGAGCGCGACGACCGTGTGAAGCGTTTGGCCGGCAAGATTGATCGGGTTTTGGTGGATGCGCCTTGCTCTGGTTTGGGCACCCTTAGGCGCAACCCAGATTTGAAATGGCGTCAAAAGCCTGAAGGCATTGCCGAAGTCACGCTGACTCAAACTGCCATTTTGGAAAGTGCAGCGCGTTTGTTGAAGTCGGGTGGCCGTTTGGTCTATGCCACCTGCAGCATGCTGCCGCAAGAAAATGAAGAGATCGCTGAAGCGTTTTCGAAGGCGCATCCCGATTTCACTGTTTTGCCTGTGGCCGAAGAACTGACTCGCTTGAAAGTGGCCAATGCCGACAAGCTGTGCAATGGCCATTTTTTACGCTTGTGGCCGCATCGGCATGGCACCGACGGTTTCTTTGCAGCAATTTGGGTTCGAAAGTGAATCCTAAAGCGCTAACTTTGCCGCTTGCTTGTTGAAATCACTGTCAATTTGAATTCGGAAATCTTAAAATACTCGGATTGCCTTAAGGGGCGCCTCTACTCAGAAAGAGACTGCATGTTGTTACTCGACTCGGCTGTATTTGATGCGGTCATTGACTGGATGGCAAACGGAATCATGGGATTTTCGGGTTGGCAAATTTTCTTTGTCATTCTGGGCCTCACGCACATCACGATTGCCAGCGTGACCATTTTCTTGCACCGCCACCAGGCGCACCGGGCCTTGGATTTGCACCCCATTGCATCGCATTTTTTCCGCTTTTGGTTGTGGATGACCACCGGTCAGGTGACCAAAGAGTGGGCTGCCATTCACCGCAAGCACCACGCCAAGTGCGAGCAAGCCGAAGACCCGCACAGCCCGCACGTGCATGGCATTCGCACGGTGTTGTTCACTGGTGCCGAGTTGTATCGCAAAGAATCTAAAAACAAAGAAACCCTCAGCCGCTATGGCCATGGCACCCCCGACGACTGGATAGAGCGCAATCTGTATTCGCGCTTTTCCTGGCAAGGTGTGGCACTGATGTTGATCATCGATGTGGCCTTGTTTGGCGCATTGGGCCTCACTGTGTGGGCCGTTCAAATGGCTTGGATTCCCATCACTGCGGCAGGCATCATCAATGGTGCTGCCCACTACTGGGGCTACCGCAACTTCGAGGCACACGACGCCAGCACCAACATCTCGCCTTGGGGTATCTTGATTGGTGGCGAAGAGCTGCACAACAACCATCACACCTACCCAACGTCTGCCAAGTTGTCGGTCAAGCCCTATGAATTTGATCTGGGCTGGGCTTACATCTGCATCTTGCAAGCTGTAGGTTTGGCCACTGTGAAAAAGACGCCGCCTGTCTTGGCGTTTGGCGAAGTACGCCCCGTGGCCGATGAGAAAACTTTGGAAGCTTTGATCACCAACCGTTATGCAGTCATGGCCGGTTACGCCCGTCAAATGAGAACAGTCTTCCGCGAAGAAGTCGCCAATGCCAAACTTGACGCCAGTGTTTTGAAAGTAGCCAAGCGTTGGATTCACCGCGATGGCGACAAAATACCGGCCGAAGCACGCGCGCCTTTGAGCGCCACCCTCGCGGCCTACCCCGTCCTAGACAAAATGTTGGCCATGCGCGAAGAACTGCGCCAAATTTGGCTCAACACCTCACACAACCGCGAACAGTTGGCGCTTGATTTACAAGGATGGTGCAAACGCGCCGAAGACAGCG
>ERZ767114.1410-NODE-1410-length-11511-cov-2.367500_pt1 | contig 11511 bp, 9 predicted proteins | sample MGYA00374952_ERZ767114 | MGnify/ENA primary metagenome ERZ767114 (study PRJEB28939, sample SAMN06267156) | marine metagenome | isolation source: Columbia River Estuary | place: USA:Columbia River Estuary, USA | collected 2012-05-05 ...
GAAGTGCTTGCACCACCACCACCAAGAGATTAATTTAACTGGGATAAATATGAAGAGGATCTAAGAAATAGACTAGGTCTTGATGATAAATTCATTCGATTAGTAATGGAAAAAGCTAAGACCAACCCCAAAAGAGTTGTATTCAATGAAGCCGATAACTATAAGGTTCTTAAAGCTGCTCAGATTGTCTTAGATGAGGGAATTGCCATACCAATTTTGCTAGGTAACTTGAGAAAAATAAAGTCATTGAATGAAGAATATTCGTTGGGATTAGAGGATATTGAGATTATTGATACAAAGTCTAATAATGTTCCAAGATTATTAGAATATGCTGATTCTTATTATAAATCTCGTCAGCGTAAGGGTGTTGGATATAATGAGGCACGTAGGCTTTTGTTAAATAGAGATTATTATGGACCCATGATGGTTAAAATGGGTGATGCAGATGCATATGTTACAGGTGCTATGGTAAAGTACCCCAGGGCGGTTAAACCAGTAATAGAAATTCTAGGTCCAAAAGATAATGCACGCTCTGTTGCAGGGGTTTATGTTATGCTGACAAAAAAGGGTCCAATATTTTTCACAGACACTACTATGAATCAGGATCCAAGCGCGGAGCGTATTTCGCAAATCGCATGCGAAACAGCAGAATTAGTACGAAAGATGAATATTGAACCAAGAATTGCCTTACTTAGTTATTCAAATTTTGGTTCTTCAACTGGAAAGACATCAATAAAGATGAGTAAGGCAATAAATATAATTCGAAAGTTAGATCCAAGCATAGTCGTTGATGGCGAGATGCAGGCAAATTTTGCTGTTGATAATGACCTTTTGAAAGAACAATTTCCTTTTAGTGACTTGGTAGGAAAAGGGGCGAATATTTTTGTTTTTCCAGGATTGAGTTCGGCTAATATTTCATACAAACTTCTTCAGTCTATGGGGGGAGTGGAGGCTGTCGGTCCATTATTAGTGGGCCTGACTTATCCTGCACATGTGCTGCAATTAGGTTCTAGCGTCCGTGAAATTGTTAATACTGTGGCTATGTCCGTAATTGATGCTCAGTCTAAAGAGGGTATTGAATAATTAACTTGTAAAAGATGAAAAACTTCTTACTTCTTATTTTTATGTCTATGTCTATGTCCATGTCTGGCCAGGATAAATATGAATTCTTACACGGTTTAGGATATGATTTTTCTTTTGGACTTCCCCAAGCAGTTGGTGGAATAGTATTTCAGGGTAATGGATTGAATTATGTTCCTAGAATAGTTTCTCCTATTAATTCAGATTTGTCCTTAGGCATAAGTCTTCCAATTGGAGCATCGCTGGTTAATAGTAATTATAGTTCTCCTTTAGGAATTAATTATGCTGCAGCAATAGATATCCACTCTGGATTCTTAGGCACTCAAACCTCTAAAAATAGATTTGGTGCTTTTTTTGGACTAGGTTTTGGATCATATGATCTTTATTATCTAACTGATGATGTTACAGGTTTAAGGATAGATCGTGACGCCAGTTATGGCCCTTATGCTCATTTTGGCTTTCGCATCCCGTATTATGGTCAAAACGTTTCTATAGCATTGAGCAATTGGAGAGGTATCAATGCGAGTAATGGGAAAACGCAAGTGTTTTCGCTTAAACTAATTTATGAATTCAACGATTGAGTAACTTCTTCAGAGTTTGGGCGATAGTCTTTCCCTCAGCTTTACCTGCTAGAGATTTACTTGAATGGGCCATTAATCTTCCAAAATCATTTTGATTATTTGCTCCGAGCTGAATTATAAAATTTTTAAGTAAATTTTCTAATTCAGCTCCTTCGAGCATGGGAGGTAAATAGCTGGATATAACCTCTAACTGCTCTTTTTCTATATTAGCTAAATCATTTCGATCTTCCTTTTTAAATATTTCAAGACTTTCTACCCTTTGTTTCTTGAGTCTTTGAAGAACAGAGATCTCTTGAATAGGTGTGATTTCTCCATTCTGCCCAGGTGATGATCTTTCGGTTTTCAATGCGGTAAGAATAGCTCGAATCGTATCCAGTCTAACTTTTGCTTTAGACCTCAAAGCTTCCTTAAGGTCATTACTGAGTTGCTCATTTAAGGGTTTAATCGACATTGTCATGTAAGAATGAATTGTGAGACAGGAATTCGATATCATCATCTTCGCCACTTAGTCCAAGGTTGCTTTTTTTATTTTCTTGAGAGTGAGGAGCGTTGCCTTCAGGTAGATCAACACCAGTTCTTTCAAAACTTGGCTTCTGCCATTCTTCTTCAGCCATGGCTACTAATTTGATATTTTTACCGAATTGATGATTAAAGTTTTGTAAATAAGCCCTTCTCTGATTCGCAAGTCTTTGCATGCTATCATCAATGCTGTCTTGATCAGGATTAATTGGGGTTAAAGGTTCTTGATTCAGAGTTTCCTCGTTTCTAAGTGTGAAAGGAGAATCTAAATCTTGTTCTTTTTCTCTATTTTCTGCAATTGATGTATTATTCGAGTCTATATAATCATCTAACTGCACCTGGGAACTATCAGCGATTTTACTTTTGGTCAAATCGTCTTTTGAAGCAGTATGGATTAAACCTTGCGATTTTTCATTTGGTTCAAGAAGTTCATTTTCCAGTGCTCTTAAATCTTCCAAGGAAAATTGTTGGATGACTTTTTCCCCTGGTCCGGTATCTTTTGTCTCTAGAATAGGTTGATTTTTAAGGTGGTCATCGGTTTCATATTTATCGAGAAATTTAGAATGCGCATCATTAACTATTAAGGATTTATGATCATCTGCAATTTTATTAATTTCGGGATGGATATCGTTTATGGTTTCAAATGATTCTTCGATTCCGCTCTCTAGCTCAAATTCTATGTTTTCTTCTTTTGATTCTGGTGACATTTCAGGAATTAATTCGTCAACAGGGGCATCCATGCTAAATGCATCAAAAACTCTTGGCGAATTTTCATTAGGTGTTAAAGGCTCTTCAAAGGCTTCTTCATTGATTGTAGAGCTAATATTCATGTCAATTTCCATTAGGTCATAATTATTGACATTTGAAATTGGATCTTCTGCTTTTAGTAGGTTATTTTCCTTCGAACTTTCTTCAATAGTATCATTATTCAGTTTGTCTTCCTCGTTGTCAAATCTGATTTTTATTTTACTCTCTTCATCTTCTAATTGATAAATGATTTGCTCATCATCATTTATTTCAGAAGGTTCTGATCCTAAAGGATTTTCTGCTGGGTCAATGATGTCAACTTGCTCAGTATTTAATTCATCATCAATTTGTTGACTTTCAGGGGAGCCAAATAAATCAAATTGAGCAGATTTATCTTTATCCTTCTTGATATTTATATTTATTTGCGAATCATCAATGTCCGATTTGTCACTTACACTATCTAGTTCATGAACAATTAATTCCTGTTCGGCTGGCTTTATTGTCCCAACTGGATTTGATGCATTGAATCCTGTAGCAACAATGGTTACTTGAACCGCATTATTTAATTGTTCATCTTCACCAATTCCCATTATGATATCAACTTGCTTCCCTGCCTGACTTTGGATATAATCATTTATCTCGCCAATCTCATCAAAAGTAATCTCATGCTCTCTATTTCCCGAGACAATTAAAAGAAGAACATAACGTGCTCCTTGTATATGATTATCATTTAATAATGGCGAGTCTAGGGCTCCTTGAACAGATTTTATAGCGCGTTGCGATCCACTAGCTTTTGATGAACCCATAATTGCAGTTCCGGAGTCTTTTAAAACGGTTTTCGCATCTCGTAAATCTATATTGACATTGTAGTGATGAGTTATAACTTCTGCTATGCCTTTTGCTGCCGTAGCGAGTACTTCATCTGCTTTATTAAAGCCCGTTTTGAATCCGAGATTCCCATATACTTCGCGAAGTTTATTATTATTTATTACAATTAATGAATCAACATGCTCTTTTAACTTTTCTATTCCTGTTTCGGCTTGTCTTAAACGAAGCCCTCCTTCAAAGTGAAATGGAACTGTAACAATGCCAATTGTTAAAACTCCCATTTCTCTCGCAGCTTTAGCAATAATAGGAGCTGCTCCTGTGCCTGTTCCTCCTCCCATCCCGGCGGTTATAAAAACCATTTTTGTGGTTGTTCCAAGGATTGACTGAATACTGCTGTAGCTCTCTATAGCTGCTTTCTCTCCAACTTCAGGGTTAGCCCCAGCGCCAAGTCCTTCTGTTAAGTTTACGCCAAGTTGGACTTTGTTTTCAACTGAACTATATTCTAGAGCTTGAACGTCAGTATTACATATAATAAAATCAACTCCTCGAATACCTTGAGATTTCATATAGTTCACAGCATTGGAACCACCACCGCCAACACCAATAACTTTAATCACTGATGATCTATGTTTAGGCATATCAAAATCTAATGTATTCACTTCTTCCATATTGTTTTTATCAATCATCAATTAGTTCAATAAATTTGTCTACCCATCTTTTAAACCAGTCAGCTTGCTTTGGAGTTCTTGCAACTGGGTCAATCTCTGATTTTTGCTCGATTTCTAAATTTTCAAGAGCATTTTCTGTAGGATCTTTGATTCCAATTTGGTTTATTTCATCAATTCCCTCTTTACTGAATATCTGATTTTGATCAATTTCCGAATTGCTAAACTCTTCATTTTCTATATCATCAAGCGGATCTACAAAATGGATATCTTTTCGGCTTGACAAGCCTTGCATTAGCAGCCCGACAGCTGTTGAGTAAATAGGGGAATTCAATTCTTTATCGACAGCTTCTTTTGAAGCAAGATGTTCATTTGGATAACCAATCCTTGTATCCATTCCTGTCAGATATTCAACCAATTGTTTTATATGTTTAAGTTGACTACCTCCTCCGGTAATAACAACACCAGCAATTAATTTTTTTGAAGTTTGATCATGACCATAATTTTTAATCTCAGTAAATACCGCATTTATTATTTCTGTGCATCTAGCATGAATGATCCTGCTGAGGTTTTTCAGGCTTATTTCTTTTGGATCTCTTCCTCTCAATCCTGGAATCGAAACAATTTCAGTCTCTTTATTTTCCCCCGGCCAAGCGGAGCCAAATTTAATTTTTAATAGCTCAGCTTGTTTTTCAATTATGCTACACCCCTCTTTAATGTCATTAGTAATAATATTACCTCCATGAGGCACAACTGCTGTATGTCTGATTATACCGTCTTTAAAAATTGCAACATCTGTTGTGCCGCCGCCTATGTCAACTAAAACAACTCCAGCTTCTTTTTCTTCTTGGCTTAAAACAGCATCTGCACTGGCTAAGGGTTCGAGGTTAACGGTGTGTAATTCTAGATTAGAGCTTTTTACGCATCTGGCTATGTTTCTGATGCTTGTAATTTGACCAACTACGATATGAAATGTTGCTTCAAGTCTGCCGCCAAACATACCTCTTGGCTCTTTTATTTCTCCTTGTCCATCAACTTTATATTCCTGTGGTAAAACATGTATGATTTCTTCGCCTGGCATCATTACTAGTTTGTGGACGTTATCAGTTAAACGATCCAGATCATTATCATTAATAACTGATTCCGGATCTTCTCGGGTCACATAGTCACTGTGTTGTAGGCTTCTTATATGTTGTCCTGCTATACCGACTGCAACAGAGTTAATTTTTATTCCTGAGCTGGATTGAGCTGCTTGAATTGCTTTTTGAATTGAATCTATAGTTTGAGTAATATTCACAACTACTCCTCTTTGTACTCCAAGACTTAATGCAGAGCCATGACCGATTACTTCGATTTTTCCTAAATCGTTTCTCCTGCCAATTAGTGCTACTATTTTTGTAGTTCCAATGTCAAGCCCAACGGCGATCCTATTCATTTCCATATCTTAATTCTTGAGTTTATAAACAACTTGTCCCTTGAATCGCAAGTCTAATTTTGATAATTTGTCGATGATATCATTTTGAAGTAAAAAAGCATAAGTAGCATGTGCTTTATGTGCTTTATCATCGAAAAGTCTGGGTTTTCCCCATAATATTTGATGATTATGCCATTCAGGATTTAAAGTATAGTCTCCATTTTTGTCTCTATGAATAGAAGCGACTCCATTTGGAAATGCTTCATGTTTAATTGCGGTTTCTAAAAAACCAAGTGCTTCTAGTCTTGAAGTTGAATCTTCAAATCCTGATAAAACGGGTAGCTTATCTGAGGCATGATCAGAGAGTGGAAATAAATTACCATTCTTATCGAGATAGTTCATTTTCTTATTGTTGATCATTCTTGCTATTGCTAACTTCTGAATAACATTTATTTTAAGCATTCCTTCCCATGTTGAAAATACTTCCACATCCTCTACGTGAGGGTGTCTACGCAATATTTCTTCCAACAATCTAATGTTGATTTCTTCTATGAATAGGCTATCATCAAAAAGATTAAATGAATCGAGAGTGTTATGTAGGTCTGAAGGAATTATAAAAATTTGATTTTCAGGTTGATGAATGGATATTTGATGGCCATTCAATAAACGATTTGTTCTTAAGTCCGCACTTTTCCCATATGCCCATATCATTCCTAATGAAACCAACATCCAGGTTAATAATGTTATCATTAGTTTACTAACCCTCATTTTTTAACTTTTTTAAATAATGAATTATATCGGGAACGAGACGATCGATATCACCAGCACCGGCAGTTACCTTAATGTAGCCTCTTTGATCACACAACCATCTAGTGCCATTTTCAAATGGTACCGTATTTGACTTCGGTATTAGGTGTACTAGTTTTTCAGAATTTATTCCAGGGATAGGATTCTCTCTAGCTCCATATATTGGTAAAATGCCAAGCATATCTATTTCAGAAAGTATCTCCTTAAAGTTTTCGATAAAATCCTGAGTACGAGAAAATAAATGAGGTTGAAATAACATGGCTATTGGTTTGCCTGGGAATATTTTTTTAATAGAATTAATTAATTTTTTTATTTCTGTGGGGTGGTGTGCATAATCATCAATGTAAATGTCATCTCGATTATTTATTAATATTTCGAATCGACGTTTTACTCCTTTAAAAGATTCGATACCGTTTATTATATTTTTAGCAGATACTCCTATTTGGTTGGCGAGGGCTGAAGCAGCAATAGCATTCTCAATATTATGTTCACCAGCCATTCCCGCATGAACATTTTTGTATTTTTCCCCATCTAGAATAAGATCAAAAAACTGAGATCCTTGATGAGATAAAATATTATCTGCCCCAAATTTTCGATCGCCTAATCCGTATGATTCACCCGATATTGTTTTAACATCTTTATGGACAAAACACTTCTTAGATTTTTTTGCAAAATCCTTAAATGCTCTTTCTAACTGAGTTTGAGTTTTGTAATAATCTAAATGATCAGGGTCGGTTGAAGTTATTACTGATGCGCTTGGTTCTAGATGTAAAAAAGATCTATCAAATTCATCAGCTTCTACTATTGTGATGCTAGATTCTCCTTTAATGTAATTAGTTTTAAAGTTTTTACTAATTCCTCCAAAAAAACCTTGAACTGGTATTCCTGAATTATGTAATATCCATGCCAATAAGCAGGATGTTGTTGTTTTCCCATGTGTCCCTGCAACTGCAAGGCATATTCCTTGCTTCGTAACATATCCTAATAGCTCAGCTCTTTTAATGATTTTCAGTTTTTTATCCAGAGCATCAACAATCTGCGGATGATTTTTTGAAATTGCAGGTGTGTAAACAACTAACTTTTCTGAATCATTCATAAAGTTTGTAGATTCCTTTTCATAACGAATAGCTGCACCTTCTGCTTCTAAAGATTTTGTGAGATCACTTTCGATTGCATCATATCCGCTTACATCGATCTTCATACTAAGAGCCCAACGGGCTAGTGCAGACATTCCTATCCCTCCGATACCAATGAAATCGATGGATGAGAATTTCAATTTTTCCATAACCAATGATTTTCAAGTTGATTAAGGATTTCTGCTGCCGCATTTGGCTTTGATATATTTAAGGCATTCGATCTTAGATATTTAAGTTTATCATGATTAATCATTAGCTCGTTTACAATTAACCCTAAGTCACTTTCTGACTTTTTTTCATCAATAAAAATAGCTGCATTCTGATCAACTAAACTTTTAGCATTTTGTGTCTGATGATCCTCTGCGACATTTGGAGAGGGGATAAGAATAGCAGCACATCCTGCACAACAGATTTCACTAATCGTTCCAGCTCCAGCCCGAGAAATTACTATATCTGCAGCGATATAGGCTTTGTCCATATTTTTTATAAATGGTTTAATCTTCAAGTATTTGGAGTTAGATACCTCCTCCCTTAATTCATCGATATAATAGGCACCACATTGCCATAGAATTTGAATTTTATTATCCTTCCAAAGGTTTAAATTATTCTGAACACTTTTATTTATCGCCTTTGCGCCTTGACTGCCTCCAAGTATTAATATTAACGGTAGCTCATGATTAAATCCTAGAAGAGATTTTGCATTGGCAGAATTATGTTTGCGCAACTCATTTGATTCAATCTTTGCTATATTTTCTCTAACAGGATTTCCGGTTAAGCATATTTTTTTTTCTGAAAAAAACCTTTCCATTTTTGGATATGCAACACATATTATTCTAGCTTTTCGACTTAAAATTCTATTTGTCCAGCCCGCAAGACTATTTTGCTCTTGTATCATTGTAGGTATTCCTAATAATTGAGCGGCAAATAAACTTGGCCCACTTACATAGCCTCCGGTCCCGATAACAGCATCTGGTTTTATTTTTTTTAAAAACTTAAAAACTGCGAAAAGGCTGGAAATTAATTTTGCTGGCAGACCAATATTTTTCAGGAGAGATTTTCTTTGAAAACCCGCAATATTTATTCCGAATATAGGAAAACCAGCTTCTGGAATTCGTTCCATCTCCATTCTGCCATTCGCTCCGATGAATTGAATCAAAGCGTCGGGATATTTTTTAATAATTTCTTTTGCAATACTTATGGCGGGGAAAATATGTCCGCCTGTTCCTCCTCCAGAAATTACTATTTTTGGACCCTTAGGCATTGATTTGAGTATTTAAAGATTCTATTTCTGTATCTTGAAATATCTGAACATCTCGATCTGCATTATCTCCATCACCCCTACCTCTGCTAACGGATAGTATAATGCCAATAGCAATGCATGTCATCCAAATAGAGGATCCTCCTGCACTTACCAATGGAAGTGTTTGACCAGTAACAGGCAATAGGCTCGTCGCTACAGCCATATTTATCATGGCTTGCAGTGAAATAGAAAAACTTAGACTAATAACGATTAGTCGTCCAAATAAATCTTTTGCTCGTCGTGTGACCCTAACACATGCTAACATGAACCACAAATACATTAACAAGATAGTAGAGCCACCAATTAAACCGTATTCTTCAACAATTGTGGCATAAATGAAATCAGAATTATTTTGTGGTAGAAAGTGCTTATGAAGCCCTCTTCCTGGACCCATTCCCGTAATTTTGCCTTCTGCAATGGCTGTCATTGCGATATTCATTTGATAGTTTTCATTATCCTCAACAGGTGACGCGAATTTTTCTATTCGACTTATCCAGGTGTCTACTCTGTTTGGCATGATATCTGGAAGTGTCTTGGCGGTAAGCACGAAACCTAAAAGCAGTATTACGCCCAATCCAAGTATTTTAGCTAAATGTTTAAAATGATACCCACCTATGAATAATAGAATCATGGAATTTGCGAATATCAGGATAGCGGTTGAAAGATTAGCGGGGAGAATAAGGCCAGATATTATAAAAATTGGCCACAATAAAGTTTTAAACGAATCTTTAAATTTCCAATCTCCTTCTTTTTTGGATAATGTTCTCGAAAGAAAGATTACAAGGGCAACATTAGCTAATGCGCTAGTTTGAAAGCTCATTCCAAATACATATATCCAACGGCTTGAATTCGCTCCACTTATCGTAGATCCTTGTGCGATTGTAAAAACGAGTAGCACAATACTTATCCAGAGAATTAGAGGTGAAAGTGGTCCTCTCCAAAATCGGTAAGGGATTCTATGAGTCAGAATAGCTAGTAAAAGTCCGAATCCAACGTGAATCATATGCATTCCCAGACTTGTGCTGGCGCTGAAAACTGGTAAAAAAGAGAAAATCGCCAATAGCATAGTTATGACCCATATTTGGGTGCTACCTTGAAAAAGACGATTAAAGATTTCCATTCAGATAGAAAGTATTATAATTTGCGAACTGCTGATTTAAATTGATTCCCACGGTCTTGATAGTTTTCAAACAGGTCAAAGCTTGCGCAGCAGGGGGATAGAATAACAGTTTCTCCCTTTGATGCAATCTGATAGCTGGTTTTCACAGCATCATCCATGTTTTCTACTTCGGCAAAATGTTCAACACTTTCGGCAAAGGCATTTCGAATTCTTGAAATATCAGTTCCAATTGCAACAATAGCTTTTACTCCCTTTTCTACTAATCCAAATAGTTCAGAATAGTCATTTCCTTTATCTACTCCGCCTACAATCCAGATTGATTTCCCGATAATACTTTCAAGCGCATAGTAAGTTGAGTTGACATTTGTGGCTTTGCTATCATTTATAAATTGGATTCCATGTATGGTACCAATGTTTTCCATTCTATGCTCAAGTCCTTCGAAATTTGCTAATGATTCTCGAACCATTTCACTTCGAACATTTAGAAGTCTGGCAGACAAGCCTGCAGCAAGTGCATTATATGTGTTGTGTTTGCCTTGTAAAGCAAGATCTTCAATTGTCATGATATCATTATTTTTTGTGATCATTATTAACTTTGAACTTTCAATAAATGCTCCTTGATTTGGAGTATCAATGGGTGTGGATGTATAAATAGGGTAAAGAGATGCGTTTACTACGTTTAGTCTTGATTTTATGATTTCATCTTCAGCATAGAAAATGAAACTATCATCTTCATTTTGATTTGCAGTGATTTTAAATTTTGCTTCTGCATAATCTTGAATTGATTTGTAGCGATCGAGATGGTCATTTCTAATATTGGTTATCACAGCAATATTTGGTCTGAAAGTTGGGCAATCCTCTAACTGGAAACTAGACACTTCTAAAACATAAATATCAACTGGATTCCCAAGGAGTAGCCTTCCAGCGCCTACACCAATATTTCCACCTAAATGAAAATTTGTTTTATTTCTTGATAGAATTTTACCAATTAATGTTACTATTGAGGTTTTTCCATTTGTCCCCGTGATGGCAATAACTTTTGATTTTTCAGGTTTATTTCTAAAAAACCATTCGATGTCGGACCAGATAGGGATGCCGGCTTTTTTAATGCTTTGGATTATCGGTATATTTGAACTGATACCGGGACTTTTAATTATCGCATCAGAGTTAAGTAATTTATCAAGGCTGTGCTGGCCTTCTTCAAAAGAAATTTCAGCTTCTATTAATTCGTTTCGATAGGAGTGTTCAATATTTCCCTTTTCAGATAGAAACACATTGATTTTTTTTTTCTTGCCAAGGAGAGCTGACGAAACA
>ERZ767114.1415-NODE-1415-length-11471-cov-2.550377_pt1 | contig 11471 bp, 10 predicted proteins | sample MGYA00374952_ERZ767114 | MGnify/ENA primary metagenome ERZ767114 (study PRJEB28939, sample SAMN06267156) | marine metagenome | isolation source: Columbia River Estuary | place: USA:Columbia River Estuary, USA | collected 2012-05-05 ...
GCCCTTGCAGTGCGCGGCCAGAGCCTCCGCCGTGAGCGGCCCGGAGGCCACCACGAAGGCGGCGAGTTCCTCGCCCATCTCGCGCGACGGGGTGCCGATGACCACCGCGTCGGAAAAAGGTTGAGCTTTAAGCACCGCTGGATCCAACTGAATGAACTCAAGATCTGCTTGGACGACAGGGGCGATTAGGGCTAAAACAAGTAAGAATCTGGACATGATGCTCCGCGGTTTCAGTTGTGAATTAAAAAGGCTCTGCTCGGGTCGCTGATAATGTTTGCTCGGAAAAATGATAAGGCGGCTTGCGGGATTAAGCGAGGGTAATCAATAAGATGATGCTAACGTCACTGGCGAGTTTTTTCTGAGCTTGAGCGGCTTGCGACCGTACCGCTGCACAAATATGTTCGTGCTTGTTTAATGCAAGCGTTGCTCGTTATGCTCAAGCAGCGAGCAAAAAGGAAAGGATTGTGCGTCTTATAGCGAAGGTTGTCAGGTATCCTTGGATTATGCTGTGGTTGCTCTTGCCGCTGCAGGCAGTCGGTAGCGACGAGTCGGATAATTCTGAGGGGATCCGCTCAGAACCAATCGGCGGCGATATCCGGCCCGCGCGGCCGAAAAGTTTTCAACGTGTGACGCGCCTGGATGCCTCGATCCGGTCTGATATGCGTTATGCAAGCGATCAGAATTTTGTCGGTCGGCCAATCGCGGGCTATTTGGCGCCGGTCTGCTATTTGGCTAACCCAGCTGCTAAAGCCCTAGTTGAGGTTCATCAAGGATTACTTGCGCAAGGGTATGGCCTCGTTTTGTTTGATTGTTATCGGCCAGAGCGCGCAACGAACGATTTCGTACAATGGGCGCTGACCCGAGAGGCCGCTCAGAAAACCCATTATTTCCCGCGCACAGACAAGTCTGAACTCTTTGCCAAAGGTTATATCGCACGACACTCTGGACATAGTCGGGGGGCGACGGTTGATGTTGGTCTTTATCGATTGCAATTTGATCCAGCGGCGGCTCCGGACAAAGCCTCCGATGGCGTTTGTCGGCACCGGTTTGCGCAAGATCGTGCGGCTGGATTGCTCGACTTCGGCTCCGACTATGATTGTTTCGATCGGCTGAGCCAGACCGCGCACGCTGATCTCAGCGAGGTGGCAAAGCAAAATCGCCAGAGGCTGGTCAAGGCCATGGCGGCCAAGGGTTTTGTAAACTATGACCAAGAATGGTGGCATTTTACGTTTCAGCCAGAGCCTTATCCGACGGTTTATTTTGATTTTCCAATCACCGAGGATTGATGACTTAAATCGCCCGCCTCGACTGAACCGGTTCGGTGTTGTCGAAGTCCGACTCCAGGGTTTGGCGGACAGCCTTCGCCGTAACCCGTGTGTACTAATAGGATCTTTGAGTCGCTTTGATACTGTTTATTACACAAGGCGAATGATGGTTTGCTTGCGGCGCCGGCATGGTTGGGCAATTGATTAAGCCGCCCGGCGTTGCCTTGTTAGCCTTCGTCGATCCAAAATGCGTGGGCCAAAGTCGTACATTCTGGGCACCTTCGGTTAGAATACGGCCGGACAAAAAAGAAGGTGAAAGGTGGGATGGCTGATTACGATGAGATTTTGATCGGGTTGAGAAAGATCACGCGCGCCATCGACTTACATTCTAAAAAGCTTTTGAAAGCATCAGGGTTAACCACCTCTCAACTGCTGGTGATGCAAGCAATCGTGAGTCTGGATATGCCGTCGCCGAGTGCCATCGCACGGGAAGTGATGCTGTCCCAGGCTACCATCTCTTCATTGCTCGATCGTTTAGAGCGCAATCAGCTGATCCGCCGGGTCAAAGGTAATCGGGATCGCCGGCAGACCCTTATTGAGCTTACAACGCTTGGCCGCGAGAAACTCGCGAGCTCGCCATCACCCCTGCAAGCCGATTTTATTGATAACTACCGCGCTTTGCCGGAATGGCAGCGTCATATGTTGATTGCATCGGTGCAGATGGTTGCGGGTATGATGAATGCAGAAACCTTAGATGCGGCGCCGATTCTAACCAGTGGTGAAGTCAACATCGGATCAGTGTAATGGGCGTTGCTTCACAATTGTGAACGGCAAATAAGCCATCACCAGAACGCCATCAAAACTTCCCAATAAACATTCGTCGGCAGCAAGCGGCATCCAATCCTGAATCATGGCACCGGGTTGCCGGGGGTTGCGGCGTTGCTCGTTCGGGATCGACTCAACGCTAAGCTTCACACGCCGCTGCAGGTTCAATGAGAACCCACCCCAATAATAATATTGTAGCTGTCCCGAGCGCATCATAACGCCAATGGTGCCGGTGTCACCCTGGCTCAAAGTAACGAGGCGTTGGTTAATTCTGATCTTAATACTGTACATTTATACAGTATAAACCATTCAGGGAGTGCTGGCATGGATGCATCAGATTGCCTATACTGCGCGTCTTGTTTTTGCATTCGCAAACAGGAGTCCGCTCGTAGCTCAGCTGGATAGAGCACCAGGCTTCGAACCTGGGTGTCGGGAGTTCGAATCTCTCCGGGCGGGCCATCTTTTGCAAGATGACTCAATAAAATCAATATCTTACAGATCCCGTTCTTGGCTATTGTTGTTGTCGGTTGCGCCGCTCGCGTGCATTTTTTTGATCAGGGCTCGATAGGAAAGTGCGGTTTCGGCAAGCCAAGCAAGCCTAAAACAACTCGGAATGGCTGGCCCCAATCAGAATGCGTTTGGATCATCTTTGAATCGAAAGGTGAGTTGGTGCCGAGAGGTGCCCCCGGTCAATTGCCACAACTGTTAGCCGTGCGGCAGACGGTCTGGCCGATGTAAAGACGGTTGTTTAAGGGGGTGGAATCGTGCCCGTCCTGTTGGGCGAGTGCGGTCTTGCTAGGTCTAGGGTGACTTCAATTGGAAATTGATTTGCAGCGATGTGAGGGCTCGTAACAGACAATGTGGCTGATAGCTGAAGTCGTTGGCGCCGGGCGTAAATTCAGCGCTCTCGACTCGATCGATAAAGGTCTTGAAGCCCCACCAGAGCTCTCGTCTTGCGAGCGGCGCCCCCAGGCAGTGATGGATTCCGGAGCCAAAGGCGAGGTGCGCCCCAGGCTTGTCGCGGTCTAGGCGCAGGTCTGCTGGGCAGCTAAATTGGCCTTCGCAACGATTGGCCGCACCATAGCGCACACCAACCAGAGCGCCTTCTGGGATGGTAACGCCATTGAGTTCCGTTGCGCTCGTCGTGCGGCGTAATAACATTTGGACGGGCGATTCCAATCGCAGCACTTCCTCGATAAACGCGCGCAGGTGGGTCTCGGTATCGTGTTTGAGTTGTTCCCAAACTGCTGGGTTCTCGATCAATAGCTTGATGCCGGCAGATAGCGCGTTCGTTGTGGTTTCACTGCCGCCAACAAACGTATCCGCCATCATCTCCGCATGCAGTTCCTCATCGGTTAATGTCCGGCCCCATTCTGGTATTTCCTTGTTCACGAGATCCGATAAGAGGGTGTCGTCGGGTGTGACTCGCAGGCGTTCAAAAATAGGTTGAAAATAATGTTGCGCTTCGATTTCCATCAGAACGCATTCAATTTCTTCTTCTTCGGTCAGCATCATGCTAATGCGTTTGAAGAAGGCATCCGTCCAGGCTTTTATTCGCCATAGATCGGCCTCATCCGCGCCCATTTGTTTTACGATAATGGTCAGGGGCAGGGGGATCGACATCGCTTGGACCCAGTCGCACTGACCAGCCCCCGCGATTTTTTCAAACAGGGATTCTGCGGTCTGTTGTACAAAGCTATCCATCGCGTGAATTTTTGCTGGTCTAAATGCTTCGTTAAAGAGTGCCCGCATTTGTTTGTGATTGGGGTCATCCCGGCCGATCAAGGTGGCGGTGGGAAGCCAGCCCTTGGTTTTAAATAATTCATTAACCCGTGCCTGACGCTCGGTTTGCCTGTCTTGAGCGCTCCGGGTCTTGCCGCTAAAAAGCGTAGGATTTTGTAGCACATGTCGCACATCTTCAAATCGAGACACATGAAAAATGCGAGTACTGGGATCCTGGTAGACCGGCGCGTCTTGTCGCAAATGCTGATAGGCCTCAAAGGGTTGGTCTTGGATCTCTTTTGAGAAGAAGTTAATGGTGCTGGTCACGAGGTCTCTTTTAGGTGAAAGGTTCATCGTCAAAATAGCGTTTCCTACGCACGGTCGCAACCATTTGCCCGCTAATCTGGAAGGCGTGAAAGATCGGTAGCCGAGTCAGTGCCTTAGGTGACGAGACGTTCGTTTCGGACCATCGTATTTAGCGGCTTTCGTCTGCTTGCAGCAGGATCGTGAGTTCGCCGACACTGAGTTCTGTCGCATAGGTTTTTATGGGTTGTTGCGTTGGGCCGCTCAGACACTGACCTGTGGTGACATCAAATCGCGCCCCATGCAGGGGACAGATAATATGTTGGCCTCGAAGTTTTCCCTTCGATAATAAGACCCGCCCGTGACTGCAGAGGTTGTCTGTTACGAAGTATTGACCCGCAACCCGGCTGACCAAAAGGTGAAGGCCCTCATGCTCTATGGCGCGGAGTTCACCGTCCTGAAGGTCCTCGCTGAAAGCGATGCGTTGATTACTCATGCGTATCGGAGTGGCGCGTCACCTTGCCAGCCTTCCGCGGCTGTCGCAATTTCGCTGAACCGCCGTTCCGCTAGTGGTGTTTTTGTGACGATCTCGAGCATGCAACCCAGCAAGGGCCTCGCGTCCACGTAGGCAAAGTCGGTGCTGCGGGTTCGCCCCGCGTTGATCGTCTCGTAGCCCAGGTCATTGAGATCAGCAAGATCTTGATCAAAGTTTTCTGTCCAGATCCCGATATGGTGAAAGCCTTGGCCACTGCCCGCGGGAACGCTCATGCGATAGGCGCTCGGCTCGGTAATGGGTTGAATAAGTTCTATTTGTAGGGGTCCCGCTTGAGCGATGCCAATCCGCATTGCGAGCTCGCTCGGCGCGCCGAGATACGTCACGGAATGAAAGGCGCCCGGGGCATAATCCGTGATAAAAAAAGGCCCCACCCCAAGCTGTTTAACCCAGGCGGTACAGGCAGCTTCGAGGTCATCGACAACCCAAGCATTCTGGAATGCGGCACTTTGCAGACGGAGATTTCTCAAATGTTTCAGACCTAAGCGTTAGATGCTACTGAGTTTATCAGCAAATGCGGATGACTTGCCGAAGTTGCTTTTTGGCCTTTGGCGGACCCTGTACTTTGGACCGTAACCAAATTCGAACTATCCTTTACAGGAGTGTGGCGCCGTCTGACACTGAAGCCTCGTGACAGGGCTTGGTGTCAGGTTACGATCCTTGAGGAAACCCAAGGGCAAATAGTGCGCCCCTCCCTCTTGCACTGCCCTTGGGGATCCTCGCTTTTTTAATCCGAAGCACTCACAGGCAATATTCTGGAGCGCACTTTGTGCCCGGCAGGTGCGCAGATCGGCTCGGTTGTTTCGTGATTACGCGTCTTCTGTAAGGCGCTACTGCCTGACGCCGACCAGACGGGTCAATCAAAGGTTGTTTTGCAAGACGGCAAGCGTTAAAACGACGTAAAGCGCTGTGGCAAACTGGGTGTTTGGGCCTGCCAAGTGTGGTCAACAAGTTATTCAAGGGATCCTCAATCGTGCCAAAGTTTAGTGACGTTAATGAGTCCGAGAACCTAAAGGTTGATCTGAAGGATACCGATCGGCCCCTTGCTGAAACATTGAATCCTAATTTCAGGTACGCACTTTTTTCCCCTATCGCGAAAGGTGGAAAATCATTGATCCAATCTTGTTCAGATTTGTATCTGTCCCGCCGAATTTGTTACAAGAGTCTTCGGCGTGAGTTTGCCGAGGATCCTGTTGAGCAAAAACGGTTGCTTCGTGAAGCCCGGGTGACGGCGATCCTGCAGCATCCGAATATCGTGCCGACTTACGATCTGGGTCGGGACACCCGCGGGCACTACTATTTCACGATGAAACTAGTCCATGGCTATACCTTGCGTGAGGTGCTCGACTACCGCGAGCGTTATGATCTGACTCAGCTGGTTGACGTGATTGAGCAGGTGGCCCAGGCATTGTCCTATGCGCATACCAAAGGCGTCATCCATCGTGATGTCAAACCTGAAAACATTCTCGTCGGGCCTTTTGGTGAGGTTGTTCTCTTGGACTGGGGACTTGCCAAAGTTTGGGATACGCCCGAACCAAGCGCTTCACCGGATGCCCCTGAGCCTGAAGCTGAAGCGCTGCCGCTGACCATGACCCGGCATGGCAAAGTACAAGGCACCATCAGCTATATGTCCCCAGAACAGCTGACCAACGAGACCGAAATCGATAGCCGTGCCGACATCTATAGCCTGGGCGCTGTACTCTATGAAGTCTTAACCGGACAAAATGCGGCCGTTGGTGAAACCATGGATGAACTTGCTCGGAGTGTTCGGTATGACACGCCGGGTTTGCCATCCCAAGTCGCACGCTTAAAAATCCCCAAGCTATTGGAAGATTTGACGATGCGTTGCTTGAAAAAAGAGCCCTCCGAGCGATTGGCCAATATGGAAGAAATGATTCGTTTGTTATCGCAGAACTGGCAGCTCAGTTAAGGGGCGTAATCTGCGCCAGCACAACCGTTATGTTGTCGGCGCCCCCCGCTTTTAGGGCGGCATCGATGAGCGCATCGGCCGCGAGCTTAAGGTTTCTGGAGTGCGCACTTAAAATCGTTTCGATGGCTGCGTCCTGCACCATTCCTGTCAAGCCATCGGTACTCAGTAGCATGATTTGATTTGGACTGAGTTGCACTGAACCACAGACGGGTTCAAAAACCTGATTACCACCCAAGCTTTTGGTGAGGATATGCTGATCACCGTCTGCGGGAGTTAAGGCCGCATCGAGCTTACTTTCCCGGAGTGTGTGGTCGCGCGATAGCTGCGCAAGGCCGCTTTCGGTATCAAAGACATATAGTCTTGAATCGCCAGCCCAACCGTACAGCAATTGGTCATCATCTGTTATCTGCCCGCAAACCAGCGTCGTGCGCATGCCATTTACCTGCGGGTGGTCCTTTTGATGCTGAATCAAAGCGTGATTACATTGCTTCATTGACTGAAAAAGGTCTTCTATGCTCGAAGGCCTTTGGGTTTGCAGGGCCGCTTCAAAAAAACCCGTGGTGAGTTCGGCGCATAATTTGCCTGATTGGTGGCCGCCCAAACCGTCCGCAACGGCCATGAAGCCAGCGCTTGGATTGGTATAAGCCGCATCCTGATTTTCTGCGCGAGTCAAACCCTGATGGGAGCGCGTTGAAATGTTTAAGGCGCTTTTGAGTTGTGCTGTCATGATAGAACCATCACCAGCAGGGCAACCTTGAAGGCCTCATAGCGTCGATAACCCTCACAGATTAAAGATCCATGGGACATCCTTTGAGTTAGGCCGCTGCAGATTTCCCACGAATTAATTTTCCAGGCAAGGCGCCAGTTGCTTTTCCTAGACGATAGGTCACGTCGCCGGCAACCATAGTCAGCTCGAGGCCTTCTGCGTGCTGTAGAAAGCGTTTCCCGCCGGCCGGTAGGTCGTGCACGATGTGTGGCGTTAAGAGCTTTAGCTGGTCCAGATCGATCACGTTGATATCGGCTTTCATGCCGACTTCAATGCGGCCTCGATCCGTCAGCGAATATAACTCGGCGGGTTGCTCGGTCAGCATTCGAATACCTTGGCTGAGTTCTATTTGAGCCTGTTGTTTAACCCATTTGGTGATGAGGTATAAGTTAGCACTGGCATCACAAATTGATCCGACGTGGGCGCCTCCGTCGCCTAACGCGGCAACGGTATGGGGGTGCTTGAGTAATTCAGCAATACCGCCTGCATAATTTGCGGCCGGGATATAAATTAAGTTGGTGCCGGCATTGCCCAGAAGATAGTCGTATAGCCAAGATTGGGGGTCTTCGCCAGCGGCGTCGGCTTGCGCTTGAACCGAATCATTCGGCTCGGGTAGGTACTCGATCGGGTCCATCATCGGATACATCTTGTCGTATTTGGTGTTGAAAATTTTGACAAATATATGGGGGTTCTCGTTGTCCTCTTGGAGAATCCGGGCCTTGGTTAGGGGATCCTGCAAGTTTGCAATCTTTTCTGTGACGGGCAGATGGTCGAAGGCGGCATAGCTGGGCCTTCTGTAGAATGGGTTCATGGAGGAGGGCATCCCCATCATCATGCCAACGGGGCGAGACAAGACCTGGCCTCGGATGTCCAAACCACGGACTTGAGCAGCCTCAATCATCGCCAATTGTTCTCGCCAAAGCTCAGGCTGGTTGTCCAACTGCAACAACGTAAAGGTGCCCTTGGCGCCTGTTGCCTTGCAGGTGTCTTCTAAAATACTGAACTCATCTTGTGGGTCATCCCAGTCCGAGATGAGCTGAAAAACATGACCTGCGTCTCCTTCGAGCATTTGGCCCAGTGCTTTGAGCTCTCGAGTCGCAGCCTTAAATGTGGGGATCAGTTTTCCATCGCTGCTGCGGTGCACCAAGGTGCGACTGGTAGAGAAGCCCACTGCGCCGGCTTTCATGCCTTCGGACAAAAGGGCTTGCATGGCTTGAATGTCGTCGTCCGTTGCGGGTTCTCGATTAACAGCCCGTTCACCCATAACAAATACGCGTAACGGGCCGTGCGGATACAGCGCCGCAATGTCGATATCGCGCGGCCTCTTGTCCAAGCTGTCGAGATATTCGGGAAAGCTTTCCCAATCCCAGGGCAGGCCTTCATTCATGGCCGTTTCCGGTATTTCTTCAACGCCCTCCATCAAATGAATCAACACCTCATGGTCTGTTTTTTTACAGGGCGCAAAGCCAACGCCACAGTTCCCCATGACAACGGTGGTCGTGCCCAGGTTGGCTGACGGCGCCATGTGCTGATCCCAAGTGGCTTGGCCATCATAGTGAGTGTGCACATCAATAAAGCCCGGCGTTACAATTTTCCCATTGGCATCCACCACTTCGGTAGCAGTGGCGTCGGCCAGTGCGCCGACCGCTGCGATTAGCCCATCTTTGATGCCAACGTCTACAAACTGGGGTTCAGCCCCGGTGCCATCAAAAACTTGGCCGTTTTTAATCAGCGTATCAAAGGTGGTCATGGGCTTCTCTTCTTGGTGTGGGACGCTTTGAATGTAGCGGTTAATGGTTCAGAAATCTAGCGGTGCAAAGCGAATGGCAATACTGACTTGCCTTTGCCTTTGCTCTAAACAGTGCCCGCTGAGCATTTTAGGCAATGCAAAGAGTCGACACGATCGAGCAGCCGTTCGTAATCTTTTAGTCGGATGAAGAGGGGCGGCTTTTCGCATTGCGGCGCGGCCTGCTGTGACGCTATTTTATCTATAAAACTCGCTCAGGTTGTTCAGACCGTTTAAACGAAGCGCGTTCAGCTGACGGTCACGGATCAAATGGATGGGTTGAAGTCTGGATAGCCAGTTAGGATCTCGTCGCCAATGGCCGCCTTTAAAGGCTCAAGCCAAGGTTCGAAATTCATCCAAGCCTCCAATCCAGATTGATAAATCGGTTGCCTCACTTGCTCAGAACTCGGTGTGCGAACACTGCGTTCGGTTTGATGAAAGTTCAGGCAAGCCGGATCGAACTCTAATGCGCAAAAATCTAGAATACGTCTGACTTGTTGCTCGAGGTTGAACACAACCGCCTCATGATGAACCGTTAGGACTTTTCCAGGGAGTACCTCGTGCCAGTGATTCATTAGGCGCATATAGTCTTGGTAGTAGCGTCCGATATCGGTGAGGCTGTAACTGAACTCTTGACCGCTGGCAAAGAGTTGTTTGAAGCCACTAAAGCAGCACGCCATCGGATGCCGCCGGGCATCGATAATCTTGGCGTTGGGTAAAATGAGCTGAATGAGTCCGATATGGCGGAAATTATTGGGCATCTTGTCGATGAAAAAAGGGGCATTCCCGCGGTGGATTTGAGTGTCCGCTAAGTATTTCTGCCCCATTGCCGCGAGTTCACTATCTGGAATCGTGGTCAGGCAAGCTGGGTATTGAGGCGCGTCTTGGACGCGCCGCCGGCCGTCGAGTTCGAAGGCAAAGGCTGCAATGTTGGGGAGCTCTTGAGTGCCATCAACCAGTGGGTGAGAGGCCAGGATTTGCTCAAGTAAGGTCGAGCCCGCGCGCGGTAGACCTAAAATAAATATAGGATCAGGTGCCGGGCAGCCATGGCTGGCACGCTGCTTGAACAACCTTTCGGAGCAAACACTGGTTTGCAGGGAAAGTCGCTTGCTGAGCAGTTCGCTATCGAAGCCGATCTGACCTTGCTTAAGGGTATTGCCCTGCTGATAAAAGCCAAAGGCTTGTTCGAAATCTTTAGCGTCTTCAAAGTGTTTCCCAAGTGCAAAATTAAGATGGACGTGATCAACGGGCGATAAGTTCGGTTCGGCAATCGAGGCCAGCATCGCCTCGACCTCAAGGTCGCTGAATCGGTAGGTCTTGAGATTTGCAAGGCTCCAAAAGGCATCCCCGAATCCTGGTTTGTTTTCATAGGCGGCGCGGTAGGCTGCGATGGCCTGCTCTGTTTGATCGATGGTTTTAAGCGCATGCGCCTTGAGCAGATGGACCTGTGCGGGATCTGGGACTTTAGGGATCACCTGATCGTAGATCGCGATGGCCTCATCAAATCGGCCGATGGCGACGCATTGGTTGGCATAAGCGGTTTGATGACGCACATTGTTGGGTGCTTTTTCGATCAACTGCTCAGCTTGTGCAAACGAGGCTGCGTATTTTTGACGCTTATACAGCACGCCCATATAATCAAAACGAGCGAGATCATTGTCGGGTTCAAATCGAACCGCATTTTCCAGTAACACCTCGGCATCATCCAAAACTTCGGTTTGCACGCCGATGTGCGCTAAGAGGCGCATGCCTTCGACCTGTTTGGGGTGTCTCAGGAGGAACTGGCGGCAAAGTTGTTCTGCTTGCGCGAGACGGCCTTCATTAATCCAATCTCGAACTTGCAAGAGGGCTTTGGGTAAGCCTTCTAGGTTCTGCGTCTGTGTTACCGCCTCGTCATAGATCGCAGGACGATAAGTCTTACTGGTCATCTCGATTAGGGCCCGCCAGCTGCCAAGCAGCGCATCGTTGAGCGTCACGGCGGTTCGAAATGAAGACAACGCCTTGTCCTGATCGTTCAAAGCTTTGAAGGTGTAGCCTATTTCTTGATAGCCGCGGGCAAAGCGCGGAAACCGGCCTAGGAGTGTTTCGAGCTCGTCTCGAGCGTCTGATAGTCGCGTTAAATAACGCAGGCAAACGCAGTAATAATAATGGGTTTCACGATCGTGGGGTGTGAGCTGAAGTTGTTGGAAAAGCAGTCGCTCAGCGCCGGAGATGTCTCCGGCGGCGAGCTGCTTCTTGGCTGTTTGAGTTGCCTCGGGAATTACATCGGTTTGGCGCATGGTTAGGTCGTCAGAATCAGCAAAGTTGCTAAGATTCTACCA
>ERZ767114.1416-NODE-1416-length-11468-cov-3.236415_pt1 | contig 11468 bp, 10 predicted proteins | sample MGYA00374952_ERZ767114 | MGnify/ENA primary metagenome ERZ767114 (study PRJEB28939, sample SAMN06267156) | marine metagenome | isolation source: Columbia River Estuary | place: USA:Columbia River Estuary, USA | collected 2012-05-05 ...
GAATTTCTTATCCCATGCGCCGCGCTCGACAAGCTGCTGGGCGATGCAGTTGGCGATGGCGAGGTCGGTCTGCGGCCGGAATTCGAAGTAGTGATCGGCAAACTCCGAAGTGCGGGTGCGGCGGGTGCCTAGGTCGATGATAGTGACTTTTTGCCCGCGTTCCCGGCGGTCGAGGATGCGGGAAAACAGCACCGGGTGCATTTCCGCCATGTTATTGCCCCACATGAGAAGGACGTTGCAGGCGTCGAGATCGTCATAACAACCGGCGGGCTCGTCCACGCCGTAAGTCGAGATGTAGCCGGTGACGGCGGAAGCCATGCAGAGGCGGGCGTTAGGCTCGGTGTGGTTGTTGGAGAGGCCGCCCTTCATGAACTTGGTGGCGGCGTAACCTTCCGGGATCGTCGATTGGCCGGAGGTGTAGAAGCCGAAGCCCGGCGGGTTCTTCATGATGCGCCGAGCGGCGATATCGATGGCTTCTTCCCAGGAAATTTTCTCCATGACTCCGTTTCGGCGGAGCATCGGGTCGGTGAGGCGATCCTTGCCGTAAAGAATGCCGCCGACGTGATAGCCCTTCACGCAAAGCAGGCCTTTGTTGACAGCGGCGTCGGGATGTCCGGCGATGGCGACGACTTTTCCTTCTTTCACGCCGACCTTGACGTGGCATCCGGTGCCGCAAAACCGGCACGGGGCTTTGTCCCATTTAATGCCATCCGCTGGCGCAGTCGGCAAGGCGGGGGACTGGGCCCGGGCGACTGCGGCGGCGCTGGCGGCGGCGAGAGCGGAGGTTTTGAGGAAGGTGCGGCGTTCGATGAGATTCATGGCGCGGTTGGGATGGGAGAGGGTTCGTCAAAGCCGACGTAGATCACATCGACCTGCTCGACGCCGGGAAGCGCTTCGAGCCATTCGTGGAAATCGTGAGATGCCCCCACGTCGGGCGTATCGACGGCGAGGGGTTGCCAATGTCCGCTCGCTTCGCCTAACGAAACCTCCTGGCGTCGGGCGATTGTGGATCGCGCGGTGTCCGCCAACTCGGCGTTGTTTGATAGAGTGAGGAGAAGTCCGTTCACAGGCATTGTTGGCGTTCCTTTCGTGGTCTTTTCTGCCAACTCGCATGTCGGTTTCAAGTAAAAACGGAATGTTTTTTCTTGAATAGCCGGGCTCTTGTTTTTAAACCTCGGCCAAGGAAACGGCAGAGCGCCGGTCCGGGCGCAAAACGAAAAAAAACATGACATCAGGAACCCGACTTGGAAGATGGATGTTTTTCGGAGTGATTGCCGTAATCGCCGTTTTTTTCATGGGAGCCTTGGCGATCCCATGGTTGCAGCGGAACCGCGACCGGCCGGGACGCGCATTTTCCGACAAGAAGCCAGGTGATTTCACTCATCCTGTAGTGATCCGGAAACCGGGCGGCGTGGCGTTGGTGGACACGGGGAAAAAGGACTCTCACGGCCAAGCGGTGATGGTCGCGTGCGCCACGTGTCATGATACCCGCGACCCGAATTTCAACGCCAACAGCGGTGAGTCGTTGAAGGAATTCCATCAGGGATTGAAGACTCAGCACGGTGGTCAAACCTGCCTGAGCTGCCACAATCACGAGGATTATAACACCTTGAAACGCGCCGACGGGCGGCCGCTGGATTTCTCCGAAAGCATGCAACTCTGCGCCCAGTGCCACGGCCCCCAATACCGGGACTATCAAAATGGCAGCCACGGTGGCATGACCGGCCACTGGGACCTGAAGCAGGGACCCCGCGAGCGGAACCATTGCACGGATTGTCACGATCCACACCATCCCAAGTATCCACTTGTCATGCCGGTGTTTCCGCCCAAGCCGGTCATCGGCGAGGCGATTCCATCGGCAGACGGAGAGAAATCCCACTGATCCTCAACTCAGATTCCCATGGAAAACCAACCAACAAGTGGCGGCTGCGGTAGCGGTTGCGGATGTCATTCGGATCCCGGTGGCCAGGCCGATGCCACCCGGCGCAACCTGCTCAAAGCCGCGGGCGTCACCCTCGGCGCGGCCGCTTTCGCCAAGGCCATTTCGCCGATCGTCAACTGGAGCCGCGAGAATCTATCGGTCGATGAGTTCCTCCAGCAGCATTACCGCGAGCTGGACAAGGAGCAACTCGCCGCCGTGATGAAACGTCTGGAGCAGGACGCGAAGAAGAACTACGGCGCGGATGTCACCATCAGCGACCACCGCCCGCAGAAGGGAGTGAAATTCGGCTACGCGCTCAATCTGAGCGTCTGCATCGGCTGCCGACGCTGTGCCGAGGCCTGCCACCACGAAAACAACCACGACCGCGCGACGAATAACAGCTATATCCGCGTCCTGGAAATGCAGAAGGGCTCGATGGACATCGAGCACGGCAACGCCCATTACGACCATCCCGTGCCGCACCCGGACAAGTTCTACATGCCGGTGCAATGCCAGCAGTGCGACAATCCGCCCTGCGTCGATGTCTGCCCGGTGGAAGCTACCTGGAAAGAGGACGACGGCATCGTGGTCGTTGACTATAACTGGTGCATCGGCTGCCGTTACTGCGAGGCGGCTTGTCCCTACCACGCCCGCCGTTTCAACTGGACCAAGCCGGTGATTCCCAAGGCGGAAATCAACCCGAAACAATCCTACCTCAGCAATCGCATCCGACCGCAGGGAGTGATGGAGAAATGCACCTTCTGCCTGCACCGCACGCGGGAGGGCAAAATGCCGGCCTGCCTCGAGGCCTGCCCGACCGGCGCGCGCGTTTTCGGAAACTTGCTAGATCCCGATTCGGAAATCCGCAAGGTGATCGACAACAAGCGCGTCTTCGTCCTCAAGGAGGAATTGGGAACCCGCCCGAGCTTCTTCTACTTCTTTGACGAGTGACACCGAACGCCCATGAATTCCACGATTACCAACGCTGAAAATCCTCACGACGCGAAGTTTCACGCCACGAGTTATTTGAAATTCCTTCGCCTCGCCTTCCGGCTTGCGACCGAGGGAACCTGGACGTTTTACGTGTGGATGTTCGTCTTGAGCTGCGTTTTTCTCGTCGGTGCTCACGCCTGGGCCACGCAGGTCGCGCAAGGAATGATCGTCACCGCGATGACCGACCATGTATCATGGGGGCTCTACATCGCGAACTTCACCTTTCTTGTCGGCCTCGCCGCCGGGGGCGTGATGATGGTGATTCCCGCATACATCTATCACGACAATGACATGCACGACACCGTCATCATTGGCGAATTGCTTGCCATCGCCTCGATCGTGATGTGTCTGATGTTCGTCGTCGCGGACCTTGGCCGCCCCGATCGCTTCTGGCACATGATGCCGTTCATCGGGAAATTCAATTGGCCGATCTCGATGCTCACTTGGGACGTGATCGTGCTGAACGGCTACCTGTTACTCAATCTTCACATTTGCGGTTACATGCTCTACAAACGCTTCCTCGGGGAGACTCCGGACAGGCGCTGGTATGTGCCATTTGTGTTCCTGAGCATCGCTTGGGCGATTTCGATCCATACGGTGACCGCGTTCCTCTACTGCGGGCTCGGTGGTCGCCCGTTCTGGAATACCGCGTTAATGGCGCCGCGTTTCCTCACCTCCGCATTTGTCGCCGGACCTGCGTTCATCATCGTGGTGCTGCAGTTGATCCGCCGCATGACCCAGATGAAGGTCGGCCCGGGCTCGATCCAGACCTTGGTCGCGATCATGCGGATCACCATTCTGATCGACCTTCTCATGTTGGGTTCGGAGGTTTTCACCGCTCTCTATACCGGCGGCGCGCATTCCACAGCCATAAGGTATCTGTTCTTCGGCCATGGCGATCTGAACGCGCTGGTTCCGTGGACCTGGGTCTCGCTGGCCTTTATGGTCACCGCCGCCGTGCTGTTGATGCGTCCCAAGGTGCACGAGCATCTCAAGGTTCTCGACGTGGCTTGCGTGCTCGCATTCGTGGGAATCTGGATTGAAAAAGGGATGGGTCTGATCATTCCTGGTTTCGTGCCATCGACTTTGCACGAGTGGGTCGAATACATCCCGAGCGCTGCCGAGTGGAAAATCATGGCCGGCATCTGGGCCGCGGGGCTGATCGTTTATACTTTGCTTCTGAAGGTTGCCATTCCGGTTTTCACAGGCAATGTGTCGGGGCGCAGAGCGAAATGATTTTTTGCGCGCCGATCCATGTCATCTGATCTTCTAATTGTCGCTTCACCGTTGGCACTCGGCCTCGCGTTTTTTTTCGCGGCCGCCTTGTATGCATCGGTCGGTCATGGAGGTGCGTCGGGGTATCTCGCCGTGATGGGTCTCATCGGGATGGCACCTGTGGAAATGAAACCTGTCGCGCTAGTGCTAAACATCGCCGTCTCGTTGCTGGCTTTCATCGCGTTCGCCCGCGCAGGTCATTTCCGGGTTCGATTATTCTGGCTGTTTGCGGCGGCCTCAGTGCCCGCGGCGTTCATCGGTGGGTGGTTGCAATCTCCGGATCCGGTTTTCAAACTCATTCTCGCCGCAGCTCTCCTCTTCGGTGCGTGGCGGCTCGTATCCAACAGGAATGTGGAAGATCAGGGTCTGCGCGAGCCGCCTCTTTCCGCAATCCTGATTCTGGGACTTGCAATTGGATTTCTGTCCGGCCTCATCGGGATCGGCGGCGGGATATTTCTAACTCCACTGCTTGTCCTCTTTCGTTGGACCCCGGCGAAACCCGCCGCGGCGATCTCCGCGGCCTTCATTTTCGTCACTTCACTCTCAGGTCTCGCTGGTTTTGTCACGAAAGGCGGGGCGATTCCGCAGCTTGCGTGGTTTCTTCTCCCGGTGGTCCTCGCCGGCGCTTGGTTTGGCTCCTCATGGGGCAGCAAGCGCGCGCGAACTCCCGCGCTCCAGCGCGTGTTAGCCGCCGTGCTGGTGGTGGCCGCGGCTAAATTCGCGACTTACTGACTCACACCAGGCGGATGCAGCATGGATAACGATGCCATTCGCCCTTTTGTGTGGCGATGGCGGCGATGATTTCCGCCACGAGCGCGAGGATCGGCACGACGAACATCACTGGAACCAGAAAGATTCCGACGACAACGAACATCAGCACGACGGTGACCGAGCCGAGGCCGAGCATCACCAACATCAGGGTGATTTGGAAATTAAGCGCCTCGCGACCGTGGTGGCCGACAAAAGCGCTGCTGTCTTTTTTCACCAGCCACAAGATCAAGGGGCCGATGAAGCCCGTGAAAATCCCCAGCAAATGGCACAGCATGGCGAGGGATTTGTCTTCTTCCGAAATCGGCTGATAGGCAGGAATCGGGGGCGGGGCAGGGGAGTTGCCGGACGAGTGAGCGTGCATCGATATCAGGGTTTCCCGGCTTCGATGAACCTGACGATGTCAGCGCGGCATTTGATCAGGTCCGGCGGATTCAGATAGAACATGTGGCCGCCGTCGTATAGGGTCGTCGAGATGTTTTTCCGGACATTCACGGGCAGGTTGAGCATGTGCCGGACCGAGTGGGCGGTTCCTGCCGGTGGAGTCGCGAGGTCGGTGTAACCGCCCATCAGGAGCACTCTGAGATGCGGATTGTCCCTCATGGCGGTGGCGAGACGATCACTGACATTGACCACCTCGTTATTGGTATTCCAACGCCATGGCTGGACCTTTCCGGTGAGAATTTCGTAGGGCTGATCCTCTTTGTAGCCGAGTTCGCGCCCCAGGTAGTCGAGCAACGCCGAGGAAAACGCGCCGTAGGCCAAGGAATAGGATGGATCGTAGTCGGGGCGTGCGGCGGCCTTGTCGGTGGCATCCCACGCGACGCGGGCATCGAAGCGACCGAGTACTTTGCCTTCCTTGCGCAGCAGTTCCGCGCGGAACGCGGTGGAGTCGAGTCGCAAATCGTTCGCCAGCCAGATGGCGGCATCGATGCCTGTCAGCCGGGCCAATTTGTCAGCCACGGCGGTCCGGGCTGTTTGATCGAGGTCATTCCCCTTGAGCAACGCCGTGGCGTAATCGCCGAAGGCGAATTCCGTGCTTTCCTTGACCAACGCATCGCGATCTCCATGGATTTTCCCATGGAAACGTGCCGTGCCCGTGAGCGAGGGCAAAAAGACCTGATACGCCAAGTCGTTGCCCTGAGCTGGCTGGAGCGTGGAAAAGTCGAGCAGCGAGGACAGCAGGACGACGCCGTTCATGCTCATTCCATAACGGGATTGGAGATGGCTGGAAAGGCCCGCAGCCCGGATGCCGCCGTAGGATTCGCCCAGAAGATATTTCGGCGATGACCAGCGGTCGTGCTCGCTGACCCAGCGGCGGATGAAATCTCCGACCGAGGAGATGTCCTCATCGAGTCCGTGGAATTCACCGGGTTTCACGTCTTTTTCGGCGCGGCTGTATCCCGTCGAAACCGGATCGATGAACACCAGATCACACACATCGAGGATGCTCAGTGGATTGTCCACCACCCGGGCTGGAGGAAACGGGGCGAGCGTTCCGTCACCGGGGAGCTTGATGATCTTCGGACCGAGCACGCCGATGTGTAACCAAACCGCCGAAGATCCGGGGCCTCCATTGAAAGCGAACATCACCGGGCGAGTGGACGCATCCTTGGTGTCGGTGCGCTCATAGCTGACGTGGAAAATCGATGCACGGGCTTTGCCGTCATCCTCTTTGAGGAATAATTTTCCAGTCGTGACTTTGTATGCAACCTTTTTACCGTCAATGGTAACGATGGATTCTTTTACGACGGGCTCGATCACTTTGGCCGCTGGTGCGTCCTTCGCGGCTTCGGCCCCCGGAGGCGCGGTTTGTTCGGCCGGCTGAGCACCAGCGGCGACTAAATGCAGGCTTAGGAAAACAGGAGTGAGGAATCGGCGCATCAGTAGAAATCGTTGGATGTAAGGCTCTTGTCGGGGATCTTGGCTTTAAGGCACGTGAGTGAAACGGCAACGGGAAATTGAATCGTCTGAAAATTTAGCGAAAACTCAGCCACGCATCGCTTCGATTTCCGCCCGCACAATTTTGACCAACTCCGGAGGACCGAGGACTTTAGCTTGGCTGCCAAAGCTCAGAACCCAGCGCAAAACCTCTTCGAGGCGCCCGACTTCGAACCGGACTTCCACTCGAGTTGCCTTCGCGTTGAGCGGGAAAATTTCCTGAGTCGGATGCCAGCGGCGTTCCTGAGCCAGTCTGGCCGCGTAATTCTTCAACTCGACTCGGACCAGTTGCCTGGAGTAATCGCCTGCGACACTCCAGATGCCGAACGATCGTTTCAAGTGATCATTTCCAGCGAATCCTTGAGGACGCTCGAAGCTTTTCTGCGTGATCTTGAGACGAGTCATTCTGGGTAGTGCGAATGTGCGCAGGGCGTTCCGCTCCAGATCTTGCGCAATCAAATACCAGCCACCATCAACCTCGCCGAGATGCAGCGGATTGACCCGCCGAAGTTCAGATATATCCGCGCCCAGTTTTCGATAATAAAAGGTTGTAACAAGTTGATTTAAAACTGCATCTGCGATTTGACCGAAGAGTTTCACATCGCGCGGACTGGACTCGATTGTCTTGCGGGAAAAGGCCTCGTCCAGATCACTCCAGGCGAACTGAATTTTCCCCAGCATCCCGCGGGTGAGCTTGGCGAAGACTTTTTGCATGACTTCAGCCAAGGGGGTGCCGCGGACGGATTCCAAGGCGGTGCGGGCCAGAAACAGGCCGGCGAGCTCCTCAGAGGTGGTTTGAAAGATCGGGAAATCCGAGACGTCCGTGTCGTAATAATAACCGTGCAGCGTTTCTTCATAAACGAGCGGCAGTTTGAGTTCGTCACGCATGAAGGTGACATCGCGCTGGATGGTTTTGCGCTGGACGCCGAGTTGCTTGGCGAGCTGGTTGCAATTTGGATAGGTGCCGCTGCGAATCGCCGCATGGATTTCGTAAATCCGGAAAAGCGGGCGGCGTGTTTTACCGATCCGATCGTTCGTATCGGCCATCAGTTCGGCAATGTCGCCTTGAATCTGGTTCATCTGCGGCGATCCAACCCGGTTTGAAGGGTTTCATCCAGCATTGAAGCATCACAATTCCAATAAACTTCACTTGTTACAATATATGTAATGCGGAATTCAATAAAGCCGATGACCACCCCGCGGCTGATCGTTCGACCGGTTGCGGATGGCCTTCGCCACGACAAATCCCGGGGTCCCATTGCACAGCGTCAAGAGTTCTTGCGCTGGCCTTCCGGTCGCCGAATTCACGATTTAGCCACCGACAAGTTTTGCGACGGTCGCCGCGTCGACATTGAACATCTTGGTCGCCACCGATTCCGGCTTTTCTCCGGCGGCGATTTGATATTCGAAGGCTTTGATCGGCTTCGCACCGGCCAACTCGGGCATCAGATACACGCGGATCGTCATAACCTCTTTGCCGGTGCTGCCATCAAGCTTCTTCACGCTGAATTGCACCTCGTTCGGACCGTCCACTGCCCCGCCGATGACGACTTCGGCTTCCTTGGCGTTCGCGAACCGATGGCGGCTGATTTTGTTGATCTGCACCTGAACCTCGCGACCCGGACTGAAAACGTAAACCTTGGCCACGTATTTGGCCTGCTGCGCGGCGATCGGTGTTGGCGGGACCTGGCCGTTGGGCTGAGCCTCCGGCGTCTCCTTCAAATACTTAAGATCTCCCTGCGCCAATTCCTTTCGCACTGCGGGAAGCGCGGCCAAATTGACGAAATCCGCCCGGTCGTAGAGCCAGCCGCCGCTGCCTTGGACGAACGAAAGGACGATCAAGTTATCCGTCGGCTCGCCGCCCACGCCGAAGTCGATTTTCCCGAAATAGGACGCCTTTGCCGTCGCTCCGTTCTTTTTCACTTCGAGAAATTTGAGACCTTCGATCGATGGCGGCGGAGCCGGGAGATCGAAAACCTTGGCTGGAAACGGCAGTTTTTCGGAGACAATCCGATTGCGGACCTCCACCCGCCGGTGCTCGGCGGTCACCCGTTGCCATGCCGCCGGGTCACGACGAATCATCGATTCGCGCCAAGCGCTGTAAGTGGTTTCAAGGGTCGGACGCAGGTTTTCCTGTCCACCTGCTAGGGTGGCGGAAATCAGCAGCAGCGCAAAAATCAATCGATTCATCGGCGAAACGATTGGACAAGATAGCCCATCCCACAACAAACAAATCGCATGCCGAATCAATTGAGTGCGGCCGGAATTGAGCTATGAGCAGTATTTTGCAGAGAGTGGCGCCGATTGGCGAGGCGCGCGATCGGGAGATTTTGAAGGATGCGGCGACTTATATCTATGAGCAGCGGCCCCAAGGGGATGTGCTGGCGCACCTCTTTTTCCCTGAAAAAGCCAAGGCCGAGCCCCGTCCTGTCGTGGTTTTCTTCCATGGCGGCTTCTGGGATTCCCCCACTCCGACGCAATTTGTCCCCCACTGCCTCCATTTCGCCAGCCGCGGCGCGGTCTCGGTGGCGGCCGAGACCCGGACCTCGTCGAAACACGGTACCGGCCCGCTGGAAGCCATCGAAGACGCCCGCGATCTGATCCGCTGGTTGCGCCACAATGCAGATACTTTCAATCTCGATCCCGACAAAATCACCATTGGCGGTGCCGGCGGCGGCGCTTATCTGGCGCTGCTTGCAACTCTGCCCAAGCCGAAAAACCTGCCTCCGGTCGATGGTCTCGATTGTTTCCCCCAAGCGCTGATTCTTTTCAGCGCGCTGATCAACACGGCTTCCAAAGGGGCCGCTGCCGATCGATTTCCCGACGCGAAGACGGCCAAACGCCTGAGCCCGACCCAGCTCATCCGCCGGAAACTTCCGCCGATGCTTTTCTTCCACGGCAAATCCGACCGGATCACGCCGTTCGACGAAGTGGAGAAATTCCGGCGCCGGCTGCGGTGGCGTGGCAATTCGTGCGAATTGGTGGACTTCGTCCGCGCGGATCACAGCTTTTTCAACTTCAACGTCAGCCACAAGAACTTCGAGCTGACGGTCGCTGCGGCGGATCGATTCTTGGTGGATCGCGGCCTTTTGCCGCCTGAAGAACACGCGTAAATTGACGGCCGCCGCAGGCACAAGTTCTGCTATCCAGCGCGGGGTCTGGATTTCCTGAACTTCTGATGAACTCGTTTTACCACTCAAGCACCCCGTTGGTCCCTGGCTCCCTGCATCGACTTTCTCACGAACACGACAATTGCGGCATGGGCGCGATTGCTCATTTGCACGGCAAACGCATTCATCAAATTCTGGATCACGCGCTGACCTCCGTCTGTTGCATGACGCATCGTGGTGCGGTGGATGCCGACATGAAAACCGGCGACGGTTCCGGAGTGCTCACTCAAATCCCCTACCCGCTTTTTAAGAAATCTGCTGAAAAACTGGGTCATATCATTGAAAATGAGGCTGATCTAGCTGTGGCGGTATTCTTCTTTCCGGCCGGAAACACTTCGGCAACGGAAATGATCAAAGCGCTCGCCGCCGAAGTCACTGACAAGCGAGGTATCTCCCGTATCGGTTGGCGCGAGGTGCCGGTGAACGCGGACGCTCTCGGGAAGATCGCGTTGGCCAGTCGACCGCAGATCGAGCACTTGCTCATGAAGCGTCCCGCCGGGATGGATGCCGACGCATTCGAGCGCCAACTTTATCTCTGCCGACGCGAGATCGAGCATCGGACCGCGGAAATCCGCGATTTCTATATGCCTTCGTTTTCCAGTCGTTTGATCTCCTACAAGGCCCTCGCGATGCCGGCCGCCTTGCGGGCGTTTTACCTGGATTTCAGCGATCCGGACTACGAAGTTGGCATCGCGCTTTATCACCAGCGCTTCTCCACCAATACTTTTCCGGCTTGGCCGCTCGGTCAGCCGTTCCGGATGATGTGCCACAACGGCGAGATCAACACGGTCGAGGGCAACCGCAACTGGATGACCTCGCGCGAAGAGTTTTTCGCATCACCGGTCTGGGGCGACGACATCGAGCTGGTGAAAAACCTGATCCGTCACGGTGAATCCGACTCGGCCTCACTGGATCACGCGTTGGAGTTGCTCATTCTTTCGGGGCGCTCTCCGGAGCACGCGATGTGCATGCTGGTTCCGCCGGCTTACCGCAATGACGAGGACATTTCCGACGAACTGCGGGCTTTTTACCAATACATCCGCTCCTTCTCCGAGCCGTGGGATGGTCCGGCTGGGTTGGTTTTCACCGATGGTACGAAACTCTGCGCTTCGTTGGACCGCAACGGCTTGCGACCTTCGCGCTACAAAATCACCGACGACGGGATTCTCTACATCGGCTCGGAAGCGGGCGCGGTGATTTTCGACGATGCGACCATCATCCGCAAAGGCCGCCTCGGCCCTGGACAGATGATTTCCGCCAATACGGCGACCGGGGTTTTTAAATATGATCGCCAGATCAAGGAGGAGCTTGCCCAGCAAAAGCCTTACCGCCGCTGGATCGATGAAAACCGCGTGGAACTCCGCAAGTTCGTGTCCCCCGCCGCTCACGTGCCGGAAATC
>ERZ767114.1419-NODE-1419-length-11461-cov-2.812720_pt1 | contig 11461 bp, 10 predicted proteins | sample MGYA00374952_ERZ767114 | MGnify/ENA primary metagenome ERZ767114 (study PRJEB28939, sample SAMN06267156) | marine metagenome | isolation source: Columbia River Estuary | place: USA:Columbia River Estuary, USA | collected 2012-05-05 ...
TGTGCCTTTGCCTTTACTTCTTTTCTTTTACTTTGTTTAACCATTGTAATAGCGATCTCAATAAGGTCTCTAACTATTTGCTCAACATCTCTTCCAACATAACCAACCTCTGTAAACTTAGTAGCTTCAACTTTAATAAAAGGTGCTTGCGCTAATTTAGATAAGCGCCTAGATATCTCAGTTTTACCAACCCCAGTTGGTCCAACCATTAGAATATTTTTTGGAAGTATTTCTTCTTTTATTTCACCTTCAAGCTGTTGGCGACGCCATCTGTTTCTAAGAGCGATAGCAACTGCTTTTTTAGCATCATCTTGACCAATTATAAAACGATCTAATTCAGAAACAATTTCACGAGGAGAGAATGCCTGCATCTAAAACTCTATTTTTTCAGATGTAATATTATTATTTGTAAATACACAAATATCAGCAGCAATTTGAATAGATTTTTTTGCAATTTCTTCTGCAGTTAAATCAGTTTCAATTAAGGCTCTCGCAGCAGATAGAGCGTAATTACCACCTGAACCAATACCTGTAATATTACCAATAACGTTACCAGTAAATGTTCCATCTTCAATTAAACTGGACCAAGATTCCTCAGTTACACCTATTGCGGCTAACTCACTTTCATTAAAAGCGTTATCCTGTGTTTGCCCCCTGATTTCAAAACAGCGTTTAAGGTCTGAACTAGTTGCGTTTCTATAAATCATATTTAAATTCCGGCCGACTTAAGGTGTAAAAGCTCGGCCACTTTGAGTTTTATTTAAAACTTTAAGTATATAGGTAAGTAGTTGGCGTCAACCAAGTAATAAAAAGTAGCCGGCATTATATGAGCAGTGCAAAATGACCGGCGCGCCAAGATTGTTATACCGTTCTTGGCTGTAGCCAAAGACAAGAGATGGAACAAACACCGCTAGGGCCCATAGTGGTGGGTGATTTATAAGATGCAGGGCAACAAATGACAGGCTAGTGAGTATATTGGCCAATGAGAAAATAGACCAACTCCGATTCAAGCGTTTGGCCATAAACGGCTGAATGAGCCCTCTAAAGATTATCTCTTCGATGATTGGGTATAGCACTACTAAGCTCATCAGCAAAGACAGATCAGTAATGCCTGTTACTCCCTGAGTGGCAACTATCCACACCCAAAAAGGTAGTGGTGCCACTAACAGGAACGCAAAAATAGGGTCTTTCAATAATTTATGCATACTTAGGGGTTCTTGATTTTTCAAAAAATCAGTGTCTTTTATTGTGAATATTTTGGAAACCACCGTATCATCATTTTTAATTATTGTCCTCTTAGTGGATGCAATAAAGTTTCAAGGACTTACAATACACAAAGGTGTTGAGGAGACAGGCATGACAGGCAAGATCATTGGTGGAATTTTTGGGTTCATGATAGCAGGAGGTCCTTTTGGAGCTCTCCTAGGTATTTACTTGGGCCACCAGTTTGATCGTGCTCGCTCGGGTCCTATTACTGGTGGCCAGCAGCAGCAAGCAAGAGATTCTTTTTTCCAAACAGTGTTTAGTTTGCTGGGTCACGTCGCTAAGGCCGATGGTCGCATCTCTAGTGATGAGATAGCCCAAGCGGAAGCTTTAATGGACAAGATGCGTCTTGATTCTGTGAGCCGAAAGCGTGCGATTGAATTATTTAAAAGTGGCGCCAAGCCAGAGTTCTCGATTGATGAGGCTATGCAGAAGTTTATGCGGGTCTGTGGCAGGTATAACAACCTCAAACAGCAGTTACTGAACTATTTAATTTCACTGGCCATGGCTGATGGTGATTTGGATCCGTCGGAGCAGGAAGTTTTGGCTAAGGTAGCACGCCACTTAGGGTTCAGCGCTGCTCTATTCAAGCAATTTATTGAGATGATTGAAGCTCAGTCACGATTTAGGGGCTCACAATCTGGTCCGGGCGCCAGCCGGCCATCAAAAAATCAATTAGCAGATGCTTATCGTGCTTTGGGCGTAAATGCCGAAGATTCAGACAGTCAGATCAAACGAGCTTATCGTAAATTGGTTAGTCAAAATCATCCTGACAAACTCATCGGTCAGGGTATGCCCGAGGATATGGTTAATTTAGCCACTGAAAAGACCCAAGAGATTCAAGCAGCCTATGAATTAATTGTTGAGCATCGTAAATAGTATCGTTACAGAACTAGATAAATCGCGTTGAAAATTTAATTCGATTAAATATATCTAGTTTAACAATGCCTTGTTGACCTACCTGCAGACCCTACCTATAATGCTCGTCCTTTCTAGGAGGGGTGGCCTTTAGTTATGTGGCCACGGTGTCGGTGCGGGATGGAGCAGTCTGGTAGCTCGTCGGGCTCATAACCCGAAGGTCGTTGGTTCAAATCCAGCTCCCGCTACCAATTTTGGATAAATTGACACCAAAAGTAATGTTAAAGCAGTATTTATTGTCTATGCTTGCATTACGTTAGTAGAAAAAGGGGTCTGGTTAAGCAAGACGTTTTCTACGTTGAAAATTCGCGTCGGGTCCGGCGCAAATCGAGGAGCCCCATATTGGGGCTTTTCTTTAGAAGAGAACAAATGGGCCTAGGCCCATTTTTTGTTTGTTAGGAGAGTGGAATGGCTGTAGCTGATAGCAGAATAAGGCAATTACTGCAGCCGGTGGTTGAGGCTTTGGGATGCGAGCTCTGGGGTGTTGATTTACAGACTGGCGCTAAGACCAAGCTACTGCGAATTTATATCGATAAGGATAACGATCTAGTTGGTATAGAAGATTGCGAACGTGTCAGCAGGCAGGCTAGCAGTATTCTTGATGTTGAAGATGCCATTAATGGCGAGTATATATTAGAGGTGTCTTCACCAGGGATGGATCGCCCATTGTATGAAATTGGGCAATACGAAAAGTATGTTGGAGAGGATATTTCACTTAGATTGCGTTTCCCCTATGAGGGCCGACGCAACTTTAAGGGCCGTTTAACTGGTGTTGACGGCGATGAGATTATTTTGGTGGTAACGGATCATGAGTATCTGTTTCCTGTTGAAGGTATAGAAAAGGCTAACGTGGTTCCTCGCTTTTGAGGCATGTGGAGTTTATTAAATGAGTAAAGAAATTTTAATGGTTGCAGAGGCCGTATCCAATGAAAAGGGTGTCGACCAAGAGATAATTTTCGAGGCTATTGAGCAAGCTTTAGCCACGGCGACTAAAAAGCGTTATGAAGAAGGCGCCAATATTCGCGTTGTGATCGATAGAGAATCAGGTGATTACGAGTCCTTCCGTTTTTGGGAAGTGGTTGGTGATGATGTTTTGGCGGAATTAGGCACTCAGTTCACCACTGAAGAGGCGATTGAGAAAGATCCAACCTTAGCTGTTGGAGATGTCTTTGAAGAAACTGTTGAAAATATCGCCTTTGGTCGTATTGCTGCGCAAACTGCCAAACAAGTAATTGTTCAACGCGTAAAAGATGCTGAAAGAGAAATTATTGTCAATCGATTCAAGCATCGCGTAGGTGAGTTATTGAACGGTACCGTTAAAAAAGTCACCCGTGACCATATTGTGGTTGATTTTGGTGATAACGCTGAAGGAATGTTGCCGCGTGAAGAATTAGTTGGACGAGAAATATTTCGTATTAACGATCGTACTCGCGTCATTCTTATGGGTATTCGCGAGGAAACTCGAGGGCCGCAACTTCTCGTATCACGCGCAACTCCCGATATGTTGGTTCAGTTGTTTCAGATTGAAGTGCCTGAAATTTCTGAAGGTATTATCGAAATCAAAGGTGCAGCAAGAGATCCAGGTCAACGCGCTAAGATTGCAGTGAAGAGTAAAGATGCTCGTATTGACCCTGTTGGCGCCTGTGTAGGTATGCGTGGTGCTCGCGTTCAAGCAGTGTCAAATGATTTAGATGATGAGCGTGTTGATATTATTCTGTGGGATGACAATCCTGCGCAGTTGGTAATCAATGCTATGGCTCCTGCTGAGGTTGAGTCTCTTATTGTTGACGAGGATACTCATTCAATGGATGTTGCAGTTAGTGCAGACAATCTTGCTCAGGCAATCGGAAAAGGCGGGCAAAATGTTCGTTTAGCCTCAGAGCTCACTGGTTGGGTTATAAATGTAATGACCACTGAGGACGCGCTAGAAAAACAAGAAGCCGAATCATCAAACTTTGTTGAGAGCTTAATGGAAGCATTGGATGTTGACGAAGATGTTGCCGTTGTCTTGGTTGAAGAGGGCTTTACTAGTATTGAAGAAGTTGCCTATGTTCCTCTTGAGGAGATGAGCGCAATTGAAGGCTTCGATGAAGATATTGCCGAAGAGTTACGTGCAAGAGCTAAAGACGCTTTGTTAACTCGTGCTTTGGCAAGTGAAGAGCAACTAACTAATGTTGAGCCTGCCGAAGATCTTTTGACGATGGAAGGTATGGATAAAGCATTGGCTTATAAATTAACTGCCAAAAGCATCATTACGATGGAAGATCTCGCTGAGCAAGCGGTTGATGATCTGATGGATGTAGACGGTATGGATGAAGAAAAAGCGGCAGCATTAATCATGACTGCACGTGCACCTTGGTTCGCAGAGGAACAGAGCGAATAATTAATCGGGTAGCAATAGAGGATAACCGATGGCTGAAGTTACAGTAACTGAACTAGCAAAAACCGTGGGCGCATCTGTCGACCGTTTGCTAATGCAAATGAAAGAGGCAGGGCTTTCCCATGATTCCGCTGATGCTGCGGTGTCTGATGAGGAAAAGCAGACTTTGTTGGCATATCTCAAAGGTCTACACGGCGAAAATAGTGGCGAACCCAAAAAGATCACTCTTAGGCGCAAGACGGTAAGTACCTTAAGGTCTGGAAATCGTAAAACCGTAAATATTGAGGTGCGCAAGAAGCGAACGTATATCAAACGTAGCGATGAAGAGTTGCAAGCCCAGGCAGATCTAGAGACTGAGGCAAAAGCACGTCAAGAAGCTGAGATGGCTGCTAAAGAAGCAGCAGAACCAGTAGTTAAGAAAAGCTCAGGCACAGATGATATTGAAGATAAACGTCTAGCTGCCATTGCAGGTCGTCGTAAAGCGGATGAAGAGGCTCGGGAAGCGGCTGAAAAAGAAGCAGCTGAAAAGTTAGAAGAAGAGGCGAGAAAAGCTTCGGAAGCGGCATCAGCACTGGCAAGTGACGAAGCTAAGAAAGCGGGCAAGACTACAAAGCATGTTGCCGCACCTGTTGTTGACCCCGTTCAAGATAAAGGACGCAGACATGGCAAACCAGTTGATGATGACGAAGATAAACTAGCTAAAAAAGCAAAAAAGACTCTTGGTAAGCCGGGTAAGAAAAAGCCGCGTTTACAGTTAGATGATTCTGATGAGCGATCAAGCAAAAATCGTCTGAAAACAACGGGTGTTGTGCTCAAGGTAGATAACAAGCACACGTTTAATAAACCTGTTGAAAAGAAGACCTTTGAGGTGGCGATACCTGAAGAATTAACTGTTGGTGACCTCGCTGCAAAAATGGCACTTAAGTCAGGTGTAGTTGTTAAAGAATTAATGAAGCTGGGTGTGATGGCGAATATCAACCAGGTGATTGATCAAGAGACAGCCTTTCTAGTGGTTGAAGAACTCGGCCATGAACCTGTTGCTGCAGTTGAAGACACTATTGAAGATGAGTTGACTAAGCAATTTGAAAATATCGAAAGTGAAGTCGACGGGGAATCACGAGCACCGATTGTTACTGTGATGGGTCATGTCGATCATGGTAAGACGTCGCTCTTGGATCGTATCAAGAAGACCCATGTAGCTTCTGGTGAGGCGGGTGGTATTACTCAGCACATCGGTGCTTATCATGTGAACACACCAAAAGGTATGGTGACTTTCTTAGATACGCCTGGACACGCAGCCTTTACGGCAATGCGCGCGCGCGGAGCCCAAGCTACTGATGTAGTAATTTTGGTCGTTGCCGCTGATGATGGTGTGATGCCTCAGACTGAAGAGGCAATTCAGCATGCTCGTGCTGCGGGTGTACCCTTAGTTGTTGCTATTAACAAAATGGATAAAGAGGGTGCAGATCCTGAGAAAATTACCAGTGAATTAGGAGCCAAAGACGTTATTCCTGAAGAGTGGGGCGGTGACACTCAGTTTATTAAAGTCTCGGCTGAAACTGGTGATGGAATTGAAGAGTTGCTAGAGGCTGTGTTATTGCAGTCCGAATTGCTGGAGCTGAAGGCTCCGGTAGATGTGCCTGCTCGAGGAGTTATCGTTGAGGCTCGTGTAGATAAAGGTCGAGGTGTAGTTGCTACAGCGCTCATTCAGCAAGGTACCTTACGCAAGGGCGACTTTATGTTAGCTGGTGAGAGCGTAGGTAAAATTCGTGCCATGACTAACGAAATGAAAAAGCCTATTGCTGAGGCTGGACCCTCAATTCCGGCAGAGATTCTTGGGCTAGATGAAGCTCCAAATGCCGGAGATGAGTTCTTCGTGGTGGCAGATGAGCGAAAGGCGAAAGAAATTGCTGAATTGCGAGCTACGAAGGCACGCCATGATCGTATGTCACGCCAACAAGCAGCTAAGTTAGAGAACATGTTTACCGATATGGGATCTGAGCAAGTCAATAAGCTCAATCTTATTGTGAAAACAGATGTGCGTGGGTCTTTGGAAGCTATTAATAGCGCTCTTCATGACTTCGCCAACGATGAAGTCGCTGTGGATATTGTCTCCTCTGGTGTTGGCGGTATTACTGAATCTGATATTAACTTGGCCTTGACCACGGGCGCCATCGTTTTGGGCTTTAATGTCCGAGCTGGCGGTTCTGCGAAAGCCCTAGCTGAAAAAGAGAGTGTAGAACTTCGTTATTACAGCATTATTTATAATCTGTTGGATGAAGTTAAGTTGGCTCTCTCAGGTATGTTAGCTCCAGAGACCAAAGAAGAAATTGTTGGTATTGCCGAAGTGCGAGATGTCTTCCGGTCACCAAAGTTTGGCGCTATTGCTGGGTGTATGGTGGTAGAGGGATCTGTCTTCCGTAACAAGCCTATTCGTGTGCTGCGAGACGATGTTGTGATCTATCAAGGTGAACTTGAATCGCTACGTCGATTTAAAGATGAGGCGAGTGACGTACGCAACGGCATGGAATGTGGTATTGGTGTTAAAGACTACAATGATGTGAAGGCTGGTGATTTAATCGAAGTCTATGATGTCACTGAAGTGAAGAGATCGCTCTAATCATAGCGACTATAACGAACTTTGAGTAGGTGTAGCTAAAGACTGACATGCCAAGAGAATTTACCCGAGCAGAACGCGTTTCAGATGCTGTCCAACAAGAGTTGGCGGTATTAATTCGCGACGAAGTTCGTGATCCGAGGGTAGGGATGGTCAGTGTTACAGATGTAGATGTTAGCCGTGATCTTGCCTACGCGAAAATTCACGTTACCTTTGTGGGTGATCGTGATCAAGAAGAAATTGATCAGGCAGTGAGAGCTTTAAATGGTGCAGCGGGCTATTTACGCAAGTTATTGGCGGCCAGCATTAAATTACGTATTACTCCTAAATTAACATTTATTTATGATGAAAGCGGTCGCAGAGGGCAGCACTTGTCAGCGCTAATTGATTATGCAATGTCCACTCAAGATGCTGATCAAAAAGCAGATACCGAAGTTGCAGACAACAAAGGTCATTAACGTTGGCCCGTAGACGTAATCGAGGCCGCCCAGTTAACGGCATTTTCTTGCTCAACAAGCCCAAAGGCTTAACATCTAACCAAGCTTTGCAGCGGGTGAAGAATCTATTTGATGCCAATAAAGCTGGTCATACGGGTAGTTTGGATCCGCTAGCGACAGGCGTGCTTCCAATCTGTTTAGGTGAAGCGACAAAATTTAGTCAGTTTTTGTTGGATTCAGATAAGCATTATCGCAGTACCTTTACTCTGGGGGTGACCACAGATACTGGCGATTGTGATGGTGATGTGCGCGAGAAAAAAGACGCTTCAGCCATTACTGAACGGCAAGTATTGTCAGCTATTGAAGCGTTTAAAGGTGAGATACAGCAAGTTCCATCAATGTATTCGGCGTTAAAACATAATGGTCAGCCTCTCTATAAACTAGCACGTCAAGGGATTGTGGTGGAGAGAGAGGCGCGAGATATAACAGTCTTTAAATACGATGTGTTGGACTTTCGTCCAGGCTTGAAAGCAGAGCTGGACGTTGAGGTTCATGTGAGTAAAGGGACCTATGTACGTTCTTTGGCAGAAGATTTAGGCGCCGCACTTGGTTGTGGCGCTCATGTTAGCGCCTTGCATAGGCATGTTGCTGGTCCGTTTTCAGATGAAGAAACCGTCACCTTGGATAGCTTGCAGCATCAACGAGAAACTATGGAGCCTGAGGGCCTTGATAGCTTTCTAAAACCTATGGATATTGCTGTAGCGGACCGAATGGCGGTGGAATTATCAGCGGTAGTTGCTGGTTATTTCCAGTTAGGACAGCCAGTAATGTCAAATGAGGCCTTTCGTAATGGCCAAGAAGGGGATATAGTGCGCGTCTTTCGGGAAGGAGGCACCTTTCTAGGTGTAGCTGAAGTCACTGCAGATGGTCAGGTGGCACCGAAAAGACTGGTGGTTGAAAGCAGTTAAATTCAACCTGCTAGGGAAGCAACATAGAATTTTGTGATGGTAGAGTTTTTATCATCAATAAGTACTGGTACATGAGTGCCAGATATCACGTTAGGTTGTCTGTAAGTATGCGCGGGCAAACCTTAATTTTTTTAACTCGCATATTGGAGTAATACATCATGGCACTAAGTGCACAAGAAAAAGCAGCAATCGTCGCAGAACACGCTACCTGTGAAAATGATACAGGATCGCCTGAAGTACAGGTTGCATTGCTAACCGTAAATATTAACAAGCTACAGGAGCATTTTGGGGATCATAAGAAAGATCACCATTCACGTCGCGGTCTTATTCGCATGGTTAATCAGCGTCGCAAATTACTTGATTATTTAAAGAGTAAAAACATTGAGCGCTATGGCCAGCTAATCAAGAAGCTTGGTTTACGTCGATAAGTGTTCATGGTGCGGCTCCCTCTGAGGAGCCGTACTATTAATATTGAACACATAAAATTAATCGTCTGAACAGAATGCCTGAATCGATGCTGATCGAGTTACTTATGACTATTTTAACCGGTAGTCATAAGTAACCCGAGCAGCGCACTCTCAGGGTCTAAGTAAGGCGCTACAAGGTAAATAACAAAGGTAAAATTATGAATCCTTTAATTAAGAAATTTCAATACGGTAATCATACCGTTACATTAGAAACAGGTCGTGTTGCCAGACAGGCAACCGGTGCAGTTTTATGTTCAATTGATGACACTACTGTACTTTGTACTGTCGTTGGCGCAAGAGAAGCCAAAGCAGGGATGGATTTTTTCCCGCTCGGTGTTCACTATATTGAGAAGGCCTATGCTGCGGGTAAAATCCCAGGTGGTTTTTTTAAGCGCGAAGGTCGGCCGAATGAAAAAGAGACTTTAACCTCTCGATTGATCGACCGTCCTATCCGTCCGTTATTCCCTAATGGATTTAAAAACGAAGTTCAGGTTGTTTGTACTGTTGTTTCAGCGGAAAAAAATATCGATCCCGATATAGCTGCAATGATTGGAACATCAGCAGCCTTATCAATCTCAGGCATCCCGTTTAATGGACCTATTGGCGGCGCAAGAGTTGGCTACACAGAAGAGGCAGGTTATCTGCTCAACCCTACTTATAGTGAGCTAGAAGACTCTTCACTGGATATGGTTGTCGCTGGAACCAAAGATGCTGTACTGATGGTGGAGTCTGAGGCAAGTGAATTGTCAGAAGACATCATGTTAGGTGGCGTACTTTTCGCACATCAAGAAATGCAGTCAGTGATTAGTGTTATTCAGCAGCTTGCTGATGAAGCTGGAAAACCTCGTTGGGATTGGCAAGGTGAAGCTGAGAATGCAGAACTCAAGGGTGCGCTAAATAGTTTAGTGGGTGCTGATGTTGATTCTGCTTATCAGGTGGTTGACAAACAAGAGCGTGTTGCCAGTGTTAATGCATTGCGCGATCGTGCATATGCAGAGCTAGCCTCAGACGAGGGCGCATCAGAAGAAGATATTAAAGATGCATTCAAGAAATTAGAAAAGAGTGTTGTTCGCGGCAGAATTATTCGAGGTGAGCCACGAATTGATGGTCGTGATACTAAAACAGTTCGTGGTATCAATGTTGAAGTTGGTATTCTCCCGAAGGTACATGGCTCGTCCTTGTTCACTCGTGGTGAAACTCAAGCCGTTGTTGCTGCCACTCTAGGTTCTACTCGAGATGCTCAAATGATCGATGCTCTTGAAGGCCGCAGAGATGATCCGTTCATGCTGCATTACAATTTCCCTCCGTACTCGGTGGGTGAGTGTGGTCGTATTGGCTTTACTAGTCGACGTGAAGTGGGCCATGGTCGTCTGGCTCGTCGTGGTATCAACGCAGTATTACCTAACCCTGAAGAGTTTCCTTATGCTATTCGCGTAGTATCTGAGATTACCGAATCTAATGGTTCAAGTTCAATGGCTTCGGTTTGTGGCTCGAGCTTGGCATTAATGGATGCTGGTGTGCCACTTAAAGCGCCTGTTGCTGGTATTGCTATGGGGCTTGTTAAGGAAGACGAAGGCTTTGCTGTCCTGACAGATATTCTTGGTGATGAAGATCACTTAGGTGATATGGACTTTAAAGTAGCCGGAACAGCTGCGGGTATTACTGCTCTGCAAATGGATATCAAAATTGAAGGAATTACTGAAGAGATTATGGAAATTGCTCTAGAGCAGGCCATGGACGCTCGACTGCATATTCTTGGAGAAATGAACAAGGTTCTTGCTTCAGGCCGTGATGAAGTGGCTGATACTGCGCCGCGCATGGGTGTTATGCAGATTGACTCCGACAAGATTCGTGATGTTATTGGTAAGGGTGGAGCGACTATCCGTAGCCTTTGTGAAGATCACAATTCAACTATTGATATTACCGATGACGGAGCTGTCAAAATCTACTCTGAAGATACTGAGAGCTTGAACGCGGCCATGGATGCTATTAAAGCAATTGTTGCGGATCCAGAACCAGGTACTATTTATGATGGTAAGGTTGTTCGAATCGTTGACTTCGGTGCTTTTGTTAACTTTATGCCAGGCACCGATGGGTTGGTACACATCTCTCAGATTGCTCAAGAGAGAGTTGCTAAAGTAACTGATTACCTAACTGAAGGTCAGGATGTCCGTGTTAAGGTGACTGAGATCGATAATCGTGGACGTGTGAAACTCTCAATCAAAGAAGCTCAACTAGAAGAAGGCACTGCTCCAGAAGCCGCTCCTGCTGAAAGTTCAGAGCCTGAGCAAGAGCCAGAAGCGTAGGTCAGTAGCTGTCAAAAAAACCCCGGTTAATGACCGGGTTTTTTTTTGCCTCGCAATTCGTTTCTTGCGAAGTCCTAAGACATTAAGCCGACGCTAAGCTAAGTA
>ERZ767114.1421-NODE-1421-length-11447-cov-2.245119_pt1 | contig 11447 bp, 6 predicted proteins | sample MGYA00374952_ERZ767114 | MGnify/ENA primary metagenome ERZ767114 (study PRJEB28939, sample SAMN06267156) | marine metagenome | isolation source: Columbia River Estuary | place: USA:Columbia River Estuary, USA | collected 2012-05-05 ...
AAATCCATAACCATCTTGCATCACATCTAATACACCTTCGCTTTCAATTATAGCATCAAATTCAAAGTCAGGTTCTTTATATCGGTTACGAGTATCCTTATTTCCATTATCACTTCGCTTTTGATTGTGTTGATTAGGGTTTTTATTTGTGTTTTGATTTTTGTGTTTTGGTTGTCTTTGTTTAATTGAGCTATCATTACTGTTATTCGCTGGATTATTTTTGTGGTCTTTGCGGATAACTTCCTTTCTTTCTGCATCAGCTTTTGTTTTGTCTTGTTCAGCTAATTTAGGTTTTTTATCATCCTGACTGTTATCTGCAATTTTAGCTGTTGTTATTTGTAAGTCAGCAATATGTTCTGTATCAATTGAAGTGCCTGCGTAGTGTTGTGAATTTATAGCGTCATTAACAATTGAAGCTCCACCAATATTTGTTAATGTATTAGATGCTCCACTTATTGTTTTATTTGTTAGAACCACAACATTAGTTAAAGTAGCAAAGTCACCATCTGATAAAGCTGTATTAAATTGAGCGCCTGTACCTGTAAGTGTATTATCAGCTAAATTAATTGTTTTATTTGTCATAGTACCACTACTAGATAATGAGATTGCAGCAGCATCTAGTTCATTTATTGCTGCTACTAAATTCGACTTATCAGTAGTTGTTAGTGTTGCTACATCACTTACATGACTAGATATAGTATTTATTTTGGTTACTAGTTGTGAAATTGCATCAGATAGATTTATTACAGTATTAGCCATTTAATTTCTCTACAATTTGAGTTAACATATGTTTGATATCATTAACTTCGCTCTTTAAGTTATTTATATCATCTTTTTCTTTTTGCTTAGCTGCTTTTCTATCTCTTGCAGCTTGTACTTCTTCTTTATTTACGTTTAATACAATACCTGTACTAGGATCTTTTACGTAGCCGTTGTGGCCTTTAACTTTTAAATACATTATGTACTCATGGCAATAGCACGCAAACTCGATAACGTTGGAACTTTTGCTCTATTTGTAGATGTAAATACTATTTTTAATTGAAATTTAGTAAAAGAAGGTAGTGATCCGTTTTTACCACCTATTAAAAAGATATGTTGACTATATGATAAAGCGTTATCAGTTGTAGCAACCGGGCTTTCAATAGTAGCTAAAGTAAAATCTTTATCATAAAGCGGTGCATCACCATCTGAAGTTCTAAAATATAATCTAAAATCAGTTCCTGTAGGTTTATTAGCGTTTATTAATACTTTTAAACCTACTGCATCATTTGCTAAAGATATTTCTTTTGTTAAATGCTTAGCTGCAGAAGATCCATTTATTTTTGTTTCATCAATATAGTTTAATGGAACATGAAATCCACCAGTTGTAGCTGCAGAATCTTGGTTATCAATAAGGTTGTCAAATAAAGACGCAGACGTTCTTTGTAAGTCAATCATAGGAGATACATGAGAATCAGTTGTACTCATTGTAACTGCAAACTCAAGAGATTTACCAGTTATGCCAGACGCTGCAACTTCTGCAGAATCATTAACTACTAAGAATGCAGCCTTAGAGTAATTGTTTTCATTTATTTTTACTGGATCGAATACAGATGCTTTAGCTAGTTCTGCTTCTGAGCCTCCAAATGATTTTCCAGTTGTACCCTTTATAGTAGCAGTAATATTTGTATTACTTGGTTGTAGTATTTCTAAGTTAGGAAGTATAACACTATAAGGCATATTTTTCGTTGCATATATTGCACCGCCGCCGCCAGTAGCAGCAGTAGTTGCATTGTGATTATTACCTGCGCTGTCAACTGCATTAAATGCGTAACCAGACCAATCAATCTTAGTAACACTATATGTACGTTGCAACTCTATCTGTGTTAATCCACCGACTCCTACTGAATCAACATTTTCTAAAGTTACATTTTGACCTACTTGTAAACCATGATTCATTTGTCTTACAAATACTTCAGGTGATCCTGCTTTAGTAGTTATGGCTCCAGGTAAAAGATGAGCCTTTGGTAGTTTAGCATTTACTAGTTTTACTACAGAATTTCCAGGTGTAAATGATGCTCTGTGTAATCTAAAAGTTAAATCTTGATTTTGTGCTGGTGTGAAAGTTGCGCCGTTTTGCGTATAAAATAAACTTCCGGAAACAGGATTCTTATTAGCTCTTCTTTCACTTGATCCAAATTGAAATTCATCAATTTCAGCAATATATATTGAATACTCTTTAGAATCAGCTATAACTACTAATGCGTAATCTTCTAAACCTTTTAAGAATATAGGTTCAACAAACTCAAATGTAGTGGGGCTTAATGCTGGTCCTGTTGTGTCTATTACTACATCACTAGAAGGTTTAACTACCATTGATCCAGGTAGCACTTCACTTGCTGATGGAAATCCATTTACCATAGGTCTTAATTGAATTTGAACTGGCATGTTAGAAGTTGCTGGATTATCCTTTGCAGCAAAATACAAATCTATTTTAGTTGCAAATACACCACTTGGCTCATCGATAAAAAATGATTGAGCTATCGGCTGTTTACTTACATTATAGCCTAAACTTGTTACTGGCATATTATAATTCTCCTACTAATATTTTCATTATGTCCATCCACCGCCATCATCACCCACTCCGGACGATGCGTCCAAGCCTGAATTATCATTTGAGTTATTATCATTTCCGTGGTCATGATAATTCCAACTTTGGAAATCTTTAAAAGCATTTGATGTATCAGTTACTGTAACATCTAAGCCTTGGTGAAAGGTTGCAGTGGTAGTTGTGTTAGCTTGTCCAGTTGTCATAGTCACACCGGAAAAATCATCTACGCCAAAAACTTCTGGATCATGTGTTACGTGCGATGTTACAGAAAAATCATCCACATTAGGATTACTCGTAGTATGAAAATCACTATATGCCATATTTGTATTTCCCGGGTTACTTTTAGAATCTTGAGCGTCATTTGCATAATAGAAATTTGTTCCTGCAGGTACTACAATATTTGTGGTTTCTATTCTATGACTACTTTCATCGCTTTGAGTATAAGTTACTGTTCTTACAACTTCTGCGCCTACTATGTGAAGTACACGAGTAGATTTGACTGTTCCAGTTCTAGTCTCTAAAGTTCCATTAGCAGTATATACCATTTTACATAAACTTGATGCATGTTGAGAATTAGGAGCACTAATATCTAGTAACATAAATTCTCTTGATCCAGTTTTAAATTTAGCTTCACTATTATTTGGTATTAAAAATGAACCTGTAATTGCACCATTGTCGTCTGATGTTAGTAAACTAGCTCCATCTGGGTGTACGGTCTTTCCAAATAACGTATTTCCGTAATCGATAGGATTATCAGCGTGTGTAACAAATGCTTCTTCTTTAACATAATTAGCAACTGAAACACCATCAAAGAAGGCAAAATGCTGAGTATTAGGTCGTAAACCTTCAGCTTTAAAGAATATTTTTCTAGCTCTAATATACGGTATTAAAGCGCTTTGTACAATTTTATCGTCTATAACAGTTAATACACTTTCTTCAGCAACAACTCTATTTACCATAGATGAAATTTCGTTAGTCATTGATCCTATTCCAAGATTTTCTACTGTAGAACCTTTCCAGTTCCACGTCCAACTATCCCAGTTATGACCATTAACTCCGCTTATTTGAGTACCGCCTGGTACTGTTTTATCGTTTACTCTTTCTACGTCTCTCCATTCATCAGAAGATGGAGATACTGTAAAAATTCCTTCATATATAGCTGCAGCAAAAGGATTAATTACAATTGCTTTAGTAGCTAAGTCTTGATTAATATATAAAGCTTCAGTATAATCTAAATATAAATTATCACCTTTTTTTGTAATACCGTCGCCATTTGCACTATCAAAAATTAATTTAATATTATCTTCAGTAAACATAGGTCTTGCTCTATGTTGTACAGCATCTATAGATGCTCTGTGATGACTAAGATTAGAAGCCTCTGTTAAGTTATGACTTGTAAAATTATCAATTATAAATCCAGCTTTTATTCTGTCATTACCAGCTGAATCTAATATTTGAAGATTTTTAGTATCTAAATCTAATAAAGATAAAGACGTTAACTCTTCAATTTGATTTATTCTTTTTTCCAGTTGGCCAATATCGTTCATAGTAAATCTTTTAAATTCTATTTTTTTAGATGTTACATCTCGTGAATTAAAAGTATTTGCTCCTAAAGATATGTCGTATAAAGGCAATGTGCCTTCAGGCTTAGGCGGCACTTGAGGATTAAATCCAGGTATACCTTCTACGTATTGTAAATTTCCATTAACGTCTATAACCAATTTAGCAGATTGCCCTAAGTAATAAGTAATATTCGAAAATATTGTTTGTTGTGGTTGAGGAAGTTGTATAACCTCTGCTCCAGTACTAGTATTTGCAAAAGCTCCATCTGAATCCATAACAGATCTAAAGTCTAAAGAATTTCTTAAATGCATAACATTACCATTAGGAAGTCTAATAGATGGTATTTTATTATAATCCACTTTACCAGCATAAGAATTTGCTGAAAAGAAATCGCCATCATCCGCATGTTCAAAGTATTTAAATTTAACTAATATATTTCCACTTGGTTCAGTAACTCCTGATTTTAATAATAATTTACTTAATCCATAATGACTAGGAAATTGAGCGAAATCAACATCAAATTTATTAGCTATTGAAGAACTATCACTTACTAATTCTATTTTTTCTACTTCGTATAAATCGGCCTTATGTAGATTTATAAACTTTCCTCCTGATGCATCAGTCGAAAGTACGTAATTTTCTTGATGAGTTGTTAGTGTTTTTTCTTTTGCAGTAGCACCTGTTTTATTAACATAAGCTAATACTTTAATAGATTTACTAGCTGGAAGCCCTGAAATAGTTTTAGAAGTTGCACTTCCAGTGTTTATAGCAGGTGTGTAGATTAAAGAACCATAATTTTCTCCATCTACCATTATTACCCAATCACCCATATTTGTAAAAGTCTCTCCACTGGCTGACAAAGATATAGTAATTGCTCCTGCGCCACTTGATGTTTGAGTAAATCTTCTTTGTACAGTTACTATTGTAGCTGTTAGTGTTTGTGGACGAGCTCTAGGTAAAGCAAATATAGAAGTATTGTTATTTGCACCCTTTAAAGAAGCTAAATTAGTTTCTAATGTTGGATTAAAAAAGTTATCAGAATCTTTTCCAATTGATCTAACATTTCTAAATGCTTTTCCTGCATTCATATTAATATCAAATAAGTGATATCTAAAATTTGAACCATCTTCAGTTATTGCTTTAAGCCTAGCAGTACCAATTTTATTATCTGCAGCTGTACCGTGAAAACTAGTACTATCACGTAATTCTAATTCATCTAATAATTCTGGCATACCATGCGCAGCGGTTTTACCAGACTTAACATCACTATCTGCTGGATTAACAAATACATAATTACCAAAATCTGTTGATATAGCTTCAGCATTCAGTGTTGTAGTGCTAGTTGCTTTTGGAATCCTCATAATTGTTGGAAATGATCTAGCAGCTCTATGTCCATCGACAACAACAATACCATCACTTACTCTTAATTGCAAATGTGTGCTTGCAGAATCAAGTCCAAAATTTATAGTAAATGGCTTTACTGTATAATCTCCAGAATTTTCTTTAATTCTTGTAGCTATTACTTGATTTGGTATATTATAAGCATCATTGGTTGAGATTGCATTATATATTGATCCTTCTTTCACTGTTGCTACATGTATAAAATTTTCATCAGAATTAAGTTCGTTTCTTTCAGCAATCGTAAGACGAATTCTATATCTATCAGCTCCTGGAGAAGATGTATCTGGCACAGCTCCTTGATTATCAAAAAGGCCAGTATCATCACTTACTGTTACAATATCTTCAATTGATTTATAACCAATATCTGTATTAACATTATCAGAATATTTTGATATTATTTTAGATTGGTCTTCAGTAAATACAAAGTTTCCTCTAGCGTAATATATACCAGATTTTAATGTTGCAAGTATTCCAACACCAGTGTGGGGAGTTAAAGATGCATCGCTACTGACAGTAAGAGTTTTATTAAGCGCAGTTCCAGCACCTGTCATATTTTCGCCGGAAGTCATTCTTAAAGTATTGGCGCCTCCAGTTGCGCCAGTCGAAGAGATATATTGTACGTATAAAGTAGCAGGATCAGATCCAACAGCAGGTACTACATCTAACACTTTTACTTTTATTGTTGATGTCGCTCCTGTATATATTTGTCCAATATATACAGATGTGTCAGCGTCTAATGCATTTCCAGTAGCTGACGTATTAAGTTTTATAAATTCATATTTTTGATTTAAATTAGCTCCACCTGGTTTTACTACAGCACCTTCTTTAAATATGTTACTACCAAATCTACTTATTTGAGACTGTAAAAATGTTTGCATTTGTGTAAGTTCTCTAGCTTGTAGAGCTTTACCCGAATTAAACAATATTCTATGATAATTATCACTATCTTTAAAATCATCTCTATACGTAGTAGAAAATGTTGTATTAGTTAGAATTGTCGCCATTTTTTATACCTTATAATGTGATTACTACTTTAATATCTTCAGATTGTGCGTTAGATCTTTCAACTGGTGCTCTATTTTCTATGTATAGTAAATCTCCAGATGCTTTATTTACTTCACTCACACCAGCTGAATCTAATGTAGCAGTTCCGCCACCCGGGCCAGTTATAGCTTCACCATTTGTAAAAGGTAAAAACCCAGTAGAATCTTCGCTTTGATGTACTACTAATCTTGGTACAAATCCTGCTGTTGTATCTACTTTGTCAATAACTGCTTTTGCACCGCCTGCACCAGTTACAATAGTGTTAACTGAAAAACTATTAGCTTGAGATGATGATGCAATAAATAAGTTTTCTAATAACATTCCAGAGTTTGCAGCAAAGAAACTTCCTGGAGCTGCACTATCAGATGCTAGTGGATTTTTAATAAGAGCAACTTGTCTAAATTTACTTAAAAGAAATGTCTTACTACTTATTGAACCTGCTTCAACGTCTCCATCTGGTTTTACGTTAAACATTAAAGAAGTAGATTTAAGTTCGTCTCTAGGATCATTTCCAATTCCTTCTTTCGGTCCTATTATTACTCGAGCTTTAGCTTGATCAGTGCCAGTATTTGGAGCGCCAATTGTAACACTAGCATAAGTATAACCTTGCCCCATTTGAAGGCAACTATCTGCAGTAGAATCCATTTCTATTTTAACAACTTCGCCACCACTTACAAAAGCAGTTGCATCTGCACGAACACCATTTCCTACTATTGAAATTGCTGGTGCGCTGCTATAACCGGTTCCTTTATGAGTAAGTTCTACTCCTAAAATTTGTCCTGGAACTGCAGCACTATCTACTTGCTTTTGCTGAGCAGAGTTAATATCGATTCCAGCAGAGTCATGTCTTGTTGCAAGAATATTTTGAATTGGTACAAAATTAGAAGATAAAAATTTTACAGCTCGTGCTGCACTTATTGAATATAAAAATTTCCACTTATAGCCATCTGCTGTTTTAAATGGTTTAGTTAAATCGATAATAGCAGGTTTTACTACACTTTCAAGCGGAACCCCTGCAGCGTCTTTTCCCTGTTGAAGACAAATATAAACGTGATTTTCTTCGGTAAGAACATAATACGAGTTAGAAGGTATTGCACTAACATTATCGTTAAATGCTGTGTAAACTGTACCAGAAGTCCAATTAAATCTCGGTATAACATAGGATGTACCTTCGACTTTTTTAATTGATTGCATTCTAGAAGTTGCGTCTCTTATAGTTGATGGTGTATCTGTAGGAGCTGGTACCGTTTCAGTCGCATTCCATTCTTCAGACCTACCAATGCCGACATAATAACTATGAGGAGTATCTGTAGTTCTTAATGAAACGCCTGTTGCTTCATCGAAAACTGTTTGAGTAAGTTGTTTTTTTAAAATGTCTGTTATTATTGCTGACATATTTTATTCCTTTATGCTACTGTCACTTCGCCTTGATTGCCTACGAGAGACCAATTTGTTCCGTCCCATATACAAGTACATCCGTCATGTTGCGCAAGTGTAAATTTTGCGCCTTGCGAAAAGTTGGCTGGAGTCACTTCAAGCGCTCCGCTTCCTTTATTTGTAAATATTTTATATTCGCCAACAACAGTACCATCAGCTAAAATTGCAGCTATAGTACTTCCTCTATTTCCTATAATATAGGTTGCTGTGGTAGATAACGTACCGCTAGCTGCTGTTATCTCAGATGATGAAAAAGACGCCTTAGTTATATTAACTGCACCTGTTCCTTTTGCCACAAGAGATAAATTTATATTTGTATCATTTCCTGTTGCAGCTATCGTTGGAGCATTTATCGTTGAATTTGAACCGCCACCATTTGTCGCTTTGTTTGTAATTGTTAATTCATTTACTGCACTCGATGTAGCAGTAAATTTAATTACTTCATTTCCGTTAGTGTCATTTAAAGATGTTCCAATTTTACCAGTATTTATTATAGGTGATGTTAGTGTCTTATTAGTAAAAGTTTCTGTTCCAGCTTTTGTTGCTATTATTCCACCACCAGTAGGAACTGTTAGCGTTCCACTATTTGTTATAGATGCTATAACTGGTGTTGTAAGTGTTTTATTTGTAAGTGTTTCAGTATTATCTATTAAAGATATTGTACCTGTTGCATTTGGTAAAGTAATTGTTCTATCTGCAGTAGGATCAGTTACCTTTAAAGATGTTTCGTTACCATCAGGCGTACTACCTTCAAATATTACAGCGTCAGAACCTAATGTAACTTGAGACGTAAGCGTATTAGCACTACCGCCAAGAAGAGTATATAATTCTGTAAAATTTGCATTAATTTTTGTACCAGCACTACGAAGAGTATCACCTGTTCCGTCATTTGCTGAAGATCCTGTGCTAATAGTTTGTCTTGTCATTTTTTATTCCTAATTAATAGTTATATTTATACTAGATGGAAGAAGAATCATTTAAGTAATTTGAAAACATTTCGTTATCCATTGTCTCAGTAATTACTGAGAAATCTATTCCAGGATCGCCAGCACTATCCCCAGTAGCGCTATTATCAAATTTAAATGAATTAGGTGTACTTAATTGTGCTACACTTCCATATAATTTATCTATTTCAGTTACTGTAAGGTCTTGATAAGTACTTACTAGCTCTCTTAAATCTATTCTAAAATCGTTTGTACCTTCTCCGCCTGAATCGTATAAACCTGTCATTTCTGTAAAAGGTGCTATGACATTACCAGTTGCTTCAACTGCTAAAGTAAGCTGTCCAAGATCAACGTCATTTATAAAGCCTTGTGCAGTTGTTAATCCTAATGCTTCTGTATCAGAAGTTATTCTTGCTCCAAAGAAAAACCCTGCAGGATGCGCAAACTTTTTATATAGCTCAGACCAAACATTTGTTGCTAACCCTGTTTTAATTAATATTGAAAATATTTGATATAGCTCTGCATTTTTAATAAATTTTAAAGATCCAGGGCCAATTTGAGATTCGCCTATTGTGAATATATCTTTTTTAGGATATTCTATTTCAACTTTGTCTTGGTAAAATAATCTAAAAAATTCTTCAGCAGAAAATCTTGTTCCTTTATTTCTTTGGAGTTCTGCTAAGCGCGTGGCTGCATATCTAGGATCTGTAAAATTTTCGCCATTAGGCAAGCGATTGCCTATTTCGTATATAATATTATTAATTTCATTCGATGTGTGTATATCTCTTAAATCAAAACCTTGTCTTAGTTGATTTCCAAATGAATGTTCACCACTTGAATCTAAGTGCTCATAATAGTTTTCTAAGAACGATACTAATTGAGGATAATCTTGTGTATAATATTCTGGAAGAGCTTCAGTAACTTTTCTATTTAAAAAGTTTTTAGGTTTTCTAGAATGATGATAATTAATTGTCATTATAATGTAACCGCTGTATTTTGAAAGTCTAATATTGCGTTTGATACAGATGACGTTGTATCAATATTTAAAACAAAATTACGTAATGGCCTTATAGTACTTTGATTAGCAGGTAATGCTATAAAATCTATTGCTGAGCTAAGAAATGCTGTAGGATTAAATCCAACTAAATTTATAGTTCCGTTAATAGAATTATAAGATCCTATATTATCAACTTGAACAATTCCATCTTGATCAACAATCTGTAATGTAGTTGAACTTAGTTTGTTTTTTACAGTACAAGTTCTAGAATTAAAAGTAAAATTTGTAGAATTTATTGTATTAGTAGTATCATCTGCAGCTGCTAATGCAGCTGGAAATTCTATAGTATACGAGAAAGGTGTTCCTATTGTTGGAATTAAAGGTCTTCTCATTGATACTATCATTTTAGAGTTAAGTATAGAAGTATCGATGTCATCTATAATTGCTAATAAGTTAGATCTTCTAAAAACTTTACCAAAGCTATTTAAGTTTGCAGAAAAATAATCATTAATTCGAGTTTGTACTTTTTGTTCCATTGTTTTAGCTGTAGAACCTGTGAGATCTGGATCTAAATTAAATGTTGTAAGTAGTTGAAGATTAGTTGTTGCTACATCAGCAAAAACTAAATCAATTGACATGATTGATAGATTATCAGATAATGTTGTCACAATAGCATCTTTTATTGATTGTTGTGTATTAGCATCGATATTTGGTTTAAACTGCAATCCAGCATAAACTCTTCCATAAACTGGTGGCACATTATCATGTCCGCCCCAAGCAATTACATCTAGTAAATACGAACCATAATTTGCTAATATTTGTGCTGTATAGTCTTCTGCTGTAACTAACCTTCGTTGCGAACTAAATGCTATTGGAGCATTTTGTCTTATAGATTCTATACCTTCTTTATATGCTCCACCTGCTGCAGCATTTGATGTTGTAACGTTTACTGGATACGATACTCCATCAATAGACACAGTAGCAGTTGTAGAAAATGAAGACGCTCCGTTTGCAGCAGTCCCTTTAGTTGATAAATAATCTATTACAATTTTGTTACCAGCAATTGGTGCTTTACCACTGCTAAGTCCATCTCCAAAAATAATTTCATAATACCCATTCGGTACTTCTTTAATTTGATAAAATGTAGAATCATTTGTAATTCTTATTGCTTGTGTAATATTTGTATATGTAGAAAAAGTTAAAGAATTAGCGCTATCGTAAACTCTTACTCTTATAGTTGCGGTGTCAATAGTAATATCTGGAATAACATATATCTGAGAATCTGCAACTTCACCAACAAAAAAAGTTTTAGTTTTTTCTGTGCCTTCAAATACTGGTATAGTTGTATCTGCAACAGAAGTTATAAATTGATATGTACCAGTGCCATCATTTGTAGCAATGTAAGCTTCTCTTGTTTGAAAATTATAAGACACGTCGTCTACAGTACTAGTAAAAGCAGTCCCTCTAGGTA
>ERZ767114.1422-NODE-1422-length-11445-cov-1.981439_pt1 | contig 11445 bp, 8 predicted proteins | sample MGYA00374952_ERZ767114 | MGnify/ENA primary metagenome ERZ767114 (study PRJEB28939, sample SAMN06267156) | marine metagenome | isolation source: Columbia River Estuary | place: USA:Columbia River Estuary, USA | collected 2012-05-05 ...
ATCACCGAGGCCGCGGCGTGTTTACAGCTGTGCATTCGGCTCGTGGACGACGCGAACGACGCCGCGACGGGCGGCGGCGGCGGCGCGGGCGGCGGCGGCGGCGCGGCGGCGGCGGCGGCGGCGAGGCCGTTGGCCGCGCGGATGCTGCGCGCGTTTCCCGCGACGGCGCCGTCCGCCGCCGGCGGCGGCGCCGAACGCCGCGCGCTCGTGACGTACAACGTCGCGACGTGCCGGTTGTTATCGCACTGCGCGGACGCCGCCGTGGCCGCGGCGGTCGCGGAGGCGAACGAGGCGAGCAGACCCGGCGGATGCGGGATTGAGAGGTTCGCGTACGCGGACGCGGATGTCGTCGACGCGACGTCCGCCGCGCAATATCCGATGGCGGTGGTCCTCAGCTGCATCGACTCCCGCAGCCCCGTCGAGCTGATCTTCGACATGGGCGTGGGCGACGCGTTCGTCATCCGCATCGCGGGCAACGTCGCGAAGGAGAAGGTCCTCGGCAGCATGGAATTCGCCTGCGCGGTGGCCGGCGCGCGGCTCGTGCTCGTGATGGGCCACACCAGCTGCGGCGCGGTCAAGGCGGCCGTCGAGCTGTTCGAGACGGGCACCACGGCTTCGAAGGCCACGGGCTGCGAGCACCTCGACTCGCTGATCAACGAGATCCAGAAATCCATCGTCCCGGGCACCAAGCCGCACGGAGACTGGGTGACGAAAGAGACGAAGCTGATCTACGTGGACGACGTGGCCAAGCGCAACGTGGCCACGACGATCGCCTACATCCGCTCCGCCAGCCGTACGCTGCGAGAACTCGAGGCGTCGGGCAAGATCGCCATCCTCGGCTCGATGTATGACATCAAGACCGGTCGGGTCTCATACCTGGAAGAGATCACGCTCAAAGCCTGACGGACATGGCCCCGGTAATTCCCGGGTGCGCCCTTTCGTCGTCTTGCGGCTGAAGGGTTTCGCTGAGGCATAACCTGAGTTGAGCCTGCGGGCGGACGAGGCGGTCATCGGAGGATGCAACCTCCGGAAGACCGCCCGCGCGAACGCCTTGTCCGCCTCGGGCCGCGCGCCCTCCTCGACGCCGAGCTCCTCGAACTACTGATCGGCACGGGCACCAAGGGCGCGCCGGCGCCGGTCGTCGCGTCGGCCTTGCTCGCCGAGTCCGGTACGCTCGCCGCGCTCGCGACTTGGGACACGCATGACTTCGGACGGGTCCACGGACTCGGTCCCGCCAAGGCCGCCGAGCTGGCGGCGGCGATGGAGCTCGCCCGGCGGATCCGCGAGCGGGCGCAGGATCCTGGCGAGAAGCTCGACGCGCCGGCCAAGGTCTGGGCGCGGCTCGAGCCGTTCGCGGCCGGACTCGCCGTGGAGAAGTGCTGGGTGCTGTGCCTCAACCGTCGGAATCGTCTGCTCGCCCTGCATGAGGTCAGCTCCGGCACGGCGACCAGCGCGTTGCTGCATCCGCGCGAGGTCTTCCGGCACGCGCTCAAGCACGCCGCCTCGGCGGCCATCGTCGCCCACAACCATCCGAGCGGCGATCCCACGCCGAGTCCGGCGGACCGGGCGGTGACGCGGCAACTGGCCGACGCGGGCAGGGTGGTGGGCGTCGAACTGCTGGACCACGTGGTCGTGGGCCGCCCGGAGGCCGATCCGGCGGGCAAAGGGTGGTTCAGTTTCGGCGAGGCGGGCTTGATTTAGGGGAACTATCGGTTGTCCTAGTCGGTCATAACCCCATGCCCATTTCCCGGACCATCAAGGTCGGGCTCGCCGTCGTCGGCGTGGCCGTCCTCGCCTTCGCCGGCCGCCAAGGGCAGCGGTACTATAAGAAGAATCTGGCCGCCCCCCGGGCCGGCGAAGCCGTCTACCGTCAGGATTGCATGAGCTGTCACGGTCCGGTGGGCGAAGGCGTCGCCGGCAAATCGGATGAACCCCTGGTCGGCGAGAAGTCGGTCGCCGCCTTGGCCAAGTACGTCGCCCGCGAGATGCCCGAAGACGACCCCGGTACCCTGTCGATGGCCGACGCCACCGCCGCCGCCGAATACATCCACCAGGCCTTCTACTCCGCCGAGGCCCGCGCCCGTAATCATCCGCCCCGCATCGAGCTGGCGCACCTGACCGTCCGCCAGTACCGCGAGAGCATCGCCGACCTCCTCGCTTCGCTGCGCAACGCGACTTCCACGACCGAGTCGGGCGGTCTGGTCGGCACTTATCGCGAGCGTCCCGAGCGGGATCCCAAGATGCCGGACCGGAACCTGCCCGAAGCCACCTTCAAGCAGCAGGTCGACCCGGTCATCGATTTCGACTTCGGTGCCAATGCCCCCGAGAAGGGCACCTATGCCACGCAGTTCTCCATCAACTGGTCCGGCTCGGTAATCATCCCGGACACCGGTGAATACGAGTTCCGCGTCACCTCGCCCAATGGCGTCCGTCTCTACGTCAATACCCCGGAAGGCGGGAGCGAGAAGAACGCGCTCATCGACCTCTGGGTGAGCTCCGGGATGTCACGCTCGGCGCATGCCTCCCTCTTCCTGCTCGGGGGCCGCAGCTACCCGCTCAAGCTCGAGTTCTTCAAGTACAAGGACAAGACCGCTTCGCTGAGGCTCGAATGGCGTCCGCCCGGCGGAGCTTGGACCGTGATTCCCCGCACGAACCTCTCACCGAAATCTTCCTCACCGGTCAGCGTGATCTCCGTACCACTGCCGCCGGACGACGGCAGTATCGGCTACGAGCGCGGCGCTTCCGTCTCGCGCGAGTGGACGGAAGCCATCGCCAAGGGAGCGCTGCAGGTCTCTGGGATGATCGGACCGCACTTGTTCGTCCTCGCGGGCACCAAGGCTGACGCGCCTGACCGCGGCGAGAAGCTGAAGGCCTTCACCTTGCGCTTCGCCCAGATGGCTTACCGCCGTCCGCTCACCGATGAGCAGAAGGCCGACCTCGGCAAGATCTACGCCAGCGGCGCTCCTGAAGTCGCCGCCAAGCGAGCCTTCATCTTCACGCTCTCCAATCCCGCGTTCCTGTATCCGGGCACCGGTCCGCAGGATGATTACGCCGTCGCCTCGCGCCTCGCCCTCGCGCTCTGGGATTCCGTCCCGGATGCGTCCCTCCTGAAGGCCGCCGCCTCCGGCCAGCTGAAGACCGAAGCCCAGGTGCGCCAGCAGGCCCAGCGCATGATGAAGGACCCGCGCGCCAAGGCCAAGCTGCGCGACTTCCTGCACGATTGGCTGCATGTCGAGGAAGGCGCCGAGATCGCCAAGGACCAGAAGGAATATCCCGGCTTCGACCAAGGCGTCGTCATGGACCTCCGTACCTCGTTGGACCTCTTCGCCGAGAGCATCGTCTGGTCCGAGAAGTCCGACTACCGGCAGCTCCTGCTCAGCGACACCATCCTGATGAACGAGCGCCTCGCCAAGTTCTATGGCCAGAAGGTCGAGGCTGGCGCTGGCTTCCAGCCTGTGAAGATGGACGCCGATCAGCGCGGTGGCGTGCTTACGCATCCGTTCGTCCTCGCGACTTTCTCCTACACGAAGTCCTCCTCGCCGATCCACCGCGGCGTCTTCGTGACCCGAAACATCCTCGGGCGCATGCTCAAGCCGCCGCCCATGGCGATTGCGTTCATGGACGACAAGTTCGACCCCTCTTTCACCATGCGTGAGAAGGTCACCGAGCTCACTTCCAAGCCCGCCTGCATGTCGTGCCACGTCACGATTAATCCGCTCGGCTTCAGCTTCGAACGTTTCGACGCCGTCGGCCGCGTGCGTACCACCGACAATAAGAAACCGGTCGATCCGACCTCCGATTACACCACCTCGGACGGCAACGTCATCAAGCTCACCGGTGCCCGCGATGTCGCCATCCACGCCGCCGAAAGCCTTTCCGGGCAGACTGGCTTCGTCCGCAACCTCTTCCAGGAAATGGTGAAGCAGCCGCCCGCGGCCTATTCGCCCGAGTTGCTGGGCCAGCTGACCTCGCAGTTCCGCGCCGACAAGTTCCACGTCCGCAACCTGGCCGTCGAGGTTGCCGTCGTCGCGGCGCTCCGCCCGACCGTCACCTCCACCCCTTCCAATCGCTAAGACCCCATGTCGCTCCAACATCGTAGAGATTTCCTCCGCAGCCTCGGCCTCTCCGCCGCCGCGTTACCGCTCCTCGGAGGCCTCGCTTCGCTCGGCGCGGCCGAGCCGATCACTGGCCGCCGCCAGCGGGTCATCTTCGTCTTCTCGCCCAACGGTATCGTCCCGCCCGCCTTCTGGCCCGACGAGGAAGGCGCGAACTTCAAGCTCAAGGCGATCATGAAGCCCTTCGAGCCGTTCAAGGACAAGCTGCTCACGCTCAAGGGCGTGAACAACCGCGTCCGCGGCGACGGCGATTCGCACATGCGCGGCATGAGCTGCCTGCTCACCGGCATCGAGCTCTTCCCGGGCAATATCATGGGCGGCGGCGGCGCTCCGGCCGGCTGGGCCAGCGGACCGTCCATCGACCAGACCCTCCGCACCTATCTCCAGGCGAACCCGCAGACCAAGACCCGCTTCGGCTCCTTGGAGGTCGGCGTCGCCGTCGGCAACCGTTCCGACCCGTGGACGCGCTGGAGTTACGCCGGCGCCAACCAGCCCGTCGCCCCGATCTCGAGCCCTTACGAACTCTTCGACAAGCTCTACGGCTCGATGAAGGAAGGCGAGAACCTCGGCTCCGTCCTCGACGGACTCAAGGATGACATCGCCAAGGTCGCCAACGCCGTGGACAAGGGCGACCGCGCGCTGTTGGACCAGCACGCGACGGCCCTGCGCGAGCTCGAGCGCGGCCTCAAGGAAAGCCAGTCGCAGGCGGCGCTCAAGGTGCCGCATCCGCCGGAGCCCGGCGTCCCGCTCGACAACGACAGCATCCCGCAGATCACGCGCCTGCAGACCGAGCTGCTCATCAGCGCCTTCCAGAACGACATGGCACGCGTCTCGACGTTCCAGTTCACCAATTCCGTCGGCGGCGCCCGCATGAAGTGGATCGGCATCGACGAAGGCCACCACGCGCTCTCGCATGATCCGGACCTCAATACCGGCTCGGTCGATAAGCTCACCAAGATCAACACCTGGTTCGCCGAGCAGATCGCCCACCTCGCGAAGCGCCTCCAAGAGACCCCGGAGCCGGACGGCAAGGGCAACATGCTGGACAACACCACCATCGTCTGGACCAACGAACTCGGCAAGGGCAACAGCCACACGCTCGACAACATCCCCTTCGGCAATCAGCATCTTAGGTTTCAGCCCAACATAATCGGGCCCAACAATGGCCACGCTGCTCGGACGGGGGGCGTCGTATACATGTTGTTCCGGCGCACCGGATATTGGAAGGTCAAGACCCTGCTTGAGCGAGAAATCTGGCATAAGGCTCCGCATTTCGTTGCCCCGCATACCCGAGGCGCTGGTTGATTCAGACAGTTTGCCGCTTGGACCGGCAGGCCCCGCTTGACCGACAATGGACACGCGGGAACAATGGAGGCCTTCTAGTAAATATTTGTCGTGTTAGCAACGCTGTACACGGTGAAATGTCGCGATTTTACCCTATAAAATACAGTCAGATTGTCGCGGCACCTGCACGTTGACAGTGTCAATGTTTAATGGCAACAAGAGCGCCTTTCTCAAAACTGCAAGCACAGCGAGGACCATTATGCACAAGTTCGCAGGTCTAATAGGGATTTTTCTTTTAAGTGGCTGTTTTTGGTCCAGTCAAACCCCAAAAACGATTCGTATTTTGGGTGAAACAATGGGCACTACTTACCGTGTCACCGTCGTAGATGCGCCCGACGCCCTTACGCAGGAAAATCTATCCGAAGGTATCACCGCCACGCTTGCAACCGTGAACGCTAAAATGTCAAACTGGGACCCGGCGTCGGAGGTAAGCCAGTTCAACAAAAGACAGAGCACTGACCCCGCACAGATCTCTGAGGCCTTCGTCCATGTGCTGGCCGCAGCACATGACATACACCTGCAATCGGACGGCAAGTTTGACATCACATTGGCCCCATTGATCAATCTTTGGGGCTTTGGCCCCAAAACGCCAGACGCGGCTGTGCCCTCAGACAAAGACATTGAAACAGCCCGCAGTCTGGTAGGTCAGGACCGCTATCTCACGCTGAATGCAACGGCTAGGACATTGCAAAAACACCAAGCCGGAATTTCGGTTAATCTGTCGGCAATTGCCAAGGGATATGGCGTTGATGCAGTCGCGGAGTATTTGCGTGAAAACGGCATCGAACGCTATTTGGTAGAAATCGGCGGCGATCTGATTACGGCAGGCCTGAACCCCGAAGGTAAGGCGTGGTCGATTGGCATCGAAAAACCCGATGCGGCAAAAAGTACTGTGCAGACCATTCTAAATCTCAGCGATCAGGCGATGGCGACCTCGGGAGATTCTCGCAATTTTAACGAATATGACGGAGTGCGCTATTCTCATATCATTGATCCCACTACAGGCCGCCCCATCCTCCACCGTACTGCATCCGTAACGGTTTTGGCCGATACCGCGATGGCCGCCGACGGTTGGGCAACTGCAATGCTTGTTCTGGGCGATCAAGTCGGCATGTCACTGGCGGAAAAATATGGCATCGCCGTCCTATTTATCACCAAGGGCGAAAATTTATTTACCACGAGCACCAGTTCGCTCTTTGAACTCCAAACCAAAACCGATAGTTAGCAACAAAGTCGTTAGCAACCCCAAGGGAGCCATCAGTTTGGAAACGTTTGTGTTGGCATTTGTATTACTGCTTCTGATTGTGCTGGGCATGTCATTGGGGGTGATTCTCATGGGCAAGAATATTAAAGGCAGTTGCGGCGGATTGAATGCAATTGCTGGGGCTGACAAATGCCTTGTTTGCAAAAAAGACATCGACCCCAATAGCCCGCTGCGCGACAAACTGGCCTGCAAGCGTGCCCAACAGATGATTGAAAAATTCTGACCTTTTTAACGCAAAAGATTCACATATAGCAGCGCGCCGTTAACCGCCGTTCAAGGGGATCAGCGCCAAAGCAAAAAAAGCAATCGTCGCAGGGATCCCATACAGCCATGCACGGTTGCTCCAGCCCTCTGACTGCGCTTTCCAATTTTCCCGAAAGGCACGCCCGGCAAATATCATCACTAAAAGTAGGGCTACACCGCTTGCCGGCGTAAGGGCTAGATTGTCAAACACGGTAAATTAGCTTTCTGAATAGTTACTGGCGATCTTTGGCCACGCGACCTAAGACCGGTCGTTAGAGATCTGTTGAATTGTGCTAAACCCTTCGAATACTGGGTGGCCCTCGTGCAGCTTAAGCGTCTGTCCGGCATTGGCATGCGCGGCCCGAAACGCATCGCTTCGGGTCCAGCCGCGAAAACTGGCCTCGTCTGCCCAGACTGTATGAGACGCATAAAGGGTGACGCCATCGGTCTCCGGGCCTTTCAACATCTGAAACTCGACGAATCCCTCTGCATCTTTGAGGTAACTGTCGCGCCCAAGCCACAGGGCCTCAAATTCAGCAGCGTTCTGCGCCGTAACTGTAAAGCGGTTCATCGCAATGTACATCAATCGTGCCTCTGTCCCCTACTGCCGTGCTGGATTTAGAGCTGCAATCCATGATGATCAAGAGCTGACAAAGCCAAAGACTGTATCTTCTAGTCCCAAATGGGCGGCCGCTTGTCAAAAAAGGCCGCGATGCCCTCGGGCGCTTCACCGCCTGCCCAGCAAGCCGCCAGCTCTGAAATGCTGTGCTGGATCACCGTCTCGTCGATCACTGGCCCAAGATTACGAAGTAACGCCTTGGCCCGCGCCACCGCTGCGGGCGCACAGCTTAAATACGGCTCTATTTCAGCCCAGACCACCTCATCCAGATTCTCAACAGGAACGGCTTTTGCCAATACTCCCAAATCCACAGCCTCGGCGGCTGCAAACCGCCGCCCCGACATAAACACCCGGCGCGCCCGCGCCTCGCCCATGCGGGCACAGACATAGGGACCGATGGTGGCTGGTATCAGACCAAGGCGGGTCTCGGTTAGCCCAAACACCGCGCTGTCCGCGCCGATTGCCACATCACAGATGCTAAGCAAACCAACGCCGCCCCCAAACGCATTGCCATGCGCCCGCGCAACCAGCGGTTTCGGTAGCGTATTGAGCACCTGCAGCATCTGCGCCAGAGCCGTCGCCTCACGGGCACGGGTCACGGGGTCTGCATCCATCTGCGCCCGCATCCAGCCCAGATCACCCCCGGCACAAAAGCTCTTGCCCCGCCCCGCAAGCACCACAACCCGCACTTTATCATCCCCGGCCAATGCCGCCGCGGCCTGCGACAACTCGGCAATCATCTGCGCCGAAATCGCGTTATGTTTATCTGCACGATCCAGCCAGAGCGTGGCAACTCCGTGTTTGTCAATCGCGATCTCAAGCGTTTCATACATTGCTCTGCACTCCCCGCATCGCCTGTGCCATCGCCGCTGCACATGCCAGTTGACCGGCTTCAAGCCCAGTGTCATAGCCCAGCTCTGTCAGGTTGTGATGCAAGCCCTCGGTGGCGATATTGCCCGCAGCCCCCGGCGCATAGGGACAGCCCCCCAGTCCGCCAACAGACGCATCAAACACCCTCAGGCCATAATCCAGCGATACCTGCACATTCGCCCAAGCGAGCCCGCGCGTATCATGATAATGCCCAGCCAGAAGATGGGCGGGGATATGTGGCACCACAGCGTCTAACAGCGCCGCAATCCGCACCGGATTGGCATGTCCGATGGTATCGCCCAAACTAATTTCATAACATCCCATTTCCAGCAGGCTCTCGGCCAACCGGCGCACCTGATCAGGATCGACCGCACCCTCATAAGGACAATCAGTGACACAAGATATATAGCCACGAACTGGCAGGTTTGCGCCTTTGGCTGCTTCTGCCACCGCCCCAAAGCGCTGCAGGCTGCCGGCAATATCGGTGTTTAGATTGGCCTGCGAAAACCCCTCGGAGGCGGCAGCAAAGATAGCCACCTCATCGGCCTTAGACTGCAAGGCATCGTCAAAGCCGCGCCGATTCGGAGCCAGCGCGGCATAAGACACCCCCGGTACGCGCACAATACCTGCCAGAACCTCAGCCGATTGGGCCATTTGCGGCACCCATTTTGGACTGACAAAACTGGCAATTTCGATCCGTTTAAAACCCGCTTGGCTGAGACAATCCACCAGTGCTATTTTTTCCGACACAGGAATGGCTCGCGCTTCGTTTTGCAAGCCATCACGCGGCCCCACTTCAAAGATTTCTACTTGCTCAACCATCGCGGCCTCTCTCCTTGTTGTTGCGTCCCCGGTACCTGCGCCCTTGCCAAACCGACGCGGCCGACTGCGCGTTCTATCCTGCCTCTTCGTCCAAGCGGATCAAAGCATCTCCGGCTGCGACCTGTTGACCCGGCTCAATCAATACCTCGGCCACCACTCCATCACGGCTGGCTTTGAGACTATGCTCCATCTTCATTGCCTCCAAGATCATCAAGCTATCGCCCTGCGACACCGATTGCCCCAGGCTCACCATAACGCTGCGCACCTGCCCCGGCATCGGTGCCGTAACCACCGGTCCGATCGCTTCTTCATCGCTCATACGGGCCAGCGGGTCGATTAAATCAAAGGCCAACCCATAGCTTGAAAACAATGTCACCTCTGTTGCAGTCTGACTGCTGCTCACTGCGGCATGACCGTCAAACGACCACTGCGCATTTTGCCAACGCGCCACAACCACATGCCCGTCCACCTCAAGGTGGTGCTGATCCGGCGCCTGCGACCGCAATAGAACCTGACGCATCTCGGACCGGTGCTGGAGATCAATCCGATGCTGCAACGGCGCCCAAAGGGTCAAACCATCATCCCAATTCGGTACACCAGTCAAGCCCGCCGCCGCCAAAGCCGCCTGCGCCCAGAGCCAAGGTTCCGGTGGGGCGACGGCAAGCGTGGTCAGCAAAGTCTGACTGCGGGCGATCAATCCGGTATCCACATCCCCCGCCACGAATTCAGGATGGGCCACTAATCCGCCGAGAAAAGCCAGATTGGTCACGGTACCGGCCACCTCGCAATCGCTAAGCGCACGCGACATTCGCTTTAACGCCGCCGCACGGGTCGGCGCATGGGTAACCAGCTTGGCAATCATGGGATCATAATAGGGCGAGATGATATCACCACCGCGCACTGCGCTGTCACTGCGCGCCAGCGGCGACAGGCGCAGATGGCTCAAACGCCCTGTCGCAGGCAAAAAATCATTGGCTGGGTCCTCGGCATAAAGCCGCGCCTCGATTGCGTGACCATTTATGCTCAGCGCCGCTTGCATCAATGGCAAGGGCGCGCCAAAGGCCACATGCAGCTGCCATGCGACCAGATCAACGCCAGTGATCGCCTCGGTGACAGGATGCTCAACCTGCAACCTTGTGTTCATTTCCATAAACCAGAACCGGTCAGGGCGCAGCCCATCCGAGGCGTCGACGATAAATTCGACCGTTCCCGCCCCCTTGTAGCCAATCATCTGAGCCGCTGTCACCGCCGCCTGCCCCATTGCCGCGCGCATCTCGGGGGTCATGCCCGGCGCTGGGGCCTCTTCGATGACTTTTTGATGACGACGCTGCAGCGAGCAGTCGCGTTCAAACAGATGCACAGCCTGCGCGCCATCGCCAAACACCTGTATTTCAATATGGCGCGGCGTGGTGATGTATTTTTCGATCAGAACCGCACCATTGCCAAACCCTGACAGTGCCTCGGCCTGCGCACTGGCCAAGGCCTCGGCAAAATCGCTGCGCTGCATAACCAGCCGCATCCCCTTGCCACCGCCCCCCGCAACCGCCTTGATCAACACCGGAAAACCGATCTCGGCCGCCTGCTGAGACAGAAAGGCCGGTTCCTGATTATCACCATGATAGCCCGGCACCACAGGCACGCCCCCCGCCTGCATCAGTTGTTTGGCCTGATCTTTTAACCCCATCGCGCGCATTGCACTGGCAGATGGGCCAATAAAGACCAGTCCGGCCGTCTCTACTGCCTCGACGAAATCAGGGTTCTCGGAAAGAAACCCGTAACCGGGATGGATGGCCTCGGCCCCACATGCCAATGCCGCCGCCACAATCACATCGGCACGAAGGTAACTCTCAGCAGGCTTAGAGCCGCCAATATGCACTGCCTGATCGGCCATGGCGACATGTTTCGCCGCACGGTCGGCATCAGAATAAACCGCTATGGTCCTGATGCCCATAGCTCGGGCCGTACGGATGATGCGCAGCGCGATTTCTGCGCGATTGGCGATAAGTATTGATTTTATATTCATCTGCCTGATCTCCAACTTGGCAGGCGTTTGGCCAGAAAACTGGCGATGCCTTCGCGTCCGTCTTCGGTTTCCCATGCGTCGGCCAAGGCTTCGGAAGTATACTCTTTTGCCGCTTCGATATCGTGCGCATCCACAAAAGCGATCA
>ERZ767114.1424-NODE-1424-length-11442-cov-11.390849_pt1 | contig 11442 bp, 7 predicted proteins | sample MGYA00374952_ERZ767114 | MGnify/ENA primary metagenome ERZ767114 (study PRJEB28939, sample SAMN06267156) | marine metagenome | isolation source: Columbia River Estuary | place: USA:Columbia River Estuary, USA | collected 2012-05-05 ...
ATTTCTTTTTCTAAGGGTACTAAGATGTATCAATTCCCTTCGCTATTTTTGAATAATAATTTTCCTTTAAAGACACGGTAGCTTAAAATAAACTTTAGAAAATACACTACCAGAATATAAAATATATCTAATTACTAAATATCAAGGTATCCTTATACTAAAAAATAATTTCTTAAACATTGCTTTCTACTGGACTTGAACCAGTACTCCGCTAAAGAAATAAATCCTAAATTTATCGTGTCTACCATTCCACCAAGAAAGCTTTTAATTATAGTTAATTAAAAAGAACTAGCCTTTTTTCCTTCTTTGGTAATAAGTACCTCATCTTTTAAAATAATACCTTTTCCTTTATATACATTAAACTTTTTTTTTTTTTTCAAAGCGTAAACTACCTTATTCAATATTAATAAATTATTACTAAAAACTTTTATTAACTTAGTATTTAAAACATTAATTAAAATATTTGATGGTATTTTATAATTAATAATATGACTAAAACCTAAAATTAAAAATAAATTATTATCTTTTATTTTATATTTAAAACCTACACCCCTTAATTCTAAGTGTATTAAATGTCCATTTAATACACTATAGAATAAATTATTTAATAATTGGATATAAGTAAAATATAAGCTAGAATCTTTACCAAACATTCTAACTCTTTTAAATTTTGAAAAAATATTTATTTTTTTTCTAAACTTATATTTCAAGAAACCAAATACTCCAAAAACAAAAACATAACTATAATTACTAAATTTTGATACGACTAAAACATCTATTCAACGGGATACTTTTATTATTTTATTCATTAAAAATCCACTTTAAATAAAACCTCACCGCCAATATTCTTAAGGATAGCTTTCTCATGACTAACAACTCCAGCTGTTGTTTTTATAAAATAAAAAAAATTCTTTTGAGATTTAAACAACAACTTATTATTAGCACTAAGAGTTATTCTACGTCCTGGCTTGGATACTAAAAAAAAATTTCTTATAAAGGATTTACCTGAACGTGTATATTTTAAGTAAACTTTTAAAAAACCATTATTTAATATTTGATAACCTGCAATAACTTTCTCATCCCACAAAGAATTTAAAACTTCAATTATAATTTTTGATTGTTTTTGAAGTAAAACAACTTTTTTTTTTTTTAAACAAATTTTTAAATTTGATAGTAAATTAGATAAATCCATTTTATATAATACCTCCTGCGTAAGAAACTACTTTCGCATATTTCTGTGTTTTTTTTTTTTTTTTTTTTATCCGTAATATTTACAATTTCTTTATAAATAGGACCATAAATTCTAGTACCTAAAAATTGTAAATTTTCAGAAGATAATAAAACCATTCGATTAAGATCTGATCTTATTATAATACCATCCTTTCTATACAAAGGTGTTTTCATAGAAATAACTAAACCATAATATATTTTTTTTTTTACTAATTTTTTTTTTAATTTAAATTTCTGTATAACAACAGCTAACAATTCACCAACATAACCAAAAGATTTAGATTTACCAATAACACGTACACACTTTACCCAGCGTACACCTGCATTATCACAAGGACGTAATTTACTTTCTTTTTGAAGCATAAATTTTTTTATAGTGCCAACAACCATGTTTATAATAATTTATATACATGTTACAAAAATTCTTATTATATAATAAAAACTCTTTCTGTACAAAATTATCTATATTTTTTACTAAAATTTTTTTAAAATAAATTTTTTTTTTAAATTTTTGCATTAATATAATTCATTTTTTTAAAAACAAACTCTGAATTTACAGGTAATTTACCTTTTGCACTAAAAACAATTTTTTTAGCAAGTTTTATAGTAATAGCAGATATCTCTAAAATAATTTGACCTACCTTTAAATCCATAACCCACAAATTAAGATTACCTGCACCTTTACCCATACGACTACCTTTAGATTTCTTTAAAAGAGGTTGATCTACAAAAACACGCAATCAAAATTTACCTGCTCGTTTTGTTAATCTAACAACAATTCTACGTATAGATTCTAATTGCTTAGGTGTCAAACGACCACTCTCTAAAGCGCGTATACCAACAATACCTAACTTAACACTATTAAATTTAATATTTTTAATTTTTTTTTTATAAATCTTTTTAAAGGAAAAACTATTTTGAATATTATTTATCATATATTAATTTTTTCAAGAATTTTTAAAATTAAAATTTCTAAAATTTTGAGTTAATTCTACTGGTTTATAAATAATATGTTTTTGAGAATCATCATAATTAATCTCTACAAAACCAGATAAAGGAAAATCCTTACGTAAAGGATATCCAACAAAACCATAATCTGTTAAAATCCTACGTAAATCAAAATGCTTTATAAAAAAAATACCAAAAAGATCAAAAACCTCCCTCTCTAACCAGCCAGCTCCCGAAAAAATAGGAACTATTGTAGAAATAACAGGTAACTTCTCTAAAACTTTAGTACATATTAATATTCTAGAATTATAATCTACACTCAGTAAATTGTATATTAAAGAAAAACGAAAATTTTTACCTGGGAAATCACAAGCAATTAAATCTACTAAAGTCTTATACTGACAAGTAGAGTGCTTTTTAAAAAAAAGACTTAAAGGATAAATATTATCATTACTGGTTTTTATTTCAAGAGTTTGATTTTTAATTTGTATTTGCTTTATCAAACTTCCAGTAATCTGTAATAAAAAAACTAAAAAATTTTTTTGTAAACTATAACTGAACTTAAACTTATACATATACGGAAATAATTAGACTCGAACTAATACTAACAATTTTGAAGACTGTGGTGCTAACCATTACACTATACTCCCCCCAACTATTTTAAATATCATGGAAATAACCAGATTCGAACTGGTGACATAGATTTGCAAAACCTATATTTTACCAATTAAACTATATTCCCTAGGAATCTATGGGAAAGATAGGATTTGAACCTACGTAGACATATGTCGACAGATTTACAATCTGTTGCCTTTAACCACTCGGCCACCTTCCCGCAACATTCGGAATAGTACGACTTGAACGTACACCACCTGTACCCAAAACAGATATGCTAGCCTTTACACCATATCCCGCAAATACTCCACAGGCCGGATTCGAACCAGCAACCAAACGCTTAACAAACGTATGCTCTACCATTGAGCTACTATGGAAAGTAAATTTAAAATCTTAAACCCACCGCTATATTAAAACCAATTAGAACTTATTTAAATATTTGCAAATAAAGGGATTCGAACCCTTAGCCCCTGCTTGGAAGGCAGGTGATTTAGCCGTTAATCGATATCTGCCTATAGATTAGTATACATTAAACTCCTAACATTCCTTTCGAAATGTTTACCACGACTTATATTAATATTAGGTAATAGCACGTTTCCCAAAAAGTATATATGCAAGTAACTAATTAAATATTATTGAGACCTTAGAGATCAATAAAAAAGTTATTTAAAATAATAATAATCTATAAATTAATAAAATTATAAATTAAACCGTAAGGGCTGGACTCGAACCAGCTATCTCAGGGGCATGAGCCCCGTGGGTTTCCCTTACCCTACCTTACAGATTCTATCTTTAAGCACTAAGACCTATCATTACTAATAAAAGGTATGTTTAAAGATCTAATAAGACATTCACCAGAATATCAACCTAAAGAATTTAACTTTATCTTTAATATAAGATTATAATCTTGTATAAATTCTAATAGTGGAGTATTAGTTTCACAAATTTTATCTATTTCAGTTATTATAGGAAAAAACTTAATAGTTAAACGATATTCCGAACAATTATATTTAAAATATAAATTCTCTACAATATCCGTTATAGGTAAATAAATATTAACAAATTTATAAAGATCTGTTATGTTTACTCCAAAACCAAACGCTAGGAATTCATTTTGTTTAAATCTTTTTATTTTTTTTCTAGTCTTTAAAATTTTAGGAAAAATACCTAAAATTAATAAAAGTATTATAAAAAAAAACAAAACTTTATTCTCCTCTTTACGCTTAATTATTAAATAATAATTAATTCGTAATCAATCAAAAATACCTTTATTATTCTTAAAACAAAATTTAGAAATAAACATAGATCTTAAATTTTTATTATATGTCTTCTTATTTTCAATCATTTAAAAAATTATAAAATATGTTAAAAAGGAATCGAACCTTAAAAAGCTACCCATAATAAAATATATACTTTTAAGCTGTAACAATAGATATTGATAAAATATTTACTCTGCACACTCTAGTTATAAAATACAGATTCTCCAACTACAAGTTCCCTTACAGTTACCATGTTATGACTTCGTCCTCGTTACTACCCACGCACATTAGGTTAAAATTATATTAAGAACTTAATATAATAAAGACGCCAACTTTATGCAAGCTCATTTCAAGGACGTGACAGGCGGTCTGTACAAGACTAAAGAACATATTCACCGTAGCGTGCTGATCTACGATTACTGACGATTTCTCCTTCATATTTTCGAATTTCAGAAAATAATCTGTACTAAGAAAAATTTTATAGATTTGCTCCAATTTACTTTTTGCTTCTTATTGTTTTTTTTCATTGTAGCACATATGTAGCCCAATACATTATGGGCCATAACGACTTGACGTCATCCGCCCCTTCCTTCGTTTATTAAACGTCAGTCTTTTATAGTTCTTTGCCCTAAAGCTAATAGTAAATAAAAAACGGGTCACGCTTGTTGTTAGAAATTAACCGTGATTTCAAAACACAAGCTGACGACAGCCATGCAACACCTTTTGTACTGGTAAGGTTCTACGCGGATCATCAGATTAAAACACATGCTCCACCGTTAGTAATAGTCCCCGACTTCTCCTTTAAGTTTCAACCTTGCGGCCGTACTCCTCAGGCGGAGTATTTAACGCGTTAGCTTTAACACTGAATATTCATCCAATATTTAATACTCATCATTTACGGCATAGACTACCAGGGTATCAAATCCTGTTTGCTACCTATGCTTCCGTACATCAGCGTCAGATAAGACCAGAAAACCGTCTTCACCCCCGGTATTCCTTTTAATATGTTAGGATTCGACCCCTTCATCAAAAATTCTATCTTCCCCTTCTTATCTCAAGTTTAACAATATCAATAATATTCCTAAATTATTAATTTAGGTTTTCACTAAAAATTAAAAAAAACTGCCTACGTACCCTTTACGCCCAATCATGTAGAATAACGCTTGCCCTAACCGCATTACCGAGACTTCTGGCACGAATTTTAGTCAGGACTTCTTACTCCGAATACTTTCATTATATTCTTACGGCGAAAGAGTTTTACAGCAATACCTTCAAGTCACCCACCAAACTTCCCCAGGTCAAGCTTTCGCCCATTGCCCAAAATTCCACACTGCTGACCCCAAGGTTCTGGAGTTTAGACCTTTCTCAGTTCTAATGTGGCTGATCTATCTCTCAAATCAACTAAAAATCATAAACTTGGGATGCTTTTACCACACCAACTATTTAATCCTGTACCAATTTATTTATTAGCGAATATATCCTTTTTTTTAATATAAGGTATTTAACCTAACTAATTTGTAAACTTTGATATATTACTCACCCGTCTGCTACTAAATTATCATTTCGTTCAACTCGCATGTGTTATGGAAATTTCTAGCGTTCATTCCGAGCCTGGATTACTCAACTTTTTATAAAAAATAAAATAAATTTATATTTAAAAATGATAAACCTTAAATTATACTTAATAAATTAAGCAAGTAAGAAATATATTAAAATATTTCTATAACATTTAATATTAGGTTACTAATAGGATTCGAACCTACACAACGTTGCTCCACAAACAAGTACTCTACCATTAAGCTATAATAACCAATAATCTTTTATACTAAAATATGTACAACTTACGGGAATTGAACCCGTGCCTTTACCGTGAAAAGGTAATGTCCTAACCACTAAACTAAAGCTGTAAATTACTTTAAATAACTAAAGTAATATAAACAAATAAAATAAAAATACATTTATTTATAAAAAACAACATAACGCCTAATGGCTCAACTTACTTTTAACATTTCTAAATCATACTTAAGAATATAAATACTGGATATTATAAAAAAAGTGTAAACACTACCATTATTTAACAATTACATCTTAAAAAAATTTCTTATTAATGGTAGCACGTTTCCCAAAAGTATATATGCAAATAATCAATTAAAAATTATTGAGATCTTAGAGATCAATAAAAAAATTATTTAAAATATGAGGGATAACTATTTATTTAATTAATTGTTCAACTAACTTGATACGTTACATTAAAGTATATATTATTTTTAGTATTAAAAAACTATTACCTTACAGTAAGTACATATTTAACCTAAACTGTTTTTATATAAAACAAAATAAATGTATATAAAAAAAGTCATTTTCTTACTTATATATCCTTCAGCAATTATATTAGACTGACTTGGCTTCTCAGCGATACTCTTACAAATAACTGATAAACTATAGGTCAATATTAGCCGGTCCTCTCGTACTAGGATTAAATCTTTTTTTTTTTAAACTATATAGAAGATAGGAACCGAACTGTTTTACAACGTTCTAAACCCAACTCATGTACCATTTTAATCGGCGAACAGCCGAACCCTTGGAACCTTGTTCAGCTCCAGGATATGATAAGTCGACATCGAGGTGCCAAACAACTCCGTCAATAAGTACTCTAAAGAGTTATTAGCCTGTTATCCCCGGCGTACCTTTTATCTGTTTTGCGATAACTTTTCCACAAAATATTATCGGATCACTATGACCAACTTTCGTTCCTGCGCAACTTATAAGTCTTACAGTCAAGCAAATTTATACCATTACACACAACAATTAATATTTTTATTAATTTGAATTTACCTTTGTACACCCCCGTTACTTTTTTGGAGGCGGCCGCCCCAGCCAAACTACCCATTATACACTATAATAATTATTTAAATATAAAAAGTAAAGAAAAATTATTAAAGGTGGTATTTCACTATTATTTTTAAAAAACTAGCATTTTTTATTCAAAACTCCCACCTATACTACATATAATATTTTAAAAAACAATGTAAAACTATAGTAAAGGTGCACGGGGTCTTTCCGTCTAACTATATATATCTTGCATCTTCACAAAAATTTCAATTTCACTGGGTTATTTCTGGAGACAGCGGGGAAGTCGTTACACCATTCATGCAGGTCGGAACTTACCCGACAAAGAATTTCGCTACCTTAGGACCGTCATGGTTACAGCCGCCGTTTACCGGAGATTAGACTCGTTGCCTTTCGACACTTCCTCTTAACTTTAGGGCACCGGGCAGGTGTCAAACCCTATACATCTTTTTACAAATTTGCAGAGTTCTGTGTTTTTAATAAACAGTCGCTTCCCCCTTTTTATTGTAATCACTCTTATAATTTGAGAGACCCCCCTTATTCCGAAGTTACAGGGTAATTTTGCCGAGTTCCTTCAATAATATTACCCCAAACACCTTAGTATGCTCTACTAATTCACCTGTGTTGGTTTAAGTACGGCTATTAAATTACTATTTTCCTGAATCATCTTATTTATATTAAAACTATATTTAAGAAAGTTTAAATAAAAATTAGATAACTATTATAAAGTAATTTAAGTCTTAAATAGTATAACAAATTTCATCAAAAAATATCTTAATATTTAATCTTAGAAACCGCCTAAACTTATAACTTTAAAACATCTATAAGAAACCTAGAATATTCGGTGACATTTATTTCAAAATGTTTATCGTTACTCATATCAATATTATCTTTTTTGTTATTTATATTTTACAATTTTTTTTTACAAAATATTCTACTACCATATTCAATATATAATGCTTCGGTAAATTAATTAGTCTTTTAAATTTTAAGCAAAATAATATAAAACTGATGAGTTGTTACGCTTTCATTAAAAACTGGCTGCTTCTAAGCCTATTTTTCAGTTAACAATATATTATTTATAACCTTTTATCACTTATTAATTATCTAAGACCTTAACAATTATTCTGGGCTGTTTCCCTCTCGACTTAAAACCTTATAATCCCAAGTCTGACTGTTATTTATTTTTAACATTTGGAGTTCTCATAATATCAGTAAAGCTTTCACGCCACCCTTTATTATAAGTCCTCTACCGCCTTTTAAAAAAATAACGAACTACTTAAATAGTTTTCGTAGAAAACCAGATATTTCTAAGTTTGATTAGCCTTTCACCCCTAATCACGGATCATCTCTATATTTTGCAACATATTAGAGTTCGGTCTCACACCTGTCCATAACTAGATCACTTAGTTTCGGGCAATAAATATAATAACTTTTAACGCATGTAGAATTTAACTTGTTTTTTCTTTGTTTCCAATTATATTTTTAAACTCGCTATTATAATCACCTTATAGATCCATTATACAAAAGGTACATTATATTATACCACAAACAATTAATTTTGAATTAACAAATTTTAAATGATTGAATAATAAATAATTGATATTTAATAAATATATTTCAAATTTTTTCATTGCCTTATTAGATGCTTTTTCACCTTTCCCTCACGGTACTGTTCACTGTTGATTACTAGTAATATTTAATATTAAAAAGTGGACTTTTTTTTTTCAAACAAAGAATCATTAATCGTTTTACTTTTTTATAAAATTTTATAAATACAAAGAGGTCTACCCACCACTATCGATTAAAATCTAATGTTAGTCAATATTCTTAAAATTTTTTAATTATTTCAGGTTCGCTCACCACTACTTCCAAAATCTCTTTTGATTTCTTTTTCTAAGGGTACTAAGATGTATCAATTCCCTTCGCTATTTTTGAATAATAATTTTCCTTTAAAGACACGATAGCTTAAAATAAACTTTAGAAAATACACTATCGAAGTATAAAATATATCTATTTACTAAATATCAAGGTATCCCTATACCAAAAAATAATTTCTTTTGGGATAAAAGGATTCGAACCCTTAATGTTGATATCAAAAACCAATGCCTTAACCCTTTGGCTATACCCCAATAGAAAAGGTATAGTTTAACAATAAATAAACCAAATCTTTAAATATTTAAATCTAAAAAAATAAAAAAAAGTATTAAAGAAAATAAAATTATAAAAGAATATTGGTAAATATATCCTGTTTGTAATTTTCTAAAACGAGTAGATAATTTATACATAACAAAGCTTATACCAGTAGGACCTAAAATTTCTAAAAAACCTTTATCAACTAATTTAAAAAAAGTATTGTAAGCAAATCATAAAACTGATTTACCAACAAGCTCATTTTGTATATAATCAAAGTATCACTTTTGAACTAAAAACTTATAAAAAGTGTTTAAATATTTATTGTATCTAAAATAAACAAAAAAAAATTCAAAATATTTATGAAAAAATAAAGAACCTACCATACCAATTAATGATAAAATCGAAGGTAATAATTTTATATAATAAGGTATAAATTCCGCATCAGTCATAATAAGATTACTAGGTAAAATAAAAATAGAATCATCAAAAAAATCAGATCCTAAACCAATAAATAAATCTCTACTTGCATAACCAATAAAAATACTACCAATACCTAAAACAGCTAAAGGTATAAACATTATCAAAGGTAACTCGTGTGCATTTTTAACCATAACCTTATAAGAATTATTATTATTTAAAAACACTAAATAAATTAATCTAAAAGAATAGACTGCAGTAAAAAAGGCTGTTATTGTACCTAATCAATATGCAAAAATACTACTCACAGTATATTTGATATACACCAATTCTAAAATAACATCTTTAGAATAAAAACCAGATAAAAAAGGAAATCCAGCTAAAGATAAAGAACCTATCAGCATCATAGAGTATGTTAAAGGCATAATATTAACTAAACCACCCATTTTTCTGATATCCTGCTCATTACCCAATCCATGTATAACGGAACCTGCACATAAAAAAAGTAACGCTTTAAAAAAAGCATGATTAGATAAATGAAAAAGACCTACAGAATAATTAGAAGTACCACAGATAAAAGCCATATAACCCAACTGACTACAAGTAGAGTACGCAATTATCTTTTTAATATCATTTTGTACTAAACCTAAAGTTGCCGCAAAAAATGCTGTTAAAGCACCCATAATAAGAATAAAATTTAAAATTACAGGACTATATTCAAAAATGGGAGAACACCTTATAATTAAAAATATACCAGCGGTAACCATAGTCGCAGCATGAATTAAAGCAGATACTGGTGTAGGACCTTCCATAGCATCCGGTAGCCACGTATGTAAACCAATTTGAGCAGATTTACCAACGGAACCGATAAATAAAAGAAAACATATAGTATTTAAAAGATTAAACGCTGACCCAAAAATTATTATTTTTTTATTTATAAAAAAAGGTGCTAAAACAAATACTGTAGAATAGTCTAAAGTTTTAAATGTATAGAAAATAAATACAATACCTAACAAAAGACTAAAATCTCCAACTCTATTTATAAGCATTGCTTTAATAGCAGCTTTGTTAGCTTGAACTCTTGTATATCAAAAACTAATTAATAAATAAGAACATAAACCAACACCTTCCCAACCTAAAAAAAGTTGTAAAAAGTTATCTCCAGTTACTAAAATTATCATAAAAAAAGTAAATAAAGATAAGTAAGACATAAATCTTGATAAATGTGGATCTTCATCCATATAACTAGTAGAGTAAAGATGTACTAGTGCTGAAACAGTATTTACTACTACAAGCATAGTTACAGTTAAGCTATCAAATAAAAAAGATCATTCAACATTAAGTATATCCGAATTAATTCAAGTACCTAATGTTAAATAATAAGGAGCTTTTAATAAGCCCACTGAGTAAAAAGCAATGAAAGATAATAAGCAGGTATATATTAAAGAAATTGTACTTATTACTTTAGAACCACGGTAACCTATAAATTTACCGCCTAAGCCACAAACGATTGCGCTTAATAATGGTATCAAAATTATTTGTATATACATTATCCTAAGATAGAATCGAACTACCACTTTTCGCTTATCAAGCAAAAGCTCTACCATTAAGCTATTAGGACTAATAGATACCACAATTAAAAAATTGATAATACCCCCACAGATTATCAATAACTCTAAAAATGGTACTACATCCAAAATATACAATTAAAAATTTAATAACACTCCCCAATGTTACAAATCTTAAAAACATACGTTTTTTATCTACTATTATTTTATATCTCTCTTTAAGAATAAGTAGCTACGGGTTTTTAGGCGATTCTCATTTTTACTTACCTCTTTAAAATATACGTTTTTTATCTACTATTATTTTATATCTCTCTTTAAGAATAAGTAGATACGCTTTTTTTAGCGATTCTCATTTTTACTTACCTCTTTAAAATATACGTTTTTTATCTACTATTATTTTATATCTCTCTTTAAGAATA
>ERZ767114.1425-NODE-1425-length-11439-cov-9.521827_pt1 | contig 11439 bp, 12 predicted proteins | sample MGYA00374952_ERZ767114 | MGnify/ENA primary metagenome ERZ767114 (study PRJEB28939, sample SAMN06267156) | marine metagenome | isolation source: Columbia River Estuary | place: USA:Columbia River Estuary, USA | collected 2012-05-05 ...
GCGACTCCAATCTCAACGCTACACGGCTACGGCTTGGCAAGTCTTGCGCGGGAGTCGGACGGCGGCGGCGCGCCATCCCTACCCTCGGGAACGAGGGGCGGTTGGTGATGCGGGCGATGGGGAGGTTGCGGAGCGAAAATAGATCGTGAGGATCGCTTTTCTTGCGCGATCCTAAGGCAGCGCGAGGTCAGTGTTATCCACCGGAGAAACGGATCCATTGAAAAACCAAGCCAACCGCTTTGGCGAGTGGATCGGTTTCGGGGGAGTGTTGCCGGCCCATGACGTGCCTGCGACGCGGGGATGGAGGCCGTCAGCATCAGAAAATCCCCAGGCCTGTGGGGGAATAGCTGCCAGTTTGAGGGGTTGCGTAGGAGGGGGTGATGCCAGATTCCCCCAAGGAATGATGGTCTTGTCACTGTCGCGGACACTCATATTGACCACATAGGTTCTGGCAGAATCCAGAAATACGGGGCTGACGGCTTTGCGGTAGGCGGGGGGCACGAAGAGGGGTTCGACTATGGGAGTGGTGGGAGTTGGGATGCCAAGATAGGGGGCGAGTTCGCGCACAAGTCGTCCGCTCCGCGCGGGGTCGAATTGCGCCAACTGGCCAGGCCAGAGTGGTCCGGGAAGTCGGCCGTCGTTGTCGGCGGCGAAGAGGTTGATGCCCGCCCCGATCTGTCTCATGTTGGATATGGCTTTCGAGCGGTCGGAGGCTGCGCCGACTTTGGAAAGGGCCGCGAGCGAGAGGGACGCAAGAACCGCAATCACACCTATTACAACCAGTAGTTCCACGAGCGTGAATCCGCCACGCGATTTGTCCCGGATCATGGATTGGCCTTCACTCCGCCGGCACGAGACGCACGATGCGGTCGGGTTGGTTGAGGATGATGTAGAGGAATCCATCAGGACCACTTCGCACATCACGAACCCGACCAAGGCCTGAAAGCAGAATCTCATCGGCAATGGGTTTTCCATTTTCGATTCGGATGCGGTGAAGCTCGCCGCGCAGACCGCCAGCGAAGAAGTCGTATTTCCAGTTGGGAAATTTGTCTCCCGTGTAGCAGGCAAGGCCGCAGGCGGCGATCGAGGGCGTCCATTGCACCAGGGGTTGCTCCATGCCGTCCTTTTGGGTGATCCCAGTCAGCGGGGTGCCGTTGTAATTCATACCGTAGGAAATGACGGGCCAGCCGTAGTTCGCTCCTTTGCGGATGATGTTGAATTCATCGCCTCCTCGGGGGCCGTGTTCGGTGGCGTAAAGGGAGTGATCCCGTGGATCGATAGCCAAGCCTTGAGGGTTGCGGTGTCCATAGCTCCAGATTCCGGGAATGGCATTTTTGTCAGCAGCAAAAGGGTTGTCCTCGGGAATGCGGCCATCGGGATATACGCGATATATTTTTCCATTCGGGCGTGTGATATCCTGAGCTTCGAGCATGCCGCCGCGCTCACCGACGATGAAATAAAGGTACCCAGAGTCGAAAACCATTCGCGTTCCGAAATGAACGCTGGCTGGTGAATAAAATTCCGGCGCAGCTTGAAAAATCACTTCCTCGTCGGTCCAGGCGTGATCACGGATTCGACCGCGGACGATTTTGAGCATGGCTCTTTTTTTCTCTCCATCGAGCGGATCCGCAAATGCCAAGTAAATCCAGCCATCCTTCGCGAAGTCAGGGGAGGGGACGACGTCCAGCAATCCACCTTGTCCCAACTCAATGACTTTGGGCGTGCCGGAAATCGGCTCGGGGAGCAGGTTGGTATCCACCATTCTCAGCGAGCCTGGGCGTTCGGTCACGAGTTGGCGTCCGTCAGGAAGAAAAGCGAGGCTCCAGGGAGTTTTGAGATCACCCTCAATTACGGTTTCGACTTTGTAGTCGTGCAAGAGGGATTTGACGGCGGCACCCTCTTTTGGCTGAGGAGGTGGGGAGGTTTGCGCGGTCGTGGCCTTTTCCTTTTCTCGGATAAAGACCACGAGGGAGCGAATCTGCTCAGGGGAGTGAGTTTTCTCGAAGGCAGGCATGCCGAGGTTCGGCAGGCCTTGCGAAATCACGCGCGCAATATCGCTATCGCCGCTGCCGTGCTTCCACTGGCCATCAGCGATGTTGCCTCCGAGTCCTCCTTCGAATTTGGATCCATGGCAGGACGCGCAGCTCTCCAGATAAAGGTCGTTGACCTTATCCTGATTGGCATCAAGTCCAGTAAGAGACAAGGCCGTGAGCGCTAGGGATCCTGCAATCCACGCTCGGCGGCCGATTCTCATAGGAAAAAAGGGAGTCCTAGCCTCCAGCGATGGCAGGAACGATGCTGATCTCGTCGCCGTCTTTCACGGGAGTGGCTTTTTCTTGTTGGAAGCGGATGTCTTCATCGTTGACGAAGATATTCACGAAACGGCGAACATTGCCCTGCTCGTCGCAGATACGCTCGATGAGGCCTGGGTGGGCGGCATTGAGGGCGTTGAGAACGTCGCCGATGTTGGCTCCGGTGGTCTCAACGATTTCTTGATCGTTGGTGAGTTTGCGCAGGGGCGCTGGGATTCGGACTTGGACAGGCATGGTGAAGAGTTTTAAGTTTTAAGGATTAAGTTGGGGTGTTTGTGGAGAATTTATTTCGACTTAGGGAGGGGGCTAAGACTTGTGACCGCTCTCGAGAACGGCGGCATCGTTGGCGATGAGGGCTTCGAATTCCCGCAGGCTCGGATTGATGATGCGGGGTTCGCCGACATGGCCATGAATGGCCTCCTGCGTCTTGAGGCCGTGGCCGGTGATGCAGAGAACGATGCTCTCGTTGCGTGGGATTTTTCCCGTGTCGATGAGCTTGCGTGCGCAGGCGACGGTGACGCCGCCGGCTGTTTCAGAAAAAATACCGGCATATTCAGCGAGGTCACGAATGCCGCGAATCACTTCTTCGTCCGAGCAATCTTCGGCACTGCCGCCGGTCTCGGTCATGCTGCGGATGGCGTAGTAGCCGTCCGCTGGCGTGCCGATGGCGAGGGATTTCACGATCGTATTCGGATTCGGTACGGGCTTGACGATATCCGAGTGTTTTTTGTGGGCCTCTGAGATCGGCGAGCATCCGCTGGCTTGGGCGCCGTGGACGGAAAAGGATTGTTCATCAAGGATGCCGACACGGATGAATTCCTTGTAGGCCTTGTGGATCTTCGTGAGGAGCGATCCGCTGGCCATCGGGATGACGGTGTGCTTTGGCAGCTTCCAGCCGAGTTGCTCGGCGATTTCGAAGCCCATGCTTTTTGAACCTTCTGCGTAGTAGGGACGGAGGTTCACGTTCACGAAGCCCCAGCCGTATTTACCGGCGATTTCGGAGCAAAGGCGGTTGACTTGGTCGTAGGCCCCTTCGATACCGATCACCTGGGTGCCATAAACGAGAGAACCGACGATCTTGCTTTTCTCCAGAACGCAAAGCACTACCATTCCATGTGTACTTATTTTGATCTAGCAAGCCGTATGACTTTTCAGATACGACTGGAGCGATTAATACGTCGCGATAATCTTTCACGCTGACACCTCTACTTCGCTTTCACGAGCAACTGCAGTTGCAGCTTTGCCCTTTGCTGGACCGGCGATGAAATCTTTGATCGCATCGTGTGAAAAGACCACGTCATCGCTTACAACTACGTCATAAGCATTTAGTTGGTCGGCAACGATTAAGTGAACATCTTGAACGCTACGAAGCGAGCGCCAAACATCATTTTCGCTACGAGCAACTACAACGAGAACTTTTTTACGATCAGAAAATTGTCGAACTGCAGCGAGCGCAGCTTTTGTAGAAGGAGTTGAAACAATTCCCTCAACAACGTGGATTCGCTCGTTACGTTGACGATCTGAAAGCACGCCGCGAAGTGCAGCTGCAATCATTTTCTTAGGTGTGCGTTGATCGTATAAACGAGGCACTGGACCATGTGCAACGCCACCGTGGCGTTGGTTAGGTGAACGAGTTGAACCCTGACGAGCCCGACCAGTTCCTTTTTGTTTGAAAGGTTTCTTACCGCCACCACTTACTTCACCGCGGTTTTTCGCTTTATGCGAACCTTGGCGAGCTGCTGCAAGTTGTGCAGTAACTACTTGGTGGATTAGCGGAACATTTGCTTGTACATCAAAGATTTCAGTTGGAAGCGCGAAAGTTCCGGTCTTCTTTCCGGTTGCATCCTTAATATCGAGGGATAGCGACATGGTTTAAGCACCTGCCTTCGTGATGGTTTCTGAGATTGCAAACTTCGAAGCAGATCTAATGAAAACTGTGGCACCGATTGCACCAGGAATAGCACCCTTGATCAGGATGGTATTTGCAACTGGATCAACGGAGTGGATGCTGAGATTTTGTACGGTGACTTTTTCAACACCCATACGTCCCATCATTCGCTTTCCTTTAAATACGCGACCTGGTGTGGTTCGGTTACCGATAGAACCAGAGGTGCGGTGCTTACGGTCAACACCATGTGCTGCGCCGAAACCAGAGAAGTTGTGACGCTTCATAACACCAGCAGAACCTTTACCGAGTGAGATACCGGATGCATCAATAATTTCACCAGCAGCGAATACATCTGCGCGTAGCTCTTGTCCTACTTGGTAGGCAGCAGCATTAGATGTGCGCAATTCAGCAACATCTTTGCGAGGGGTAACGCCAGCTTTTGCGAAATGGCCAGCTTCTGGCTTAGAAACTTTACGTGGATCAATTGCACCAAATGCAAGTTGAATCGCTTGGTAACCATCTTTTTCTACGGTGCGAACTTGTGTAACAACACAAGGACCAGCAGAAACCACAGTTACTGGAACAACTTTATTGTTGGCATCAAAGACCTGAGTCATGCCGAGCTTGGTGCCAATAATTCCTTTGATGGCAGAGCCCTTTGATTGAGTATTATTCATCATCTCTGATCTCCTAGAGCTTTATTTCAATGTCAACGCCAGCGGGTAAATCAAGACGCATCAATGAATCAACGGTTTTAGGCGTTGGGTCGATGATGTCAATTAAGCGCTTGTGGGTGCGCATCTCGAAGTGTTCGCGGCTATCTTTATATTTATGCGGAGAGCGAATCACACAGTAAGTGTTCTTCTCTGTTGGTAGCGGCACCGGACCTGCAACCGTTGCACCAGTGCGTTCAACAGTTTCAACGATTTTCTTCGCTGAAGAGTCAATCACCTCATGGTCATAGGCCTTAAGCCGAATGCGGATCTTCTGTCCCGCCATTTCGTTCTCCCTTTTCTAAGTACTGCTAAAACTTTTTTATTAATAACTCGCCGAGTGGGTTTTACGCCACTCGGCGATTACTTAGTTAATTACTTAGTTATTTTCGTTACTCGACCGGCGCCAACTGTGCGGCCACCTTCACGGATAGCGAAGCGAAGTCCTTCTTCCATAGCGATTGGCTGAATTAGAACTACGTTCATTTCAGTGTTATCGCCAGGCATAACCATTTCGGTTCCTGCTGGAAGAGTTACAACACCAGTCACGTCAGTTGTACGGAAGTAGAACTGTGGACGGTAGTTATTGAAGAATGGTGTGTGACGTCCGCCTTCATCCTTTGAAAGGATGTATGCAGATGCATCAAACTCAGTGTGAGGTGTGATTGAACCTGGCTTGCAAACAACCTGGCCGCGCTCAACATCTTCACGCTTTAGACCACGAAGTAGAAGTCCAACGTTCTCGCCTGCTTGACCTTCGTCGAGCAACTTACGGAACATTTCAACGCCTGTAACTGTTGTCTTTTGTGCGAGCTCGCGGATACCAACGATTTCAACTTCTTCGTTGACCTTTACGATGCCGCGCTCAATACGACCAGTGATAACTGTTCCACGACCTGTGATTGTGAAAACGTCTTCAACTGGCATAAGGAATGGCTTGTCGATTTCGCGAGCTGGCTGAGGAATAAATGCATCTACTGCATCCATGAGCTCAACGATCTTCTCTGCCCAAGCAGCATCTCCTTCGAGAGCCTTAAGTGCTGAGATGCGAACGATTGGAGTGTCATCTCCTGGGAACTCGTACTTAGATAGAAGTTCACGAACTTCCATTTCAACGAGTTCAAGAATTTCTTCGTCATCAACCATGTCTGACTTATTAAGTGCAACAACGATTGATGGAACGCCTACCTGACGAGCAAGGAGAACGTGCTCCTTTGTCTGTGGCATTGGACCATCTGTAGCAGCTACGACGAGGATTGCTCCATCCATCTGTGCAGCTCCAGTGATCATGTTCTTGATGTAGTCAGCGTGGCCTGGGCAGTCAACGTGTGCGTAGTGACGCTTCTCTGTCTGGTACTCAATGTGAGCGATAGAGATTGTAATTCCGCGTTGACGCTCTTCTGGTGCCTTATCGATATCAGAGAAAGCTGTTGCTGCATTAAGGGTTGGGAACTTGTCATGCAACACCTTGGAAATTGCCGCAGTAAGAGTTGTCTTACCGTGGTCAATGTGACCGATGGTGCCGATGTTTACGTGCGGCTTTGTGCGCTCAAACTTGGCTTTTGCCATTTCGTTTCCTCTTTCGTTTACTAGTGCTTAGTTATTAGGGGTTGTGCTTTTCTTTATTAGGGTTATTCGCCTCGAACTTTTGCAATGATTTCTTTCGCTACGTTGCCAGGTACTTCGGCATACGAATCGAACTCCATTGAATAGCTCGCGCGACCTTGAGTTCTAGAGCGAAGATCTCCGACATAGCCGAACATCTCTGACAATGGAACTAGCGCCCTAACAACGCGGGCACCTGACCGCTCATCCATGGCCTGGATTTGACCACGACGACTGTTGAGATCGCCGATGACATCACCCATGAAGTCTTCAGGGGTAACAACTTCGACTCTCATCACTGGTTCTAGAATCGCAGGATCAGCAAGTTTTGCTGCTTCCTTAAACGCTGCTAGTCCAGCAATCTTGAAAGCGAGCTCCGATGAGTCAACATCGTGATACGCGCCATCAAGAAGAGTTACTCGTACATCTGTAATTGGGTAGCCAGCTAGTGGACCAGCAGCCATACCTTCCTTACAACCTGCATCAACTGAAGGGATGTACTCGCGTGGAACGCGGCCTCCAGTGACCTTATTTACGAATTCATATCCGCCTTCAACTTCACCAGTTGGAAGTGGCTCAACAGCAATTTGAATCTTTGCAAACTGTCCAGAACCACCAGTCTGCTTCTTGTGTGTGTAATCGTGACGAGCAACGGCTTTGCGCAATGTTTCGCGGTAAGCAACTTGTGGCTTACCAACATTTGCTTCAACCTTAAATTCACGGCGCATACGGTCAACCAGGATTTCAAGGTGAAGTTCACCCATACCCGCGATGATTGTCTGGCCTGTTTCTTCATCAGTATTAACGTGGAAAGTTGGATCTTCTTCAGAAAGACGCTGAATAGCAACGCCAAGTTTTTCTTGGTCACCCTTTGTCTTTGGCTCAATAGCAACAGAGATAACTGGAGCTGGGAAATCCATTGATTCAAGGACTACTGGCTTAGCTGGATCACAGAGAGTTTCACCTGTTGTTGTGTCCTTAAGACCCATAACAGCAACGATCATTCCGGCACCAACGTTGTCACGCTCTTCGCGCTTGTTGGCGTGCATCTGGTAGATCTTTCCGATGCGCTCTTTGCGATCCTTATTTGAGTTAAGGATGGTTGAGCCAGTTTGTAGAACACCTGAATAAACGCGGATAAATGTGAGCTTTCCTAGGTGTGGGTCAGTCATGATCTTGAAAGCAAGAGCGGCAAATGGCTCCTTGTTCTCAGGGTGGCGGATAACCTCAACTTCAGAGTTGTTCATATCTGAACCGACGATTGATTCAACATCTAGTGGGCTTGGCAGGTAGCGAACTACGGCATCTAGCATTGGCTGAACACCCTTGTTCTTGAAAGCTGAACCAGTTAGTACTGGAGTTAGCTTTGCGGCAAGAGTTGCACGGCGGATACCAGCAATGATTTCATCATCTGTTAGTTCAATACCTTCTAGGTACTTCTCCATGCAGAGATCGTCATGCTCAGAGAGAGTTTCAATCATGTCGTGACGAGCTTGCTTGCACTTATCAGCCATATCAGCTGGAATCTCTTCGATTGTGTAATCTTCGCCCTTTTGTGTTTCTCCGCGCCATGTCAGCGCCTTCATTGCAATGAGGTCAACTACTCCAAGGAAATCTGATTCGTTACCGATTGGAAGTTGTAGAACTAATGCAACTGCATTCAGGCGATCCTTGATCATGCCTACGCACTTATCAAATGAAGCACCTGTGCGGTCTAGCTTGTTAATAAAACAAATACGAGGAACTGAGTAACGATCTGCTTGACGCCATACTGTTTCTGATTGTGGCTCAACACCTGCAACGCCATCGAATACTGCTACTGCACCATCTAGAACACGGAGGGAACGCTCTACTTCAACTGTGAAGTCCACGTGACCTGGTGTGTCAATAATGTTGATCAGATGCTTATCCCACATACAAGTAGTTGCAGCAGAAGTAATAGTGATACCGCGCTCTTGCTCCTGCTCCATCCAGTCCATCGTTGCAGCACCTTCGTGCACTTCACCGATCTTGTAGTTAATTCCTGTGTAGAAAAGGATGCGCTCAGTAGTCGTGGTTTTGCCCGCGTCGATGTGCGCCATGATTCCGATATTGCGAACCGTAGCTAGATCGATGTTCTCTACTGCTGACACTTATTCCTCTTCTCGTCGTTTCTAAATTCTTCGGGTTAGTTAGTGATTACCAGCGGTAATGAGCAAAAGCCTTGTTAGCTTCAGCCATCTTGTGAGTGTCTTCGCGACGCTTTACAGCAGCACCAAGGCCATTGCTTGCATCGATTAATTCATTAGTTAGACGCTCTGCCATTGACTTTTCACGACGTGAACGTGAGTAGTCGATTAACCAGCGAAGTGCCAAAGTTGTTGAACGGCCTGCTTTAACTTCAACAGGTACCTGGTATGTAGCTCCACCAACGCGGCGTGAACGTACTTCAACTGCTGGCTTGATGTTATCTAGCGCGCGCTTCAAAGTAATAAGTGGATCTACGTCAGTCTTCTTGCGGCAACCTTCTAGAGCATCGTAAACAATTGACTCCGCTGTTGAACGCTTACCGCTAAGCAATACACGGTTAATTAGCGCAGTGACAACTGGTGAGTTGTAAACAGGATCTGAAACAACTGGAGACTTAACTACCGGACCTTTACGTGGCATTAGCTAGCCTTCTTCTCTCTCTTAGTACCGTAACGAGAACGTGATTGCTTACGGTTCTTAACACCTTGTGTATCTAGTGACCCGCGAATGATCTTGTAACGAACACCTGGTAGATCTTTTACACGACCACCGCGAACAAGAACAATGGAGTGCTCTTGTAAGTTGTGACCTTCACCAGGAATGTATGCAGTGACTTCCATGCCACTAGTAAGGCGAACACGTGCAACTTTGCGAAGAGCAGAGTTTGGTTTCTTAGGGGTTGTTGTATAAACGCGTGTACAAACACCGCGTCGTTGTGGTGAACCCTTAAGTGCAGGTGTGCTTGTCTTCGTAGTCTTTTCTGCACGACCACGACGAACTAGCTGTTGAATTGTTGGCACTTCATCTCCATTCGTAACTTCGTTACTGATCTTTATTCACGCTCAATTGCCGACCCACGCGGTCGGGTGTGTTGCACCCGCTTCGCATAGATGATGTAAAAAGTTTTCCAACTTATTTACAGCACAAGCAACAGAGCTCTAAAAAAGAGCAGACGCGAAGGGTAACCCAGCGGGCTCATGCGAGGCAAATCGCCCTTTTACTCCTTTAATCCCCTAGATTTTGGGCAAAGGCGTGGTTTTTCACATCCGGGCGTGTCGGGGCCCAATCCCCCATAATTGCGCTCATGACCACATCAGATCTGCTACTCCTGGGAATTGTCCTATTTGTCCTTATTGATTTCAGCGCCGGAATGGTAATCAACTACCTCAATGAGCGCTCAAAGAACCAGCCAATTAGCCCAGAGGGTGCCGAGATCTTCAACCCCGATGAATATGCCAAATCCATGGCCTATGGCACCGACAAATACCGCTTTGAAATGCTCACCACCCTGATCAGCACCGTGGTCATCCTGGCCGCCATCATTTTAGGTTGGTTCTCATGGCTCGATGCCCAGCTGCGCGATCGTTTGAGCAACAACCTGCTCATTACCGTGGTTTTTATAGCCATATTGATCGCCTTTTCAACCATTGCCAACCTGCCATCAGCGTATTACTCAACTTTTGTGATTGAAGAAAAATTTGGTTTCAATAAATCAACAAAGAAGCTGTTTTTCCAAGATGCAATCAAGCAACTACTTATTTCACTAGCCGTTGGATTGCCTCTGCTCTATGCCGTTGCCTGGATCTATCAAGAACTGCAAAGTCAGTTCTGGATTATCGCGTGGGCTCTCTTTGCTGCCTTCTCATTGTTTATGTTTGTCTTTGGCACACGCATCTTCTTGCCAATGTTTAATAAGTTAAAGCCCTTGCCTGAAGGTGAACTGCGTACTGCAGTGGAGGATTATTGCCAGAAGCAAGGCTTCCCACTTTCTAAGCTCTATGAGATGGATGCATCAAAGCGTTCAACCAAACTCAATGCATTCTTTTCTGGAATGGGCAAAGTAAAAATCATTGGTCTCTATGACACCTTGATTGAAAAACTCACCGTACAAGAAACGGTTGCAGTCTTGGCCCACGAAGTTGGCCACTACAAGCGCAAGCATGTTTACACAATGTTTGCTTTTAGTAATCTGCAAACCCTCATCATCTTCTCACTCATGGGTTGGCTGCTTGGTAATCCAAATCTTTCTAAGGCCCTTGGCTCAGATACGCCAAGCTTTCACTTATCAATGCTCGCCTTCTTCTTACTCTTTAGCCCTGTTTCAACGCTGCTGGGCTTGATTAATAACTCATTCTCACGTCGCAATGAATATCAAGCAGATCAGTATTCAATCGACACATATCCAGGTGCTCGCGAGCATATGTATAACGCGCTTAAGAAGCTCTCTCGTGAATCACTCTCTAACTTAAACCCACACCCGGTTTATGTTGCAGTGCATTACTCACACCCACCAATCCTTGATCGATTGGCTAACCTGCACAAATAACTACTTAATATGTGGCGGAACGGCTATTCCAGCTGCATTTTTGGCAGTGATTGCACTCTCTTGAACAGTTGTAAGCGGGATAATTCCTGCCCAGAGAGGAAGGTTTACATCTTCTTCATCATCGGATGGATCACCAGAGCGGGCCTTAGCTGAAAGCTTATCTAGGGATAACTCAACAATCATTGTTGCCGCTGATTCCTTTTTAGTCATCGTGCGTCCGTATTCCCACAGACCTGGAACAAGTTTTGTTGTGATGCGCTCTAAAGCAACATCTTTTTCATCTTCCTTGAGTACTCGTGCTTTGCCAAAAATCATCACTGATTCATAGTTCATCGATGAGTTAAAAGCAGAGCGGGCAACAACGAT
>ERZ767114.1426-NODE-1426-length-11436-cov-9.408839_pt1 | contig 11436 bp, 7 predicted proteins | sample MGYA00374952_ERZ767114 | MGnify/ENA primary metagenome ERZ767114 (study PRJEB28939, sample SAMN06267156) | marine metagenome | isolation source: Columbia River Estuary | place: USA:Columbia River Estuary, USA | collected 2012-05-05 ...
ATAAGAGAAAGGAATAATGGTGCCTGGGAGAAGACTCGAACTTCCACGGGGTTACCCCCACTAGCACCTGAAGCTAGATATTGATAGGTATTATAGAGTAGTATGAATGCCTATTAATGTGCTTTAAATGACATATATTACTCTAACTTATTGTTTTTAAATAGGTTATCTAAGATCAATTAAGGGACATTTATTAAGACGCACTTCGAAGAATATACGAAGTTTTTAAGGGATGTGTCGCTATTATGGTCTCAGATGATACCGCAAATTCAAGCCATGAATCTAGGTCTGTTGACTTATTGGAGATGGCGGGAATTTCAGAAAAGTCCCCGTTTCTAGGGATGTACTTTGAAGAGCTTTATCGGCTTTCAATTTTGAGTCGGTCGATTGCTGATGATGATACGAAGCAGCAGTTTTGGAATAACGTAAATAAAGAAACGAATTCCTATCTCAATAACAATACAGGAATCATTAGGCTTATGCCCAAAGGGCGTTATTCTAATCCTGTTTTTGGTCAGTACAAAGGACACGAACTACTCGGTGCATTACTCCAGAGAGTAAGTTTTGAACGCAAAGACATCTATGACGGGTTAGAAATTCTGTTAGTAGAAGCGTTTTATTTCAACAACATTACTGGCTCATACCGAGCATCTACGGCTAGTGAAATTAGGATGGGCGTAGAATCCTTTCTTTCCAAACGTTCTGGAATCTTTAAACAATTACCAACCTTGCATCAAAGCAGCTATTTAGAACAACTTCGTATTGTAGTTAATCGACAATCTAACCAAGATAATCTTAATGACGTCCAAAAGGGTTTTATACGAGCTTTAGGTCGACTATTAGGTCTTAAGTTACTAAATGACCCCTATGAACCCAAAGAATTCGTTTCCAAAAAAGTCATTCTGGCGCCTAAAAAACCGGAGGCCGTCAGACCGCGGATTCTCAAAAAGCGTTCAGTCGACCCCGATGGAAAAGCAAAAGGCCGTGCACTTGATATATATGAGATTGCTGAGCCTCAATCGGATGAAGATGTAAAAATGGGAGAGCCTCCTGAGGAATATCGGATTTTTCAGGACGTGCTTGATCAAACCGAGTTAGGTTTTGATGTCGAAACAAATCAGCAGCGCAGATTATCGGCCTACTGGCTAGAACAAACCGCCTGGGTGTCTCCTTTCAATTCTGGTCTAATGATTGAACCTGATCGGAGTCATTTGTGTGAGTGCATTAGAAAAGGATTGGCGGCTGATGATGAACGGTTATTTTTTACTGCTGGAATCACTGCGCTGAGTTTGTGCACAGGAAGTAAACCAAAACTTTTGATGGAGCTTGATGAAGACCATTTTGAACAAAACGGGTACTTTATTCGTAAAATTAATGTACCAGAATCGGCTTTCAAACCTGCTGCTGAGTATCAAGATTTTTGGCTCTCGCCTATTAACAATATCTCGTTTCTTCTTCCGCCAGATTTACATCCTTGGTTAAGGCGTTTTATCAATGTATCTGGAAATATTGAGCCCCCGATAGCATTGCGGTCGGAAAAAATCCTTACTGAAGCGTTTCAAGATTTTTTAAAATATGCCAGAGCAAAAGGTCGATATGAGATAACAGAGTCTAAAATTCAGAATGCATTAAGGCGTGAATTGGCTCGTTCTCATTTAGGATTAATTGCTGCATTTTTAATTACAGGTCGATTAGGCGAAAGGCCTCCTGTGATCAACCATTATGCGGCTATCTCTCCTGAGCAACTGCAGGACGTTTATAGTGCCGCAATGGAGAAGCTATGGCTGTAAGTGATAATCGGATAATCTGGCAACCAGTTCAATGTCCAAGTGAGCAGTTGAGTCAAGGGCTCAGAAGGCAACTTTTGAGCACTAATCGGTCAGATACCGCTGACTATCACAACGCGTTCATGGAGTATTCTTTAGTATTAATGTTGTTCTCTACAGGGCATCGGCCTGTGCAGGATCCGTTTTGTTACCGCCATAAGCTTGATGAGCAGTCCGGTCTAGTGCTTATTGATGACAAGGCCACTAATGAACACCGACGCTATCAAGTGGCATATTTACCGGATGTTGCGATAGAACAGATGAATCACTATCTACGCCATCTATTCAATCTGGCTCAAAGTGAGCGAGCACTACCCAACATAGAAATTCGAAATGCTATAAAACAATTACTTGAACTGAATTCCAAGCAAATTATTCCTCTCTTCTTTTACATGGGAACAGAGAAAATTGAATTGATCGACTCGCAACGAATAGAGAAGCTTTATGAAAAATTCTCTCCGTTGCCTGCCAACATTCACCGTAAAAGGCTAGCGACTTTACTGGCTGAGAAAAAATTGCCAGCTTGGCTTATTGCTTCAGCGATGCGGCATACGGAAACCAATGTTTTGCCGAATGGTGATTTTTGCCGTGAATCACATAGGGATATTCGTGAGAGCATTAACGAGTGCCTAAACCCAATTCTGAAGAACAAAGGATGGCAAGGAATTGCCAGTGAATATCGACCCCAGTATGGAAAGATTCACGCCTTGTCCAAAGGGCTTTGTATGAATCGACCGTTGGGAGAGTTAGCTAGGCAGCAGTCACGTAAGGATAGGCAGATCAAAGCTCGTATCGTGGTAAAGGAATTTATAGAAAAATTGCTAAGTGGGCCTATGCCAGATGAGGCTGGGTTAGTGTCATGGTTAGATGATGCTTATGTAAGTCTCGTTGGTCAATTGCAGGAAAAGAGTCTTCCGGTAAAAAATCCACTTAAGTGGTTTCAGAGATATGTTGCCCTCTATGGTTCTGAGATCCTGAAAACAAAAATGCGCCTTTGGAGTCGCGAAGCATCCTCAGAGAGTTCACACTGGCGGGCGCAGGATTTGTTGTTATACCGTAAAGCGGTGTTTGCTCGTGAACACTTGATCAAGTTATTAAGCCAAGTATCGAAAAGTAACTTAGATAATGAGACACAACGACTTCAAATTCGAATATTGAGCGTCGCGACACTGGCTATTTTTAGTGGCGTAATTGGTGCCAACGACTTAATAGCGGTGCTCAAGGGCAACTACACTCTCAGTCGTGCGGGAGATTCACTGGTGCTGCAAATTGGCTCCAATGTGTTCCAAGCAGATCAATCAGTGATTCCTATCGACCCCGTAAGCGCGTCACTCATTAGCCAACTTAAAGCACAAACTAAAAAAGGCGCGTTACCGACGCAAGCGCTATATAGCATGCTCGTTAGTCTCGGTCTGGATAGCAAAAAAAGAACAGTTGATGCACTTTGTTCTGTTCTTTGCGAGCAAGCGAGTGCTTTGATAAAGATAGAAAGCCCAGGTGTTTACCGAGCGAGCTTTTCAGGACGATTGGAGACTACTCCTTTTGAAGCAAAAGTCCTGGCCAGACTTTGTTATGAAAAACCATTAGATTTGTCTTTTCAATTATCGACTAGTCCACGTTTGATCTACGAGCTAAGCGTTAAACCTTATCAAGCTGACCAGCCTACTAAAGATACGAAGGCATTCCTGCTTGAACTGAATCAGTCAATGAGTGATGAAGCTCAGGCAATATATATTGCTGAGCAGAAAAAAAGGAATAGCAAAAAAGTATTCCAAAAAAACCAACTTTCGCTTCATCAAAAGCGAGAGTATTTAAGCGCCGTAATCGAACAAACTTTGAAGAAAAAATCATTGCCAATGTTAGGGCAAATGATTGCACATTGGGGCGTTCATCTATGCAAAAATCAAACACGACATAATAATACGGTTGAAGCCGAAACCATTCTGAAATACCTAAATTTAGTCAGCGGGAAATTAGTGCAGATTTCTGGCGAAGCAGTTTTATATTACGAGCCAACCGACTGGGAAGATGCCTATCTTGCCGCTATAAGCGGTAGCGCAATCGCAGCGATGCGCAATTTAGCCGCCAGGTTATATGACTTCCATTTTTATCTGACTAGGAATTGGCGAATACCGCAAATAAATTGGAGTGTAATATTTGCTACAGCTGGGATGAAAGATACCGCTGGGCGAGTGGACGCTAACATATTAACTCCTTTCGAATACCACAAGTTAATGAGCTTTTTGCGTAATGAAATAAATATTGGAAACCTAGAGCTTCAGTACTGTGCATGGTTACTAATGATGGGGTATCGATTTGCATTACGATGGTCCGAGGCATACTACTTAAAATTCTATGATGTAGTTTTTGTCGAAGATAAAATTCAGTACCTCCGCATTAGAGATAATGAATACCGACGCGTTAAAACTCCTTCGTCCCGTCGAACCATTCCAATTCTTGAGCAGCTAACTAAGACCGAAATCACGTTGGCACAAAATGTATTTAATACTCACTGGCGTGCAGCAGGCCCGGATGATGAAGATTCACTATTGTGTATCAACCCAATGTCAACAGAACGTTTTGATGAGGTAAGGATTAGTATTATTGTAAATAGTTTGTTGAAACAAGTGAGTGGTGACCAACGACTTCACTTTCACAACCTACGACATAGTAACGCTTGCAGGCAGTGGCTCTCATTAAATCAATCCAAGTTTAGTTTAAGCCTACTCAAGCCGCTGAATGAAGAAAACTCGATTAACAATAATGATTTCAACATCCATGAATTAACCGGCGTTTTTCCTCTCAAATCGGTGAGTGATTACCTGGGACATTCTGGTATGGCTACCACTGTCCACAGCTATATTCACATAATACAGTGGACTGGTTTAGTGGAAGCCAACAGACTGAGTCTAAGCAACTCAGTCATTGCATTTCTGCTTGATCAGAATGAAGTGGCTGTTCGCAAGAAACGGCGGCGACATGAATCAAAGGACAGTTGGAACTGGCTGGCACAAGAGCTCAAAGCAAAAGTACCAGAAATCCCTGTGCCGATGCGTGAAAATGTAACATTGAATCTTGATGAATTTGATTCGATTGTTCAAAAAAATTATTCAACTCGGGTACGACACGCAGCGCTCGTGAATTATGCGACTAATGATCGTAGCTTAGAGCGAACTGCTAAGCAGTTGGAGCTGCCGAAAAACATCATTACATCCTGGATAGACACTGGAGTGGAATCCGAAAAAAATACTGGTTATGAGCGATTCTCGTTAAATCCAATCATTGCTCCTACAAGCACCGATGAGTTTAGCGGCAGGCGAGAATGGGAGCGAGTTGATGATGCCCTTAAATTAATTGATAACAGCGTTGAGCTGTTTGAAAAATCAATACATATAGCAGCAATCTGGCAAAAGGCTTTTCACCCGAGTACTAATGATTATTTTTTTGAAGGCTATGAAGATATTGTAGAGTTTATTCGGTTTTTGAATGAACTAGGCGTGCAAATTGATGAGGGTGGCTTTTGGGTCAAAGGGAGTTTAAATAGAGACTTTGATCAATTTGAACGTTTGTCCCTGATGGGAATAAAACCATTGAGTAGGCCAACAGCTTATCAGCGACAAGCGAAAGGGCGCAGTTATCGGAAACTTGCAGTTGTGTTAAGAATCACAAGACTGACAGGAACGTTGGTTCGAAAACGTCAAATTAATCGTTTGATGTTTTTAATAAGCTCTACAAAACCGTTAGTTGCTGTCATGTAGAGGAATAACTCATAGAACAAATAAAGCAACGAACGGGTATCAGCTAATGGACTATTTTGTGCCATAGAATCAAATGACTTTGTCCTAGTTGTGCTAAGTCACAACCAGGGTCGTTCTGTTGATTTATTTTGTTATCCTAAATTCAAAAAGGAGTTTGCATGGATAAGATTATTTTGAAAATTCATAAAAATTTGGGACGAGCCGCTGCTTACAAATTCGTTGAAATCGTTGCATCTTCGATCCTTGAAAAGTTAAAACTTGAAAAAACCGTGCCGATAGCAGCTGCTTTCAAATTTTACAGTGGCGAGACAATTGATTTAGAAATTCGAACCCAAGAAATTGCGGAATTGATCGTTGAGAATCGCTTGGCATTTTCTGATCGCGAGCAGGAAAAGCTGATAGATCTAACAGCGCAGCAATTACTATCTGATCTATATTCACCAATCGAAACAACAAAATTAGGTAAAGCCTTGTTCAAATCATTGTCGTCAGCAGAGAGTGAAGGAAAAGTTACTGTTGAGTTCTTAGGTGACGCTTTTGAAATAGTGATTCCCAAACGAGAACCTTTCCAACTGTTGGCCTCCAAGATAGAGGGAGTCTATGTCATTGAGGTATTTCGCAGGACCGGTGATAAGTGCACCTTGATATGTATAAAACAACAAAGACCAATTGAAGCGGTTATGAATTGCAGTGAGGAGGCGCGTGATATGCTTTTAAATTGTTTTAGCAGTAAACAGTATGTTCATCTCCGAGGCGTCGCTTCAATGGAAAGAAACAAGATAAAAAAAGATAGTTTTGTGATTACAGAATGTTTAGATACTTTCTCAGACCAACAACTTGATGAATTGATCCAAACCAACAAGTTTGATGATTTATTTCGTACTGATGAAGTGTCTGTGATTTAGAATAATAAATACAACCTAGCATTCAATGTTAGATCGAAACTATTTCACATTAGAACCACTTGGTTCTAATGATATGTACTATCTTCCGAAAAGGTTGTCTTGACACATAAATCAACCTTACCTTATTGATATACGCAAATTTTATCTTTAAAAGAGCTGCGTTGGTTTCAGATTTTAACTTCATATTTATAAAAATACCTCTCGACCATCGATAACGAGCGTTTATAGTTCACTTTTTGGCTAGTAGCATCGATCACTTTCACAAAAAAACGACATTGATTTTCGGTTTTATCTGACCACTCGTAATAGCTTCTTGCCAACGCTTCAAATTCAGATGAATTAATATAGTTGAAGTGCAGCTTTATGTTTTCATTGTCACTATGAAGCGAGTTCGTGCTGAGGGGTTCAAAATAGAAAGTGTCTTCAAAAAGCGTAACCTGGGCTAAATAAATTAGCTTTCCTTCCGATGTGACTTCACAGGGCTGATAGTCTAAACCTGCGCGCTTTGCCAACATTTTGTTTTGTTTTTGTAGAGTGTCGATCTTCGTAGCCAACGATAAAACTTTATCAATATCGCCACCCAATTGGGATTTGATCAGTTTTAAATGCTCCCAGTCCTCATTGATATCAAAGTTTTTTGGGATGCTTTTTTTTATCGCTGAAATACGCGCTGACAAACCCAGCTGGTCGCTAACTTCTAGTCCGAGTTTTTTTTCGAGCTCTGATATGTTTTTACCAATGTTAGCTAGTTCGACCAACTCCTGCTCTGTAAGCCCCGCCTGCTTGATGGCCTCATCGCGTTGGGCTTTGAAGGAGAAGGTGATTACCAATATTACAAAGGTAAAAATGAGCACGAACTCGGTTAATGAGTTATTAAACAACCGGTCTAGTTTATTTCGTAGGTCGTTCACGCTAATGCTTTCAGTAATTTTTGTGAACTTTCAATAACAGCACTATTTAATTCTGCGTTTATTGTGACAGCCTCGGTTTTGAGCCTTGCTATTTCGTCTATATTTTTGTTCATTGATATGAAATCAAATTCAAATTCGTCAAGTGATCCTAGCTTTTCTTGGATTGACTTAACTGTGTCGTTAACCGTTTGCATCGATACGGCTAAACTATTAGATATATTAACTACATTAGTATTGTTATCTGTTATGGACTTCAGACTGGTTAACATGTCCCTAGTTTGAGTTGAGATCGCTGCAGAATAATTTTTATTCTGCTCATAAAACTCTTCGATAGATTCGTTCATTTTCTCAGATTTCTTCGCAGACCTAGCCATCACTTTTAGTGATTCGTCTAGCTCTCCAAGTGATTCAAATGAGCTGTTTTTTGAAAGGTTTTCAACAATATTGCCAATGGAGTCCCCATAATCGCGAAGGCTATTCTGTAAGTGATCTAGTTCCAATGACAAGGTCTTAGTTTCTTCGGCTATAAGACCACGTGATGAGTTAATGGCTGCCTCTATAGCATTAGAAACGGTGGTCTCAAGCGTGACTTTTACCTGTTGGTTAATCTCTCCAAATGCATTGGCAGTAGCGTTAGATAACTCATCAATTTGTCGATTAATTGCGTTTACTGAATGTTCATGTAATTCAAAGTTGTGGTTAGCTGCTGCATTGAGCTGAGTCATTGCCGCTTCATGGTTTTTTACCAATTGATCAGCCGATGATTCAAAGTCCTTTTCTACCATGCTGACCCTGATCGCGAATTTGTTTAGGCTTTCAACGATATTAGAATTCGCTTGAGCAACATCTTCATCTGACAACTCAGCATATTGAACTTCAATTATCCTAAGAATAATCCCCAGAATAGTCGAGGACACAGCCACACCAAAGTTCGCGATTATGATCTCTGGGCTAAAGCTATTAGCTGCATTGAATAGTGGATTGAACGAAATGAGCAGAGAAATCAGAGTGAAGGTGAATCCTAGGTAATAACTACTGTCACCGACCTGGTGTGGGCTTGCTCCTTTCGATTTTGCGATGATATAGAAGACCATCATCACTGTTATCGGTAGGAAAAATTGGAACACTGGTTCGAAAAATCCAAGTGTTGCTATTACTGCAAACCCGATAAAAATAAAAACAATAAATAAAGTACGCATTAGTAACGTACCTTCTCAAATTCTAGAGATTCAGCAGTTGCACCGATCAAATTAGCCCACTCAGTCACAATGGTAGTCGATTGCCTGTCTCTCAATGTTCCTTTACGTTCAAGTAGAAATACTTTTACGGCTGTACCATCAAAAGAAGGTGAGTAGGGATAGTCCTTTAGAGGTGCTGCAGTTTTGTAGACGCTGTAGTCCTTTGTATTTTGAAGTAGATCGGTGAATACAAATAATTCACGAGATTTAGAGACACCGTGCTCCAATTTTGAATAATCTAAGAATGCTTCAACAATCGGGCTTCTTTGTTGTTCGTTCGCCTCAACCTCTTCGGAAATGGTGTCTCGAATAATGTCGAAGAAACCTTTGTTATAGGCACTTTCAACCATTATTTTATTTTCATAGAAAATGTTTGCGTCAGAACCCGATTTTGGTTTGCATCGACCGAACAGTTCAGCACTCAAACCACCAATTTTCGACGAAATTGAATAGACGCCGATTTTTGTGCCAATATCTTTTGACTCTACAATTGATTTAATACTTTTGAATAAGAATTGCGCCTGGTAGTCGGAAATAGGGTCGGTTGTATCGATAATGAAGTCGACTTGTGAAAAATCAGACGCAGGGCTTATACAATGCGTGAGCCTATCCGGCCTGTTCATGTTTAGAACTACAGCTGTAACTGCAACTATAGATATAAAACCTATTGAAAGAGCCAATAGCATGATCGCTGATTTTTCGTTGTTCGTTTTGATTTTCATATTACGAATTCGACTCTGACTTTATGATTTGCTCTACAAAAACGTTCACTCGAGTATCTAATCCCGATTTGATGTCATTTAACTCCTTAGATACTTCGTCATAAATATCAGGAAGGTCGGTAATTAGTGCGTCAAGATCTGGCACTTTCTGCTTATCACGCTGGATCGCACTTAACTCTAAATTCATAAAATCAGAGCTTGGCAAAATCGGTTCTTCGTCAAAATAGGCAAGGTTATAGCCAATGACAAAGGAAAGTTTGTCTCTATATATTTTGATTACACCATTAAACCGCTCTTGCACTACTGATTTTTCTTTTTCATAGGCGTCCACGAGGTTTTCGGACTCAATAATGACACCCTTAAACAGCTCTACATCCTGGATGATTTTTTTATTTACTGTTCCAAGATCGTCACGGCTACTATTTGTTGCAAGGCCCATTTTTTCATAAAACTCTGCCTTTGCTTCATGCATGCTGTTGTCTCTATTGACCCTTTCACGATCAACGCCACCATATCCTGGATAGGGGTCGTCAGATTTATATGCGTCAACAGCGGCTATTAGGAATGCGATGATAGAGATAGCGAACAAGAACCAAGAATTTACATTCTCTAGTGCAAACGGGGCGTCGTAAAAGGATACAACTGCATCTACTGCAGCATTGAAGGGATCGGTTTCTAGCTTGTCTCGATAATGCCCTACAAACGCAGCAAACAGCACCGCAATTGTCATAAATATAACCGGCGATAACCAACCACCGATCCGCTTATATAGGATTTTATGGTTGCTATACCTGAAGGTAAATCCAGCGAACACAGCCCACAAAACGTTAATAACGGAAATTACGAATGCTGACAAAAATCCACCCAAAAGCCCTAGGTCGCTGCCTTTGGAAAGGAAGTATGAATTCATTATCGATTCAATCACAACAATTCCAAGCAACACTGCCCAGAACCACAATTTGGAGCTAGGGTATTCTGGCTTTCTCCCCTCAAGGCTGTGGGTCAAAATGAATGACCGATAGTTCTTATCACCATTTATTTTTTCATGTGCGTAATGCTGTAGCACATCTTTGCTAACGGTTTCTTCTTTTGAAAGGGCGGCTAGCAAATCGGTAGGTATATTTTTAATGCTTGAAATTAATGAAGATCGATTGATATCGCCAATCGACTTATGAGAGTCGTTGATTTTTTCTTGAGCAGTCTTATGAACTAGTGTTGAGAACTCGCTAAGGAAGTAACTCTTTGTATCTTGTTCCCATTCAGTAGGTTTCGCATGGTCTTTTTTGTACTTGTCAGTATTTGCATCGTCCCTACCTTTTTCAGCAGGTGACAACGTTTTGATTAATTTTTCTCTTGAATGGAATTTAATGATAGATGACATAAGTTAATCCCTAACTATTACAGATGCAGAATGCAATTTAGGTCATGGAAGGCTCTAGAAAGGAGGTTAACCTAAAGACACTTCCCTGTGACATTGGTTTCAATATACACGGTTTTTTAATGGTGTTGTTTTTTGTTATTAGCCCGTTGATTTGCGTCATTAACATTGCGATTTTGACAGAGAATTCCAATCAATCATTCAATGCCTAAACTCTTTAGGTATAGTTATGATGCAGCGGATTTGAATCTACATGACCTTGTATTGAAAACTGCTACGGAATTAGTACGCGATTTGTACGTGGCGACAACTTATTAGATAACTGATTGATCTATTAATAACTAGGCTAGATAGTAATTACAGCTTCGTAAGAATCGAGAGCAAGGACATTGACATGGCAAAGGGAACTTTAAACAGAGTAATTTTGATAGGTTATGTTGACTCCCAACCTACCGTTTCAAACACTAATCACACCCAATTAGTCAAATTAACTCTAAAAACAATAGAGCCGGGACCAAAGAGAGATTCAGGCAAAAGAGATGAGCGTATTGAGCTACATCACTGTGTTTTGTTTGGTATGACTGCAGAAATTGGTTTCCAGCAATTAAAAATAGGTAGCAAGGTTTACTTCGAAGGGCGGGTTCAAACTCAGAGGTGGCAAAATCAGTCTGGAGTTAACCAATATTCTACTGAGGTAG
>ERZ767114.1427-NODE-1427-length-11433-cov-2.166344_pt1 | contig 11433 bp, 10 predicted proteins | sample MGYA00374952_ERZ767114 | MGnify/ENA primary metagenome ERZ767114 (study PRJEB28939, sample SAMN06267156) | marine metagenome | isolation source: Columbia River Estuary | place: USA:Columbia River Estuary, USA | collected 2012-05-05 ...
CTGAAGGGCGGGATCGTCTTTTCGGTGTTGAAATGGATCAAGCTGCCGGGGCGCGCGTCGCTGCTCGCGGCGGGCAGTCTGGCGAGCACCGGGGAGTTTTCGCTGGTCCTCATCGGCAAGGCCGGCGGCTACCGGCCGCTGGACCCGCTCGTCGAGCAAATGCTGCTCGTCTGCACCGCGGTGACGATGGCGGCGGTCCCGTCGTTGATGCGCGGTTCGCGTCCGCTCGGGAAATGGCTTGAATTGAAGGGCGTTTTCGGTGCACACAAGGCGGCACCCGAGTCGATGACGCCGGCCAAGACAATCAAGGGGATTTCCGACCATGCCATCATCTGCGGCTACGGCCCGGTGGGGAAATCCCTCAACGCCGCGCTGAAACGCTGCGGCGTCAAGACGCTGGTCATGGAGCTGAATTCCGACACCGTCCGCGCCTTGAAAAAGGACGGCCAGCCAGTGCTTTTCGCGGATGCGACCCACGCCGAGGCGCTCGATCTGGCGGGCATCGAGCGGGCGCGTTTGGTGGCCTTTACTTTTCCTTCGGTGAACGCCACCTGCATCGCCGTCCCGCTCGTCCGCGAGAGAAACAGCGGTATCTGCATTTTCGGCCGCGCCAAATACCACGCCGAAGTCACGCGTCTGCGGGAGTTGGGAGTGCAGGTCATCCACGACGAGCACGAGAGCGCCGTGGCGATGGTGCGCGCGGCGATTTCCTCCTACGATCGCGTGGACATCGATCCCGAACAGATCGTCGGCGACACGATGGAGGAGGCGTGACCGGGAAAGTGTCCCGGCTGTCCCAGCCGGGGTCAATAAGGGGAGTGGACATCTTGTCCACTTGCCGATGCACAGAGAAAGCGGCGGCGGGGATCTCATCTCTTTCTCCTCCCATCGTCCGGGCGGACAAGATGTCCGTCCCCCTTATGCCACTGCTCACCGCGGCGAAAACATCGCCCGAGCGCGGTTTTTTCTCGGTAACGGGCGGGGGCTTCGACTAAGAACCCGCGCGTGGCACTGCTCCTGGCGATCGAATCTTCCTGCGATGAAACCGCCGTGGCCATCGTCCGCGGCGAGGCCGGCGAGCGGACGGAAGTGCTCGCTTCGGAAATCAACTCGCAGATCGCGCTTCACCGCGAACACGGCGGGGTGGTGCCCGAGCTCGCCTCGCGCAACCACTCGCTGCACCTGCGGGGGCTGGTGGAAATGGCGCTGCGAGACGCCGGCGTGCGGATGGACGAGATCGACGCGTTCGCGGCCACCACGGGGCCGGGGCTGGCGTCGTCGTTGTTGATCGGCAGCACGGCCGCCAAGGGGATGGCGTGCGCGATGAAGCGTCCGTTTCTCGGAATCAACCATCTCGAAGGCCATCTGCTTTCGCCGTTTCTGGCGGAAACTTCGGTCCCGCCGCATGTGGCGTTGATCGTGTCCGGCGGTCACACGCTGCTGCTCGATGTCGAGGGCGCGGGCCGCTACCGCAAACTCGGCGGCACCCGCGACGACGCGGCGGGCGAGGCCTACGACAAGGTGGGTAAAATGTTAGGTCTGCCGTATCCCGGCGGACCCGAGATTGAGAAAATCGCCCGCGGCGGTGATCCGCTGGCCTATGATTTCCCGCGCTCGATGCTCCACGAGCCGCACCTGGATTTCTCGTTCTCCGGCCTCAAAACCGCGGTGCTTTACACGCTCCAGAAGCAAACCGGCGAGCTGCCGGTGGCCGATCTCGCAGCCTCGTTCCAGCAGGCGGTCATCGACATCCTGGTCCGTAAAACCCTGCGCGCCGCGGAGCTCACCGGCCGCCGCCGCATCGCCCTGTCCGGCGGCGTCAGCCTCAACCAAGCCTTGCGCGCGGCTTTCCAGCAGGCTTCCGCCCGCACCGGACTGGAGATTTCCGTGGCCACTCCGGTCCTCTGCACCGACAACGCCGCGATGATCGCCTTCGCCGCCTTGCTGCGCCATCTCGCCGGCGAGAGCTCGCCGCTCGACGGCGACATTCACCCGAATTTGCCGCTGGTCTAAGCCTGCTGCGCGTGATTCTTAAAGTTCACCGATGACCTACAAAACTCTGGTTTTTGACTTCGACGGCACCATCGCCGACACCCTCGGCGAGACGCGGCGGATCTTCAACCTCATCGCCCCCGAGTATGGCATCCGCGAGGTCGCCGCGCACGAGCTCGACGGGCTGCGCCATCTGTCGCTCAAGGAATTGCTCGATCACCTCGACATCCCGAAGCGCCGGGTGCCCGCCTTGATTTCGCGCGGCACCGGCATGATGCGCGGAAACATCACCCAACTGAAAGTCATCGACGGCATGGAGAAAGTGCTGTTCGAGATGCGCCGTCACGTCCGCAGCTTCGGGATTCTAACGTCCAACACCACCGCCAACGTCGATCTGTTTTTGCGGACCCACGGCCTGCGCGAGCAATTCGATTTCATTTCCTCCACCTCCAAGCTCACCGGCAAGTCCAAGCACCTCAAAGCCATCTGCAAGACCTTCTCGCTGCGGCCGGGGGAAATGCTCTACATCGGCGACGAGCTGCGCGACGTGAAGGCCTCGCAGAAAGCCGGGGTGCCCGTCGCCGCGGTGACTTGGGGCTTCAATTCCCGCGAATCGCTCGCCGCCTCGCAGCCGGATTACCTTTTCGACCAGCCCGTCGATTTCCTGCGCCTGCTGACGGGGGCCTGACCAAAGCGGCGGGTTGACAGCGGCGCGGCGGGGTGGGCAACCTCCCGCCATGCCGGATGAGCAATCGCCAAACCAAGAGCAGGAACCTGTCGAAACCGAAGCCCGGAATCCCGGCGCAAAGCCCAGCCTGCCGCCCGCGGTCGCGCTGGCGTTCGTGATCATTGCGTTGTTGGGAGTGCTGATCGTGATGGTTCTGAAAAACGGTTCGTGGCGTTCCAATGCCGGCACTGCGGATGTTTCGGCGTTGCAGGCGGAAGCCAACGCGCTCCGCAGCGAATACAATCGCGAGCGCATCGCGATGGGCCTGCGTCCGGTCGAAGGGGATTCCGAGCCGATCGAGGAAGTGGCCGGCCGGGTGAAAAAAGACGCCGACACGCTCGTCGCGCTGGCCACCAGCTATCAGCGGATGCTCGCGGAAAAGGACAGCGAGCTCACCGCGCGCAACGCGGAAATCCTCCGCCTTGAGAGACTCCGCCAGAGCCTGTCGGCGGAAATCACCCGCGTTCAGGGCGATCTCCAGCGCGCCTTGGTCAACGGCTCGGACATCGATTTGATCCGTCGCGATCTGGCGGACATGAAAGCCCAGCGCGACGCGCTGGCCACCGAGCTCAACGAAGCGCGGCAGAAGGTTTCCGGGGTTTCCGCGGAAGATTACGCGGACCTCAAGCGCCAGCTCGAGGAATCGCAGCGTGCCAAGGCATTCTTCGAAGCCCGCGTCCAGGAGCTTGAAAGCGACCTTTCGAAAGCCAGGTTGTTCGCCAGTTCCGAAAACGAACTGCTTCCGGCCGCGGTGGAGTTGTTCCGCAACCTCCGCAAATTGGAAAACCAGCCCGACTCGGAAATTTCCTCCGCCTACAGCAGCCTCGCCGTGGCGCTGGGCGCCAATGTGCTCAAAACCCTCAATTTCGCCACCGGCTCCAGCGCGCTGGTCGCCGCGGATGACGAGGCGGTCCGCAATCTCGTCGCGGAAATCCCCGATGGCGATCTCCTCCTCGCCATCGGCTACGCCTCGGAAACCGGCAATGTGGACAACAATCGCACGCTTTCATCCGATCGGGCGACGGCGGCGGCGCAGTTGATTTCCTCGGTCAAGCGCCCCGGACAACTCACCCAGGCCGTCTATCTCGGCCAGACCGACCGCTTCAGCAGCCGTGTCCCGGAGCGCAACCAGCTCGTCGAGATCTGGCACATCAGGAAGAAGTAAGGTTACTTCAGCTGCTCCAGGTAGGATTTCCGGAGGGAAATCGACTCGGCATTCAGGCCGTGGACGAGTGGGGCGAGTTGCTCGATGGAGTCGCGCTGGCCGAGCGTTTCGCTCTCGGCTTGCTGGAAGGCTTCCCGCTGGCGGGCGATCTGGATGTCGATCGCGGCCAAGGTCGCTTCGATTTCGGCAGCGATTTCTGGCGCTAAGCCGCTTGTTTCCAGTTGCTTGGCGAGTTGTTCACGCTCGTTGCGCTTTTGGTTTAAAGCGACTGCTTGAAATGTGATTTTGTCCGCGGAGCGGGTGAAGTTGAGCTGGGACGCGTCGAGTGTGACGGCGGATTCGTCGGCTTGATGGCGGGTGGCGATGGCCTTGGTATTGATGGCGGCGGCGGACCAGCGTTTGATGGCGGCGTTGAGCGAGGCGGATTTATCAGGTTCGGCGGATGCTTGTTTGGCAAGATTTTGGAGCCGGATCTCGATGCTTGGCGGGTTCGCCAGGATTTCACCGACGGCTTTCCCGTCGGCGGTTTCGAAAACGCGGATGCAGCCTTGGGCGTCGGCGACGAAGGCGCGTTTGCCCTCGGCATCCAAGGCGACGGCGGTGGGTAGGGCGGGGAGGTTTTTCGCCAGTTCGCGGGCGGCGCTGAAGTCTGGTTTCCAGAGTTTTACGTTCAAATCGCGGCCGCAGGTGACGGATGAACCGTCGCGGCCGAAGGCGAGAGCGGTGACGCCGCCGGGGTGGGCGTCGTTTTTGCGGACTTCGCTGCCGCCGTTCATTTCCCAATAGCGGACGGTGCCGTCTTCGGAGGCGGTGGCGAGGACGTCCGAGTCGCTGCGGAAAACCGTGGCGGTGATGGCGGCTTGGTGGCCGCGGAGGGTGTGGAATTCGCTCGCGGATTCGCTTTCCCAGACCCAGACGCCGCCATTGCGGTCGCCGCTGGCGAGCAGCACGCCGTCGGCGGAGAGGTCGAGCGCGGTGATCCAGTCGGTGTGTTTTTTGATCGATTTGACGAGCTGGCCGGTTTCCGTGTTCCAGAGTTTGAGCAGCCGCGAAGGCCCGCCGGTGGCGACGATGTCGAAGCCGGGACGGATGTCGGCGGCGAGCACGGTGTCGAATTCCTTGGCGACGCTGAGCAGGCGCGAGCCGGTGACGATGTCGAAAGTGACGGTTACGCCGGACTTGCCGGGCGCGCCGCCGCCGACGATCAGGTAGCGCGCGTCCGGGGTGAATGCCAAGGAAACCGGCTCGCCTTCAGGAAACGGAAGAATTCCCACAAGCTCCAAAGAGCCAGTGTGATGGAGGAGAACTTGGTGCTGCCCGGTGACGGCGAGAAGCGGAGCCCACGGCGAGGCGGCAATCGCATGAACGGCGGCGGGCCGGGCGGTGACGACGGGTGGTTCGAGCAAAAGGTGCTCGGGCATCGGCGGCGGGCCGGCGGGTTTCGCCGCGGGGTCGGAGCGGAGGGCGGTTTCGAATTTCGGCTTCGACGGCTTGCGCGCGGCGGAGGATTTGGTTTCAAGCAATCCGCCCTCGATCCAGAGTTTGAGGGTGCGGATCTGGGCGGCGGAGAGTTTGTCGCCTTCGGGCGGCATTTTTTTTTCGGAGGTCTGCTCGACGGCGGAAATGAGAGCCGATGCGGCATCGCCGGGTTCGGCGATTTTTCCACCGGAGCCGCCTTTGAGCGTCGAGGCGAACGACGAAAGATCGAGCCCGCCTTTGGATTTGTCCGGGTTGTGGCAGTTCAGGCAGGCCTGCTGGAAGATCGGGAAAGCGTGGTCGTCGTAGGTGATCTTCTCCTCGGCGTGAGCGAGGGCGGGCAGGGAGAAGAGAATGACGAGGCGGCGCGGCATGCGGGAGTGGAACGAATTCCCGCTACATACGTTTGAGGACTTGCCAGGTCTAGCGACGAAATTGCCGGAAATTTCGCCGCCGTCTGGGTCAATACCGGATCGCAGTCAGCGGGCGTCCGGTGGTCGCCGGGACCGCGAGCGCGACCAAATTGCAAAGCCCGGTGACCGAAAGAATGATCCAGCGGGTGGGGTCTTGGTCCAGAGCTTTGGCGAAGTGGTAGTAAGCGTTCTGCTCTGGCGAATCGAACAAAGCGCCCGGAATCGTCAGCAGCGCGCAGAATAGCAGGGCCGGCACGCAGAGCATGATCATCAGCGAGGCGGTTTTCGCGCTGAGCCGCGAGGTCAAAAGAAGCCAAGGGCCGCTGATGAAGGTGATATGCAGAAGGCGCTTGATGCCTTTGGCGGTGAAGAGTCCCACGTTCATAGCGTTACTCAAGCGGCGGGGTGTGGCTGGTTTAAGGGTTAGGGACATGCGTTCTCATTATACGCGATCGCGTAGGGTAACAATAATATTTATCAATCCGTTCAATAAATTTTAAAATAATTTCCGATTCGTTGGATTATCAATGGATTCCGGTGCTCTTTTCTCAATAAAATGTGATTTGGTTAACCTTCCTGAAGGGCGCGCGGGGCACTGGTGGGTGGGAAGTGCGTGCTTTTCCGGCTCTTTGAATCGTTCGTTTGACATCGCCGTTTCAGTCGCTTGATTCGGCCCACCTATGCGCGCAGTGACCATCCCTGAATCCGGATCAAAGAGGAAATTATTGGATGCTGCCGAGCAATTGTTCGCCGACAAAGGGTTTGAAGCTGTTTCCGTCAGGGACATCACCCAGCTCGCGAAGACGAACGTGGCGGCCGTCAATTACCACTTCGGCAGCCGGGACAGTTTGCTGTCGTTGGTCATGATGCGCTACATGCTGCCGGTCACCGAGGAGCGGATCGCCCGGCTGGAGGCGATCGAGCGGAAATGGTCGGGTAAGACCGCGCCGCTGGAGGAAATCATCGATGCCTTGGTGCGGCCGCTCGTCGGGCAGGTGAGGAAATCCGAGCTGTCCGAGCGGCTGTTTTACAAGTTGATCGGGCGGATATTCAGTCAACAGGCGGATGGCTTGCCGGCCCCGGTTGAAGAACAACTGCGGCAGGTTCTGGAGCGTTTCATGCGGGCGTTCGGCACGGCGCTGCCGACCGTGGATTCGGCAGATTTGGCCTGGCGGATGCACTTCATGGTGGGCGGGATGATTCACCTGCTGACCCATCAGGACATGCTCCACCGTGTCACCCGTGGCGCGTCCGGACTTCCGACCATGGAGGCCACCTTGAGCCGCTTCATCCGGTATTCCGCGGTCGGGCTGCGCGAGGGGACGGAAGTGGAGGCCGCGGTGAAAAAGGGCCCGCAGGCGACCTTCGATTTTTGACCATTTCGGAGTTTCCAAATTGCGCGGTCCGCCTAGTTTCCTGCCCCCATGTCCGCCAAGATTCGTTTCACTTCCGCCACCGCCACCGGGCTCGTGCTCGCCAAGGTCGGTCATCCGCAACGGGATGAGCCGCTTCAAACTTCCAAGGAAGTTTTCAAGATCGATGAAAAGGACCAGGAGCCGCTTGCCGCCATCTTTCTCAAGCCGTTCAAAAATCTCACCGCCCACCGCTTCAGCCATCATTCGTCGCTCGACCAGCACGAAATGAACGCCTACGCCGCCGCCATTTTCGCCTCGGACGACGGGCTGTTGGAAAAAGGCTGCGACATCGCCAAGCGCCTCTACGCCAAGTCGAACCACCCGAACATCAAGTCCGGCGACCTTTGTATTTCCCTCGTCAAGGACATCGACATCGACGGCGCGCTCACCCAGGGCCTCTGCATCCTCAAGTCCGAGAGCGTGGTGCCCTTCCTCAGCATTTCCACCCGCGACGGCGACCTAGAACTCCACACCGAGCAGGGGATCAACCCGGAGAAAATCGACAAGGGCTGCCTGATTCTCAACCACCTCGCCAACAAGGGCTACTACGTCCTGACCTTCGACCGCACCGGTTCGGACTCGCGCTTCTGGGTCCGTGACTTCCTCGGCGTGGTGCCCATCACCGACAGCCCGTTCCTGACTAACAAATACGCGGGAATGGCCGTGGCCTTCATCGAGAAGGAGAAAAAGGAGAAGCCCGCCGCCGCCGACGACGACACGCCGCCGTGGGACAACTCGAACGCCGCGATCACCTACTTTGAGGAGAAGGAGAATTTCAGTCTCCAGGAATTCGAGGAGGAAGTGCTCAAGACGCCGGACGCCAAGGCCAGGTTCGCCGAGCACCGCTCGAAAATCGAGGAGGAGCAGGGGCACAAGTTAGACGACTCGTTCGAGATTTCCAAGAAGGACGTCAGCAAGGCGAAGAGGAAGATCCGCACCTCGATGAAGCTCGATACCGGGGTGGAAATCCGCCTCAAGCCCGCCGTCGCCGCCAAGCCGGACGCCGTCCTCGAGCACGGCTTCGACGAGGAACGGAAAATGAAGTTCATCAAGATCTACTTCAACGAGGACCTCGCGGATTGAGCGGGTATGGGAAAGTGTCCCGACTGTCTCAGTCGGGAGCGCTGCCCCGGGTATCCGACTGAGACAGTCGGAACACATTCCTCCGGTCCGCGGTCACTCTCCCGGTTCACTAATTTTGAAACTCATGAAAACACTCCGTTGGTTCGGTTACGCGTTGCTGGTTCTGGTCATCCTCATCGGGTTCGCCTGGGCCTTCGGCGCGTTGTATTACGACGGGCCGTCCCCGTTGTTCGCGGCGGCGCAGGCGTTGGGGATGCTGGCGGTGTTCGGGTTCGTGCGGCCGTGCCGGCGCAAGCTCGCGGTCTTCGGGATCTGGTTCGCCGCCGTGCTCGGCTGGTGGCTCACGCTCAAGCCGGCAGCCGACGGCAAGTGGCAATCCGACGTGGCGCAAATCCCGTGGGCGGAAATAAAGGGCGACGAAGTCACCATTCACAACGTCCGGAACTTTGACTACCGGACAGAAACAGATTTCACCCCGCGCTGGGAGACCCGCACGATGCGACTCTCGCAGCTCACCGGCATCGACATGTTCGTCAATTATTGGGGCTCGCCGTGGATGGCGCACCCGATTGTCAGCTTCCGGTTCGCCGACTCGGCACCGCTTTGTTTCTCGATCGAAACCCGGAAAAAGGAGGGGCAAAGCTATTCCGCGATCGGCGGACTCTATCGCCAATACAACCTCACCTACATCGCCGCCGACGAGCGGGACGTGGTCCGCGTCCGGACGAACTATCGAAAAGGCGAGGACGCGTATCTCTACCGGACCACCGCCGGCCTGGCGCAGACGCGCGCGCGGTTTCTCGAATACATCGGCTCGATCAACCAACTCCGCGAAACGCCTCGCTGGTATAACGCGGTCGCCACCAACTGCACCACCGGGATCCGCAGCCAGCATCCGGCGGCGGAGCGCGCGCCGTGGGACTGGCGTTTGCTGGTCAACGGCAAGGCCGACGAACTCATGTATGAGCGCAAGGCCATCGAGACCGGCGGGCTGCCCTTCGTCCATTTGAAGCGGCGCGCGCTCATCAATTCCGCCGCGCAGGCGGCCAACCACGCCGCCGATTTCTCCGCCCGCATCCGCGAGGGACTTCCCGGCATGTGATTTCCTCTTTCCATAAAATCGCGCTTCACCCCGCCTTGATTCGCTGTCTTCATCTCACCACTACCTTATGAGCGCACAAATCCTCGACGCCATGGACGGCGTCATCACCGTCGAAATCACCGGCACCATCAGCCCCGCCCAGTTGGCTGCCAATCAAGCGGAAGTCCTCAAGCAACTCCAGGCTTGGGGAGGCGGCGCGATTTTGAATATCTGCGAGGAATTCACGGGCTTCGCCGATGGTGACTGGACCGATCTCTCGTTCCAAGCAGCGGCCGATCCGTTGATCCGAAAAATGGCGATCATCGGCGAAAAGCAGTGGGAGGCCATGGCGCTGGCATTCGCCGCCAAGGGCCACCGCCCGTTTCCGATCGAGTTCTTCCCGACCGGCCACCTGCGCGAGGCCAACGCCTGGTTGAAAGCCTGATTCACCCATCATGCAGCTCTTCCGCCATGCCGTGGTCTCGCTCTGCCTGGGGCTGGCCTCATGCTCTGTCGAGAAAGCCAGTCGCGCCGCGACGCCCACGGCGTTTCTAACGAACTCGGGCGCGGACCGCTCCGGCAGCCTCTCCCGGCTGCCCTTTGCCCAAGCATGGCGCGCGCCTTCGGCCGACGTCAGTCAATACAAGCATATCGTGATTCGCCCGGTGAGCACCGCCTATCTGCCCCGCCAGACGGATCGGAAACTATCCGGCAGGTTGGCCCGCAAGTTCCACGCCTCGCTGCGGCGTGAGTTCTCGTCCCCGCTGTGCGGCTTTTACCTAACTGAGAGCGCGGCCAAGCCCGGCACCGTGATTCTAGAAGCCGCCCTCACCGAGACGGGCGATGCCGGCTTCGTCGCCTTCGAGGCCCGCGTGCGGGATGCCGCCACCGGCAAGATCATCGCCACCGTGGCCGACCGCCGCGAAACCCGCACCGCTGAGGAGATCTGCGATGAATGGTCGCGCCAACTGATGGAAGCGACGAACAAGGAGCTTTTCCCTAGAGTCAAACGCGGCGCTTCGAGTCCGTTCTGAGAGGCCGGAAATTTCCCTCGAAGATGCTGGATTTGCGGAATTTTTGCAAATAATTGGGATTCCCATGCGCGGCATGGGCCATAGCATTCGGGGTGGCAGGAGGCGCTCGTTGCGTTGCCCACTCTTTCAAAATTTTGACTGCATGCATTCCTCTTCCGTAACCACCGACGATCTGGACATCGCCAACCTCGGCCCGCGAAAATTCTCCTCTCCCGGATGGCAGCGGGATTTCGCCGCGGAAGGCACCGGTTGGAATTGCGATGGCGACCGCATCTTACTCAACGACCACATGGACGCCATCAGGGCAGCCATGAAAAGCGGCGTCGAGCCGCCATCGATCGAGCTCGCCGGCCCGCGTGGCGAGATCTATTTCGATCCCGCGGACACCTGCTGCGCCATCGTCACCTGCGGCGGCCTCTGCCCGGGCATCAACGACGTGATCCGCGCCATCGTCATGCAGGCGCACTATGTTTACGGCGTGCGCCGGATTCTGGGCATCCAATATGGTTACGAGGGACTCGATCCCGCGTTCGGCCACAAGCCGGTCGAACTCACGCCGGGCAAGGTGGATAGCATCACCTCGTTCGGCGGCTCGATGCTCGGCACGTCCCGCGGCAAACGGAACACCAAGGTGATGGCTAACCGTCTCGAAGCCTTGGGCGTGAACATTCTCTTCGTCATCGGCGGTGACGGTTCGCAGCGCGGGGCGAAGGACATCCATGAGGAGATGCGGCAGCGGGGGAGTCAGATCGCCATTGTCGGGGTGCCCAAGACGATCGACAACGACGTCATCCCCATCAAGCAGTCCCTGGGTGCCTGGACCGCGGCCGACGAGGGTGCGCGGTACTTCTGGAACGTCGTCTCCGAGCACAGCGCGGCCCCGCGCATGCTGATCGTGCACGAGGTCATGGGCCGCAACTGCGGCTGGCTCACCGCCGCCACCGCCCGCGCCTACCAGGCCAGCCTGGCCGGCAAGTCGTGGGTCCCCGGCATCGGCCTCGCCAAGGAGCGCTACGGCGTCCACGCCATCTATATTCCCGAGCTCGC
>ERZ767114.1428-NODE-1428-length-11432-cov-2.758873_pt1 | contig 11432 bp, 11 predicted proteins | sample MGYA00374952_ERZ767114 | MGnify/ENA primary metagenome ERZ767114 (study PRJEB28939, sample SAMN06267156) | marine metagenome | isolation source: Columbia River Estuary | place: USA:Columbia River Estuary, USA | collected 2012-05-05 ...
CTGATACCGACGGTGATGGAACTCCTAATCAAGAGGATACCGATAGTGATGGCGACGGCATTAGTGATGCATTAGAGTTCGATTCTAATGGAGACGGTGTAGGATTTGATGACTGTGATAATGATGGCATACCAAACTTCTTAGATCCGGACGAATGTGAACTTAAAGCAGCCACAGTACTTACCCCTGACGGTGATGGAAATAATGATTTCTGGGTCATTCCAGGGATCGCACAGTATCCTGGCTCGCACGTAGTAATATTTAACCGCCTAGGGATTAAAGTTTACGAGAATCAAGACTACCAAAATGATTTTGATGGTCGAGCGAATGCAGCTACGTATTTGAATAACGCTCAAGAAATTCTTCCTACAGGAACCTATTACTATTACATAAGGATGGGCGGAACATCAACTACCGAATACAATGGTTACCTCTACATTAACCGCTAAGGCCATGAAGATGAACACACAGATAACTATATTCAAGAAACTGCTTTTGACGGAGTGTTTAGTGGTATTATTTATACTTACTGCTTCGACACTCTTCGCCCAGCAGCACCCTTCATTAGATAATTATTTATTTACCCCTGTCGCTGTATCACCTGCGCATGCTGGAATGCAAGACCAGCACGTGGTGAGTATTGTAGATGCACAATGGGTGGGTCTTAAGGGTGCGCCACGAACCGGGATGATCAGTATGGATTACCGTAACCTACGTGGATTAGGTCTGAATTTAACCCTGATCAATGATCAGATTGGCCCAGCCGTTACGCAACATGCTGCTGTAAGTGCTGCCTACCATCTTCAGGTAAGCGATAATACAAAGCTTAGTACGGGATTGCGCGTCACAGTGGGGCGGACTTCTGTTGATTTACTCGATGAAACCTATTACGACCTGGTCGATCCCAATATTTACGACTTACAAGGACCGCTCATGGCAAACGTAGACATCGGCTCTACGTTTAATACGCCTACCTATTATGCGGGTGTCAGTTTTAAAAACGTGAATCGCGCGGAACTTTACGACAATAACTACACTGCCCAGGTACTGCAAGTTTTTGGTGGCCATCGACTACCCCTGAAAAGTCAATGGTCGCTGCGTTCAAGCTTTCTTGCCAGTGCTGCAACGAACAGTCCTGCAGATTTAAATTTTCATGCATTCTTTGAGCATCAAGAAAAATGGGGATTAGGTGCGCATTACAGCCCGGCAGATGAAATGGGTCTACTGATCCGTCTGAACCCCAGTCGTGATTGGCATGTGTTTTACCAGTACAACTACCCGCTCACAGACCTTGTTTACCTCACGCAGCGCAGCCACGTGATTGGCTTGAGCTTCAATGTTGCGCCTAGAATTGATTCGTTCACCTCGCCAAGATTATTTTTATGAGACGTTTCCTAAACACTTCAAGCTTGATTCTTCTGGCTGTGTTAGCCAGTGCGCCTTCATTTGGCCAAATTAGAGCAGCGCTTGCGCAGCCTGGCAAACTCATACATCAAGAGATCGGCGATGCACTCGCAGACGATTATGCCGGAGTGCCTTACGGAAAAGGGCACGTACTGTTTTTGTCGAACCGTGGCGGAAGTGCCACTACCTCGCGCGATCCACAGACTAACGAGCCCTTTGCGCGCCCATTCTTACTGCGTATAAAGGATTTAAAAACCCTTCCATACACACTCCCGGAATTCCTAGCGAATCAATCTTCCTATATAGGGCAATGTGCGCTTCTACCCGACAGTTCTGCGCTCATCGCAAGCCACAGTCGTAAAAAGCCATATAAAGACGGTCGCGTGGGAATGACCCTCACTTATATTCCATTTAATGGTGATGAAGCCAGAGCGTTGCCTTTTGTTGCGCCTGATGCAGATTACCAGCACCCCTATTTCGATGCCCTAGATTATACCTTGTATTTCGCATCAAATGTCAAAGGAGGGAAAGGCGGTTACGATCTTTATAAAAGCACACTTAGTTTCGACGGAGTTTGGAGTACACCGCAATCTGTCGATATCGCTAACACGAAAGACAATGAAGTCTTCCCAACCACCTCAACAGATCTAGATCTTTACTTTTCACGCTCCTCCCGAAACTATGGACTACAACTCTATGCGCATGGCGATGGAGATAGTTTAGCGCAGCCGGTCGCTTTAAACAATAGAGGCGACGACTTCGGATTGCTCTTCTTAAACGACAGCACGCTGCTCGTTTCTAAAAGTAAACGTCCCGGAAGCGCAGCCAACTTACATATTTACAGCCTTCCTATTCCCCCTCCGCCGCCGCCTTTGGATACTGCAGCGCTCGCGGCTCAAGCTTTAGAAGACAGTCTAACAATGGCAGCACTAAAAGCCGACTCCATTGCTGCATATGAACTTGCCAATGCGGATACTCCGGGCAAAAAAGAAAGTGCCAAAGGGAAAGGAAAAAGCAACACATGGATCACCGTTAATAGCCCCGAACCGGGTACTACATCTGGCTACAGCATCATTGTAGGGGGCTTTGTAGACCACGACCATGCAGAAGGTTTCCTTGAGAGTATCGTAGGCTGGGCACCCGAAGCCTTCCTATCGCTCTACAATAAAAAGTTCTATGTCGTCCATAGCGTCCACAAATACCGGGAGGATGCAAATTCTGCAAAAGTGTCAGTACTCAACAGAAACTACCACGCGTGGGTGTTGAGTAAGGGCTTGAAAACGCTATAATGAATATTGTAAACCTAGCCCTCCCACCAGAGGAATGAATGTGGCTTTAATGGCTAGTTTGTCCAATACCAAGTATTCCAATGTAGCTCCGCCCACAGGTACAAAATCTGTTTTAAATAAAATTGTTCCCGAAAGGGGAATAGTTGGGTAGTTGTAGAGGTTCTTTTTATAGCCGTATGCCGTACCGGCCATGAGATGAGCACGCCAGCGACCTCTTTCAAAGATCTCCGTTTTGTAACATAGTGCAAACGTAGGCTCTCTGTAAGAATTCATAAAAAATCCTAATTCCACCCAGCCGTAATTGATGGAAGCGAGGTGCGTCCGCGCAATATCTCCACGGAAATAATGCGTTGAAAAAGGGGCATAGGAAACATAGGAGTCCGGTTTTTGCCAGTGGATGGCTCTGTCCTGTGCCCCAAGGGAAAGACAGAAAAAAAGACTTAAGAAAAGAGGTCTCATGCTAGAGGTATTGGTCTAGGCGAATTTAATACTTTTAAGTATGATTATAAAAATACCGTTACTGTTGTGTATTGGACTGGCATTAAGCTCGTGCTTTGCTATTCATCCAGAGTTACAGAACGCAAAATCTGTAAATAAGGGGGCAAACAGTCACAGTATCGGCGTTTACGGCGGGGCTAATGTGCTCGTCGAAACTTACGGGGTTGCCGGGGTTTATAATTACGGTCTAACTGACAAGGTGGATTGGTCCACAGACGGCTCTTTTTCCGTGCAAGCAAGCTCGCTAAAAAGAGTATTTCAAGGCTTTGGTGTTAATCAATATAGCCTCAGTACAGGACCTAAATTTAGTATGCTTAACGATCATTTTGCCTTGAGGCTTCCAGCTACAATTACCTTCTCTGCACAGGAGCTCTTTCTTTCAGCTTCTCCAACGCTTTTGTGGGATGTTATCGATGAAAAGACAACTCTGTTTTTGCGGTACAACAGACTTTACGAACGCAATGCGATTGAAGGATATTCTGGCGATCTCGTTTTCGGATTTAATTACTTCTTACCTTTCTATTCCAATCAATTATTACTCTCCATCCAATCCAACGGCGTCGGCTTATATGGTGGCGTTGGAATTACTCTTTAAACTATGTGTAAGAATTTCTTGATACTACTCTTTGCTGTGGGCAGTTTAATGAGTTGTGATCGCACGGCGAATTGGACTGCAATAGATTTCCTAAGCGGTACATGGGAAGGCCAAGAGATTACAAATTATATTAAAATTCAATCCTACCCTGGAGCACTAACGCCTCATTCGACTGGGCATTTGTTCAACCGTATAGATACGGTAAATAAAACCTCAACTATTGACAGTGCTGGAGTGGTTATTGATGAAAGTATTTTCGTGTTGCACGACGAGTCCCATCTTACTTTTTCGGGTACAGATCAAACTATAGATTGGGCTTTTGACACGGATCCCTTGCCTGCAGGTCTGGAACCTATATTCGACTCGCTGCGAATCCTGTTCTCTGGAGAGCAAACTTTCGATATTCAACTTCTAAATAAGAAGGAATGCGTTCTCTATTTTGATACTGTTGTTCCTGTCTACTATGCAGGAACCGTGGTTAATGTTGAACTCCGCCACACCCAATATTGGAAAAAATAAAAAAACCCGTCTGATCTCTCAGACAGGTTTTCTAGTCAATAAGCGCTAAAATCATTCGCTTTGTTTTATCGCTTAGATCGCTATTAGTTCAACGACTCAAATGCAGCTGTCATGTCGCCATACGTCTGCTGGTAACGAATCTTTCCATCGTCATCAAAGTCATACGAAGCATATATAGGAATAATAACGCTTGATGCTTCTGTTGAGTCCGTGGCTGATTTTGTCACTTCCCACTGTCCGTAGTAACGTACAGAACCATCCACTTCATTGGTTTCTGGATTTACACCTGGCAATAGGCGCAGCTCCGTTTTTAGTTCAGCATCAAACATTGCCCACCAACCTGGGCGGCTTTCTTTGAGCTCATCTAAACTGGTTGAATCTCCTGTTGGGTTGAAATTTGTCTGGGAACCTACGAAATCTACACTGTATTCGTCAAAGGTCGCTACCTCATTCTGGAAGTTGTCTAACGCGCTGCGTACTGTTTCACAGTTCGCGTCAAAAGTCGCTTGAATGGTATTGTCTTCCTGTGGCGCTTGACAGGCAATTGCTGTTAGGCCAATGGCCAAAAATCCTATTACTTTTTTCATTCTCATTGTTTTAAAAAAGAGCGTTGATTGTTTTTGTAGCCTCCAATGCTCTTCCGGTTACTATTATAGTGCGTCTGCTCTTTCTTTTGAAGCTGTCCAACTATTGTCTAGATCGTAGGCTCCCATGTACATTTCTTTAGCCATCGCTGTGTCTCCCGCGGCTAGGTAATAATCTCCGTATGAATCGTATGCGTTGGGTACATCTGGATTTACTCTCATGAAAATTTCGAAGTGTTGCTTCGCTTTTTCCATATTGCCCGCAGCCATGTATTTATAGCCCATCATATTGTTCACTCCGCCCTGCTCAGGAAGACGCTCCCACGCAAATTCCATGATGTCTATAGCGCGATCAGCATCACGCTCACCCCACGCATACCATGCTCTAACCATAGGGTCAACGGGTGCAAAAAGAAGTGCTTGTTCTAGCTGTCTGTTTCCTTCTTCACGATCTCTTGTGTAGGATAAGATAAAGTGCTTCTCAGCTCTACTAGCACCTTCAAATTTCGAGACGGCTGCATCATAGGCTGCTTGAAGGTTTTCTTCATCATTAGTCATCCAGTAGTAATGCAATTGACCTAGGTGTGCTGTTGCCCAGTTAGGGTCTGCTGCGACTAGAGAGTCGGATAGCTCTAAGGCTCTAGGATTATCGAGGTTCATCATTGCCGTACGCATTTCACCGTAGGCATTCATTCCACCTTCTAGTTCAGTGCTAGGCCATAAGAAGCCCCAAGAGAGTTCAGAATTATCAATGCCTACAAATCGGCTCCATTTGAGTTGTCCGTCCTCTTCTGTTACAATACCCGAAAAGTTTCTATAGGTCGTATTCACCCCCGCGATGTAAAATTGTATGGTTCCCATCACGTTGGCATGGCCACCCATTAAGTAAACATCGTGCAAGGTTACTTTTATGGAGTCTTCATAAAAAGCGCTGCCGTCATTGTTTTCATTTACAACGAAATCTCGTGGTGTATTTTTCCATACCGGATTTGACCATACTTTAAGGTCAGAAGCGGCGCCTGCATAAAACCCTTCAACTGCGGCTTCATAACCCACCTGGTTTTCGATGTGAGAGGTTGCGAATTCACGAACCGCATCCTCTGAAAGAAATGATTGCGTACAGCTCACTGCTGTCATTGCAGCAGCGGCCAGAAATAGATACTTTTTCATTTTTTAAGTGGTTTAGATTATTGTTGTAAATAGACACCTTCGCTAGTAACCTTTCCTTCGTTATTGAAGTTATGGACTAGGTGTAGGAATTTCTTAGTGACTTCTCCAGTCTCAGCATTGGTGTTATTTGCCCACCACCAAGAATATACTGTCCAACTTTCGTTGCGCTCATAATACACTGCATCTGGATAGCCTACCTGAACTAAATCACGAACGCTATTTTCAGCCACTGAGGCATGCCAGGTTGCAATGCGCTCCTCTAAATTTAATGGCGTTTCTCCCATAGTAGATAGACGATTAAACGTAGCATCCTCTGCAAAATAGGTCGTAAGTTCTTCTATCTCGCCTGCTTCATAATGGGCAACCATTTCATTCAGTTTGTCAATCAATGGGTGTTCGTCATATATACGTCCGTTGCGGTGCATGCCAAAAGATTCTTGAATTTGTGCCCCTATAGATTCGCGATCGAAGTAATTCACTGTCATTTCAATCTTACCGTCTTCATTCACATAGTTGGCAGTATGCAATGGTCCCGATACAGTATCTCCGCTCCTCTTATTGATACCTGTAAATGTCATCCAGTCAAGCGTCCAGACGCCTTTTTCACCTTTATATTGAATAATATCTGGTGTTGCTGGATCCATATTTGTGATGGATATATCGAAATTTTCCTGCCACCAGAGCATTCCTCCTACTTCATCATCCATGGTTCCTGCTTCATCATCTCCAGGTCCCCATATCTTAACATCTTCGGCATACAGCTCTCTTAGGTCTACTTCCGTGCCAGATTCCCATACTTTATACGATTCTTTGACTACGTCGTAACCTGGGTGATCAGAATAAACTACCCCTCTTTTCTTTTGCCCAAAGCCTACTAAAGGCAGCACTAGGAGCAGAATCAATACTTTTTTCATGGTTTTGTTTTGTTTTGTTGGTTGAGGCGTGAACTTAGGCAATTTAGAATTATTATGTGTTTCATATTGTCCACAATAAACTATGAAATAGAAACTTAACTTTTAAGAAACGTGAGAACAGGGTTGACCTCCCGTTGTCGTACATTTGAACTGATGTCAGCACAGAGAGAACATACTATTGCTATTCTAGGGTTGGGCTACGTAGGCCTGCCGTTGGCTGTGGCGTTTTCGAAAAAGTATAAAACGCTGGGGTTTGATATAAATGCAGAGATAGCGGCTTTGATTGCGTCGGGGGTAGATCCTACGAATGAATTGGTCGGTGACCAATTATCCCACGCCCTCCAATCGCACCTTCAAATCACTGCAGAACCCGCTCTTCTCGCCTCGTGCAATACCTACATCATCACGGTTCCTACAGATATCAATCCTGATAAGTCCCCTAACCTTGAGCCGCTGATTGCTGCTAGTAATTTAGTAGGGACGTACCTCAAAAAAGGAGATTTGGTGATTTATGAGAGTACAACCTATCCCGGCTGTACAGAAGAAGTGTGCGTACCTATTCTAAATGAAAATAGCGGTCTCATCTTTAACGAAGACTACACGGTGGGTTATAGCCCAGAGCGCATCAACCCTGGCGATAAACAACGCAACGTTACGAACATACTCAAAGTGACTTCGGGATCCACGAAAGAAGCAGCAAAAGAAGTGGATGCACTATATAATTCCATAATTACCGCTGGAACGCACCTTGCGCCCAGTATCAAAGTTGCAGAGGCCGCAAAAGCCATTGAGAATGCGCAAAGAGATGTAAATATTAGCTTCATCAATGAGCTGGCATTAATTTTTGACAAACTAGAAATTGATACCGGTGATGTACTGGCTGCAGCAGGTACTAAATGGAATTTTTTACCCTTTAAACCAGGACTGGTCGGGGGACATTGCATCAGTGTAGATCCCTATTATCTGGCACACAAAGCACAGGAAGTGGGTCACGATCCTCAAGTCATATTATCTGGACGTAGGATTAACGACACCATGGGTCTCCATGTAGCGAGCTCAGTGGTTAAATTATTGCATCAAAAAGAACTTCCAGTGAAAGGTGGAAGAGCACTTATATTGGGTTTAGCCTTCAAGGAAAATACTGGTGATGTCCGTAATTCAAAGGTGGTTGATGTACATCAAGAATTGAAAAGCTTTGGCATGGACGTAGACGTGTATGACCCCTTAGCGAATCCGGTACAAGCCTTGCGCGAATATGGAATTTCTTTGATTCAGGATGTCGAATTATCAGATTACCAAGCCGTGCTACTTGCCGTACCGCACCAAGCTTTCAGCAGCCTTACGATACAAAGCTCACAGAATTGTGTGGTTTATGATCTTAAAGGTGTCCTTCCCCGAAAAAAAGTAGATAAGCGCTTGTAAAATATGAACGAACTAAGCCGGTCGAAAATTATTTTCTAGAATAGTCGTCCTGAACACGAACGATGTCGTCCTCATCTGAGGGATGGTCTGGATCCGTGTGCTGCCAGAATTCTGCAACTACGCCCCAGCCTTCAAGCCCAATCAAACGGTGGCGCTCCCCTTTCTCTAAAACGATGGTTTCACCTGCCTCAAAACGAACCAATTCTCCTTCCTCATCCGTAACACTACGCACAATTCCTACAGGGCCTTCAATTACACGCCAGGTCTCTGCGCGACGGTGGTGGTACTGCCAGCTCAAACGAGCCTCTGGCTTCACCAATAATATCTTTGGACTCAATTTTCCCGCGATACGCAATGGACCTACGTCTAAACCTTCGAAATAGATATCTGCAAACACTTGGGCTTGGTTTTCGTCCAGAACGAAAAACCCTCCCCACGGACGAGTCAAATCATAACGATCAATGCGCAGTCCTTGGTTGCTCAATTTGATTCGGGTGCTTTCAAAAATATCCATGCAGCTTTATGTTTGATTTGGTTGCCCAAAAATAGACAGAAACCTCAATCATCAACTATCGGCATGGAATTTGTGTCTCGATTGGAACTAAAACATGTTGAAAACCTAGATTAATCAACACTTAATACAAGATTCTCTATCTTAGCTAAACCAACCAACAAAACCTATTACTAATGAGCTCAGCACTTTATCCGCTGGTGCCACCCTTTGTGGCAGTAGTGATTCTCCTAGCACGGCTACTAATGGACTTCGGCTACAAGCTGGGTTTAGTGGATCAGCCGAACGAGCGTTCGTCCCACACTAAAATCATTCCTAGAGTAGGCGGTTTGGCCATTTTCCTCCCTTATTTAGTCCTTGGATTAGGCTTTTATCTCACTGGTTACGACTACCTACAACTTAATAGCGGGTATTGGATTGGGTTAGGCGCAATCGTGGCGTTAGGTACACTAGATGACAGATTAGACCTCAGCTCCACCCTCAAATTCTTTATACAATTCACGGTCGCAGCCTATTACGTTTTATCTACCGGCAACTACGTAGATAATCTATACGGATTGTTCGGCATAGGAGCACTTCCTTCGTGGCTCGGAATCAGTTTAAGTATTATCACGGTCGTCTATTTAATCAATGCGGTAAACCTCATTGATGGTGTAGATGGATTGGCTGCAGGCATCAGTTTGTTAGCGCTCTTCCTCTTCAGCACGCTCATGGGCGGTGGTGAGCACTTAATCACCTCCATCTTCATCGGCCTAGGTCTTATCGTTTTTATGGGATTCAATTATTCTAACAAACGTAAAATTTTCTTAGGCGATGCAGGTTCACTCAGCTTGGGCTTCATCATAGCGACCTTTGCCATGGAATTCCTTTACAGCGGAAATGCACACCACGCATATTTGAATCTCAATCCCGTCATGGTGGCCATTTTAATTCTTGGCTATCCAGTTGCTGATACCATACGTGTCTTCGCTATTCGAATTAGCCTGGGTCTAAGCCCCTTTAACGCGGATCGCAGACACATGCACCACGTTCTTTTAGACAAGGGCTTCTCTCATTTTGGTGTCACTACTTTCATAATGACGGTTATGGCAGGGCTAGTATTGGGCAATAAATTATTAGGTCCAAGATTGGACAGTCATCTAGTAATTCTGATAAATATTCTAGGAATCTTACTTATTCACCTATTTGTTCGTCATCGTTCAACCCAATTGCGTATTTTTTGGCGCTCGTTCTCACGGACGTTCTTTAACCCCGTGAAAAAAGTATGGAACAAATTCGTGGCCGATTAAATTGACACTACTCTTTGAACATACCACAGAACTGAGCCATTACATCTATGTAGTGGCTTTTTTCTTGATTGTACTGGGCCTTCTTTGGGGCCGGTTCAAAGCCATGCACGTTTTTGCTGCGGTAGTTATGGCCTTGATTCTCTCAGGATTCATGGGAATTAAGCACATCTACGCCACGGCAGTGAACCCGTCCATCCTGACCGTGATGGCACTCATTTCACTCACCGGTGTATTGAAGAAGTCATTGCCCTTTCACAGAATTGGGGATTTGTTGGGGAAATCGTCCAAAGGATTGATGGTCCGTACCGGGCTGGTTACTGCTGCATTAAGTGGATTCATCAACAACACCCCGGTGGTGGCACTACTTATTCCTATTTTAAAGTCAAAAGCGAAAGAGCAGAATTGGCCCATAGGGAACTACCTCATGCCGCTTTCCTTCGCCGCCGTCGCTGGGGGTACCATCACACTCATAGGCACCTCAACGAATCTCGTGCTTAATGGCCTCATGATAGAAAACGGGATCGAAGGGTTTAAATTCTGGGACTTTCTCATTCCAGGGCTTTGTGTGACCGGCGCGGTACTGCTCACGACTGTACTCATCGCGCCAATGGTGCTAAAAAAGACCACAGAAGGTTCTGACGCTGCCAAAAATGAAGAGCGGCAGTATACGACCGAACTTAAAGTCATTGCTGGGGGAACCATGGACGGGAAAACCGTAAAGTCTGCGGGACTACGAAACTTAAATGACCTTTTTCTCGCAGAGATCTACAGAAACGGTGAATTCATCTCTCCGGTTACGCCAAAAATGACCTTAGAAGCCAACGATACCCTGTTTTTTACAGGCGGTCTAGAACACGTTAATGAACTCCTAGATCTCTTCCCTAAGGGCCTTAAAACGGTGGAGGAAAAATTCGAGGTGGATGCACGGCGTGACCTTCTCGAAGTTATTGTCCCTAACAACAGTGACCTCATTGGTCGTCCATTAAAGCAAACCAATTTTCGTGCGCGATACGACGCTGTAATCATTGGTGTTCAACGCGGAGGACAGCCCCTTAAAGGCAAGATTGGCCGAATTGCCCTGCAAGCCGGAGACCTCCTGCTCTTATCTGCAGGAGCCAATTTCACCGCCCGCAACGAACGTGAAACGCCACTGATCGCCATCAACCAATACAAACGCACGGCGACAGCTGCTGTAGGTAGAGCACAATACTTCCTGCCTGGACTGCTGATGATTGTT
>ERZ767114.1430-NODE-1430-length-11425-cov-2.410733_pt1 | contig 11425 bp, 14 predicted proteins | sample MGYA00374952_ERZ767114 | MGnify/ENA primary metagenome ERZ767114 (study PRJEB28939, sample SAMN06267156) | marine metagenome | isolation source: Columbia River Estuary | place: USA:Columbia River Estuary, USA | collected 2012-05-05 ...
ATATATCTACGCACCATTTCCGTTGATTTATGACCTGTCATAGCCATAATGTTTCTTTCTTCTGCTCCAGATTCTGCTGCTGATGTAGCAAAACCTGATCTTAAGCTGTGCCCTGAATAGTTTTTGCTATCTATCCCAGCTAAATTTAAATATTCTTTAATTAATAATGCTACAGATTGGTCTGTCAGCCTTTTTTCAGACAAGCTAGATCCTTTATTAAACCTTCTAAATACTGGGCCTGAGGTTATTTTTGATATATTCAACCAATCTTTCAATGATACTACTGGGCAGTATAATTGGTTGTTAAAATAGGGTAGTGCTTTTACGAACCCTTCCCCAAACTGGTCTGTTTTAGATCTTCTAACGTTCATTTTAAGGCCTTCTTGTACAAAATCTAGATCATCATAGTCTATTGAGACTATTTCATTTCTCCTAAACCCCCCAGAAAATCCTATAAGTATTATTGATCTATCTCTTAATCTCTTAATTTCTTCCTTATTATATTCATCTATAACATTAATTATAGTTTTTAAATTATTGATTAATATAGGTTTTTTACCTCTTTGAATACTACCTTTTCTTCTTTTGATACCCATTATATTTTCAATTATTGACGGATGTTTTGTGTCTATATAATGTCCTTTCAACCTGTGGATGACGCTTATTGATACAAGCCTACGCTTTAGTGTGCTCATTTTTATATTTTTAGTAGACAAATAAGTTAAATATAACGAGATTATTTTAGGTTCTGTTGGGAGAGATTTAAATCCATTTTTAGCACAGAATAACCCAAAATCATTAAAATCTGATTTATAAGCTCTAACGGTATTATTAGCTTTTGAGCTTTTAAGGTTTAATAAAGTTTCTTCCTGTAAAGCTTTTATATCAGTTATTATCTCATTCATATTTATTACTATTGATAACCATTAATTATCGTTAGTAATATATTATATGTTTTTAAAGTCAATACTTAAATTTAAAAATTTTAAATATTTGATATTAATTAATCATGAATGATATTTTAAGTGTTGTAGTTGCAGGTATATTCTCATGCATAATTTTAGACATTCTTGGATATTTATTAAAATTAATTGGAATTCCAGAACCTTCATGGGGAATTGTAGGAAGATGGACTTATTATATGATTAAAAATAAAGTTTTTTATAATCCTAACATTATCAATATGCCAAAATTTAAATTTGAAATCTTACTTGGATGGATTTTCCACTATTACATATCATTATGTTGGGCAGTTATTTATTATTTTGCCTTTATAAAACTTGGAATGAATATGTCTTATTTTTCGGGGCTAATTTTTGGAGCAATTACTACATTAGCACCATTATTGATATTTCTGCCTTTTACAGGCCAAGGTATTTTAGCTTCAAATACTGAAAACCCAGTAAAAACATCTTTCATTTTTTTAATCAGACATTCAATATATGGTCTAGCTATGTTTGAAGGATTTAGATGGTTTACATAATAATATCAATAATATAAAATGAATTATTAAAGTTTATGATTAGGAAATTGGAACTAAAAGATAAGGAAAATTGGACTAAATTGTACAATGATTATGCCGAATTCTACAAAGTTCCAATGAATACGGGAATTTTAGACACTTTATGGGGATGGATTCATGATGAAGCTCATAATGTTAATGCTATTTGCTTTGAATTAGAGGGTAAAATCGTTGGAATTGCTCATTATAGAACAATGCCAAGACCAATTAAGGGCCAATATATTGGTTTTTTAGACGATTTGTTCGTAGAGCCAGAATTTAGAGGTCAAAAAATAGCTCAAAAGCTTATTAGTCATCTAAAATCATTATCTAAAGCCAATAATTGGAATGGAATTCGTTGGATCACCCACTCTTCCAATGAAAATGCAAAGAAATTATACGATAAAATAGCCAATAACACTGGATTTGAACTCTATGAACTTAAAGGGAACTAAATTTCAGCTAAAAGTGTGGAATTACTTGAGGAAAATACCTAAAGGCAAAGTTAAGACCTACTTAGAAGTTGCTAAAGCCATTGGAAAACCTAAGGCATTCAGAGCTGTTGCTAATGCAGTGGGTAAAAATCCCTATCCACCTAAAATACCCTGTCATAGAGTGATCAGATCTGACGGAAGTCTTGGAGGATACTCGGGTAAAGGTGGAATCAAACAAAAAAGACGTTTATTGAGATCAGAGAAAGTCTTTGTTAAATAGTGATTTAAGGCTTATAAGCATTCAAAAACCCCTGGAAATAAACACTTTTAGCCTATTTTGAATTATTTGCCCACAAATGGTATTATACACCCTTTAGTTGTACCACATATCGATCCTTGCTTAAAATAAGGTGCTCTATGGACGTTTAAAGCATATATTCCTATACTGCATTGCTCTAGTTATCAATAATACCAATAGTTTTAAAAGACCCTAAATATTGAGGTTTTTAAGTTAATTTCACCTACCCTTTTTTACATAAATTTTAAAAATGATATTAATATTTTTTTACCCACTTATAATCGTTGGTATTAAATGATTTTTTCTTTATCCAATTAAATAGTTAATAATTAGTTTTGTACAATCATCATTTGTTGATTAATTGAGATTTGCTCTATCAAATTATTTAAGACAGTAAACTTATTGTTACTATATAAAATATAAATATATTAAAATTTTATATCAAAAAAACTAATAATTACAGTAATTTATATAAATTATATAAAGTATTAGTTTAATATATAGTAAATAAAAAGTTACTATTATTAATTTCTAAGATGGTACTCTCGCCTTGAAATATAAAGTCCACTTAAAACTATTATGAAAAGACCTAAGTACGTCCAATTATCAGGGAGTTCACTAAAGAAATAATATCCAATTATAACGTTTGGTATTATCTCAGTATAGCCCAAAGGAGCTAATTTGGAGGCATCTGCGTATTTCAGAGATAATATTAGGAATAAATGACCTATGCACGCAAAAACGCCTATACCGGCCATTAAAGACCACTGATTTAGTGTTGGTTTTACCCAATAGAAAGGAATAATTAGAGAAACTAGTAAGGCCCCTACCATTCCAGTAATTAAGAGAGTAAGCAATGGATTGTCTGAGGTGCTTAATTTACGAGTAATAATAAGATAAAATCCATAAAAGAAGCCTGTTGCTAAAGCGGCCATACTTGCCAAGTTAAATTCAAGAAAACCAGGTCTAATAACAATTAATGACCCAATAAACCCAACAGCAACAGCTGTCCACCTTCTAAAACCAACTTTTTCTCCTAATAAAATAGGTGAAAATGCTGTTACTATTAAAGGAGCTATAAATGCTAAAGTTAAGGCTTTAGCTAATGAGATGACTGAAATTGCATAAAAAAAGCAGATATTAGCAGAGAGTAAAATTAGACCTCTAAATATTTGAAGCTTAGGTTTATCTGACCAAACAAGTTGTTTTTTGTAAAAAAAAAGCATTATAGGAAAAACAAAAGCAACAGTAAAAAAATATCTAGCCCAAGTAATTTGTAAAATTGGAAGATCATCACTTAAATATTTAGCAAAACCATCCATGACAGGTAAAAACATCCATCCTAGTAAGCTAAAAATAATGGCTTTCATAAGCCAATTGATACTATTTAATTGAAATACTTTAAAGCAAAGAATACCACAATTGGAATTGTGATAAATGACATTAATGTTGAAACGACAATAGTGCTAGCAACACTATCAATAATTTTTTTTGGTGAATAAATTGAAGCAACAAGATAATTTAATACAGCAGACGGCATTGAACACTGGATTAACAGAACACCCGCAGCAAATCCTGTTAAATTAAAATATCTTATCAATAAAAAACCTACGATAGGGCCAGCGATAACTCTACCAATTGATGATATTAATGCTTTTTTAAAAGAGAAGACTTTAAATCGTGTAAGTGCAATACCTAAAGACATCAAAATTAAAAATATAGTTGCATACATTAATAAAAAAGTTGTGTTTTCAATAAAAACTGGCGTCTTAATTTCAAAATAAAGTAAAAAAACAGAAATTATAATTGTATAAAATGGAGGACTTTTAAGAATTACTTCAAAATTAAATTTTCTAGCAGCAAGAAATATGCCTAATGTAAAATGACTTAATATTATCAAGGCTGAGATTGCAGCTGCAACACCTAGACCTTGAGATCCATAAGCAAACAAACATATAGGTAAACCCATATTACCAGTGTTAGGCATTATAAAAGGAGGTAATTCACGAATAATATCTTTGGTATTAAGTAAAAATAAAAAAACTACACCAATTAAAGAAAAAATTATAATTGCAATAAAGTAATACCAAAAATAATTTTTAAATATTTCAAATGAGGTTCCTGTAGCTGTTAATGCATAAATAATCATTGCAGGTGTACCTACATTTGCAGCAAAATTTGTTATGAATGTTGTGTCTATTTTTGGATTTTTTTTTCCCAAATAGTAACCAATACCAACAACAAAAAAAACAGGAAATAAAACCTCAAAGAGTTTTAGATATAAATCCATTAACCAAGTAATCTAATTAATATTGGATTTTTAAGTATATTCTTATTCTTCTTAAAGATAGATAGGCAATTTCTACAATTTAGTTCTGACGTTTTATGAGTAATGATAATTATAGTAGCTTTATTATTTTTTTTATCAGGAGTTTGAATAATTCGCTTTATTGAAATTTTATACTTAGCTAAACGATTAGTAATTTGAGATAATACACCTGGTTTATCCTTAACTTCAAATCTTAGATACAAAGAGTTGATATAATTATTTGAATTATAAGCTTTTAAAGATTTGAGCTTGGAGACTTTAACACCAAATGGGTTTTTAATATTGCCTCTTAAAATTGATAATAAATCAGATAGTAAAGCAGATGAAGTGGGACCAGGTCCAGCACCCTCGCCTTGTAAGATGCTTTCACCAACAGGCTTTCCTTCTATTATAACTGCATTCATCACACCATTAACATTACCAATATAAGATTTTTTACTAACAAGACATGGATGAACAGTTTCAAAAAGTTGGTTATTTTTTAGTTCTGAAATACCCAATAATTTAACTCTCAGATCTAATTGATTTGCAATTTTAATATCTTTTAATTCAATTTTTTCTATGCCTTCCATCAGACATTTATATTTTGAAATTTTACTATGAAATGCAAGTGCTGATAAAATTCTTACTTTTGCAAAAGCATCAAAACCGTTTAAATCTAATTTAGGATTATCAGGTTCGGCATAACCAAGTTTTTGTGCTTTTTTAAGAACTTCTGAAAAATTTAGGTTAGAGTTTTCCATCTCTGTTAAGATGTAATTTGATGTACCATTTAAAATTCCATAAACTTTTGAAATTTTATTAGTCGCTAACCCCTCTTTAATAGATCTTAATACAGGGATCCCTCCAGCTACAGATGCTTCAAATTCTAGATTAACATTATTTATTTCAGCAAGTTTAGCTAAATCATTTCCATGTTTTGATATTAAAGCTTTATTAGGTGTAATTACATGTATTTTATTTTTTAAGGCAGTTTCAACAATTTTTTTTGAAATACCATCCGACTGACCTATTGCTTCAAATAAAATGTCTACTTTTTTTTTATCAAAAATTACCAAAGGATTTTTAAAAAATATTTTCTTATCAATTTTAAACTGTCTTTTTTTATTAATATTTCTTGCAGACACGGCAACAACATTTATTTTTTTACCAGTTTTAAGCTCAATATCTTTTTTTTTTATATTTAATTCATTAAGTAAATAACTTCCAACTTGTCCAAGACCTACGACAGCAATATTTATATTATTTTTCATTGGCTTATATCTGGATATTTACTTTTTTTTGTATAGTCATCTATATAAATCTCATACTCCTCCAGTGTCATAGTTGTTATATCATCAGTCTTTTTTAATATTTTAGATAATTTTTTTTTTGTCTCTTTTCTTTTTTCAACATCTTCGGTCCAATATTTAGAATCTTGATTTAATGAACAATTATTTAATAATAATAATGTTAAGATAAAAATTAATTTCATTGCAAAGCAGTTTTTAATGGAAAATTAAATTTCATATTTAAATTTTGTATAGCCTGACCTGCTCCACCTTTAATCAAGTTATCTATTGCAGAAAGTATAATTAGTTTATTATTATATTTAGATTTACAAACTGATATGAAGCAATTATTTGTGCCAATTACATCATTTGTGCTGATCAAACTATCTGGTTTTAAAATTTTGACAAAGTGATCTTTTTTATAAAAATCAGAAAGTTTTTTAATAACCTTAGATTGTGTTATGTCTTTTTCTAAATCAATATAAATAGTACTTAATATTCCTCTAAACATAGGTGATAAATGAGGAGTAAAATGAAAATTAAGTTCCTTTTTAGTAAATTTTTTTAACATTTGCTCTATCTCTGAGTTGTGACGATGAAAACCAACACCATATGCACTTAATGACTCATAAAGATTTTTATCTTTATATTTTTTATGTACACCTCTTCCAGCACCTGAATAACCAGATTTTGAATCCATAATAATATTTTTACTTTTTATTAAATTGCTTTTAAACAAAGGTATTAAGGGTAATAATATTGAAGTTGGGTAACAGCCGGGACATGAAATTATTTGATAATTATTTAGCTCTTTACCGTTAATTTCTGGAAGAGAATATAAACTTTTTTTGATTAAATTTGCAGCTCTATGTTTTTGCTTATACCATTTAAGATAATCAGAACTTTTTTCTAATCTAAAATCTGCTGCTAAATCTATTAAAGTAATATTTTTAGTTAAATATTTTGAAATATCTTGGGCTTCCCCATTAGGTAATGCTGTAAAAATTACATCAATATCTCTTAAAAGATTTTTATTAAATTTAATAATTTTAGGTAACTTTTTGTTAGTTAAAAATTTATCATAATTAGAAATTTTTTTTCCAACAGAACTATTTCCACACAAGTATTTAATATTAATATATTTATGTTTAATTAATAATTTAATTAATTGAACTCCAATATATCCAGTTGATCCAGCAACTAATGCATTAAGCTTAGGCATAATTTATTATAACAGTTTAAAATTAAAAAAGAATTATCTTTTAGAGAATTGGAAGCTTCTTCTGGCTTTTCTTCTGCCAGGTTTTTTTCTCTCAACTGCTCTTGAGTCTCTGGTGGTAAGTTTCTCTGTCTTTAGAGTAGCTTTTAAATTTTCATCAAACATAACTAAAGCTTTAGAAATACCGTGAACCATTGCTCCAGCTTGTCCAGTAGGCCCACCTCCACTTACGCTGCATCTTACATCATAATCTGTAGATTGATTGATAATATCGAAAGGTCTAGTTATCTGAAGATGATGAAATTCACTTGAAAAATATTCATTAAACAATTTTCCGTTAACATAAATTTTTCCAGTACCCTTTTTTAACCAAACTTTAGCTATTGAAGTTTTTCTTCTTCCTGTAGCATATTTGCTATCTTTAAAATCTAATTTAAGTTTTGGTGTTTTTGTTGTTGTCTGAGTGTTTTCCATATTAATTTCTTACTAAGTTTTTACTGTTTAGTTTTCCTAATTCTATAACTTGTGGATTTTGAGCTGAATGAGGATGATCGCTTCCAGAATAAATCTTTAATTTAGTTAATTGTTTTCTACCTAAAACACCACCCGGCAACATTCTTTTGACTGCTAACTTTAATGTTTCACCTGGTTTTTTTTCGTGAAGTTTTTCAGGTGTAGTTTCTTTAATTCCACCTGGGTGTCCTGTGTGTCGATAATAAATCTTATCTTCAAATTTCTTACCTGTAAATTTTGCTTGTTCAATATTTTTTACTACAACAAAATCGCCGTGATCCATATGGGGTGTATAAGTAGCTTTATTTTTTCCTCTTATAATTTTAGAGATAACTGTTGCTAGTCTTCCAACAACTGCATTAGTAGCATCTATTTCATACCACGATGAAGTTATCTGGTCTTTTTTAACGAATTTTGTCATTGTGCCAGGATTAATACTATTATTAATTACAAAGTCAATTTGATATTTGCCTTGTAAAACATATCTATTCTGCTAAAAATTACTTGCCGATTTGATCCTATTGCGGGCATAAAACTGCTAAACAGGAATTTCTATTAGATAATCGGCAGGCATTTGAACTGTATTGTGCGCCTTACATAAAGTTAAAGCACTAAAAAAGGAGTAAAAATGAGCACAAAAAGAAATAATCCAGAAACTATCGCCATTCATGGTGGTGATTATAGAAGTGATCCAACAACTAATGCTGTAGCCGTCCCTATTTATAGAACTACATCTTATCTGTTCAATAGTACCGAACACGCAGCAAATCTTTTTGCCTTAAAAGAATTTGGCAATATTTATACAAGAATCATGAATCCAACAAATGATGTGTTGGAAAAAAGAGTTGCGGCACTAGAAGGAGGTTTGGCTTGTTTAACAGTCGCATCTGGGCAAACAGCTTCAACTTTCGCGATTTTAAATGTTGCTCAAGCTGGGGACAATATTGTTAGTTCAACAGATCTTTATGGTGGAACTGTATCATTATTTACACACACATTAAGTAAACTTGGTATTGAAATTAGGTATGCAGATCCAAGTGATCCTAAGAACTTTGAAAAAGTAATAGATGATAAAACTAGAGCTTTTTATGGAGAAACTTTACCCAATCCATATTTAAGAGTTTTTCCAATAAAAGAGGTTTCAGATATAGGTCGAAAATATAATATACCATTAATAATGGACAACACAGCAGCACCTGTAATTTGTAAACCGATTGAACATGGAGCAGCTGTAGTTATTCACTCTTTAACAAAATATATTGGTGGACACGGTACTGCTGTAGCAGGAAGTATTGTCGATAGTGGTAATTTTGATTGGACAGCAGATCCAAAAAGACAGCCATTATTTAATGAACCAGATGCAAGTTATGGAGGTGCAGTTTGGGGTAAAGTTGTACCAGAACTTACAGGTGCAAATATACCATTTGCTGTAAGAGCAAGAGTTTGTTTATTAAGAGATCTTGGCTCAGCTTGTTCACCTGATAATGCATTTGCTATTATACAGGGACTTGAAACAGTGGCTCTTAGAATGAAACAGCATTGCGAGAATGCAGAAAAAGTTGTTAGCTATTTGAAAAAACACAGTGAAGTCACAAAAGTCATTTATTCAACAGAACATGACAAACCTATCGCCGATAGAGCAAAGCAATATCTAAAAGGTGGAAATGGTCCGATGGTTGGGATTGAATTAAAAGGTGGTATTGACGCTGGTAAAAGATTTATTGAATCTTTAAAAATGTTTTATCATGTAGCAAATATTGGTGATGCTAGAAGTTTAGCAATCCACCCCGCAACAACAACTCACAGTCAGTTAAATGAAGACGAACTTGCTGCATCAGGTGTTACTCAAAGTTATGTTAGACTGTGCATAGGTATTGAACATATAGACGACATTATTGAAGATTTAGATCAAGCTTTAAACAAATCTTCTAAAGGTGATTTGAAAGCTGTTAGTTAGTATTTTTATAATAAATAAAAAGAAAACTAGATAAAACAAAAACAGAACCTAGCTGGTGTAAAGAGGCATAATAAATTTTTACGCCAGTTATCAATGTCACAATTCCTAAAATGACTTGAAACAGTATAGCAAAATTAAAAAATATTATTGGCTTTAACTCAATTTTATTTTTATAGAAAAAATAATTTAAGATTATTAAGAATAATATCAAAATGTAAGCAACTAATCGATGATAGAACTGGATTACCGATGCATTATTTAAAGACTCCAAATTATATAAATCTGTTTTAATAGTATCATCAGGAATAAAGCTGCCATTCATATCAGGCCAGGAATTGTACAACAAACCTCCATTTAAACCTGCTAAAAAGGCTCCTAAGATTATTTGAATAATAATTGTAATAAAAAAAATATTAAGAAAATGATTATTGATGTTAATAGAAAATTTATTAGTCTTTAAATTTTCCAATATGAACCAGAATGTTAATGAAAGGATTATCAAAGCAACACTCAAATGTGATGCTAAACGATAATGACTTACATCTGTGTTATTAATTAATCCACTCTTCACCATAAACCATCCAAGAAAACCTTGAAAACAAACTAGTGCAAATATTGATAAATATTTTAAATCTTTTGATAATTTAACTTTATATTTAAGAAATATTATTGCTATTGGCAGAATTGAAACTAGACCAATTAATCGAGCAATTAACCTATGAGCATATTCCCAATAATAAATTACTTTAAATTCATCAAGTGTCATATTGTAATTAATAGACTTGAATTCAGGTATTTTTTTATATTCATTGAAATAAAAATTCCATTTTTCAACATCTAAAGGTGGTAAAACACCTTTAAATAACTCCCACTCTGTTATCGATAAACCTGAGTCAGTTAGTCTAGTTAATCCACCAACAATAATTATAATAATTACCAATGAAAATATTGATAATAGCCATATTCGAATAAACTTAGTATAGGGATCAATGTTTACAAACATATTTAATACATATAATAATAATTTTATTAACCAATTGAATTAATGTCGCCTAAAAATAAAAAAAAACTAAACATAATTAGAGTAAAACTAGATAAACTCGACAATAAGTTGCTGTCTTTAATCAAAAACAGAACGGGTTTAGTAAAAGAAGTCCTTAAGCTAAAAGAATTCAAAAAAGAGATTGTAGATAAAAAAAGAATTAATTTTATTTTAAAGAAGATTGATGGAAAATCAAAAAAACTTAACATAGATCCTAAAATAACTAATCGTATTTGGAAAAATATGATTTGGTCATATATAGATTACGAGCGAAGAAATTTTAGAAAAAAATAATTATTTGCTATGAGGTGGTAGTTTTTTTTCCACAAAAGTTTCATGCTTTCTTGTAGCTGGATTATATTTTTTTGCCGATAATTTAACTTTGGCTTTTTCACCACCCGCAGGTTTTTTTACATAGTAGAAAAATGGACTATCGGGTTTAGCCTCAGGAACCAATCTAACTTTTACGTGTGTTTTTTTTGCCATGTTATTTTAAGTTTTTTAAGTTTTTAACAATTTTAGAAATCTTAACTAATTTATTTCTTAAATTATCAGCTTTTATAGAATTATTTGCCATTTCGTCAAGTTCTAAACTTTCACTACTATTTAATATCTTTTTAACTCCATTTATAGTCATACCTTGATCTTTAAGTAGAAATTTAACTTTTTTAAGCAGATTAATACAATTTTCATCATAATATCTTCTATTAGCATTTAAAATTTTAGGCTTTATTTGTTTAAACTGTGTTTCCCAAAATCTAATTGTATGTGTCGGTAAAATACCATTTTTGTTAGATTTAAGTTTAAGAATTTTTGCAACCTCGCCTATTGTCTTATAAGCGCTGTCTAACTTATCCATTA
>ERZ767114.1431-NODE-1431-length-11421-cov-4.388840_pt1 | contig 11421 bp, 6 predicted proteins | sample MGYA00374952_ERZ767114 | MGnify/ENA primary metagenome ERZ767114 (study PRJEB28939, sample SAMN06267156) | marine metagenome | isolation source: Columbia River Estuary | place: USA:Columbia River Estuary, USA | collected 2012-05-05 ...
ACAATAAGAACAAATTTTCATGAACCTTACACAAGTATTTTAGTATCGAAAGATATTCAAACCTCCAAAGGCACAGCCCCTTTAGAAGATAGAATAATTTATCACAAATACGATGACAAAGGAAATCCTTTAGAGGTTTCCAAAAAAGGGGGTCTTCACAGCGTTTTTATTTGGGGTTATAACCAAACGAAACTTATTGCGAAAATAGAGAATTGTACTTATGACGAATTGATGCGTTATAATTATAATTCAGGAAAAGCTATTTTATCTTCAATTTATTCTGCAGCGAATAACGATAATGATCGCACAGTTGACACTAGAGACTCTCTTGGGAATGTTATTGCTAATAATGGGAAGGAAGGAAAATTAAGAGAAGCTTTACAGGATTTAAGAAGCGCTCTTTCCAATACCCAAGTAACCACCTCTACTTACGATCCTTTGATTGGCGTTACCAGTATGACCGACCCCAAGGGCTACACCATCTATTACGAGTATGATGAGTTTAACCGTTTAAAACAAGTTAAAGATGCCGATGGAAATATTTTAAGTAACAACCAATACAACTATAAAAACTAACCCCTATGAAAACGTTGGTACCCCTATTACTGTTTTTGCCATTGAGTATGTTGGCACAAAGCACTACCGAGAATTTTATAAAAAACACAACTTATAAAGCACCCACAAAAACAGGCAATGTTGCTGCAGATCAGCAACAAGAAAACATTACCTACTACGACGGTTTGGGGCGCCCCAAACAACAGATCGCTGTACAAGCCGGCGGACAACAACAAGACATCATCACCCACATAGCCTATGATGCATTCGGCAGGCAAGACAAAGACTACCTGCCCTATGCAACAACAAGTAACGGAGGTCTTTTTAGAACAGGAAATCTTGCAACAGAAACAAATCAATTTTATCAAAATAAATACCCTGATGATTTTTTAAATACAGCTACTTCTAATGTCAATGCCTATTCCCAAAAAGTATTTGATAGCTCTCCATTGCATAGAGTTTTAGAACAAGCCGCACCAGGGAAAGACTGGAAAGTTGGCAATGGACACAGTATTAAATTTGATTATCAAACCAATGCTTCCAATGAAGTATTAAATTTTGGAGTAGATTTTATAAATAACGACCCCGCTAGTCCAAAATTAGTAATAGCCGACAGTTATTACAACAGTAGCACATTATATAAAACCATTACCAAAGACGAGAATTGGAGAACTTACGATCATACAGACAAAACCACCGAAGAATTTAAAAACAAACAAGGACAGGTGGTCTTAAAACGAACCTATAACAACCAACAAGCCCATGACACCTATTATGTTTATGATGATTATGGGAATCTAAGCTATGTACTCCCGCCCTTAGCCTCAGAAAAAACCATTATCTATCAAACAGGGATGAAAAGTTATCCGGCAAGCAAATTTGTTACAGGCGGTAACGCCACGGGTACTATAAAGTTTGGGATTCAAAAAACAGCCCCCGGGAAATATACCTACGTTGCAGATTTTGATTTGCACAATTTAGCAAACAGCAGCTTTAAATCTGGTGAAATCATGGAGTTGCCGCTGATCTATTCGACGATGAAAGACTTTTGGCTGGGCAGTGCCTCTGCTTGGGTGTCCTCCAATGGTTCCTATGCCTATAAATATGTTTCGTATTATGCCAGAAATGGAAAGTTATTTTGCTATGCCTATGAGTACAATCGAAATAATATTCCTTTGGTACTTGAAGATTTTGATAGAACCACAAAGAGAAATTTCCCAGAAAACCTACAAGGGTTTTCACAAGCAGCCTCTCAAGAAAAAATGAAAGAACTCTTAGACAAACTCTGTTACCAATACAAATACGATACAAGAAACCGATTGATTGAAAAGAAAATACCTGCCAAAGCATGGGAATACATTGTCTATGATAAATTAGACAGGCCTGTACTAACCCAAGATGCCAATTTAAGAGCTTCTAAGAAATGGTTCTTTACCAAATACGATGTTTTTGGAAGAGTGGCTTATACAGGAATTTATACGCATCACAAAACACTGTCTCAAAAAGCAATGCAGACTCATTTTGAGGTTGCTCCAACAAACTCTCAATCTAATAGAGTCCTTTATGAAAGAAGAATGCCTTCAGAATTTGGGAGTTCTTATGTAGCCCATTATTATTCTACATTAATGTTTCCATTTAACAATACCGAGATTCTTACGGTCAATTATTACGATGATTATCTCTTTAACAGAGCAGGAACAAATTCTTCAGTTACTGCATACGGAATCACTTCGACCGATAAAACCAAAGGATTAGCCACTGGAAGTAAAGTAAAAGTGTTAGGAACCAATAAATGGATTACCAACGTAAGCTATTACGATGATAAAGCAAGACCGATCTATGTATATACTAAAAACGATTATTTAAATACCATAGACATTGTAAAGAGTCAACTAGATTTTACAGGGAAGGTACTTCAAACCAATACCACCCATAAAAAAACAGGAAAAAAAGACATTGTCATACAAGATTCTTTTGAGTACGACCCTGCAGAGAGGCTCTTGCTTCAAAAGCAAACCATTGATAGCCATACAGAAGTCATTGTTGCAAACACCTATGATGAATTGGGTCAATTGATAAAAAAAGGAGTTGGAAACACCTATTCTTCACCACTACAAGAAGTAGATTATAGCTACAATGTACGCGGATGGTTAAAAATGATCAACGATCCTAAAGCTGGGTTAGGCGAAAAGTTATTTTCTATGGAATTGCTATACAACGATCCTGGAGGCAACTTACGGAATACTAAATTATACAATGGAAACATCTCTCAAAGCATTTGGAAAACAGCCAGTGATAATAGTACAAGGTATTACAATTATTATTACGACGATCTCAATAGAATAAAAAGGGCGAACTATTATAGTTGGTCTGAGAGGTCACGATTCAATGGAAGTTTTTCCTATGATAAAAACGGAAACCTCCAACGGTTGTATCGAAGAGGAGCCGTTGTAGAAAATCCAGAAGTGAGAAATTACAGGGATTATGGCACCATGGACAATTTAAATTATACCTATGATGGCAATCAGCTAACCAAGGTAAAGGATTTTGGTAAAAAACAATACGGATTTATAGACGGTGCGGATACCAACCAAGAATATATTTATGATCTGAATGGTAATATGATTGCAGATGCAAACAAAGGGATTTCAAAGATCTATTACAACCATTTGAACTTACCAACTAAAATTGAGTTTGAAACCAAACGTTCTGTAATCTACTATACCTATGATGCTAGTGGAAGTAAGCTTAAAAAAGAAGTAGCTCGGTATGGACTTCCTTCAAAATATACAGAGTACGCAGGCAACTATATTTATGAGAACAATGAACTCCAGTTTTTCAATCACTCTGAAGGCTATGCAACTCCAAATAATCTGGGAAAATTTGATTATATTTACCAATATAAAGACCATTTAGGCAACGTGAGACTGAGCTACACAAAAAACCCCAATAGCAATCAAGAAACCATTTTTACAGATGGTTTTGAAAGCATGAGTACTTGGGACAAAACGAACAACTCTTTTGGACACTCATTAACCGCTTTAGACACTACCAAAAAGAAATCAGGAAGCTGCTTTTAACTAAAATTATTTCTTTTTTGCTGCTAAAAGTTTCTTTTGATATTTACCTTGAACTACATCAACAACAACTAAAATTGCAATGACAAAATAGAACGTTGTTTGACTCATTGGGACAATTTCATTTCCAAACAGTTTTAAATGTGCCAAATGTCCTCCTTCAGTAATCAGCATGATCCCAACAATAAAAAGAATAAACAATCCTAGTACTTCGTACATTCTGTTTTTTGTTAAAAAAGTAGCAACTTTATCAGCTAAGAGTAACATTAATAAACCACTTACAACAATTGCAATGGTCATTACAATAAAAGCAACTGTAGCATTTTCAATTTCGCTAGTCAGTCCAATTGCAGCTAAAATTGAATCGAAAGAAAACACTAAGTTCATTAAAACAATACTTGCAATAACGGCATTTGAAGATTTTGAGTCTTTGTTTGTAATTACTGATTGATTCGATAAATCGTTGCTAGCAATCATGTGCCAAATTTCTTTAATGGCGGTATAGATAATGAAGCCACCACCAATAAGCACAATGATACTGTGACCGTTGAAAGCAAAAGAAACAATACCTTCGAGTTCTCCTGTTAATAAAGAAAAAGGTTCTTGAAAAAAATCAATTACAGAAATCAATACGAAAAGTAGGATGATTCTGAGTGCGATTGCGATTAAAATACCTGTTTTCCGAACTCTTGTTTGATCAGTTACAGGAGCTTTTTTAGATTCTAAAGAGATGTATAATAAATTATCAAAACCTAATACAGCTTGTAATAAGATTAACATAAGAAGTGTAAAAATAATTGAGAACATAGTACTTAAATTTTAGTAATTTTTTTTTTGACAATCAAATATATTTAAACAAATGAAATTTTGCAGTGTATTTTAAGGAAAATTGCATCTAGCTGAATGGGTAATTATGGTATTTTTTTACACCTTTAAATTCAGTAGTTGTGAAAAGTAGTATAGAAAATCAATTCGATTTTAGATACAATTCGATTTGATCGTACACAAAACAATAATAATCATGAAATCTTGGAAGTAAAACGTTTTCAATGTTTTTTGTCTCTTTTAATATTTTTAAGTCCCATAATTTTATATCTGCAACTTCTTCTTTTTGCAGAGTGAGTTTTTCAACGGAGGTCTTTAACTCAGCGATAAAAACATGATGATGTTCGTTGTCTTGAATTCCATTTGAATGAGAAACTTGATGAATTCTTGTGCCAATTTTGATAAGGTCTTTTTCCTGAAGTTCAAGTCCAATTTCTTCAAGAATTTCTCTTTTAGCCCCTTGTAAAATTTTTTCACCAGCCCCAATATGTCCTGCAACAGAAATGTCCCATATTCCTGGAAACACTTTTTTTGTGAGCGCTCTTTTTTGTAATAAAATTTGATGGTCTGTGGTGAAAAACCAAATATGAGCAGTCGCGTGAAACCAACCTTTTTTGTGAGCTTCAGATTTTAAAGCTGTGTTTCCCGTAGGTAGTCCTTCAGCAGTTAAAATATCAATGAATTCGTCCATAGAAAAAGAAAAAGATCATTCCAAAAAAAGGAACCATAGCTATTAGAAAAAAAGCAACAAGCGACAGTTTTCGGAATGATGTTTATTTTTTATTTAAAATAAGAAAATGTTTCCCCGTCTTTGATATTTAATAGTGTTTCATAAATCATTTTGATGACGTTTTCTACATCGTCTCGGTGCACCATTTCAACAGTGGTATGCATGTATCTTAGCGGTAAAGAAATTAATGCAGAAGCAACACCACCATTACTATACGCAAAGGCATCTGTATCTGTACCAGTAGCTCTTGAGAGTGCAGAGCGTTGAAAAGGAATTTTATTTTTTTTGGCAGTTTCTGTAATTAAATCACGTAATTTTTGCTGAACAGCTGGTGCATAGGCTATTACTGGGCCTTTCCCCATTTCTAAAAGACCTTCTTTTTTTTGATCGATCATTGGGGTTGTTGTGTCGTGCGTTACATCGGTAACAATAGCCACATTGGGTTGAATTGTTTGGGTAATCATTTCAGCCCCACGTAACCCAATTTCTTCTTGGACAGAATTCGTAATGTACAATCCAAAAGGAAGTTCTTTTTTATTTTCTTTTAGTAGACGTGCCACTTCAGCAATCATAAATCCCCCCATTCTGTTATCCAGCGCCCTACACACAAATTTATTTTCATTCAAAACATGAAACTCATCGGGATAGGTGATCACACATCCAACATGTACTCCTAAGTTTTCAACTTCTTCTTTCGTGGTACAGCCTGTATCAATAAAAATATTGTCTGGTTTCGGAGCTTCTTCTTTTGCCTTATTTCTGGTGTGAATTGCCGGCCATCCAAAAACACCTTTAACAAATCCATTTTTAGTATGAATGTTTACAATTTTACTCGGGGCAATTTGATGATCGGATCCTCCATTTCTAATCACGTATATCAAACCGTTATCAGAGATGTAATTCACATACCAAGAGATTTCATCTGCATGTCCTTCAATAACGACTTTATATTTTGCATCAGGATTAATTACCCCAACGGCAGAACCGTAGGTGTCTGTAATGAAAGTATCTACATAAGGTGTTAGATATTCCATCCAAATTTCCTGACTTTTCCATTCATATCCTGTGGGAGCTGCATTGTTTAAGTATTTTTCTAAAAATGCAATTGATTTATTATTCAGTATCGATTCTTTTGCCATTGTGTGTGTATTAGCTTTTATATTTTCATAAAGTGTAAAAATAAAACCATTTTTTAGGATTTTCATAATAATAATCAAAAAAAAATGCAACGAAGAAAATAGGAAAAACATGGACCCTTAGAATGGTGAATACGGAAAATTACAGGATAAAAAATAGCGGAAAAGAAAGTATATAAAAATAAGTGTAATAATAATAGAATCCAGACACTAACCTAAAAAACACAAACGTGAGTATCGACTTTTATAAAATTTCTATTTTTTATATATATATTTGGTCTCAGAAGTATATCGTAATACATTAAGAAATAAAAATATGAAGTTAGTAATCAAAGATTTAACAAAAACTTACAAGAATGGTGTAAAAGCTATTGATAATTTAAATATCGAAATAGGCACTGGAATGTTTGGCTTGTTGGGTCCTAATGGAGCAGGTAAATCATCCTTAATGAGAACGATTGCTACCTTACAAAGTCCTGATGCTGGTTCCATTATGTTGGGAGATATCAATGTGTTAGAAGATCAAATGTCTCTAAGAAAAGTTCTAGGGTATTTACCGCAATCTTTTGGCGTATATCCTAAAATGTCTGCAGAAAATTTGTTAAATTATTTTGCAACTTTAAAAGGTATTTCCGATAAGAATGAAAGAAGCGCCATAATAAAAGAAGTTTTAGAAATTACGAATTTGTATGATGTAAGACGTAAAGATGTAGCTGGATATTCAGGAGGGATGAAACAACGTTTTGGAATTGCACAACTGCTTTTAAACAATCCTAAATTAATTATCGTAGATGAACCAACAGCAGGTTTAGATCCGGCTGAAAGACATCGTTTTTTAAATGTATTGCGTGAAGTTGGTACTAATTGTACCGTTATTTTTTCGACTCATATTGTAGAAGATGTAAAAGAATTGTGCAATGAAATGGCCATTTTAAACGGAGGTAGGATTTTAAAACATACAACTCCAATACAGGCTACTAAAGAAATTGAAGGAACTATTTGGCAGAAAACGATTGAAAGAGATCAATTAGATGAAAATGAAAAGTTATACAGTATTTTATCATCGAACTACAACCAAGACAATACATTGAATTTAAGAGTTCATGCTTCTGAAAAACCTTCAGAAGATTTTATTGCAGTTGCTCCCCAATTGGATGATGTGTATTTTATTGCTTTAAAACAAGATGAACCGCAACTTGTTTAAAATTCAATATTTAAAATTCAAAGAAAGAATTTAATCGTACACTCTTAAACAAATCAACAAATACAGACCAACAGCATGTTTTTAACAATATTTCAACAAGAACTAAAATACTGGTTTCAAAAACCAGCTTTTTATATTTATTTGGCCATTTTTTTGGGTTTATCATTTTTTTTATCAGCTGCTACTGCTGGTTTTTTCGATTCAGTTACCGCAACGATAGGTTCTTCTAGGATTGTAAATTCTCCTTCAGGGGTAAATGGTTTACTCAATGGATTGACTGTTTTTATTTTCTTTTTATTTCCTTCCATAATCGGAGTTTCCATATACAGAGATTATAAAAGTGAAATGCACACAATTTTATATTCGTATCCGTTTACAAAATCTAATTATCTTTTTGCTAAATTTTTTAGTTCAATTCTAGTGGTGTCGATCATCGTTTTATCTATTGCACTTGGGATGATCATTGGATTTCGATTTCCAGGAACAAATACAGATATAGTAGGTTCTTTTCAACTCATTACCTATGTAAAAGCTTATTTGGTTTTTATTCTTCCTAATATTATATTATTTGGAGCAATTGTTTTTGCAGTGGTTACTTTTTCGAGAAATATTGCAGCAGGTTTTATTACCATAATTGTACTTTTATTTGTTCAAGGAGTTGTAGAAAGTTTGCTTTCTGAGCCCGAACAAAGATGGTTATTTGCGCTATTAGACCCTTTTGGATCTGGAGCAGTTAGTTATTACACAAAATATTGGACCCCTTCAGAACAAAATGAATTACACATTCCTATCAAAGAAATGATTGTATATAACCGTTTATTGTGGTTAGGAGTTTCCACTTTAATCTTTGGATTGGTTTATAAGTTTTTTACGTTTAGTCAAAACGCGATTTCTTTTTCATTCAAAAAATCGAAAGGAGAGCGAATTACAAAAACAAATTTCAGTGGAATTACAAGAATTACCTTACCAAAGGTGTCGTATGATTTTTCGTTCATTCAAAATTTAAAAACAACTTGGAAATTATCAAACATCGATTTTAAATACATTGTTACAAGTTGGGCATTTATTTGCATTGTCCTAGTCGGTTTGGTATTGATGCTTGTTGGGTTGTCTGAAATAGGAGATCTTCTGGGAACACCCACACTGCCAGTTACCTGGAAAATGTTGAATATTGGAGGTGTTTTTGCGGCTTCTATCAATATTTGTACCTTTTTATATGCAGGTATGTTGGTTCATAGAGCAAAAATTGCCAAAGTAAATCACTTAGTAGATGCAACTCCTATTCCCAATTGGACCCTTTTATTTTCTAAGCTGATTGCACTGATAAAGATGCAACTGCTATTATTAACCGTTATTATGGTTTCAGGAATCCTTTTTCAAATTTATAAGGGATATTATAATTTTGAAATAGGACATTATATCATGGATCTTTATTTCTTAGATTTTCTAAATTATTTAGTATGGGCTTTGTTGGCTATTTTTATTCAAACGTTGATAGGAAACCCTTATCTAGGCTTGTTTGCTTTATTAGTTATTTCTATTGGAATGCCATTTTTATCTCTAGCAGGGATAGAACAATCGATTTTTAAATACAATCAAGGACCAGGGTACAGTTATTCAGATATGAATGGTTACGGTGTCTTAACCCAATTTTTAGTATATAAAACGTATTGGATATTTTGTGGTTTGGCTTTGTTTGTTATGTCAGCATTATTTTGGGTTCGAGGAATTCCTGCATCATTTAGAGAAAGGTTTTCAGTGGCAATAGCAAGATTAAAAGGAGCTTATGCTCTTGGTTTGGTAGTGTTTTTGATTGCTTTTTTTACTTTAGGGTTTTCAATTTACCAAGCGACAGGAACAAAGGACAAAAGAACTTCCTCAAAAGAATTTGAATTAAGAAGTGTAGAATGGGAAAAGAAATATAAAAAATTTGAAGATTACAAACAACCCAGAGTAACAGCAGTTAATGCACATATGGATATTTATCCAAAGGAAAGATTCTTTGAAGCATCAGCAAAAATTCAAATGGTCAATAAAACGGAAAGCCCCATAGATAGTCTTTTCTTAAATCACAATAATTTAAAAAGCACCTTCGAGTTTAGCATACCCAATCAATTAGTTTCTGAGGATACCATCCATAATTTCGATATTTATTATTTCGAAAATAAAATTATGCCTGGTGATACTCTAGAATTAGCAGTAACTGTAAAAGGTAAAAAAAATACAACCTATAGAAGAAGATCTCCAGTTAGAGAAAACGGTACTTTCATCAATAATTCCGCTTTATTTCCATCTTTAGGCTATTCAACACAGGGAGAATTAAGAGATGATCAAACACGTAAAAAATATGATTTACAAAAAAATGATCTAAACGCACATCCGTCAGATTCAACAGCTTTGGGAGTTACCTATATTTCTAAAGATTCTGATTGGATTGATTTTGAGGCAACTGTTTCGACCTCCAAAGATCAAATTGCGATTGCTCCAGGATATTTACAAAAGGAATGGATAGAGGGAGAACGCAGGTATTTTCATTATAAAATGGATAGTAAAATTCTAAACTTTTATGCGTTTAATTCTGGTAGATATGAAGTAAAAAAAGAAATGTATGAGGGAATTAGTTTAGAAATTTACTATCACAAACCACATACTTTTAATTTAGACAGAATGATGAAAGGGATGAAAGCATCCTTAAACTATAATTCAAAAAACTTTAGTCCGTATCAATTTAGACAAGCAAGAATTATTGAGTTTCCAAGAACTGGAGGTAGCTTTGCACAGGCTTTTGCAAATACAATGCCTTTTTCAGAAGGAATTGGTTTTATTGCAAATGTAGACGATACAGATGACAGTGGAGTAGATTTTCCTTTTGCCGTAACTGCTCATGAAGTAGCGCATCAATGGTGGGCGCATCAAGTAATTGGGGCAGATGTTTTAGGAGCAACTTTGCTCTCAGAAAGTATGTCGGAATACGTTTCTTTGAAAGTGATTGAAAAGGCACAAGGGAAAAATAAAATGAGAACCTTTTTAAAGAAAGCTTTAGATGGATACTTATTGCAAAGAACAATGGAAAGAAAGCGTGAAAATGCTTTAATGTACAACGACGGTCAAGGATATATACATTATCAAAAAGGGTCTATGGTTTTATATGCCTTGAGTGATTATATTGGAGAAGAAAAAATGAATGGAGCAATTCAGAAATTCATCAATAAAGTGAAATTTCAAGAACCTCCTTATACAACTTCTATTGAGTTTGTAAACCATTTAAAGGAGGCTACTCCAGACTCTTTACAATATGTAATTAAAGACATGTTCGAAACCATTACGTTGTATAAAAACAGAATAACAGATTCTAAAGTAACTGAGTTGGAAAACGGTACTTATCAAGTTGATATTGAGTTTGAAGTTGCTAAATATAGAAATGATGAAAAAGGAAAACGTTATTATGGTGAGAAGGTTGGAGACACCTTGTCCTACAAAACAGCCAAAATGAAGAAGCCTATTTTATCGGTTCCTCTAGCAGATTATATTGATATTGGTATTTTTTCGGAAGAGGATGTTGACGGTGATATGAAAGAAAAGATGCTATATTTAAAAAAGCATAAGATTACCGAAATTAACAATAAGTTAACCCTCATTGTAGATGAAAAACCGACTGAAGTAGGGGTAGATCCTTATAATAAATTGATTGATTCACAATCTGAGGATAATAGAAAGAAATTATAAGAAAGACCTGTAAATTGTATTCACTACCTTCTCCTCTAGTGATATTTCCCTAAAGGAGAAGGTTTTTTGTAAATGACTAACTTTGTTGTTTAATACATAGTAATGAAAAACAATTTTTATTTTTTACTGATAATTTCAGTCCTTTTGTCTTGCAAGAAAAACCATCAA
>ERZ767114.1434-NODE-1434-length-11415-cov-3.373787_pt1 | contig 11415 bp, 11 predicted proteins | sample MGYA00374952_ERZ767114 | MGnify/ENA primary metagenome ERZ767114 (study PRJEB28939, sample SAMN06267156) | marine metagenome | isolation source: Columbia River Estuary | place: USA:Columbia River Estuary, USA | collected 2012-05-05 ...
AAAGCAAAGGGTGCTATAGAGATTGATGTAAGTTACATGAGTATTGATGATGTGTTTAATGTAATGATTAAGAACATTGTAAAGTCTTAAAGATAATTACCTTTCTCTATTATTTCAATACTTTAGAAGTCATTACATTGTAATAAAAAAATAGATAAAATTGTTGTTTTTCAATAGATTAAGGATATATTTGCAGGCTTTTAATTGTTTGGAAAAACCAAAAGCACTACATTTTTATTAACAACTTCTATAAATCGCAATTAAGGTTTTCCCGATTATAGAATACAAAACTTCCTCGGAAATGGCCAAAAAACCAACCGAAAAAGCTGCAGAAACAAGTCCTGCAACTTCAGCAGTTGCAAAAAAAGCATCTGCAAAAAAAGCCACTGCTAAAAAAGCACCTGCAAAAAAAGCACCTGTAAAAAAAGCACCTGCAAAAAAAGCCACTGCTAAAAAAGCGCCCGTAAAAAAAGCCACTGCAACAAAAGCAATCGCTAAAAAAGTGACTACTTCAAAAGTATCTACTAAAAAAACTACCAAAGCAATAATCGAAAAGAAAGAAACCGTTAAGCTTAAAGTTGAAGCTAGTTCTGTTGAAACGACACATGATGTTGCTGTAGTAGGTGAAGTAAAAGTTTCTAAAGAAGACAATAAAGTTACACAAGCAGAATTTCTTGATACTTTTAACTGGCACAACTATCAAGAAGGAATCGATGTAATTGAAGATAAACAACTTGATGCATTTGAAAATCTTGTTAAAGAAAACTTTGTTGACACATCAGATGATGATGTAATTGAAGGAGAAGTTGTCTACATGACTGAGCGTGAAGCTATAATTGACATTAATGCAAAGTCAGAAGGCGTTATTTCTTTAAATGAATTTCGTTACAATCCAGACTTAAAAGTTGGTGACAAAGTTGAGGTAATTGTCGACATGCGTGAAGATCGCTCAGGTCAATTGGTTTTATCTCACAGAAAAGCAAGAGTGATCAAAGCATGGGATCGTGTTAATAACGCTCATGATAATGATGAAATAGTTAGTGGTTTTGTTAAGTGCAGAACAAAAGGAGGAATGATAGTAGATGTATTTGGTATTGAGGCATTCTTACCTGGTTCTCAAATTGATGTAAAACCAATTCGAGATTATGATCAATATGTAAATAAAACAATGGAGTTTAAAGTTGTTAAAATTAATCATGAGTTTAAAAACGTTGTTGTTTCTCACAAAGCATTAATTGAAGCTGATATTGAAGAACAGAAAAAGGAAATTATTGGCCAATTAGAAAAAGGGCAAGTATTAGAAGGAACAGTTAAAAATATCACTTCATATGGTGTGTTTATTGATCTTGGTGGCGTTGATGGATTAATACATATTACAGACCTTTCTTGGAGCCGAATCAATCACCCAAGTGAAATTTTAGAATTAGATCAAAAATTAAATGTAGTAATACTTGATTTTGATGATAATAAATCACGTATTCAATTAGGTCTTAAGCAATTAAGTGAGCATCCGTGGGAAAAACTATCAGAAACACTTAAAGAAGGTGAAAAAGTTAAAGGTAAAGTAGTCGTTATTGCCGATTATGGAGCATTTATTGAAATTGAAGAAGGTGTTGAGGGATTAGTTCATGTTTCTGAAATGTCCTGGTCTACACACTTGCGTTCTGCTCAGGACTTTGTGAAAGTTGGAGATCAAATAGAAGCAGTTATTTTAACAATAGATCGTGAGTCAAGAAAAATGTCACTAGGAATCAAGCAGATTACTCCCGATCCATGGACTGACATTACCTCTAAATATCCTATTGGTTCTAAGCATTCAGGACTAGTAAGAAACTTTACTAATTTTGGTGTATTCATTGAGCTTGAGGAAGGTATTGATGGATTGGTATATATCTCTGACCTGTCTTGGACAAAGAAAGTGAAGCATCCATCTGAGATTCTTTCTTTAGGAGATAAAATCGATGTAATTGTACTAGAATTAGATGTTGATGGTCGTAAATTAAGTTTGGGGCATAAGCAAACTAAAGATAATCCATGGGATATATACGAGAAAGAATTTGCATTAGATACCGAGCACACAGCCTCCATTACAGAAATTGTAGATAAAGGAGCTACGATTCATTTTAATGATGATATTATTGCCTTTGTACCTTCTCGTCATTTAGAGAAAGAAGATGGATCAAAAATCAAAAAAGGAGAAGAAGTTACTTTTAAAATCATTGAATTTAATAAAGAGTTTAAAAGAGTTGTAGCTTCTCATACGGTCTTATTTAAAGAGCAAGAAATGAAAAACGTGAAGCGAGCAACTAAAAAAATTACTGCTTCAAACGCTGATAAAGCGACCCTTGGAGATTTAGATGCATTAGCTAGCTTAAAAGAAAAAATGGATAATGATAAATAATCATTATAAATTTTATCAATTTTAAAAAAACCCTCCATTAGGAGGGTTTTTTTTATACTATATAAAACAATACTTTTGTAAAATAAATGATGACACCTAAAATTCTTCTTAGCGAGAAAAAAGTTAATATTATGCTAAATCGATTGTGTTGTCAATTAATTGAACGCCATGGTGATTTTAAAAACACTGTTCTGGTCGGCCTTCAGCCTAGAGGCGTTAATTTATTAGATCAACTTATTATTCTTTTAAAAAAATCAGGAATACAAAATTTACTTACGGGTAAGTTAGATACAACTTTCTTTAGAGACGATTTCAGAAGAAACGAACTTACACTTAATGCAAAGCCAACTGAAATGGAAGTTAGTGTTGAATCTAAAGATATAGTTCTTATCGATGATGTTTTATATACAGGAAGAAGTATTCGCTCGGCACTTACTGCTATTGATAGTTATGGAAGGCCGAATTCAATTGAATTATTGGTTTTGGTAGATCGAAGATTTAGTAGACATTTACCTATACAACCTGATTATTTAGGTGCACAAATAGATGCTTTACAAGGTGATAAGGTAAAGGTGGTTTGGTCTAATTCACCTTCAGAAAATATTGTTTATTTAGAAAAACATAACGAATGAAAACCTTAAGTGTTTCACATCTTCTTGGCATAAAGTACCTCAATGAGGAAGATTTACACTTAATTTTTGAAACAGCGATCCATTTCAAAGAGGTTATTAATCGCCCTATCAAAAAGGTGCCTAGTCTTCGTGATATTACTATAGCAAACTTGTTTTTTGAAAATAGTACGCGAACAAAACTGTCTTTTGAATTGGCAGAAAAAAGACTTAGTGCCGATGTACTAAATTTTTCAGCTAATCAATCTTCGTTAACTAAAGGAGAAACATTAGTAGATACGGTCAATAATATTCTAGCAATGAAAATTGATATGGTAGTTTTGCGGCATCCAAATCCAGGAGCGGCTCACTTTTTATCTAAACAAGTAAATTCATGTATTATTAATGCTGGTGACGGAACCCATGAACATCCAACTCAAGCATTATTAGATGCTTTTTCTCTACGCGAAAAGTTTGGAGATTTGTCTGGAAAACGAATTGCAATTGTTGGAGATATTTTACACTCAAGGGTAGCTTTATCTAATATATATGCCCTTAAAATGTTAGGTGCTGAAGTGCGATTGTGTGCTCCAAAATCTTTAATCCCAAAACATATTGAATCTCTTGGGGTTAGTGTTTCTTTCGATTTAATGCAGGTTCTCAATTGGTGTGATGCAGCAAATATTTTAAGAGTTCAAAATGAACGTATGGAATTAAGTTATTTTCCAACCACAAGAGAATATAGTCAAGCATTTGGATTAACTCTTGAGCGCTTGAACCAGTTGCGTAAAGAAATTATAATACTTCATCCAGGACCTATAAATAGGGGTATTGAAATTACCAGTGAGGTAGCTGACTCATCACATGCAATAATTCTTGATCAAGTTGAGAATGGTGTGGCAGTTAGAATGGCTGTAATTTATTTACTAGCATCTAAATTAAATATACCCATTACATGATCTACTGGGAAGAAAATCAGATTGCATTTTGTAGGTCAACCGATTTTTTAAAAGAAGAAAAAAATCTTTTAATTCAGCTAAAAGAAAAAAGCGGAAAGGATCTAATTATAGATTGTTCTTTTGATATTTTACCATTAACAGTTTTAAAGTTTATAGAAAAATTTCAAAGAAATTCTAACTATTGTTTTGTAGTTATTATCCCTTTAGGCATGAAACATTCTTATCCTTCTGAGTGGGTAGTCGTGCCGACTAAAAAAGAAGCCTTAGATTTTATTGCTTTCGAACAAATGCAGCGTGATTTAGGAATATAATATGATGAAATTAACAATTTTAGGGTGTCATTCGGCAACACCAAGAGAAAATAAACATACTACATCTCAATTATTGGAAGTAAAAGGACATCTTTTCTTAATTGATTGTGGAGAAGGAACGCAAATTCAATTAAGAAAAACTAAAGTTAAATTTTCACGTATTCAACATATTTTTATTTCACATTTGCATGGAGATCATTTTTATGGTTTAATTGGATTGATTAGTACCTTCAGACTATTGGGAAGAACATCACCTCTCACTATATATGGCCCTGTTGGTATTAAAGAAATTATTACACTTCAGTTAAAACATGCAAAATCGTGGACTAGTTACCCACTTCATTTTCACGAATTAACTTTAAAAACTAGTGAAGTTATTTTTGAAGATGAATCTATTCGAATTCAAACCTTACCTCTTGATCACAGAGTGTATACTAATGGTTTTTTATTTTCAACAGTCTCTACAAAAAGAAAGATTAATGCAAATAAATTAATTACTTTTAATTTGAAGACTTTTCAATTTCAACAATTACAAAATGGAGAATCTATTACCTTAGATGATGGAAGAGTATTAGAAAATGAAGTTTATACTATTGATCCAGAAGCGTCAAAAAAGTATGCTTATTGTAGTGATACTGCTTATTTTGAGCCTTTAATTCCCCTTATAAAAAAAGTTGATTTATTATATCATGAGTCAACATTTATAGAAATAAATAGTGAATTAGCAAAAAAAACAAAACATAGTACCGCTTTTCAAGCCGCTACAATAGCCAGTAAAGCAATGGTTAAAAAATTAATTTTAGGACATTTTTCAAATCGTTATCCTGATAAAAAAATTTTTATTGAAGAAGCATCTAAAGTATATGAAAATGTTATTTTAGCTGAAGATCTTAAAACTTTTTCCATATAAATAAATGGATTATAACTTATAGAAATATGAAAAAAGAAGATTTAGGTCATTTACGGAAAACCTACCTAAAGGGCTCTTTAGGACCCAAAGACATTAAAGACGATCCCATTTCTTTTTTTAAAGAATGGTTTAGACAAGCAGATCTGTCCCCCGAAATTGAAGAGGCAAACGCAATGACCCTATCAACTTTGGGTTTGGACAATTTTCCGAAAGGAAGAGTTGTTCTTTTAAAATCTTTAACTGATGAAGGTTTTGTTTTCTACACTAATTATCAAAGCGAAAAGGCATTAGGAATAGAGCACCATTCTAAGGTTGGAATTTCTTTTTTTTGGCCTATTTTAGAGAGGCAAGTTATAATTAAAGGTGAAGCTTTTAAATTAGAAGCTAAAATTTCAGATGTTTATTTTAAAAGTCGTCCTAAAGGAAGTCAAATAGGGGCTATTGTTTCGGACCAAAGTAAAGTTATTTCTGATCGTTCTATTATTGAAGCTAAACAGGAGGCTCTAGAAATAGAGTACACCAATAAAGATATTGAACGCCCAGAACATTGGGGAGGATATTTGGTCAAGCCTATTAGCATTGAGTTTTGGCAAGGACGTCCAAATCGACTTCATGACAGAATCCGTTGTCAACTACAAGGTAATTTTTGGAATATTGAACGTTTAGCACCCTAGATTATGAAAGAATTAATTCTACTTCGTCATGCAAAATCATCTTTGGAATATTCAGTTTCAGATTTCAATCGTCCTTTGCTTGAAAAGGGAATTAAAAGAATTATCAATGTGGCTTCAGTAAGTTCTTTCGTATTTGAAAATCAAGAAGTTTTTTTTTCTAGTCCAGCTAATCGCGCTATTCATACATCAACTATTTTGATGAATGCTTTGAATATTGATTTTCAAAAACTTCAGGTTTGTGAATCATTATATACATTTGATTCTGGCCAATTACTATCATTTATACATGAAATAGATAATTCATTTTCAAAAGTAGTCTGTGTTGGCCATAATCCTGCTTTTAGAAATGTAATTAGTTATTTAAGTGACACTACAGTAGTCAATTTACCAACTTCTGCTTGGGCAAAAATAGTTTTTGATGATTCTGAATGGAGTAATGTCAAAAACGGAATTTGTAGTTTAGGTCTTCCTAAAGAAATTTAAAATAATATGGTACCAAAGGATATTTTTATTAATCGTGAAATTAGTTGGCTTGATTTTAATGCGAGAGTTCTTCAAGAGGCATCAGATATTGGAGTTCCACTTCTTGAGCGATTACGGTTTATTGGAATTTTTTCAAATAATTTAGATGAGTTTTTTCAAGTGCGTTACGCAACCGTTCAGCGGATCGCACAATCTGAAAAATCAGGGAAAAAGGTTTTTGGAGGTAAAAGTGCCAAAGAATTATTGAAATCAATAACTCAAAAAGTCATTGAGCAGCAAAAAGAAACTAATAAAATTCTTTCGGACATAGAATATGAGTTGGAAAATGAAAATATTTATTTTATAAATGAAAATAATGTGCTTTCGGAGCATGAAGATTTTTTGAAAGAGTATTTTATTCAAAAAGTTAGTCCTGCATTAATGACCATTGTTATTTCTGATGATTTACCTCAAGATTTTTCGAATAACCATGCATTTATTGCCGTTAAGCTTTCTTTCGAATCACCCATCCCTGAAAATAAATATGCCTTAATTGAGATTCCAACAGAGTTAGATCGTTTTATCGTTTTACCGTCTATTGGAGAGAAGGAGTTTGTTATGATTTTAGATGATCTTATAAGGTTTCATTTTGAGCTTATTTTTAATTCTTTTGAATACAGTGCCATTGAGTCTCACATGATTAAAGTGACTCGGGATGCAGAACTTGATATGGAAGGTGATTTATCAAATAGTTACATTAATAAAATTGTTAAAAGTGTTAAAGATCGTTTTTTGGCAGAGCCTGTAAGAATGGTATATGACAAGAATATAGCTAAAGACACCTTGGAAGTAGTGAAAAAAATTTTAAGGATGGATAATATTGATAGCCATATTCCAGGAGGTCGTTACCATAACCGAAAGGATTTCATGAGCTTTCCGCAGTTAAACAGAAATGATCTTCAATATGGTAAACGAAATCCTATTCCAGTGCCTGGATTATCACTTGAAAAAAGTATTTTTAAGGCTATTGACAAGAAGGATTATCTTATATACACTCCCTATCATAGTTTTTCGTATGTAATTAAATTTTTAAGAGAAGCTGCCTTAGATCCAGAGGTTTCAAATATATTCATAACCATTTATCGTTTATCAAAGCTATCAAATGTTGCAAGTTCTTTAATAAATGCAGCAAAAAATGGCAAAAAAGTATTGGTACAAATTGAATTACAAGCACGTTTTGATGAAACTAATAATATAACCTATGCTGAACAAATGCAAGCTGCTGGTGTAGAGCTTATTTTTGGTATTCCGGGCTTAAAAGTTCATTCTAAAATTTGTTTAGTTGAAAAAATATGTCAAGGAGTTAAAAAACGATATGGTTTTATTAGTACAGGAAATCTTAATGAAGTTACAGCTAAAATTTATACAGATTATACCCTTTTTACTGCTAATCAAAAAGTATTAAAAGAGGTCAATAAGGTCTTTAATTTTCTTCAGGTTCATTATAAGCTCAAAAAGTATAAACATCTCATAGTTTCTCCTCATTATACTAATGCAGCCTTGGTGAGAATGATTAATAAAGAAATTGAAAATAAAAAAGCAGGTTTAACTGCAGGTATAAAATTGAAATTAAACGCGATAACTAATTTCTCAATGATCCAGAAATTATATGAAGCAAGTAATGCAGGAGTATCTATTCAAATGGTTGTTAGAGGTATTTGTTGTTTAATACCCGGCGTGAAAGGTATGAGTGATAATATAGAGGTAATTAGTATTATTGACCGTTATTTAGAACATCCTAGGGTCTATATTTTTGAAAACGCAGCGAAAAGAAAAGTATATATTTCTTCTGCAGATTTTATGACTCGTAATATTGAAAATAGAGTAGAAGTAGCTGTGCCTATATATGACACTTCGTTACAGCAAGAAATTATAGATGTGTTTGATATTACATGGAAAGATAATAATAAAGCCAGAATCATTAATAAACATCCTCAAAATCAGTTTAAAAAATCATCAGGTGAAAATGTTCGTTCTCAATGGGCAATCTACGACTACTATAAAAATCAATTGGAGTAATGAAAATTAAAAAATATGCCGCAATTGATATAGGGTCTAATGCAGTCAGAATTTTAGTAACTAATGTGGTTTCTTATAAAAAAAAGACGATTTTTCTGAAAAATGCTCTCGTTAGAGTTCCGATTCGTTTAGGACAAGATTCTTTCACAAGTGGAAAAATTTCTGATAAGAATATCAAAAGAATGATAAAATCCATGAAGGCTTTTAAGTTACTTATGCAGGTTCATGAAGTAAAAGATTATTTGGCTTTTGCAACTTCGGCGCTAAGAGATGCCAAAAATGGTTCATATTTAGTTGAAAAAGTATTTAAAAAATCAGGAATTAAAATTGAAATTATTGATGGAAAAAAAGAAGCTAAAATAATTTCAAACACAAATGTTTTTGACACTATTAATAAAGAAAAAACGTTTCTATATGTTGATATAGGTGGTGGGAGCACTGAATTTAGTGTTTTAATTAATGGAAAACGAAATGAATCAAAATCATTTAAAATAGGAACTGTAAGGATGCTTAATTCAAAAGTAGAACAAGTCACTTTTGATGAAGCCGAGGCATGGGTTAGAAGGCATACCCTGTTGCACGAAAGAATAAGTTTATTAGGAACAGGAGGAAATATTAACAAGCTCCATAAGATTGCCAATATCAATGACAATGATCCATTAAGTTACTCAACCTTAAAGGCACTTTATAATCAGTTAGATGCGCTTACTTATGAGGAACGAATTGTTAAACTTGGGCTAAATCCAGATCGTTCTGATGTGATTTTACCAGCAGCAAAATTATTTATTAAGGTTCTTAATTGGTCTGGTGCTAAAGATATTTATGTCCCTAAATCAGGGCTTTCGGACGGAATGATACGTGAACTTTATAAAAGAAAAAAACTATCTTTTTAGTTTAATTAAATTAAAAATCTAAATAAAATGTTTTTCTGAGGGTGTCTAAAACTGGATTAATTTTCAATAAATGTTGATATTTTTCTGGAGAAGAAAAAATTGTCTCTTCTTTTATATTTTCTGATATGCCAATTGAAATACTTAAAATTTGATTGTTCAAGTGGTTTCTTAAATACGGCATTAGCTTTTCCATTTCCTTAATTAGCTCACTTTTATTCATTTCATTTGCTACTTTAAAGCTAATTTGAAAATTATCTAAAAGTATAGGACTGTTCATAAATAATATTGAAGCCATATTACTTTTTCCATCTTTTTTTAAAGTTTCAATATATTGTTTCCAAAGAAGTTCAAGATCCTTTTGTTTAAAAGGATTTTGAGGGAGTTCAGAGACTTTTATAGTTGGCTTATTTTTTTCTTTAGCTTCTTTTTTTAAAGCGATACTAGAAAGTGAAAATCCAGAAACAGGTATCTTTATAAATTCATTTTTACTGACAGTAGTTGTTGCACTGATCTCTTTTTCTTTTTCACTTTGAACCTCAGGAGTATTTATCTTGATATTAGAAGTTGACTCATTCTTATGGGAAGGGTGGTTTAGTACTTCGCTTTTAAAAGGCTCTACTTGATGTACTTTTTTTTCTTCTTTTTTCAAAATCAATGAATTCTTTGGAATTTGATTGGCAGAAGTTTCTTTTAAAGTAGTTGGGGAAGAATTTAGTGTATTTTTTGCATGGGAGTATTTTTTAAATTGACTCGGGGGAATTATGAATCCTTTTTTTTTTCTCCATTAAAATGGAGTGAAGCAAGTTGCATTAAATAAAGTTCAACATGAACCCTTCTGTTTTGACAGTTTTTATATTCAACTTCACAACAATTAATTAATTTAACAGCATCTAAAATATAGTTGGATGATAAGTTTTTGGTAACGGCAGTATACTCGTTTTTAACACTCGAACTCAATTCCATTAGCAAAAGGGTTTTAGGATCCTTTGCTAGCATCAAATTTCTAAAATGATTTCCTAATCCACCTATAAACTGCAAACTGTCAATTCCTCGCTGTAATAATGTATTGTAGTTTGTTAATACTCCTGGGATGTCATTTTGAATAAACAACTTCCCAAAGTTTATATAGGTTTGATGGTCTAAAATATTTAAATTATTTGCAACACCACTAACAGACAGATTACCTTGGGTAAAACTCACCATTCGATCAAAGATTGAGAGTGCATCTCTTAAAGCACCTTCTGCTTTTTGAGCAATTAAATACAAAGCATCTTCTTCAAATACTAAGTTTTTTTTAGTGGCAATCTTAATGAGATAGTTTTTTATGTCTTCAATAGAAATTCGCTTGAAGTCATAAACTTGGCAACGAGACAAAACAGTGGGTATGATTTTATTTTTTTCAGTGGTTGCTAAAATAAAGATAGCATGTTTTGGAGGCTCCTCAAGTGTTTTTAAAAAGGCATTAAATGCAGAAGTAGAGAGCATATGTGCCTCATCAATGATGTATATTTTATGAGTACCAATTTGGGGAGGTATTCTAACTTGATCATTTATTTTTCTAATATCCTCTACTGAATTATTAGAAGCAGCATCTAATTCAAAAACATTAAATGAAGAATCCTCATCTATCGAGGTGATCGCACTATTAATTTGCTTGGCAAGTATTCTAGCGCAAGAAGTTTTACCTACTCCCCTTGGACCACAAAAAAGAAGTGCTTGTGCAAGTTGATTAGTTTCCAGACTATTTTGGAGTGTTCTTGTTATGCCTTCCTGTCCTACTACTTCATCAAAAGTACTAGGTCTATATTTTAGGGCAGAGACGACAAATGTTTCCATAATATACAAATATATAAATCAGATTAAAGTTTATGACTTTTAGGTTATGCTTATTCCATTATAATTATTAACAAATAACTAACTTTACCGAGCAGGCCATCTTATCGCTCTTTTCTTTGGAAGAGAGAGGAAAGTCCGGACACCACAGAACAGCATAGCGGGTAACACCCGCCCTTTGAAAGAAGCGGACTAGTGCAACAGAAAGCAAGTACAGTTAGGCTGTAGTGAAACCAGGTAAACTCTATGCGGTGCAACGCCAAGTAAATCTACAATTATGAGTTG
>ERZ767114.1437-NODE-1437-length-11411-cov-6.066084_pt1 | contig 11411 bp, 9 predicted proteins | sample MGYA00374952_ERZ767114 | MGnify/ENA primary metagenome ERZ767114 (study PRJEB28939, sample SAMN06267156) | marine metagenome | isolation source: Columbia River Estuary | place: USA:Columbia River Estuary, USA | collected 2012-05-05 ...
CGCCTTGAAAGGTGTCGCGCGTTTTTTCGCGGTTGTTCCAATACATCAAAGCTGCTGTGGGGCCTTTGATGTAAAGGTCGCCAATCTCGTTGTGGCCCGTGATCACTTCGCCTTGCTCGCCGCGCAACAGTACTTCGTAACCAGGCACAGCTTTGCCAGTGGTGCCATAGCGCACATCACCGGGTGCATTGGACAAGAACACGTGCAGCATTTCGGTGGAGCCAATGCCGTCAATGATTTCGCAGCCAAAACGGGTGGTCCATCTTTCGCCAATGTCGGCGGGCAAGGCTTCGCCAGCGGATGAGCAGAGGCGCAATGCCACTTGGTCTTTTCTGGGTAAGTCAGGGCTTGCTAACATGCCGCCGTAGCCTGTTGGGGCACCATAAAACACCGTTGGTTTGTAGTCCATCAGGCGCTTGAATGTGGCCTGTGGGGTCGGTCGTTCAGCCATCAAGACCACGCTGGCGCCCACACTTAACGGAAAGGTGAGCGCGTTGCCTAAGCCATAGGCAAAGAACAATTTGGCTGCTGAGAAAACAACATCGTTGGCGCTTAAACCCAGCACGCCTTTGCCGTACAACTGAGCCGTCCAATACAAATTGCCTTGTGTGTGAACTGTGCCTTTGGGGTTGCCGGTGGAGCCGGATGAGAACAACCAGAAAGCAGGTTCGTCGGCATGTGTTTCCGCCGGCAAACTGGGGCCTGCGCCTGAAGCCAATAAATCTTTGAAGTGCGTGTGAACGGGCGGCAGGTCGCCCTCGTGCCTAGACACCACCACATGTTTGATGCTCTTGGTGCCATGTTCAATGGCGCTGGTCAATGTGCCCAACAGAGCCGAAGACACCAAGGCCGCTTGCGCGCGACTGTTGTTGATCATGAAGGCGTAGTCTTCAGGTGTCAGCAGCGTGTTCACGGCAACGGGCACAACACCGGCATACAAAGCACCCAAGAAGGACACCACCCAATCGGTGCTGTCATGCATCAATAAGAGCACACGCTCTTCACGCTTGAGGCCCAACTTTCTCAAACCCGCAGCACAGGAACGAATTTGTTCTGCCATGCCGCCGTAGGTGAGTGTGCCGATATCGTCCATCAGCGCGGTCTTTTCTTTGCGGCTGTTGTTGGCCGCAATCAGGAACTGCGCAAAGTTAAATTGCGCTGGGGGTGCAGAAGGCAGTGCCATGGCGATCTCCGTGATCAGATCAAAATCTTTTGATGTATCTGCATTAAAACGCTTGGGGTTTCAAGCAACAAGCGGTATAAATGCATTATCTTGCTTGCTTCTGAGTATGCAATAAAGTGCATGTTTTGTCTGCACTTTGAGTCAAGGGTTTTCCCTTGACTTGATCGCGATATTTTTGCTGTCCCTTTGTTTTTGGAGTCATCGGTGTCCGATTCATCGACCGCATTTGTTGAAGTTGGTGGCTCGCTTGAGCCTTTGCGCAGCCCATTTTTAATGTCGCTGGGTGAGCGCGTGCGCAACTTGCGTTCGCGCAAAGGCATGACACGCAAAGCAGTGGCAATGGCTGCCGATGTGTCTGAGCGGCACTTGGCCAATTTGGAATATGGTACTGGCAATGTGTCGGTCTTGGTGTTACTTCAGGTGTCGCATGCATTGCAATGTTCTTTGGCCGAGTTATTGGGCGACATCAGCACCAGCACACCAGAGTGGTTGCTCATTCGAGAGCTATTGGGAAAGCGCACGGAGTCTGATTTAAGGCGTGCCCGCGTGCAGTTAACAGAGATGTTTGGTGAGGGTGGCGATGCCGCCGCTCGCCGCACACGCATTGCACTCATTGGCCTCAGAGGTGCTGGCAAAACCACGCTGGGACAGCGTTTGGCCGATGATTTGGATTTTCCATTCATAGAACTCAGCCGCGAAATTGAAAAATTTGCGGGTTGCCAAATTAGTGAAATTCACAACCTTTATGGTGCCAATGCCTACCGCCGTTACGAGCGCCGTGCCTTAGAAGAGGCCATTCAAATTTACCCCGAAGCCGTCATTGCAACGCCAGGCGGCTTGGTGTCCGATTCAGCCAATTTCAATTTGCTCCTAACGCATTGCACCACGGTGTGGTTGCAAGCCAATGCCAACGATCACATGGCCCGAGTGGCTGCGCAAGGCGACTTGCGCCCGATGGCCGCCAGTCCCGAAGCCATGGAAGATTTGAAGCGAATTTTGGAAGGTCGTTCGGCGTTCTATTCCAAAGCCGACATCAGCATCAACACCAGCGCGCAAAATGTGGATGCCAGTTTCCAGCGCTTGAAAACTGAAGTACGCAAAGTGATTCAGTGGGTGGAGTGAATTTCGAAGGCACATGTCAATAATTAGGGTAAATACTTATTATTTGCATTAAGTTGCATGTTGAGTACAGAGCCTTAATGCAATAAACTGCATGTCATTGGCTTAGCCTTCTAAATTTTGGAAACGCACATGACCTCAACCCCCTTCGTTGATTACCAAACGACAGTCGACAACTACAAGCACATTAGCTTGTCGTTTGAAGCGGCGGTTGCCACACTGTCCATCAATATCGATGAAAACGCTGGCATTCGCCCTGGCTACAAACTCAAGCTCAATTCCTACGATTTGGGCGTCGACATTGAATTGCACGACGCTTTACAGCGCATCCGATTTGAGCACCCCGAAGTTCGCGCCGTGGTGGTCACCAGTTTGAAAGACCGCGTGTTCTGTTCTGGCGCCAACATTTTCATGCTGGGTGTGTCGACACACGGCTGGAAAGTGAACTTCTGCAAGTTCACCAACGAAACCCGCAACGGCATCGAAGATTCCAGCAAATACTCGGGTTTGAAATTTGTGGCCGCATTGAACGGTGCATGCGCTGGCGGTGGTTACGAGTTGGCTTTGGCCTGTGACGACATTGTCTTGGTAGACGACCGTTCTTCTTCCGTGTCTTTGCCAGAAGTTCCTTTGCTGGGTGTGTTGCCCGGTACCGGTGGCCTCACCCGCGTAACAGACAAGCGCCACGTGCGCCACGACTTGGCAGACATTTTTTGTACCAGCGTTGAAGGTGTGCGCGGTCAGCGTGCGGTTGACTGGCGCTTGGTCGATGCCATTGCCAAGCCCAATCAATTTCAACAAGTGGTGCGCGAGCGCGCCGACAAATTGGCGGCACAAAGCGATCGCCCTGCTTCTGAAAAAGGCGTGGCGCTGACACCCATACAGCGCAACATAGAAGCCGACCGCATCAGCTACAACAATGTGAGTGTTGAAATTGACCGTGCCAAGCGTTTGGCCACCTTCACTGTCAAAGCGCCAACAACTTCACAAGCCACAGACATTGCTGGCATCTTGGCTGCTGGCGCTCAATGGTGGCCTTTGCAAATGGTGCGTGAACTCGACGACGCCATTTTGCACATGCGCACCAACGAACTCGACATCGGCACCTGGTTGCTTAAAGCAGTGGGCGATTCACAAGCCGTGTTGGCCAGCGACGCCACGCTGTTGGCACACAAAGACCATTGGTTCGTGCGCGAAACCATCGGCCATTTGCGTCGCACTTTGGCACGCTTGGATGTGTCTTCGCGCAGCATTTTTGCCATCGTTGAGCAAGGCACTTGCTTCGTGGGCACTTTCGCCGAATTGGCATTCTGTGCAGACCGCACTTACATGTTGGCTTTGCCCGACGACGAAGCCAATGCACCCAAAATCCAACTCAACGAATTCAACTTCGGCTTTTACCCCATGGTGAACGATCAGTCTCGCTTGGCCCGTCGCTTCTATGAAGAAGCGCCCGCCATGGAAGCCGCACGTGGCGCCATTGGCAAGGCTTTGGACGCCGATGCGGCCATGGCTTTGGGCTTGGTCACAGCGGCTCCCGATGACATCGACTGGGAGGATGAATTGCGCATGTGTTTGGAAGAGCGCGCCGCCATGTCGCCCGATGCCCTCACTGGCTTGGAAGCTAACTTGCGTTTCGCCAGCCAAGAGAACATGCTGACACGCATTTTTGGCCGCCTTACGGCGTGGCAAAACTGGATCTTCCAGCGCCCCAACGCAGTGGGTGAAAAAGGCGCTTTGAAGGTCTACGGCAAAGGCGAAAAAGTGCAATTCGACATGAACCGCGTTTAAATTTTCGACATCACCAAAGTTTTTGAAAGTGTTGTGCAGCAAGGTTCCCGGTGGTCTAAGCTGCAACCAAAATTTGACCCCACCGTTGCTTTAATTTCTGGAGACTCTCATGTCCGGTATCAACTACAGCGAAAAAATTCCTAACAACGTCAACTTGTCCGAAGACCGCACATTGCAGCGCGCTCTGGAACAGTGGCAGCCCAACTTCATCAACTGGTGGGACGACATGGGCCCCGAGGGTTCAAAAGACATGGACGTGTACTTGCGTACAGCCGTCAGTGTTGACCCACAAGGTTGGGCTCAGTTTGGTCACGTCAAAATGCGTGACTACCGTTGGGGTGTGTTTTTGAACCCCGGTGACCAAGAGCGTCAAATTCATTTTGGCGATCACAAGGGCGAGAAAGTTTGGCAAGACGTGCCTGGCGAACACCGCGCCAACCTGCGCCGCATCATCGTGACACAAGGGGATACCGAGCCAGCATCCGTTGAGCAGCAACGCCATTTGGGTCTCACAGCGCCCAGCATGTACGACCTGCGCAACCTGTTCCAAATCAATGTGGAAGAAGGCCGCCACCTGTGGGCCATGGTTTATTTGTTGCACAAATACTTTGGCAAAGATGGCCGCGAAGAAGCCGACGCTTTGCTGCAGCGTAACAGCGGCAACGAAGACAACCCCCGCATCTTGCAAGCCTTCAATGAAAAGACACCCGACTGGTTGTCCTTCTTCATGTTCACTTACTTCACAGACCGTGATGGCAAGTTTCAACTGTGCGCTTTGGCCGAATCTGCATTCGATCCTTTGGCACGCACCACCAAGTTCATGTTGACCGAAGAAGCGCACCACATGTTTGTGGGCGAGTCGGGTGTGAGCCGCACCATTCAGCGCACGGTGGATGCCATGAACCAACTCAAAACTGACGACGTGGCCAAACTGCGCGCGGCCGGTGTGATTGACCTGCCCACCATTCAGCGTTACATCAACTTTCACTTCTCCGTCACCATTGACCTGTTCGGCGCCGACCAGTCGTCCAACGCCGCCACCTTTTACAGCTCTGGCCTCAAAGGCCGGTACGAAGAAGGCAAGCGCGCAGATGACCACGTGTTGAAGGGCAACACCTACAAAATTTTGGCGGTTGAAGAAGGCAAGCTGATTGAAAAAGAAGTGCCCATGCTGAATGCATTGAACGAAGTGCTGCGCGACGACTACATCACCGACTCCAAAGGTGGTATTGATCGCTGGAACCGTGTCATTGACAAAGCTGGCATTGCCTTCAAACTCACAGCGCCTCACAAAGCATTCCACCGCAACATTGGTTCCTTGTCGGGCTCCAAAATCACGCCCGATGGCCGCGTGGTGACCAGCGAAGAGTGGATGGCCAAAGTGGGCGAGTGGTTGCCAACCAACGAAGACCGCGCCTATGTTGGCAGCCTCATGGGCCGTGTGGTGGAACCAGGCAAGTTTGCCAACTGGATTGCCCCTCCTGTGATGGGCATCAACCGCCAAGCGGTAGACTTCGAATACGTTCGTTTCAGCTGAGATCTGATTTAAAAGATCCAACACTTGCCATGTCCACAGAAGCCGTTTTAATTCAGCAGCACCTGATCGATCCCGAGATTTGCATTCGGTGCAACACGTGTGAGTCGGTCTGCCCGGTCGGTGCCATCACCCACGATTCACGCAACTACGTGGTCGACGCTGAAAAATGCAATCTGTGCATGGCCTGTGTGCCGCCTTGCCCCACTGGCTCTATCGATAACTGGCGCAGCATGCCCAAGGCGAAGGCTTATTCCACTGAAGAACAATTGACGTGGGACGATTTGCCTGCTGCCTTGGATGATGCGGAGTTGCAAGCCATGGGCATTGATTTTTCTGCGGTATCAACCCCAGCCAGTGCGACTGCACCGGCCGCTGATGCCCTGAGTTCTATTGGTAAAGCAGTGTTTAATTCTTCAGCCTACGGCGCCACTTTGCCACCTTGGTCGGCAGCCCACGCCTACACCAACTTGTATGGCCCTAAAACGCCCACACCAGCCACCGTGGTGGGCAATTTCAAAGTGAACGAAGCGGGCACCACCAACGAAACGCATCACATCGTGATTGATTTCGGCAACATGCCTTTCCCAGTTTTAGAGGGCCAGTCTGTGGCCATCGTGCCACCAGGTGTCGATGCATCTGGTAAGCCGCACCATGCACGCCAATACTCCATTGCCAGCCCGCGCAATGGCGAGCGCGCCGGCTACAACAATGTGTCTTTGACGGTGAAGCGCGTGATCGAAGATCACGAAGGCAAACCCGTTCAAGGTGTGTGTTCCAACTATTTGTGCGATGTGAAAGTGGGCGACGCCATCCAAGTGATTGGCCCGTTTGGCAGCAGCTTCCTGATGCCCAACCACCCCAAGTCCAACATTGTGATGATTTGCACCGGTACAGGCAGCGCGCCCATGCGCGGCATGACCGAGTGGCGTCGCCGTTTGCGCCAAACTGGCAAGTTTGAAGGCGGCAAGTTGATGCTGTTCTTTGGTGCTCGCACACAACAAGAGTTACCTTACTTTGGCCCGCTGCAAAAGTTGCCCAAAGATTTCATCGACATCAATTTTGCATTCTCACGCACGCCGGGTCAGCCTAAGCGTTATGTGCAAGACGCCATGCGCGAGCGCGCTGCCGACTTGGTGGCGCTTTTGAAAGACCCCAACACCTACTTCTATGTCTGTGGCTTAAAGAGCATGGAAGAGGGCGTGGTCTTGGCCTTGCACGATGTGGCAACACAAGCGGGTCTTGATTGGGAAGCATTGGGGTCTACCCTCAAAAAAGAAGGCCGATTGCACCTCGAAACCTATTGAGGTTTGAAACCGCCCTAAAGGCAGACACGAACCGATGACTCTCAATCATTGGTACTATCCGCCCATGAGTTTCCGTCCTTTTATTGATGTTGCTGTTGTCATGCGCCGTGAGCGCGTGCAAGGTGACATGGCCAAATGGCAGACATGGCGCTGGGTTTTAGACGACGTCACACCTCAAGAAGAAAACTTTGGCCACACGCCAAAGTGTCTGCGCGAGGGCGATGATGGCGCGCTTTGGTTGTTTCCCAATTTCAAAGTCGAACTTTTTTCAGACGATGCAGAAGGCTATCTGCTCAATGTCACCTCACCCGATCCTTGTTTCTTTGTCATGTGGCGCATGGAAGAACGAGTCGCACTGAGTGAGGAGTTGGTGGCTGTGCCCGAGCGCGTGTCGCTCAGTTATCACGATGCCGGCCGATGGCTAGACGCGCAAGAAACCATTGAGCAAGTACCTGCCTCACCCGACATCGTTCAATGGGTGCGTGAATTTGCCAATGACCATTACACCCCCGAGGTGAAACGCCGTCAGCGGCCTCAAAGCTTTCAAGCCCTCACAGATCGTTTTGGGCAACCTGCCAAGGTGACTACCGGCGACCGTTCGGGCCGGAAAGTGGACGGCGCATGAGCCAGCCAGGCAACAACGGAGACAGCGGCAACTTCTTCAGCCGTTGGTCGCAGCGCAAGCAAGCGGTGAAACAAGGCGCTCCTTTGGCTGAACCTTTGCCAACGGCCAACGCCCAGCCACAGACAAACCCCTTACAAGCCACAACTCAAAATGGACCCCTGGCCACTCAGGCGGGTGCACTCCAAAAAAATACTGCGCCCAATTCGCAAAGCACAACAACAGAAGAGCCTGCCAAGGTTCTGACTCTTGAGGATGTCTCCAAACTCACACCCGAATCTGATTTCACGTCCTACATGACGCAGGGTGTGTCGCCAGAAGTGCGCAACGCTGCCATGAAAAAACTCTTGGCTGACCCGCACTACAACATCATGGACGGCTTGGACATTTACATTGGCGACTACAACACCCCCGACCCATTGCCCGAGGGCATGTTGGCCAAAATGGTCGGCGCGCAATTTTTGGGTTTGGTCAAAGCGCCAGAAGATGTGGCACAGTCTGCTCCAACCGAAACACAAAATACAGAACCCTCAGAAGCAAACGACAACTTGCAAGGCGAAGCCCCAAGTTCAGCCCCTATAGAAAACGATCCGGCCCCCCATGACCACACTCATTTGCGATTGCAATCAGACGATGCCCCTGCAGACCCAGAAACTGGGTCAGGCACTGGGTGAGTCGCTGACGCTGCACAGCACCCTTTGCCGCAGAGAAGCGGGCGCTTTTCAAAAGGCCATTCAGTCGGGCCAAGAAGTGGTGGTGGCCTGCACACAAGAGAAAAAACTTTTTTCAGAACTGGCCCTTCAAACTGAAGGCGCTACATCGCCCATCAAGTTCGTCAACATTCGAGAAATGGGCGGCTGGAGCCGCGATGCGCAAAACGCCAGCCCCAAGCTGGCGGCGCTGCTGGCTGCTGCGCACTTGCCAGAGCCAGATCCTGTGCCCGCTGTGCCTTTCAAAAGTGAAGGCCGTTTGCTGATCATTGGCCCCATTGACCAAGCTGAAAAAGCGGCAGCCTTGGTGTCAGATGTTTTGCAGGTGGTGATCTTTGCGCAGGGTGCTGGTGAAGCCGGCGGCGCACAGACGCGGCAATACCCTGTCATTGCGGGACAACTGCAAACGCTCAAGGGTTGGCTCGGTGCATTTGACGTGTCGTGGACCGAAAACAATCCGATCAATTTGGACTTGTGCACCCGTTGCAATGCTTGTGTTGAAGCCTGCCCCGAAAACGCCATTGGCCTCGACTATCAAATTGACATGAACGCGTGCAATTCAAGCCGCGCATGCGTGAAAGTTTGCCAAGCGGCCGGCGCCATTGATTTCAATCGTGTGCCTGCAGAAGCCACAGAAAAGTTTGATTTGATTTTGGACCTCAGAGGCGCTGGCGCAACAGGCCCTGGCTTTTTGCAACACGCGACGCCCCAAGGCTATTTCAAGTGGGATGGCCAAGATCTCTCCACCCTGCTCAAGTTGCGCGACATGGTGGGGGAGTTTGAAAAACCCAAGTTCTTCGCCTACAAGCAAAAGCTTTGCGCGCACAGCCGCAACGAAACCGTGGGTTGCAATGCGTGCGTTGACATTTGTTCAGCCGAGGCCATCTCTAGCGACAAATCGCGGCAACAAATTAAAGTCAATCCCAACCTTTGTGTGGGCTGCGGTGCGTGCACCACAGTGTGTCCTACAGGTGCACTGACCTTCGCATACCCCAAAGCGCAAGAACAAGGTTTGAAAATCAAAACCTTGTTGTCGACCTATCACGCTGCTGGCGGAAAAGATGCCACGCTCTTGTTGCACAGCCAAGATGCAGGCCAGGCATGCATCGAAGCATTGGGCCGCTCAGCGCAATTGAAATTGGCACAGGGCGTGCCGGCCAATGTGATTCCCATGTCTTTGTGGCACACCGCCAGTTTGGGCTTGGAAGTTTGGCTCACGGCCATTGCCTATGGTGCTAAGCAAGTGTTGGTGCTCAACACCCACGAAGAAGCGCCGCAATATGTGGAGGGCTTAGAAGCGCAAATGGCGGTTGCCCAAAGTTTGCTGGCGGGCTTGGGCTACACCGGTGAGCACTTTCAAATCATCAAGGCCAAGAGTGCCATGGATTTAGATGCCAGTTTGCAAGCCAACATGGAGGCGCAAAAACAAGCGTCTGCAAAGAGCAACCATCAAGTGCCCGCCGTGTTCGCCAAATATGCAGTGGCCCCTGAAAAGCGCGGCACGCTTGAACTGGCCTTGGACCATTTGAGCGAACATGCACCTGCAGTTTTAAATGATGCCAACAAAGTCATCGAACTGCCCAAACCTGCACCCATGGGCAGTTTGAAAGTCAATGTCGACAAATGCACGCTGTGCTTAAGTTGCGTCAGTGCCTGCCCGGCCAGCGCCTTGCAAGACAACCCCGAATTGCCGCAATTGCGTTTCATTGAAAAGAACTGTGTGCAGTGCGGCTTGTGTGCCACTACCTGCCCTGAAGACGCCATTGACTTGGTGCCTCGTTTTTTGCGCACACCCGAGCGCAAGCAAGCCCAGGTGTTGAACCAATCGCAGCCCTACGGCTGTGTGAAATGTGGCAAACCCTTTGGCACCCTGAAAGCCATTGAAGCCATGTTGGGCAAACTGGCAGGGCACAGCATGTTTCAAGGCGCAGCCTTGGAGCGACTCAAAATGTGTGGCGACTGCCGAGTGATTGACATTTATTCAAATGCTGATGAGGCCAAAATTGCGAACATTCCGCCCAAGGGCTGAGGCCCTGAAAGCCAGCCCAGAACTTTTTACCGAATCAAAACGCCATGACTTCTAACTTGCTCTCTTCCTCAGCGCTGGACGAAGAAACCGCGCGCGCAGAAATTTATGGCTTGTTAGCCCAGCTTTTTTACCAGGAGCCATCACCTGAATTGCTGGCTCAGATGCGAGTGGCGGTAACTGATGCTCCTGTGGCTGGGGGGTTTTTGGAAGAGCCGTGGAGACAGGTGGTTGCGGCTGCCCGCCAATTCTCGGACGATGAAATTGCCATTGAATACAACAAGCTGTTTGGAGGGGTGGGTAAACCCGAAGTCTATTTGTATGCCTCGCATTACGTCAGTGGCTTCTTAAACGACAAGCCAGTGGCTCGTTTGAGGGATGATTTGGCCGCTCTGGGCCTGGAGCGAGACGACAGCATGGTCGAGACCGAAGATCATTTTGCTTGCTTGTGCGAAGTGATGCGGTATTTGATTGCGGGCGACGACGTGTCGGTTTCCAACTTGACGCACCAAGGGACTTTTTTCGCTGCGCACATTCAGCCTTGGGCCCATGAGATGACCGAGGCCATTGCAAAACACCCTGCGGCGAAATTTTTTGCAGCTTTGGCGGAATTTACGCAAGCGTTTCTAGGCATTGAAACGCAAGGTTTCGACTTGTTAACTTAGTCCAGTTCGCCTAAGGGTTTTCCCATTGTTTCTCTCTTGTAACCTGATACGATAGCGAGCGTATGCAAAGCATTTCCTAAGCATCTTTCGAGGAAACATTCATGAGTTCTCAAAATCCAAAAGTTTCTCGTCGCACATTGTTTGCCGGCGCTGGAACAGTCGGTGTTGTGGCCGCAGCCACTAGCCTCCTACCTCAAGTCCAAGATTTAGCGCCACAAGCTATCAAGAAAGCCAAACCCGAGCGCGGTGGTGGCTACGAGCTCTCAGAGCACGTCAAGCGTTACTACAAGACCACTTTGGTCTAAGTCCTTTCTCAAACACTCACCTCTTCTGGAGAGTTTCATGTTGTTGACCAAAAAGAATTCTGGCACCTCTGGTGCGTCATCGTCACCGTTTGTGCACAGCCTGCGCCGTGGCCTCACTCAAGCACTGCCCACCCTCGACCGTCGCACCT